>JADMIO011721432.1_pt1 | contig 55881 bp, 60 predicted proteins | sample 8958161 | NCBI WGS metagenome assembly JADMIO01 (sample SAMN16585339, study PRJNA669376) | soil metagenome | isolation source: Crop rotation soil | place: USA: Cullars Rotation, Alabama | collected 2011
CCGCCCCGCCTCCGCCGCCGCCTCGCCCCGCGCCGCCGCCCCCGCCGCCGCCGGTCGCCCTGGCGCCGCCCCCTCCCCCGGCCCAGAGCCAGCTCGAGGAGGTGGTCGTCACCGGCGCCCTGGCGCGGACGGAGCCGAAGGCCGCGGATCCGAGGACGACGGCGCGGGCCGCCTCGAAGGCGGTGGCCGACTCCGGCGCCGCCGCCGACGCCGCCAAGGCCGCGCGCCTGCGCGCCGCGGCCGGCGCCGGACGGACGGCGGAACTGAGGACGCTGCTGGACCAGGGCGCGCCCGTCGACCTGCCGGACGAGGCCGGCGACACCGCCCTGATCAAGGCCGTCGCTGCAAACCAGCCAGCCGCCGCCGCCCTGTTGCGCCGCCACGGCGCCAGCCTCGACCTCAGGAACCGGGCCGGCAGGTCCGCCCGGGACATGGCCGCCGCCATCGGCGACGCCGCGCTCAACCGCGCCCTCGGCCTAGACTAGCCGGCGACCTCGACCTTGTACTTGCGGCGAAGCCTTGCAAGCCAGGCGGCGTTGGCCGCCTCGCGATGGCTGGCCAGGACCTCGTCGCGAACCTCGCCGCGGACCTGCGCGAACGGGGCGACGACCGCGCCGGTGCGATGCTCGACGCGGACCAGGTGCCAGCCGAAGCCGGAGTGGACCGGGCCTTGCCAGGCGCCCGGCGGCGCCGTCGCGGCCAGGCGGGCGAAGTCGGCCCCATAGTCCTTGGCCAGGTCCTCGAGACTGACGTCCGCGTAAGTCAGCGGCAGGACGGAGGGATCGCTGGCCGGCGACTGGCCGGCCGCGAGCTGGGTCAGGGCCGCCCGGGCGGCCTCGCCGGCGGAGGGTCCACGATCGTCGCTGAAGAAGACCTGGCGCAGGGCGACCTGGGCCGGGGTGCGCCAGGCGTCCGGATGGGCGGCGTACCAGTCGGCCAGCTCCTTTTCCGTCGGCTCCTTCGCGTCGCTGAGGTCGTCGGTGGCGAAGGCCATCTTCTGGGCCAGGCGCCGGCGGATGATCAGGTCGTCCTTGTCCAAGCCCAGGCGGCGCGCCTCCGCGGCGAGGATCTCCTCGTCGATGCGCTCGCGGACCAGGGCGTCGAGCTCGGCCTTGGTCGGATGGCGCTGCATCTGCGCCTCCCAGTAGGCGGCGAGTTGGGCGATCTCCTGGCGGCCGATGTGGACGGTGGGGCGGCTATTGGCCTTCAGGGCCGTCGCGCCGACGAAGATGACCGCGCCGATGACCGCGAAATGCAGCAGCGGCTCAGCCAGGAGCCGCCGCAGCCACGCCGGGACACGGGCCGCCATCCTATCTCGCCGGCTCGTACCAGATCGGCGAGGACCAGGCCCGCTCCATCACCGTGGGCTTGAGGCGCGGATTGGGCGGCGTGCCGTTGCGGATGGCGTCCCAGGTCGACCAGCGGCAGGTGGGGTTCTCGATCACCCGCAGATAGTAGAAGGCCCGCTGCCTGGGATCGAACCCGGGGTCGCGCCAGAGCGTCTTGAGTTCGACGTCGCCCTTGAACCGGGTCGGCTCGCAGGTGGCGAGGTTGACGCTCGCGCCATTATCCGGGCAGCGCCAGGTGGCGGTGTTCAGGGTCAGGCGGTCGGAGCAGGCGACGTCGAAGACCTGCTCGCGGGCTTTGCCGTTCTCGATCCAGCCCTTCACGATCTGGGCCCGCTGGAGGTAGGTCGAGCGCGGGTCGCGCACTGCCCAGACCATGAAGGCCGGCGCCCTTCCCTTGGCCGGCAGCAGGTCGCCGCCCATCGGCACGCCGCGCGCGTAAGCCAGGGTCACGCCGTCGGTGCGGGTGAGGATGTCGGCGGGGAAGTCATAGCCGGCGAAGAAGCGCACCCGGATGCGGGGGCCGGAGGTGGCGAAGGTCTCGCGCCGGCGAAGGGCGGCGTAGATGGCCTCGCGGCTGTTCTCCTCGGCCCAGACCCCGGCCAGGCCGCTGGCGCCCCAGGTCTGGTAGCGGGCGAGCGAAGTGGCTTCGTCCGTGACCACCCCGTCCCAGGTCTTCTTGCCGTCGGGCGGGATCGAGCCGCGCTGGGCCGGCAGGCCGTCGACGCGGCCGACCTTGGAGAAGTAGTTCGGCTCCTCGACCGAACCGGGCGCGGCGTTGTGGGTGTCGGACGAGCCGATGAAGCCCATCTTGAAGGGGTTATAGCCCTTCTGGTCCTGCATCAGGATGCCGTCCTCGAGCGCCTTCCTGACATAGCCGCCGTCGAACTTGGTGACGATCTTGGAGGAGCCGATGTAGCGCTCCATGATCTCGAAATTGGCCCATTCGTCGTTGGGCGAGAGCGTGGGATGGGTCTCGCTGGTCCCCTTGGTCTGGCTGATCTCGACCAGCGGCTCGTTGCGGGCGCGCAGGTCGGCGTAGACCTTGTCCATCGGCCGGCCGTCCAGGCGCGCGGTCTGAAACATTAGCCCGTCGCTGCCATTGGAGTTGTGCGGGATGGCCAGGCTCTCGATGCCCTTAGCCCGCCACTCGTCCATGTGCCGCCAGAGGTTCTCCGGATCGCGCGACATGGTGGCCGTGAACGGCAGTTCGGGCACCTTGGCGGTGCGGAAGATGACATTGCGGTGCAGGTTGCGGCTGTCGGGGGCGGAGGTGAACTCGTAGCCGACCAGGGTGGTGAACCGGCCGGGCTGGTTGTTGCGGGCGGCGGCGTCCTGCACCTCGCGCCAGGCCCGTCCTGCGATCACCGGGTCGGAGAACTCCTTGGGCAGGTTGCCGGCCTGGTTGCCCGCGACGATGCGGTTGAAGGCGGCGGTGATCTGGGCCGGGTTGGTGGAGAACAGCCCGTCGACGATGGGCAGGTTGTGCAGCGGGCTGGCCGGGTCGTTGGCCGTCTCCATGGCGCCCATGTACTCGGAGTGGTCGGTGACGGCGACGAAGTCGAGCGGCCCGCCGGCCAGGCGCACGTCGAAGCCGCCGGCGTGGCCGATCGTCTCGCCTCTAGCGAACCGGTAGGCGTCGTCGGGCGTGGCCCGGACGTTGAAGATGTAGGCGTCGAACGAGAGCTTGGTGTGGACGTGGAGGTCGCCGAAGTAGGCGTTGCGCTCGGCGTTCCAGCCCGGCAGCCGGCCCACGGGCGCGGACTTCGGAACGGCTCTGGGCGGGACCTTGGCGGTCGGGGCGGCGGTGGTGGCCGCGGTCAGGGCCCCGCCGGCCATCAGGGTCAGGACGAACGCAGCCAGCCCCGCGTGCGCCGGCCCTATCCGCATGGCGTCCTCCCCCGCTTGCAAGCTTGACGATAATTGCGCGGCCAGCTCGCGGATGTCAAAAAATCCGGGGGAGGCGCAAGGCGCGGTGACAGGGTTTCTGCGAGCGCTCCTGGTGATGCTGGTCGCATGGCTGGCGACCTCGTCCCCCGCCGCCGCGCACGAGGTGCGGCCGGCGCTGTTGCAGATCAGCGAGACGTCACCGGGCTACTACACCGTGCTGTGGAAGCAGCCGCTGGTCGGGGAGATTGGGTTGCGGCTGGTCCCGCACCTCTCCGGCGGAGGATTGGAGAGGGCGGCGGACACGGAGACGCCGGCGCCGGGGTTTCTGACGCGGACCTGGCGGATCGCCGAACCGCCGGCGTTGGACGGCCAGACCATCGCCATCGAAGGCTTGTCCGAGTCGGTCACCGACGTCCTGGTCCGCATCGACGCGGGCGGCAAGAGCCTCAACGCCGTCATCCATCCTGCCCAGCCGACCTACGCCATCCGCCTGGCCCGGCCGGGCGGCGCGGCCCTGCCCGCCTATCTGACGCTGGGCGTCGAACACATCCTCACCGGCGCCGACCACCTGGCCTTCGTGCTTGGGCTGCTGTTGCTGATCGGGCCGAGCTGGCGGGTGGTCAAGGCAGTGACCGCCTTCACCGTGGCCCACTCGATCACCCTGGCCCTGGCCGCGTTGGGCTATGTCCATTTCCCGAGCGCGGTGATCGAGGCCCTGGTGGCGCTCTCCATCGTCTTCGTGGCCAGCGAACTGATCCCGCGACCGGGCCGGCCCGAGACGCTGACCCGGCGTCACCCCTGGCTGATCGCCTTCGTGTTCGGCCTGCTGCACGGCCTGGCCTTCGCCGGCGCCCTCTCGCAGATCGGCCTGCCGCCGAGGGCGGAGCCGATGGCCCTGTTCCTGTTCAACCTGGGCGTCGAGATCGGCCAGGTCGGCTTCATCGGCCTCGCCGTCCTGGTCGTCCTGGTCCTGCGCTGGCTGCGGCCGCGGCTGGGGCTGGAGCGGCCGACGTTCGCCCGTCTCGCCCCCGCCTACGCCATCGGCGGGCTGGCAGCCTACTGGCTTATCGACCGGCTAGCCGTTGTGTTTGTATAGGAATGCGGCACTCCAAATATTCCGCTCATCCCGGCGTTCGCCGGGATGAGCGGATTTAGTTTAGGTCTAATCCTGCCGCGCGCGGCGCAGGGCGTGGCCCAGCGCGCTGCCGTCAGAGTAGCCGGTGCGTTCGGCGGCGGCGTCGAGGGTGAGCCCTTCGTCGAGGAGGACGGTGGCGGCCTCGAGGCGGACGCGGCGGTGATAGGCCCCCGGCGAATGGCCGAAGGCGTCGCGGAACTGGCGGGCGAGGTGGAATTGCGAGAGGCCGGCGACGCGGGCGAGCTGGTCCTGCGGCACCGCCCGGTCGGTGATCTGGTGCAGGAACGCCCTGGCCCGCTCGAGGCGCTGAAGCAGGTCTCGGCGGGTGGCGACCTTGGCGGCGCCGAGCTTTTCCATGCGCAGCTCGGCCTCGCGGCGGGCGACGTTGGCCAGCCGCGTGACGGAGGCGACCACCGCCTCGGCGCTGCCGGCGGCCTGATCCGGGTCGCGCCACAGCCGCGCCGCCTGGGTGGTCATGAAGGCGCCAAGCCCCCCTGCGCTAGCGGGGAGCATCAGGGCGCGGCCGCCGGAGAAGTCGGCCTCGAACGCCTCGACCGGCAGGTAGACGCACATGCCGAGCGTCGGCTCGCTGCGACGGATGCGGCAGACGCAGTCGGCGCCGGGCTCGAGCAGCAGGAACTGACCGCGGTCCACCCGGATCCGCCGCCCGTCGATGTCGTATTCCTCCTCGCCCTCGAGGACGAACTTGACCGAGGCGGTGCGGGCGGCAAGGCGCGTCTCTCCGCCCTGCAGCTTCGAAAGCACCAGCTTGCCGCGCGGACCGGCGGGCCGGGGGGTGTCGGCATGGCGGGTGACGACAGCGAACCTGTCGAGGGAAACGGCGGCCAAATTCGCAGTTTCGATCATGGTCCCGGCCCCTGCCGCCGGGCTAATGAATCGGCGGTCCCCTAGGGAGTTGGTTGTGACGCTAAACCTGAAGTGTGTGCTGATTGGGGCGCTGATTGTCGGCGCCGCAACCCAGGCCCATGCCGATTTGCCAAGGCGGGCGATGCTGGGCGTCGCCTTCGGGCCGCCGGCGCAGGGCCAGGCCCCGATCGCCCAGGTGCAGACCGTGCTGCCGGGGACCACCGCCGAGACCATGGGGGTCAAGGCCGGCGATCAGATCGTCGAGGCCGGCGGCAAGGCCGTGGCCACCGTGCCGGAGGTGATCGCCTACGCCAGCCAGCTGCGCGCCGACGCGCCGGTCACCCTGGCGGTGCAGCGGGAGGGCCGCACCCTCAAGCTGTCCGGCAAGGCGGTCGGACGCCCGCGCGAGACCTACGAGGGGGCGGACGTGCGATTCGGCGCCGTCGCCTTCCGCGGCGGCCAGGTGGCCGACCTGCTGGTGACGCCCAAGGGGGTCAAGGACCCGCCGGTGGTCTATCTGATCCAGGGCTTCACCTGCGCCAGCGTCGAGAGCTACAGCGCCGACGATCCCTATCACCGGCTGATCGCGGCCCTGGTGCAGGCCGGCATCGCCGTCTACCGGGTCGAGAAGCCGGGCCTGGGCGACAGCGTCGGCGGGCTAGCCTGCAACCAGATCGACTACGCGGCCGAACTCGACAACTTCCGCGCCGCTTATCGGCATCTGACCACCGATCTCGGCTTCCCGACCGATAGGGTATTCATGCTCGGCCATTCGCTGGGCGGGCTGGAGGCGCCGATGCTGGCGGCGGAACGCGCGCCGCGCGGGGTCGCCGTCTACGGCACGGTGGTGCGCAACTGGGCCGACTACCACCACGACATCGACGCGTTTCAGGACTTCCTGCGGCTGGGGAAGGACCCGGTCGGCGAGATCCAGCGCGCCGAGGCGGCGCGGGAGGTCTTCCAGCGGTTCTATTTCCAGCACCAGTCCCCGGGCGAGATCGTCGCGGCCAAGCCGGCGCTGGAACCCTACGTCCGCTACTCGCTGAGCTGGGACGGGGCCGACTTCGCCATGGGCCGGCACTACAAGTACCTGCAGGACATGGCGGGCCTGAACCTGGTGCAGGCCTGGCGCGACGCCAAGACCAACGTCCTGGCGCTCTACGGCGCCTCGGACCTGATCGCCCTGAACGACGAGGATCACCGGCTGATCGCGAGCATCGCCAACTACTATCGCCCGGGTTCGGGGACCTTCGTGGAGGTGGCCGACACCGGCCACGGCATGGACCTGATCGGCTCGCGCGAGGCGGTGCAGAAACAGGCGATGAGCGGGGCGCAGGCGCCGCCGGCGCCGTTCAACCCCAAGGTCGCCGAGGCGCTGATCGGCTGGATCCGCGCCTGCCTGGCCAAGCCGCCGGTGGCCTGAGCGCGCGCCGAGGCGTGCATCTTCCCTTGGCGCCGGGGCGTTCAGCGTCCATCGATAACGCCGTAACGTTGACCACCGCCGCGAACGCGGTGAAGCTCAGCACGGACAGCGGAAAAAGGGACGCTCATGGCGACGACGCAACGGAAGGTCCGCCTTCCCCTCTTGGCCGGCGCGCTCTGCGTCCTCATTCCGGCGGTGGCGGCGGCCCAGCCGCGGATGTCCGCCGACGGCAAGCCCCTGCTCGATCCGCGCGGCTCGATCTTCAAGTGCGAGGACGGCGGCGAGCTGTTCGCCCAGTTCTCCACGGAGAACGCCCAGTTCGTGGCCATCGTCCAGACCGGCGACGGTCCCCATACCCTCCCTGTCCGCCCGTGGACGGGGGGCGAGCCGCGCATCACCTGGAGCGACGGCATCCGCACCCTGGTGTGGAATCCGGGCGTCCAGCTGATGTGGACCGAGGGCGCCGCGCACCGGATGTGCGGCCGCGACATGGGCCACCGGCACTAGGCCGCCGTCAGCCTGACCATCAACACATTGCGGCGCAGGCGGTAGCCGAGCGCCTCGTAGAGCCTGATCGCCGGCGTGTTGGAGGCGTAGGCGTGCAGGAACGGCGTCTCGCCGCGGGCGCGGATGCGGGCCGCGACGATGCGGGTCAGGGCCGCCGCGTAGCCCCGGCCGCGGACGTCTGGATGGGTGCAGACCCCGCTGACCTCGGTATAGCCGTCCGGCTTCATCCGCTCCCCGGCCATGGCGATGAGCCGGCCGGCCTCGCGCACGCCGATGAAGTCGCCGAGCTGGTGAGTTCGGGCGAAGAATGGCCCGGGACGGGTCAGTGTCGCCAGGGCCAGCATCTGCGGCCCGTCGGCGTCGGTCAGGTCGAAAACCTCGAAGGCGGGATCGGGGCCCGGCGTCGGCTCCACCTCGACCATCTGAACGCCCAGTTCGGCGGAGGCGACCATGACGCCCGGGACGCTGGGCGGTGGCTCCGCCTCGAGCAGGGCGACGTCGCCGTGGGCGCGGATCAGCCGCCCCAGCCCGGCCAGGTTCTCGGGACTGCGGTCGGCGAGGGCCGCGAAGACCCCCACGTCCGGTTCGTAGCGGCAGGCGCCGTCATCGGCGACGGCGAAGCGCGCCTGGCGTCCGTTCAGCGCCGACCAGGCCGGGTAGTCGAGGGGATGGCTGCCGCCCATGGCCCTTGATAGCGCGCCGCCGCGCGGCTCAGCCAGACCGGTTCAATCGCTGTACCGCTAGCCTGGATAGTGGTCGGTGAAGCGGCCGAGCTTGCAGCTGTAGCCCTGCGGCGGCGGGGTCAGTTTGAACTTCCTCGGGTCGCTCCCTTTGGGGTGAGACGCGAGCGTGGTCAGCGCCCAGAGGTTGAAGGCCTGGGTATTGGCCTGGGGCCACATGTGGCCATGGCCGGCGGTGCAGGCGACGTGGACGACGTTGGGCTGGGCGGAAAAGTAGTTGGAGCCGGCCTGAGTGCTGGGCCGGTAGTCGGCGCACAGGCCGAGCGGCGGGCCGCAGTCCCAGAGGTCCTTCTCGCCGCCCCAGACGGTGATGACGATCAGCGGGTCGAGGCGTTTGGGCAGCGGCAATGGCCCGACCCGGCCTTGATGGATCTTCGCGGCGGCGGCGGCGAGCGCTGCGCGGCCGTCCTGGAACGACAGGGCCGCGCCGTCGTCCTTGGTCACGTACCATTCGCCCGAGATCGGAAGGCCGCCGGCCCAGAAACCGGAATCGAACAGCATCGCCCGGTTGGTCATGGTGCCGCCCGAGGAGATGCCGCCGATGAACAGGCGGCGGGCGTCGAGCTTCCACTTGGTGCCCACGCATTTGACGGCGGCCTTGAAGAAGCCGGCGTCGGGGCCGGCGTCGGTCTTCCAGCGATCGCCGGAGGCGTCGGCGGCGCGCCCCTCCGTCCACGGATTCCAGTTCCAGCCGCCATGGCCGGGGCCGTTGCAGGCCCCGCCCTTCAAACCCGCGTCCTGGTTGGCGCACAGGCGCACCGGGCCGATGACCATGAAGCCCTTCTGGGCCATCAGCGCATTGGCCCCGCTTCGAGCGACGGTGAGGTTGTCGTTGGTCGATTCCACCGAGCCGGTCAGCGGGACCCACACCGGAGCGGGGACCGATTTGTCGGTGGGCGGATAGACCCAGAAGGCGCGCTTTTCGCCGGCGAAGGGGAAGTCCGTGTTGAGCCCCTCGTGGACGACGTAACCCGGCGGGCAGTCCCATTTGACGTCGAAGGGCTTGGCCTGGGCGGCGGTCGCCACCGCCAGCATTGCGACGACGAGCGCGGCGATCCTGTGCATCATTTTCCGTCCACCGAGAGGGCCAGCAGCACGTTGTTGGGGTAGCCGCCCATGTTGGCGACGTAGCCGCTCATCATGAACAGCATGCCTTCGGCGACGACGCCTCCGCCGGCGTCGACGGCCCCGCCGCCCTGGCCCTTCACGCCGTTGATGGTGTCGTACTTCTGGCCGGCGGAATCGAAGTCCCAGACGATCTGGCCGGTCTTGGGGTCATAGGCGCGCATGTGGCCGTCGATTGTGCCGGCGATGACGGCCCCGGGGATCACGATCGGGGCGGCGGAGTTGCCATTGACGCAGCGCGAGCCGCCGGTCCAGCCGCAGGGGACCTTGGGCGAGGGCATGGCCCAGACCACCTGCCCCGTCGCCGGATCGAGGGCATAGAGGCCGGGCTTGTGGTCGGGCCCCTGCCCCACCGCATCGGCGATGCCGACGAAGGCGGTCGCCCCGTCGGTGGCCATGCCGAACTCGACGCCGCCGAGCGCGCCGCCGAGCCCGATCTTGTTCTTCCAGACGACCTTGCCGGACGCGTCGGGATCGAGGCCATAGACGACGCCGGACTTCTGGCCCGCGAGCAACATGTCCTTGCCGCCGCGCAGGCTGACAAGCACCGGCGAGGCGCCGAAGTCGTGGTCAGGACCCTGTTCGCCGAGCGGACAGTTGATCCCCGGCCGCGGGCCGTAGCAGCCCATGTTGTAGTTGTCGGTCTCCGTGACCTGATTCTTCCAGCGGATGGCGCCGGTCTCGGCGTCGAGGGCGACGATGGCGTCGGTCGAGCCGGTCGGGACCTCGGTGTAGGAATTGCCGGTGCCGACGTAGATCGCGTTGCGCTTCGCATCGATCGTCGGCGTCGACCAGATCGCCGCGCCGGCGGGGCCGAACATCTGGGTCCCGGCGGCGTTCTTGCGGATCGGGCGCGGCGTCTCCTCGATCATGTACGTCTTCCAGATGAGCTTGCCGGTGGGGGCGTCGAGCGAGGCCACCGCGCCCCTGGCCGAGCAGCAGGGATAGGTCGCGGTCGGGCCGGTGACCTCTTCCCAGGACGAGAGCGGCACGATCAGCCGGCCCTTGTAGAGCACCGGTGAGCCGGAGAGGACGCCGCGGGGATGGTCTTCGACCCTGGTCTTCCAGAGCACCGCGCCGCTGGCCGCGTCGAGGGCGTGGTAGTTGCGGGCGTAGTCGCCGAAGTAGATGGCGTAGCCGCTCTTCGATTTGGGATTGGCGCCGATCACGGGCGTGGTGCGGACCCCCGCCCCGGCTTCGTAGCGCCAGTAGTAGCAGCCCGACTTGGCGTCGAAGGCGTAGACCGTGCCCGAGCCCGAGGTCATAAACAGGCGCCCGCCGACGACGATCGGCTGGCTGTAGCGGGCGCCGATGTAGGTGAAGGCCCACTTGACCTTCAGGCGCGGAACGTCCGACGCCTTGAGGCCGCCGTTGGCCTGGTAGCGGTGGTTGCGGGCGTCGGTCCCCCAGCCGTTCCAGCCCGCGCCCCTCATCGAGAAGGGTTTGGCGACCGCGCATTTGGGCGGATCGACCTGGGCGAAGGGGGAAGGCCCCGCGGGACGCCCGCCGGTGAGATAGTTGGCGATGGCGCCGATCTGCGCGTCCGAGAGGCCGGCGGCCATGGGCTGCATCACGCCGGTCTTGAGCGAGCGGGCGATGTCGTCGGGCCAGCGCTGGGCGAGCTGTTCGCGGCTGGGGGCGCGGTCGACGGCGGGATCGTGGCAGGTGGCGCAGCGCTCCTTGAACAGGGCCTGGCCGGCGGGGTCGGGCGCCTGGGCCCGCGACTGGACGCCCCAGGCCCCGCCGATCAGGGCCAGGGCGGCGATGACGGCGGCTCGCGTTCCTCTCATGGAGCCACGCTAAGCGCAGATCGCGGATGAGGCTAGATTGCCAAGCCTGGGCGGCGGTGTAGCTTTCGTCCATGACCGCGCGCCGACCCCCCATCCGTTTGACGGCCGCGCTCGCGGCTGCGGCCATGGCGATGAGCCCGCCCGCCTGGGCGCAGCCGCCGGTGCAGCTCCTGGTCAGTTCGGATTCGCCGGCCGGCTGGGCGCCGAGCGACGAGCAGGTCAGCCAGGCCAAGGACGCCGCCATCGCCTTCCTGGCGGCGCTCGACCGCGGCGACGCCGCCAAGGCCTACGCCAACCTTGCCGAGATCAATCGCCAGCAGCAGCCGTTCGAGGCCTACCAGAGCGAACTTCGCAAGTTCAACGCCGAGGCCGGGGCGGTGCGCGAACGGCGGATCACCACCATCACCTGGACCAAGGACCCGCCCAGCGCTCCGGCGAAAGGGGTCTATGCGGCGATCGACCTGGTCAGCCGCTTCGCCGAGGTCGATCGGCACTGCGGCTACCTGATGCTCTACCAGGCCGAGGCGGGCCTGCCGTTCACGGTGATGCGGCAGGAGAACAACTACATCCTCAACTCGGCGGCCTCGGCGATGGAGAAGATGCAGTCCAAGGCGGCCCTGGACATGACCTGGCTGACCCTGGTCGCCAAATGCCCGAACTTCCCGGCCGACCTGAAGCCGACCCTGCCGCCTTTGGTGGAGGCGACCGACAACCGGTTCGGCTATCCCACCGTCGCCGCGGCGCTCACAGCCCTGCGCGCCAAGCCGGGCGTGAAGATCTCCCAGCAGGACGGGTGGACGATGATCGAGGACACGGCCGCCTACACCGTCTGGGCGTTCGCCCCGTCGAGCAATCCCGCCTACCCGGCCGCCTTCAAGCGGGCGCTCCGGAACGAGGGCGGACAAATGGTCATCCAGACTTCGATCCAATGCGAAGCGGACAAGGCCGCCTGCGAGACCTTCTCGCGGGGCGTGGGCGTCTCCCAGCCATAAGGACTAGCGCTTGTCCGCTCGCCCGGGGCCAGCGTGCCGTCGAGCGCCCGGGCCCCGGCCATGATGTGCATCTCGCCGTAGCCGCCCTCGTGGCGTTACGCGATCGCCGTCGCGGTCGAAAGCGGTGACATTTTAATTATTTGCGCCGCGCAGGCGGGGCCCCATCCAGAACCTGAAATAACTAAACTGTCAGCGCTTTCGATGGTCACCGGTTTCGCGCCTCCAGCGCCTGTTCGATGAGCGGGGCCAGGCGGCGGGCCATCGCCTCGGCGTCGGCGGGCGTGGCGATGAGGTCCTGGCGGGTCTCCAGCTCGACATAGTCGAGCCCGCGCACGTCGGCGTGGTGGGGGATGGTGAAATCGACCTTGTCCATGGCGTAAGGCTCGTTGTCGCCCACCGCCGCCTCGCCTTCGGCCTCGCGCAACACATCGAGCATCGCCCGCGAGAAGGGGGAGTCATTGCGGTGCAGGACCCCGAACCGCCAGGGCCGGCGGAAGCCCTGGAACACCGGGGTGAAGGAGTGGACGGCGACCAGGACGGTCGGGCGGCCCGCCCGCGCGTCGAGGAGGCTGCCGATGGCGCCGTGATAGGGATCGAAGATGGTTTCGATCCGGGCGCGGCGAGCCTCGCCCGTCAGGCCGAGATTGGCCGGGACGATGGTCTCGTCGCTGGTCTGGGGAATGGAATCGGTGCGCGCCGGGTCGCGGTTGCAGTCGATCACCAGGCGGGAATAGCGCTGGGAGATGAACGGGGCGTCCAGCGCCCGCGCCAAGGCCGGACCCAGTTCGGCCACGCCGATGTCCCAGGCGATGTGGCGCTCCAGTTCATCGGGCGGCAGGCCCAGGTCGCCCAGGGCGCGGGGGATTTCCCGGCCGGCGTGATCGCCAATCAGCACAACCGGCGAGCGGCGGGCGCCCAGGTTAACGGCAATCACAGGGTCTCGTTCACCTTTGCCGAGCAACACTGTCGACCGCCTTTGCGAATCTGGGTTGTTTGAACCGATGCCGCTCGTAACGATCAGACACCGCACCGCCTACCGCTACCGCAACCCGGTGGCGTTCGGCGAGCATCGGCTGATGGTTCGGCCGATGGAGAGCTTCGACCAGAAGCTCGTTTCGGCGCAGCTCGAGATCACCCCCGAACCGACCCTGTTGCGGCAGGTCCACGACCTCGCCGGCGCCGCAGTGGGCGTCGCCCGTTTCACCGGCCGCGCCGACCGCCTGGTCTTCGACAGCAAGGTTGTGGTCAACCACGATCCGGTCCCGGCCTTCGAGCTGGAGGGCGACGACAGCCGCATCGGCGCGGGGGGTTTCGCCTACGCCGGGCGCGAGGCCGGCGAACTGGCCGGCGCCGCGAGCCTGAAGCACACCGCCGAGGCGGCCGAGATCGAGGCCTTCGCCCGCCGGTTCGTGCTGCCGATCGGCCAGACGCATCTGTCGACCCTGCTGTCGAAGATGACCCACGCGATCCACGACGAGTTCACCTACACCAAGCGCCTGCAGGGCGCGCCGCAGACGCCGGCCCAGACCCTGCAGCTCGGGACGGGCAGCTGCCGGGACTTCGCGGTGCTGATGATGGAGGCCGCGCGGAGCCTGGGCCTGGCCGCCCGGTTCGTGTCGGGCTACGTCTATTCCGGCTCGCCAAAGGCGACGCGCACCGGCGGCGGCCACACCCACGCCTGGGTCAGGGTCTACATCCCGGACTGCGGCTGGACAGACTTCGACCCCACCAACGGCATCATCGGCGGCGCCGACCTGATCCGCACCGCCGCGGTGATCGATCCGGTGCACGCCACCCCGCTTTACGGCTCCTGGTCGGGGCTGAAGAACGATTTTCTCGGCATGGACGTCGAGGTTATGATCCAAGCCGAGCCTTCGAGCGTTGACGTGGCGGCTGAAAGGAAAGCCAACTCGCAGCGCTGACGGGAACCTCACATTGCGGATCAGGGCCGGCTACACCATCGCCTACGAGCTGCCGGCCGAGACCGCGATGCTGCTGATGCTGAGCGTGCGGCCCGAGCGCTGGGCCGACCTGGAGTCGCCGGACACCATCCGCACCGATCCCATCCTTCCCGTCCACCAGTATTTCGACGGCTTCGGCAACCGCTGCAGCCGCATCCTCGCGCCCGCCGGGCGGCTGACGCTGAGTTCGGACTTCATCATCCGGGGCAGCGGCGAACTCGACCCTCTGGTCCCCGACGCGGTCCAGCATCCGGTCCAGGACCTGCCCGACGAGGTCGTCGTCTTCCTGCTCGGCTCGCGTTACTGCGAGGTCGAACAGCTCAACGACATGGCCTGGGCGCGGTTCGGCGACACGCCGCCGGGTTGGGCCAGAGTGCAGGCGATCGTCGACTACGCCCACGAGACGATCGATTTCGGGTACCAGCACGCCCGGGCGACCCGCACCGCGCTGGAAGCCCACGAGGAAGGGTTGGGCGTGTGCCGCGACTACGCCCACCTGGCGGTCACCCTGTGCCGCTGCATGAACATCCCGGCCCGCTACTGCACCGGCTACCTCGGCGACATCGGCGTGCCGGCGTCGGGGGCGCCGATGGACTTCTCGGCCTGGTTCGAGGTCTGGCTGGGCGGGGCCTGGCGGACCTTCGACGCCCGCCACAACAAGCGCCGGGTCGGGCGGGTGCTGATGGCGGTGGGCCGCGACGCCACGGACGTGGCCATCTCGACCAGCTTCGGCCCCTCGACTCTGGTCGATTTCCAGGTCGTGACCGAGGAACTCGTCGAGGCATGAGCGTCGCCTTCACCCGCGAAGAGGACCTGGAGGCGACCGCCGCCGACCTCCCCGACCGGCCGGTCTCCCCGCACCCGAACCTGGTGACCGCCGAGGGACTGGAGCAGATCGAGGCCGAACTCGCCGAGGCCAGGGCCGCCTACGCCGCCGCCCAGGGCGCCGATGACGTCAGCGCCGACCGCACGGCCATGGCCCGAGCGACCCGCGACCTGCGCTACTGGTCGTCGCGACGCGCCACGGCCCAGCTGGTCGACCCGCCGGCCCACGCCGGAACGGTGGCGTTCGGCTCGACAGTGACCTTCCAGCGCGACGACGGCCGCACCCAGGCCTTCCGCATCGTCGGCGAGGACGAGGCGGATCCGGCGAAGGGGACCGTTTCCCATGTCTCGCCGCTGGCCCAGGCGCTGCTCGGCAAGCGGGTCGGCGACGAGGCGAAAGTCGCCGGCCAGGGCGTCGAGATCACCGCGATCGATTGAGGCGCCGATGACCGAGCCCGACCCGCAGACCCAGCGCAACCGGATGATCCTGGCCGTGGCGATCCTGGCGGCGGTGATGCTTCGTGGTCGCCGGGATGCGGCTCAGATAGCGTACGGTTCGGAACGGCGGTCCCAAAGCCACGTTTGCGGAAAGTGGTGAACGCCGTCGAGGTCCTGCAGCAATCGTCGCCCGGCCGGGGCGGGTTGCGGCTGCTCGACCTGGCCTCGCGCACCGGATATGTGGCGCGTGGGGTCGTCTATGTCTCCGTCGGCCTCATCGCCCTCCTCGCGGCCATGGGGATCGCGCCGCGGCCGCGCGGGCCGATCGCGGCGCTGGAGGCCTGGGGCCAGTGGCCGATGGGGATCTTCCTGCTGTGGCTGATCGCCTTCGGCCTGGCCGCCTTCAGCGGCTGGCGCATCCTGCAATCGGTCTTCGACGCCGAGGCCAAGGGTTGGCGCCTCTATGCCGCTTGCGGGCGCGTCGGGCAGGCCTTCAGCGCGATCATGTACGCGGCGCTATCGTTCTCCGCCTTCAAGCTGATCGACGCGATCGTCGACCTGCACCAGGTCGACGACGAGGCGCGCACCCGGGCGGTGATCCAGCGCCTGCTCGACCTGCCGCATGGGGCGGCCCTGGTGCTCTGGGTCGGGATCGCGGCGGTGGCCATCGGCCTGGGCAACCTGATCCAGTCGGTGGCCCGCACATTCGGCAAGCGGCTGACCAGCCATCCGAAATTCACGCGGCGCGCGCGGGTGCTGGCGAGGTTCGGCTACGGCGCGCGCGGGATCGTGTTCATCCTGGTCGGCGCCTCGGTCGTGGCCGCCGGCGCGCACGCCAGCAGCCTGGAGGCGCAGAGCGCCGGCGGGGCCCTCTCCTACCTGCGGTCGATGCCCTTTGGAGACGCCCTGCTGGCCTCGACCGCCGCCGGGCTGATCGCCTTTGGCCTGTTCGCTTTCGTGGAGGCCCGCTACCGCGATCTCGGACTTGTTCGCCGCGAGGCCGCCACTCTTCGCGGCGATGTGCGTTAACACCGCCATGACCAAGTTCCTCACCGTGACGCTGGCGCTGGGCGCGATGGCCCTGGCCGCCAGCTCGAGCGCGATCGCCGCGTCCGACAAGGGCGGCGACGCCTCCGCCGCCGAGGCCGTCAAGCGCGCCTTCGGCAACACCATCGTCTCGGTCTATCCGGACGGGCGAAAGGGGTTCCTCTACCTTAAGGAGGACGGCACCTTCACGACCTTGGGCCGCCACCGCACCTCTTCCTTCGGCAAGTGGAAGATCAAGGGCGACAAGGTCTGCCTCAAGCGGATCAAGCCCGCGGCGCCGTTCGGCTACTGCACAGCCGCCCCGCAGGGCGACAGCTGGCCGGCCAAGGCGGTGACCGGCGAGAAGCTGCGCGTGCACCTGGAAAAGGGCCACGTCGACAGCTGAGGCGCGCGGCCACTGTCGGGAACCCGGCGGTTTGGGCGGTGTTCCCCCAGAGCACGATGCGGTCAGGCCCGATCGCCTGACCGCATCGTGCTCTTGAATCAGAAGTTAGAGCGCGTTCGGAGCGAAAAACCGGCAGCCACTTTTTCGCAACGCGCTCTGCCCGGAGGTAGCCGTCATGACCTTTCGACCGCTTATCGTCGGCGCCGCGCTCAGCCTTTGCGCCGGCGCCGCATTCGCCCAGCAGACCAACCCGCCCCACGTCGACATGCCCGTGGCGGCGCAGCTGAACAGCATCCAGACCGGACCGGTCAGCAATCCCAAGCGGGAGCCGATCGCGACCACCGCGCCGGTCCCGACCGCCGCCGATGTCGGGGTCACCTACCCGGCCCAGGCCGTGGTCGCCGGCGACCGCTCGCCCTACCTGTCCGACAACGTCTCGGGCCCGACCGCCCAGGCCGAGGTGGTCAAGAGCGCGCCGGTCCCCGACACCCCGGAGTCCCGCCAGCTCTACCGGCCGCTCAGCCGGGCCGGGCAGCGGACCGCGGCGGCGGCCAATTAGCGCCGCGCCAGGGTGCGGGTGACGCCGAGCGCGATCAGCGCCTGTCCGCCGAAATAGAGGCCCCAGACGGCGGCGTTTATCCACTGGACCTGCGCCAGGGGCCCTGCCCGGGCGAACAGAAGCAGGTCCGAGGCGGCGAACGCGGCCGCGCCCAGGCCGACCCAGTAGCGCGGGAAGCGGCTGATCCAGGCGCTCGCCGCCATGGCCGCCAGGCCGAGCGCGTAGAGCGCCGCCAACGGGGCGAGCGCGCGGTCAGCCGGGAGGAGGTACGCGGCCAGCGGAATAGCCACCAGCATGGCCCCGGCCAGCAGACCCTGGCTGAGCGAGAGCACCGGCCGGCGGTTGCGCAGATAAAGGCCGATCGCGAAGAGATGTCCGGCGAGGAAGGCGACCGCGCCGACCGACAGGCCGGCGATCTCCAAAAGCACGTCGCCCAGCGCGCCGAGGGCAAGGACCGCGGCGAGCAGCCAGCCGTCCCGCTCCCGCGCGCTAAGCGCGGCATAGAGGGCCAAGAGACCGACGCCGCCGCCCTTCCACGCCGTGCGGAGCCCCACGGCCACCGGCGCCTGGTCGGCGAAAAGATAGCTGGCGCCGACGACCAGCGCCGCGGCCAGGATGATCGTACGCAAGGACATACGCGTCTCCCCTCGGGCGCAGGCTAGCCCCAAGCTTGGCCGAGGGGAAATCGCGCCAGACGCGAACTTGAGCGCGGCCGGCGTTAACCTAGAGGCGAAAAATTTCCCATGGCCACGCCCGAACCCGGGCGGTGAATTGTTCGTTTGCCAACAATGATCGGGACAGCAGAAGACCTCCGCAGGGAGGCCGACGCCATGGATCGGCTCGCCAGCATCTTGAGCTACGGCGTCGACAAGAAGCGTTTGCGCGACAAGGCGCAGGAGTATCGCAACCGCGCCTCGTCGCTGGATCGGGAGCGCGATCGCGACTGGTCCAGGCGTCCGGACATCGGCCAGGACGCGCGTTGATCGCATCCGACGCAAAGGGCCCCGGCGATCACCGGGGCCCTTCGTCTGTCCGAATTCGCCATTACCAGCGGAACTGGCCGAACACGCCCACCTCGTCGTAGGTCCCCTTGCCGGATCCGCCGATCGTGCCGTTGCCGGTCGATAGCGAGCCGTGGTCGACCTGGTCGCGCTTGTAGACCAGGGCCAGGTCGACGATCTTCACCGGCTCCCAGTTGATGCCCAGGTTGTAGTAGGTCTCCTTGGTCAGCGGGCTGATGTCCTTGGACGGCTTCTCCCAGTCGGCGCGGGCGAAGGCGCTGATCTTGTCGGTCAGGTTGACCGAGCCGAACACCGACCAGCCGTCGGACGAGTCCTTGGCCAGGGTGGTGACGTTGTTCCAGTTGTCGGCGGTGAAGTACTCCACCCCGACCCGGAACTTCTTGTCGGTATAGGCGGCCAGGGCGTCGAAACGCGTGGCGGTGTGCTGGGTGACGGCGGGGAAGATGTCCTTGCCGAGCTTGCCCGAGTGGCCGCCGATGGCGAGCGTGAAATTGTTGTAGTTCGCCGAGATGCGGCCCTCGACGTCGACGCTGTCGGAGCGTTGGGGATTGCGGTAGCCGGCGCCGTTGATCACCGCGAGCGCATAGCTGACGTGGCCGTCCGCCAGCTTGCCCAGCGCATGCACGCCCCAGTCGGAGGAGGTCCCGAACTTGGTCCGGTCGGTCAGGGTCTGCTCGAGGAAGCGGTAGCCGTAGATGTCCTCCACGAAGGGGATCCAGGGCATGTCCGCCGCGCCCAGCCGCACGGTCAGGGCGTCGGAGTATTTGGCCTGCAGGTAGGCCTTCTTGATGTAGAGCGTCTCGCCGACGCCGGAGATCAGGCTGACGTCGGTGGTCAGGTTGGCCGAGTAGGTGTCGTTGAACTTGTGGTCGACCCCCAGATAGAACCGCTTGATGTCGAAGTTTGTCCCGCTGCCGGCGACCTTGGCGCCGTTGGACTCCTGATCGACGCTGGAGATGTTGAAGTACATCCGGCCAGTGACGGTGGTGGTGTCGGTCCAGCTCGGCTTGGGCTTGATCGCGGCGACCTCGGTCTTCACCTGAGTCGGGATCTGCTGGACCGCGGCCGCCGTCTGGGCCTGGGCGGTCTGGACCGCGGTCTGGGCGCTCTGCGCGGCGGCCTGGCTGGCCTGGGCCGCCTGCTGGGCTTGCTGAAGCTGCTGGCGAAGCTGGGCCTGGACCTGTTCTCCGGCGGCGACCCGGTCGGTCAGCGCCTGGATCTGCGCCTTCATGGCCGCCATGTCGGCGGTGCGTTCGGCCTCGCGCTGGGCGGCGAGCGAATCGGCGGCCCGGCTGGGCGTGGCCGCGGCTATGGCGAGCACCCCCAGCGCCGCCCCGGCGGCCAGGGACATCTTGATCGTCATCGTGTGAAAACCCCTCGTTGCGCTCCGCGCGAGAGCCGCGGAGACGAGGCGGTGATAGCCACGCTTCGTGACACTCCCTTGTAGGTTCCGTGACGGATCGTCGGAGCCCATGCCGGGGCCCCGCCCAGGTGTCATGAGGCTGTTACAGTCCGTCCCTAATCCCGGCCGTGTTGAGGGCGCTTCGCCCGAGCCAGGAGAGATTCGATGTTCAAGCAATTGGCGGCGGCGGCCTCGGCCCTGCTGCTCAGCGTCGGCGCGGCGAACGCGGCCGACCTGTCGGGGGCCGGCGCCACCTTTCCCGCGCCGGTCTACGCCAAGTGGGCCGAGGCCTATAAGGCCCAGACCGGCATCGGCCTGAACTACCAAGCCATCGGTTCGGGCGGCGGCATCAACCAGATCAAGGCCAAGACCGTCGACTTCGGCGCCTCGGACAAGCCGCTGAAGCCGGAGGACCTGCAGGCGGCGGGCCTCTATCAGTTCCCCACCGTCATCGGCGGCGTGGTCCCGATCATGAACCTGCCGGGGATCAAGCCCGGCCAGGTCAAGCTCTCCGGCGCGCTGCTGGGCGACATCTTCATGGGCTCGGTCAAGAAGTGGAACGACCCCAGGATCGCCGCCCTCAACAAGGGCGTGCCGCTGCCCAACCTGCCGATCACGGTCGTCCACCGCTCCGACGGCTCGGGCACCAGCTTCGTCTTCACCTCGTACCTCTCCATGAAGAACCCGACCTGGGCCTCCAAGGTCGGGGCGAGCGACGCGGTGCAATGGCCCACGGGCCTGGGCGGCAAGGGCAATGACGGCGTCGCCGCCTTCGTCAAGCAGACCATCGGCTCGATCGGCTACGTGGAATACGCCTTCGCCAAGCAGAACGGAGCGACCTACGCCCTGGTCCAGAACAAGCAGGGCGGCTTCCCGGCCCCTGTGGCGGCCAGCTTCGGCGCGGCGGCGGCCGGCGCCGACTGGAACAAGGCCCCCGGCAACTCCCTCTTGCTGCTCGACCAGCCGGGCGCCAATTCGTGGCCGATCACCGCGGCGACCTTCATCCTGGTCTACAAGAAACCCGCCAACCCGGCCCAGACCGCCGGGGTGCTGAAGTTCTTCGACTGGGCCTACAAGTCCGGCGACGCCTCGGCCGCGCAGCTCGACTACGTCCCCCTGCCCCCGGCGGTGAAGGCCCTGGTCCGCAAGCAGTGGGTGCAGTCGGTGACCACCGCCGGAAAACCCGTCTACGCGTCCCGTTGATCCTCCCCTGAACGCCGACGCAAACTGGGGCGGGCCGCCTGAAAGTCCAGGGGTCCGCCCGCTTTCCCGAGCCCGCCCATGACCGCCATTACCCCCGAAGGCATGACGCCGCCGCCGCCGGAACGGACGGCGCATCGGCCGCCGTTGCGGGACATGGGCGACCCGATCTTCCGAGCGCTGTGCTTCTCGGCCGCGACCCTGCTGCTGGCGGCCCTGGGCGGCGTGTTGGTCGCCCTGCTGATCGGCGGCTGGCCGGCGCTGGCGAAGTTCGGATTCGGCTTCTTCACCACCGCCGACTGGAACCCGGTCACGGAGGTCTACGGCGCGGCCACCCCGATCGTGGGGACCCTGATCACCGCACTGCTCTCGCTGGCCATGGCCCTGCCGGTCGCCATCGGGGTGGCGGTGTTCCTGACCGAGTTCTGCCCGCAGTGGATCGCCCGGCCGCTGGCGATCGCGGTCGAGCTCCTGGCCGGCATCCCCTCGATCGTCTACGGCATGTGGGGCCTGTTCGTGCTGGCGCCGTTCTTCGCCCTGCACGTGCAGTTGCCGCTGATGATGAACGCGGAGCCCGGCTCGCTGCTCGAGAGGCTGACCGCGGGGGTCCCCAACGGGGCCAACATCTTCACCGCATCGATCATCCTGGCGATCATGATCCTGCCCTACATGGCCGCGGTGTTCCGCGAGCTGATGCTGACCGTGCCGCACCAGTTGCGCGAGAGCGCCTATGGCCTGGGCTGCACGCCGTTCGAGACCATCTCGGCGGTGATGATCCCCTACATCCGCAAGGGCGCCATCGGGGTGGTCATGCTGGGCCTGGGACGGGCGCTGGGCGAGACCATGGCGGTCACCTTCGTGATCGGCAATTCGCACACCTTCCCAAAGTCGCTGTTCGACAGCGGCTCGACCATCGCCTCGACCATCGCCAACGAGTTCGCCGAGGCCACCGGCCTGCACCAGGCGGCGCTGATCGCGCTGGGCCTGGTGCTGTTCCTGATCACCTTCGCGGTGCTGGCCATCGCCCGGATGCTGCTGGGCGGCCAGCGGAGGGGCGCATGAACGGCCGGGTCCTGCGCCGCAAGGCGGTCAACGCCGTGTTCGTGGCCGCCACGGCGCTCGCCACCCTCATCGCCCTGGCGGCGCTGGGCTTCATCTTCTGGTCGCTGCTCAAGCAAGGGATCGGCGGCATCGATCTGGACGTCTTCACCAAGACCACGCCCGCGCCAGGGTCTGTGGGCGGCCTGGCCAACGCCATCCTGGGATCGCTCAAGATGTGCGCCGCGGCGATGGTCATCGCCCTTGTGGTCGGCGTCCTGGCCGGCACCTGGCTGGCCGAGATCGGCGGCGACACGCCCTACGGGCACGCGGTGCGGTTCCTCAACGACGTGCTGCTCTCGGCGCCCTCGATCCTGGTCGGCCTCGCGGTCTACACCATCGTCGTCGCCCCGGCCTGGTCGCCGGTGCGCGGGTTCTCCGGCTGGGCGGGCGCCATCGCGCTGGCCCTGCTGGCCGCGCCGATCGTGACGCGGACCACCGAGGACATTCTCAACCTTCAGCCCCATACCCTGCGCGAGGCCGGTATGGCGCTGGGCGCCAGCCATTCGATCACCGTGCGCCGGATCATCTGGAGGGCCGCCGGCGCCGGGCTGCTGACCGGCGGCCTGCTGGCGTTCGCGCGCATCAGCGGCGAGACCGCGCCGCTGCTGTTCACGGCCCTGAACAACCAGTTCTTCTCCAGGATGAACGACGCCACCGCCAGCCTGCCGGTGGTGATCTACAATTTCGCGATGAGCGCCTACGACGACTGGCGGAGCCTGGCCTGGGCCGGGGCGCTGCTGATCGCGGTCGCCGTGCTGATCGTCAACATCACCGGCCGTGTGCTAGCCAGGACAGTGAAACAATGAAAGACGCCAACGAAGAGCTGGCGCGCATCCAGCCGGTCGAGCAGTACCTGAGCGCCATGAGCGAGCCCCAGACCATTGTCGATGTGCAGGGACTGAACTTCTTCTACGGCAAGCACCAGGCGCTGTTCGACGTCGACCTTGGCGTCGCGCGCAATCGCATCACGGCCCTGATCGGCCCCTCGGGATGCGGCAAGTCGACCCTGCTGCGGACGCTGAACCGGATGTACGACCTCTATCCCGAGCAGCGGGCGCAGGGGTCGATCCGCTTCAAGGGCGAGGACATCCTGCGGCGCGGGATCGACGTGGCCGCCCTTCGGTCGAAGATCGGCATGGTGTTCCAGAAGCCCACGCCGTTCCCGATGACCATCTACGAGAACATCGCCTTCGGGGTGCGCCTGTACGGGCGCAAGTCCAAGGCCGACATGGACGTCATCGTCGAAAAGTCGCTGCGCCGCGCGGCGTTGTGGGACGAGGTGAAGGACAAGCTCCACGCCCATGGCACGAGCCTGTCCGGAGGCCAGCAGCAGCGGCTGTGCGTGGCCCGGGGGATCGCCGTCGAACCGGAGGTGCTCCTTCTTGACGAGCCCGCCTCTGCGCTCGACCCCATCTCCACGGCCAAGCTCGAGCATACCCTGAGCGAGCTGAAGAGCGACTTCACCATCTGCATCGTCACCCACAATCTGCAGCAGGCGGCGCGGCTGTCGGACTTCACCGGCTTCATGTTCCTGGGCAAGATGATCGAGTTCGGCGCCACCGCCGACCTGTTCTCGACGCCCCGGGAGAAGCAGACCGAGGACTACATCACCGGACGATTCGGGTGACCACATCCGTCATCCTCGGGTTGCGCAGCAATCCCGAGGACCCAGCAGTTGGGGCAGCGATTGCAACGCGCCCTTCATCTCTGACGAACGCTGCTGGGTCCTCGGGCTCGCTCTAGCGAGCGACCCGAGGATGACGGCTTTTGTTATTATTCCGCCGCCTGGCGCCGGTTTTCGCGCAGGTAGTCGAGCACCGCCTCAGGGCTGGAGGCGCCGTAGGGGTCGTCGTCGGCGCCCACGTCGTTGATGCCGGGCTCCTCGAACCAGGCCTCGATCACGCCGTCGTCGACGACCATGGCGTAGCGCCAGCTGCGGTAGCCGAAGCCCAGATGATCCTTGTCGATCAGCATCCCCATGCGGCGGGTGAAGTGACCCGAGCCGTCCGGGATCAGCTTGACCTTGTCGACGCCGAGCTTCTTGCCCCACTGGTACATGACGAAGGCGTCGTTGACGCTGAAGCAGTAGACCTCGTCGACGCCGGCGGCGCGGATCTCGTCATAGAGGCGTTCGAAGGCGGGGCACTGTTCGGTGGTGCAGGTCGGGGTGAAGGCGCCGGGCAGCGAGAAGACCACCACCCGCTTGCCCTTGAACAGGTCGCCGGAGCGGACATCCTGCCAGCGGAACGGGTTGTCGCCGCCGATGCTCTCGTCGCGCACCCGGGTCTTGAAGACCACGTCACCCGGAACCCTACGGCCCTGCATCGTCACTCTCCTATCGATCGCCTCAGGCCTTGCCCTTGGGGCAGGCGAATTCCATCCGCGCTTCGCCGACCGTGCCTTCGCCGGGCCGGGCCCAATCGGTCGGGATGAAGTTCGGCTGCACCCAGGCCTTCCCGGTCAGGCCGCGCATGGCGTGGAAGGTCTCGCGTACGACCCGGCTCATCCGCCGCTGGCAGTCGTATTCGCCCAGACTCGCCACCGACATGAACGCAAAGCCCATGCGGTCGCGGGGTTTCTCCGAATCGTAGGCGGTCCACACCTGCTTGACCGCGCCCTTCGCCGGCGCGCGCTTCATGTAGACCGAGGTGCCGTCGCTGTAGGAGACGAAGCGCCAGCCGTCCTTCTCCTGGATCGGCCCCCTGGGCGAGACGACTTCCGCTGCGGTCGCCGCCGACGCGGCCAGCGCCACAACCAATGCCAATGCCGGCAGCCGCTTCACCTTCGACCTCCTTCGCTATCCGCCATTCGCCTACAATAACACGCGACCCCGGGAAACGGTCTCAGCGGGACCTGGGGTCGTAGGAGCGCGGCGCCGGCCCCAGCGGCCGGTACTGACCGTCGGCCGCGTAGGTCAGCCAGGGCGTGGTCATGCGGAAATCGACCAGCGGCTTGGCGTAGTCGCAGACGCCGGTGGCGAAGGTCTTCTGCAGGCTCGCCCACTGCGCCTCGGTGAAGGCGACCGGCGCGTAGTCTCCGCGGTTCAACGGCTTGAGCTGGCACTTGCCCGCGTCGTGGGTGTCGGGAGCGCCGGCCAGCACACGGGTCAGTTCGAGCGGCCGCGGGCAGGCCGACAGCGGCTGGTCCTTGCCGTCGCCCAGCGTGCAGCGGTCCCTCGCCATCGCCGGCTTGTGATCGATCACCTTCTGGGCCGTGGGCACGGTGCGCGTATCGGCCTTGATGGCCTTGATCCACGCGACCATGACGTCGAAGGCCTGGGCGAAGCTGGGGTCGCTCTGGGTCATCGAGCGCCAGAGGACATAGTTGGCGTGCTGGCCCTGGGCGCGATCGACGCGGGCCCGGCTGACGTAGGCGTGGAAGACCTGGTGGAAGTCGGTGGCCAGGACGCGGGTCTCGATGATCGGCGTTTCGGCCAGGTTGCTGGCGGTGTTGTCGATCCCGGTCTCATAGAGGCGGCGCAGGCCAGGAAGGTCGGCGCGGGTGCGCCCCGCCGTCGGTTGGAAGTCGATGTCGTGGCCGCCGATGGCAGCGTTCATCTCGACGAACTGGGCCGGCGTTATGGTTCCGGCCTTCAAGGCCTTGAGCCCGTACTGGACGCCCTCGTTGTCCATGCGGCCGTTGGCGAAGCCGTCGGGCCGGCGGCCGACCTGGTTGACCTCGTAGTCCTGTAGGGTGCAGCGGACCCCCTTGGGGTTGGAGCGGCGGTTGTAGCGGGCGGCTTCCGGGATCGTGCAGTTGGTCCCGACGCTGGGATTGTAGACCTCGTACCGGGCGGTGGTGGTGTGCGAGTTGCAGCCGCTGATCATGCCGACCACGGCGACCTTCTGGGCTTCGGTGTAGGGGATGGTCCCGGCCTTGGCCCAGTAGTCGTAGACCGCCTTGCAGTCGTAGGCCGCCATCCGCGAGGCGTCGGAATCGACGAACAGGTGGTTGAGGATCAGCCCGTCGTAGAGGCCGGGATAGGCGTTCTGGTCCATGATCTGGGAGATCGCCCCGCCGGAGGAGCCCTGGGCGAAGACCAGGTCGAACAGGCCGTAGGTCTTTGCGACGTGCTCCTTGGCCATCACCGCCGCCTCGGCCTGGACCACGGGGTTGCAGTTGATGGTGTTGTGCAGCAGCGCCACGGTCACCACCAGGAAGCCGCGGCGCAGCGCCCGGTCGTCGAGCGGATTGCCGGCCGCCTGCTCGCCGTAGCCGGTGCCGCAGCCGGCGCCCTGGAGGACGAAGACGCCCCGGTTCCAGGCCTTCTGGGGCGCGAACGGTGTCCACGCCTCTCTGGGATCGTAGAGCGTCGCCACCGCGACGCCGGAGCGGTCCTGGTTGAACCGTTCGACCCTGACCACATAGGGGACGCTGACGCCCTCGCTGGTGGTCACGGTCTCGACGTCGGCGGCGGGATGGGCGGGGTCGTAGGCTTTGAAGGCCTTGCCGTCCTTGGGCATGTAGGACCAGGCGATGGTCGGCGGCCGGTCGCACTGGGCGTTGAGGGCGCCCGGCTGGCAGGTCCAGGGCTGGATCTGCGGCCCCGAGAACAGCGGCCCGCCGTTGGCGTGGTTGACCAGGTCGAGCCGCGCGGTCTGGCCCTTCGAGGTCAGGGCGAGCGCGTTGGTTCCGTTCCTGAGTCCCCCGACAAGGGCCAGCCAGCCCTTGCCGTCCGGGGCCGGGCGCAGGGCGCCGGCCAGGGGCTTGCCGTTGAGGACCAGGACCGCACGACGCGGGTCCTCGCCGGCGGGCAAGGTCGCCCGCACCAGGACATCCCCGCCTGAGACCAGGTCGGCGCGGCCCGAGACGGCCTCCACCGTCAGCTCGGCCGGCTTGGCCGCCGCGCTCCCGGCCAGCGCCATCGCCAGCGCCGCCAGCATCATCGCCCTGCGCATCGTCCCTCCCTGGCCGGCGCTTCGGATGGCGCCTGGACCCCTACGATAGCGGCGCCCACCGGCCGATCAATCCGGCCGCAGGGCCCGGTCGGCGAAGTAGCGGTCGAAGGCGGCGGGTTGGGCGGCCTTGTCCGCCAGGGCGACATAGGTGTCGGGTCGGATCAGGTAGGCGGCGTCGCGCGCGAGCCCGGCCTTGTGGCAGGCCTCGGTCCAATCGAAGGCATGCAGGGCCAGCTTCTGGGTGGCGCACCAGCGGGCCAGGGCCGGCGTCGGCAGGCCGTAGACGTGGACGTGCCAGGCGATGGCCTTGAGGCTGTCGTGGTTGGCCAGGGACTCGATCCAGGGCATCCGGTCGCCGCCCTCCACCTCGCCCGCCTCGCCGTGGCTGAGGCTCATCCGGCGATAGTTCAGGGTCACCTGGCTGATGGTGCGGAAAGCGAATTCGCGGAACGGCTCGAAGGCCATGGCCCGGGGCATCACCACCGGCGCGATGCGGGTCCTGATGATCTCGGCCAGCCTGCCCTCGGCGGTGGCGATATTGAAGGCGCGGTCGGTGGAGGCCACGAGCCGGCGGGCGAAGGCCGCGCGCTCTTCCTGGTAGCTGTCGAGCAACAGCTCGCCGCCGCGGCCGGCCAGGACGGCGGCGAGTTTCCAGGCCAGGTTGATGGCGTCGCCGATGCCGGTGTTCATCCCTTGCCCGCCGGCCGGGCTGTGGATGTGGGCCGCGTCGCCGAGCAGGAAGGCGCGGCCCTGCCGGAACCGCTCCGCCACGCGGTGATGGACGTGGTAGGTCGAGAACCAGTTCACCTTGGCCAGCTCGATCCTGAGCGTCTTCATCGCCTGGGTGGTCACGTCCTCGAAGGTCAAGGCGTCGGCCTGCTCGGCGCGCTCGTCGCGGATGGTCCCGATCAGCCTCGCCCGCCCCTGCCCGGCCAGCGGGAACACGGCCAGGAAGTCGGCCTCGTCGAGGTCTACGTGCAGCTCGCCATCCATGACCGGACCGCGGGCGTCGACGTCGGCGACGTAGAAGACCTGTTTGTAGGTCCCGCCGGGAAATCCGATCCCCATCCCGTGACGGACCGCCGAGCGTGCGCCGTCGCATCCGGCTAGGAAATCGGCCTGGCAGCGGGTCTCCTCTCCGCCCGGCTGTTTGAGGAAGGCGATGACCCCCGCCTTGCCGTTTTCGAAGCGGATCAGCTCGATGCCTCGCTCGACGGCGATCCCGAAGTCCGCAAGCCGCTCGATCAGAAGCTGCTCGTGGAGGTCCTGGGGGAAGATCTCGAGGAACGAATAGGGCGTCAGGCCCTCGCCGACCGTGGTGAAGTCGATGTGGGCGCGCTTGCGCCCCTCGACCCACAGGTTGACGCCCGGCGTCTTATGGCCGCGCTCGAGCACCGCCTGGTCGAGGTCGAGCTGGCGGTAGAGCTCCAGGGTCCGCGCCTGGACCGCCAGGGCGCGCGAGGTCGTCCCCGGTTCGAGCGCCTTGTCGACGATGCGCACGTCCACGCCCTGTTTGGCCAGCCACAGCGCCAGCACCAGGCCGGTCGGCCCGGCCCCGACGATCAGCACCTGGGTGCGCATCTCCGCTCTCCTCTGTGCCCGGGGAGCACCATCTTCGCCAGGAACGGCGGCCGCAAGGCGCGACGATCCGCCGCCAATGGCCAAGCTTGTCCCAGGTCTCCCGTCGCGGCCATCTGAAGGCAGATTTTTCGGGGAGGTTTTCGATGGCCGCTTACCGCGCCTACCGTCTCAATCCGGCCGGGCGCATCACCCTGGGCGAGTGGATCGAGGCCGCCAACGACGAAGAGGCCAAGGCCCGGGCGCACGACTTCTGCGACGAGGCGACGCCGACGGTCGAGCTGTGGAAGGGCGCGGCCTGCATCGCCGTCCTGCCCTGCGCTGACTAGGGCCGATCACGGCAAACGGAGCGCGTCCCAACTTAATTCTCACGGCGCGGTGAACTCTTGCGGCCAAGCTGCGTTCACCCTGTGCACTCAAGCTGGGAGACACGAATGCGCAAACTGATCATCGGCCTCGTCGGGGCCACCCTCCTCGGCGGCCTGGCCGCCTGCGACAGCGCCGCCGACAAGAAGGCCGAGAAGCAGGCCGACGCCCTGGAGTCCCAGGCCGCGGCGACCACCAACGAGGCCAAGGAAACCCAACTCAACGCCAAGGCCGACGCCATCGAGCAGCAGGCCGGCAACGCCGACGGCGGCGCCACCACCAAGACCACCCCCGACACCTCACCGTCGAAATAAGGTCTGCGAACCGCACGCGATCCGGAGCCGGCCCTCGCGGCCGGCTCTTTCGCGTCTGCCCTACGCCAGTTTGATCTCCTTCAGCCGCTCCTGGAGGAAGTCGTGGCTGGTGATCGGGGTGGGATAGAGGTTCGGCCGCTCGGCGGAGATCGTCGAGGGCAGGGTCTCGATGAGGAAGTCGGGGCGGAAATGCAGGAAGAACGGCATCGAATAGCGTGACACGCCGCGCCGCTCGGGCGCGGGCGAGACGACCCGGTGCGAGGTCGAGCGCAGGACGTTGTTGGTCAGCCGCTGCAGCATGTCGCCGACGTTGACGACCAACTCTCCCTCCCGCGGCGCCACCGGCAGCCACCGGCCGTCGCGGTCGAGGAGCTCCAGCCCCGCCTCCTCGGCGCCGAGCAACAGGGTGATGGTGTTGATGTCCTCGTGGGCGCCGGCGCGGATGCCCGGCTCGTCGCCCTTGACCGGCGGGTAGTGCAAGAGGCGCAGGACGGAGTTGCCGTCGCGGACGGTGTCCTCGAAGTAGTCGGGGGCAAGTTTCAGATGCCGAGCGATGGCCTCCAGGATGCGGCCGCCCGCGGTGTCAAAGGCGGCGAAGAGCTCGAGCATGGTGGTCTTCAGATCGAGTTCCGTCGGCCAGATGTTGTCGGCCATCACCGCGCGGTAGGGGTGGCCTGGGGGCAGTTCGCGGCCGACGTGCCAGAATTCCTTGAGGTCGTGGGCCGTCGCGCCCTTGGCGGTCTCGATCCCGAAGGGGGTGTAGCCCCGGGCTCCGCCGCCGTTGGGCAGGCGGTACTTCAGCTTGACCGCTTCCGGCAGGGCGAAGAGGCGGTGGGAAAGGTCCTCGGCCCGAGCGATCAGCTCGGCCGGGATGCCGTGGTCGGAGACGATGGCGAAGCCGAACCGCTCGAACGAGCCGCCGATGTCCCTGGCGAACCCTTGCGGATCGGTGTTCGCGCTGTTGAGCGATACGGAAGGGACCTGGGCGAGCGGAGCTTCAAGCGTGGGCATGGATCGATCCTAGCACCGGATTTATCGGAACGGCGGCTCGTCGAAACTACGCAGTTTCCGCGAGTGCAGGGTGCGGGCCTCGCGCTTGAGCATGGTCAGGGTCTCGATGCCGATGCGCAGGTGCTGGCTGATCGAGCGCTCGTAGAAGGCGTTGGCCTGGCCGGGGAGCTTGATCTCGCCGTGCAGCGGCTTGTCGGAGACGCACAGCAGGGTCCCGTAGGGCACCCGGAAGCGGTAGCCCTGAGCGGCGACGGTGGCGCTCTCCATGTCGATGGCCACCGCCCGGCTCTGGTTGAACCGCAGCGCCGACTGGGTGTGGCGAAGCTCCCAGTTGCGGTCGTCGGTGGTGATCACCGTGCCGGTTCGCAGCCGGTTCTTGACGCTCTGGGCGTCCTCGCCGGTGACGCTGACCGTGGCCTCGAACAGGGCCTGCTGGATCTCGGCGATGGCGGGAATGGGGATCTCGGTCGGCAGCACCGCGTCGAGGACATGGTCGTCGCGCAGATAGGCGTGGGCCAGGACGTAGTCGCCGATGGTCTGGGTGGGCCTGAGGCCGCCGCAATGGCCGATCATCAGCCAGGCCTCGGGCCGCAGCACGGCCAGATGCTCGCAGATGGTCTTGGCGTTGGAGGGGCCGACGCCGATGTTGACCAGGGTGATGCCGCCGCCGTCGGGCGCGATGAGGTTGTAGGCCGGCATCTGGTGGCGCCGCCAGCCGCCCTCGGCGACGATCGCCTCGGCGTCCTTGGTCTCGGCGGTGACGTGCACGCCGCCGGCAGCCGATAGGCCGGTGTAGGGACTGCCCTTCCGCTTCAGCTCGGAGACGCCGAAGCGGACGAACTCGTCGACGTAGCGGATGTAGTTGGTGAACAGCACATAGCGTTGGATGTGCTCGGCGGGCGTCCCGGTGTAGTGCCGCAGCCGCGCCAGGCTGAAGTCGACGCGCGGGCCGTCGAACAGCGACAGCGGACGGGGAAGGCCCAGCCCGTGGTCCCATTCGCCGTCGGCGATCTCATCGCCGATGTGGGCCAGTTCCGTGGTCGGGAACCATTGGCCGAGCTCCAAGGCGTGGACTCCGTCGAGGCGCAGGTCGTCGGCGCCGTCGAGGGCGTAGGCGTAGGGGATTTCGCTGGCCGAGGCGCCGCTGGAGATCTCGACCTCGTAGTCGCGGGCCAGGTAGCCCAGCTGCTCGATGAGATACTGCCGGAACAGCCTGGGGCGGGCGATGCTGGTCGCGTAGGTCCCGAGCTGGTTGAGGCGGCCGAAGGCGCGGCCGGGCGTGGTCGTCGGTTGGCGGACCCGATAGTCGACGCGCAGCTCGGGATAGGCGAACAGGCCCCTCGCCCGCGCCTCGTGGCTGGGCCGCTCCCCATTCGTCAGGTAGCAGGCCAGGGCGTGGCGCAAGGCGGCCACCGCCTGGTCGTAGGATTGGATCAGGGCATCGACGATGCCGGGAACGTCTTTTTCGCGCGTTGCAACGGCCATTCTCCTGATCTTCTAGTCCGTGTCATACCGGGGGTCCAATGGTGAGGGTCGCGCCTTGACGGACGGGGTCGATGTGGCGGTGCTGGGCAGCATCAACCTGGACGTCGTCATTGGCGTCGAGGCGTTCCCGCAGCCGGGACAGACGATCATGAGCCGCTCGGTCGTGCGCTCGGCCGGCGGCAAGGGGGCCAACCAGGCGATTGCGGCGGCCCGGATCGGCGCCTCGACCGCCATGATCGGGGCCATGGGCGAGGACGATGCCGCCGAGATGCTGGCCGCCGTGCTGGAAGAGAGCGGCGTCGACATCGCCGGCGTCGACCGCCTGCCGGGCGCGGTCTCGGGAGTGGCGCATGTGGTGGTCGACGCCAGCGGCCAGAACCAGATCATGGTCCACTCGGGCGCCAATGCACGGGTCACGGCCGCCAATGTCGAGGCGTCTGCCCCAAAGGCGCGGGTTCACCTGGCCCAGCTCGAGACGCCGATCGAGGCCATCGCAGCCTTCTTCCGCCTGGGCCGGGCGAATGGGGCGATCAACATCCTCAACACCGCCCCGGCCGTGGGCGGCGCCGAAAGCCTGTTCCCGCTGGCCGACATCGTCGTTCTGAATGAGACCGAACTGGAGGCCTACGCCGGCGCCGGCGGCCATCATTCGATCCGCGCCCGCAGGCTGATCTCCGGCGATCGCCAGCGGATCATCGTCACCCTGGGAGCCGAGGGGGCCTGCTCGGTCACCGCCGCCGACGCCTTCCTGGTTCCCGCCAGGGCCGTCGCGGTGGTCGACACCACCGGCGCCGGCGACACCTTCTGCGGCGTACTCGCCGCCGGCCTGGCGCAAGGCATGGCGGCGCCCGCCGCCATGGGCCGAGCCAACGCCGCCGCCGCCATTTCCGTCGGCCGGCCGGGGGCCGGGATCTCGGCGCCGAGGCTGGCCGAGCTGGAAGACTTCCTGACGGCGAACCCCTAAGGAGCGGCGGTGGTCAAGCGCGTCATCTTCGATACCGACCCGGGCGTCGACGACGCCATGGCGCTGGCCTTCCTGCAGGCCAGCCCCGAGGTCGAACTCCTCGCCATCACCGCCGTGCACGGCAACGCCGCGGTCGAGACCACCACCCGCAACGCCGTCTTCCTGGCCGGGCGGTTCGGCATCGCGGCGCCGGTCTACCGCGGCACGGCCGAGCCGCTGGTCATCGAGAGGCTGGCGTCCCCGGCCTTCGTGCACGGCCACGATGGGCTCGGCGACGCCGGCCTGGTCGAAGGCTTCCGGGGCGAGGCCGCGCCGGGCGCCGCGCCGGAGAAGATCGTCGAACTGGTCCGCGCCCGGCCCGGCGAGATCAGCATCCTGGCGGTCGGGCCGCTGACCAACCTGGCCCTGGCCCTGCGTCTCGACCCCGGCGTGGCGGCCCTGGTCGCCGAGGTGGTTGTGATGGGCGGCGCCTTCCGCGTCCCCGGCAATGTCTCGCCCGTGGCCGAGGCCAACATCCGCTGCGACCCGCATGCCGCCGACGCGGTGTTCACCGCGCCCTGGCCGGTCACGGCCGTGGGACTGGACGTCACCCATCGAACGACGCTGGCGAGCGAGCGCGCCCGCCAGCTTTCCGAGGCCAACGCCGTGGGTCGGCTGTTGTGGGACATTTCCCGCGGCTACGAGGCGCTGTACCGCGAGCGGAACGGCTTTTCCGGGTGTGCCCTGCACGACGCCACCGCGGCTGTGCGCCTGGTCCGCCCGGACCTGTTCGAGACCGCGTCCGGACCGATCCGCGTGGTCACCGAGGGCCTGGCCATCGGCCAGACCATCCAGAGGACCCCGATCGCCTATCCGCCCAACGCCTGGGACGGTCATCCCGAACAGAAAGCCTGCGTCGGCGTCGAGGCCGAGTCGGTCGTCGAGCTTTACCTTGGGACCGTGGCGCGCTTGAGATAGCGGCCATGGACAGACGCACCCTGCTCGCCGCCGGCGCGGCGCTCGCCGCCTCCCCCGCCCTCGCCCAGCCGCGCGCCGCCGACAGCGCCGCCCTGACCGCCTTCCTCGACGCCCAGTACGAGCAAGAGCTGCAGATGAACCCCGAGGAGATGACCTCCCAGGGGCGCAAGGACCGCTACGACCAGCTCACCGACCGCTCCGAGGCCCAGGGCGACCGGATGCTGGCGTTCCGTCGCCGCTCGGTGGCGCAGATGAAGGCCCGTTTCGACCCGACCCGGCTGGACGAGGAGGCGCGCACCTCCTTCGAGGTCTGGTCGCTGGAGCTGGACCGCGCCGAGAAGCGCCGGGCCTTCCGCCGCCATCCCTATCTGTTCGCCAGGGGCGGCGCCCACACCGGCCTGCCCAACTTCATGATCAACTTCCACCGCGTCGATACGCCCGCCGACATGGACGCCTACATCGCCCGTGTCGACCGCATCGGGCCGGCGATCGACCAGCTGCTGGTCCGCGCCAAGGCCTCGGCCGCCGAGGGCGTGCGGATGCCCCGGTTCTCCTACGACCAGTCGCTGGACGAGCTGCGCCGGGTCATGGGCGGCGCGCCCTTCTCCAGCGGACCCGACTGCGCCCTGTTCGCCGACGGCAAGGCCAAGATCGCCGCGCTCAAGCTCTCCGACGACCAGACTGCGACGCTGACCGTGCGGTTGGCCCGGGCCATGACCGATCGGATGCGGCCCGCCTACGACCGACTGGGCGCCTGGCTGCTCAGCGACCGGGAAAAGGCCGACGCGGCGGCGAGGGGCGCGGGCGCCCTGCCCCGCGGCGCGGCCTATTACCAGGCTCAGCTCGAGCTGCAGACCACCACCGACATGACCGCCGAGCAGATCCACCAGCTCGGCCTCTCCGAGGTCGCCCGCATCCGCCGCGAGATGGAGGCGGTCAAGGCCCGCACCGGTTTCAGCGGAAGCCTCGAGGACTTCTTCGTCTTCATGCGCACGGACCGGCGCTTCTATCTGCCCAACACCGACGAGGGCCGGGGTCAGTACCTCAAGCTCGCCGACGGCTATCTGTCGGCGATGAAACGGAAGCTGCCGCAGTTCTTTGGCCGCCTGCCCAAGGCCGACCTGGTCGTCAAGCGCGTGGAGGCCTTCCGCGAGGAGCCGGGCGGGGCCCAGCACTATTTCGCCGGCACCCCGGACGGTTCGCGGCCGGGCATCTTCTACGCCCACCTGTCGGACATGAACGCCATGCCGACCTACCAGTTGGAGAACATCGCCTACCACGAGGGCCTGCCCGGCCATCACATGCAGATCTCGATCGCCCAGGAACTGACCGGCCTGCCGAAGTTCCGGACCCAGTACGGCTACACCGCGTACACCGAGGGCTGGGGTCTGTATTCCGAGGCGCTGGCCAAGGAGATGGGCTTCGACACCGACCCCTATAACGACTTCGGCCGGCTCTCGGGCGAGATCTGGCGGGCCATCCGGCTGGTGCTGGACACCGGTATCCACGCCAAGGGCTGGAGCGAAGCGGAGGCGAACGCCTACTTCATCGCCAATTCGGCACAGCCGGAGGCGGCGATCAAATCAGAGGTGCGCCGCTACATCGTCACGCCCGGCCAGGCGACCTGCTACAAGATCGGCATGCTCAAGCTGCAGCAGCTGCGCGACCGGGCCCGCACCGCGCTCGGGCCGCGGTTCGACTACCGCACCTTCCACGACGCGGTGCTGACCGGGGGCTCGTTGCCGCTGCCCGTCCTCGAGGGGCGGATCGATCGCTGGATCGCCGTGCAAAACCGCGGCGGCAGGGCCTGATCCAAAACGGCGCCGGGCAGTTGGCGCCGGATGTGCAACAGGGCCTTTCGACTGGCGCCGGTTTCCACCCCCGGGACAGGGCCGCCAGACAGGAGGGTTTTGAGATGAGCACTTCGTTGAGCATCGTCGCCGACAACGACCGCCAGAGCGCCGCTCCGGCCACCACGACCGTCGCCGAGCGCGTCCGCCGCCTGCAGGCCGAGGCCCGTCAGCTGGCCCACGATCACATCGTTGCGCTGACCACGGCGATGGCCCACGCCAACCGCCTCGCGGCCGAGATCGCCGAGGGCGGCGACGCCTATCCGGCCGGCGTCCGGGACATGGCCCGCCGCTTCGCCGAGGACTCCGAGGCGCGCGTGCAGTCGATCGCCGCCATCAACGGCCGGGCCTAAATTTCCCGTGATCGACCGGCGCCGCCCAGCGGCGTCGGCCGGCGCGCGCGCCGAGCGATGATTGTCTCGCGCGCGCAGCCGTGCTTTCTGGCGGAGCCGACGCGGCCTTGACCGCGCGTGCATCGCCGCAATCAAAACGAGTTCCAGGGGAGGAACCTTCCATGCTCAGAACTGCGCTCGTCGCCGCCGCGGCCGCGATGGCCTTGACCCAGACCGCCGCCGCCCAGACGCCCGCGCCCGCCGCCCCGGCGGCTCCGGCCGCCGCCGCCGCCCCCGAGGCCGCCGCCGTCTCCGACCAGGACCTCAAGGCCTACGCCCGAGTGCTGCTCGACATCGAGAAGCTTCGCGCCACGCCCGGAGCCCTCACCCAGCCGGCCATGGCCGAGGCGGTGCAGAAGGCCGGACTGGACCCGACCAAGTTCAACGACATGACCAAGCGGATGACCTCCGACAGCGCCTTCAACCAGTCGGTGCAGGCCGCGGTGCGTGAGCTGCAGGCCGCGGCGCCGGCCGCCGCGCCGGCTGCGGCGCCCGCGACAGGCGGCTGATCCGCTCCTCGCAATCCCAAGCTGCATAAGGGGCGGCGCGTCTTCCGGACGCGCCGCCCTTTGTCGTTAAAGGCTCCTTCACTGTGGCCGCCGAACACTGTTCAGATAAATTCGCAGAAAAGGCGGGACTCCAGCGTTCGTCCAATCTTGACGCGAATGGGGAAGCGTTGCAGCGTCGTAACAACTAATAAAATCTGGACGATCAGGAGGGATTACCGTGAGGAACACCAGGAACTGGCTGGCGGCCAGCACCGCCGTCGTGGCGATTTGCGCCGCCGTCCCCGCCTTGGCCCAGCAGACGCCGGAGTCCACGGCCCAAGCCACCAACGAGGACACCAGCAGCACCCTCGTCGAGCAGGTGATCGTCACCACCGAGCGGCGCTCGACCAACGTCCAGGAAACGCCTCTGGCGGTCACCGCCTACTCGGCGACGACGCGTGAGAATCTCGGCATCGCCACGGTGCAGAGCCTGGCGCAGTTCTCACCCGGGGTGAGCTACAGCGCCGCCGCCGACCGCCCGACCATCCGCGGCGTCGGTCGGGCGAACAACAGCCACGGCCTCAACAGCCCGGTCGCCCAGTACATCGACGGCTTCTACGAATCGACCGTTCAGGACATCAACCGCCGGCCGATCTTCATCGACCGCAACGAAGTGGTGTCGGGCCCGCAGGGCGCTCTGGCCGGCAAGGGCTCGGCCGGGGGCGCGATCTACACCTACACCAAGCGCCCGCGCGACACCTTCGAAGCCGAGGTCGGCGTCCAGGGCGGCAACTACGGGCGCTGGGGCCTGGAAGGCACCATCACCGGCCCGATCACCGACTGGCTGCGCTACCGGATCAACATGGCCCGGTACAAGCAGGAGCGGGGCTTCTTCGAGAACCTCGAGGACGGCAGCACCGAGGGCGACCGCTTCGGCAACCGGACCCTCCTGGACCTGATGCTGGCCGGCAACGTCGGCGACAAGATCGACTGGTTCCTGAAGGGATCGGGCTTCTGGTACTACGAGACCCTGCGCGACGGCTACAGCACCGCGCCGTTCTCGACGGCCGTGACCAACCCCTGCATCCAGGCCGCGTTCTCGAGCACCGCTCAGCTCGTCCCCAGCAACGCCTACGGAACGTTCGGGCCCGGCAGCGCCACCACCTGCGGCGCGTTCACGAGCGCAGCCGGCACGACGCCGTTCAATCCGGCGGGCATCATCTATGGGAACGGGGTCGCGCAAAACCCGACCGCGCTGGGTGTCGGCGGCGACGAGCGCTCGTTCGTCAGCAACTACCAGAGCGAACTGCACCTCGAGAACTATCACCTGGTCAGCTTCGACACGACCTATCACGCCCCGATGATGGACATCCGCTACATCGTCGGCCACTCGCGCTATCACTATACCCAGTCCAGCGACGCCGATGGGTCGCCGGTTCAAACGATGAACGTTCCGGGGCTGGCGGGGCGCGTCGACGCGAACGGCATCAACATCTACCAGGAAGAGCCGAGCTGGTATTCCAACGAACTGACCTTCACCTCGACCTGGGACGGGCCGCTGCAAGGCATCGTCGGCCTCTATCAGTACAACCAATTCACCCGGCAACCGACGGCGACCCTGATCTATCCCGGGTTCCCGCAGCTGGCGACGCCGGTCGCGATCAATCCGGTCACCTTCCAGCAACTGGGCCCGGCGCCGCTCAACCAGATGGGGCCTACCGGTCAGTGGGGCGTCCAGAAGACCCGCCAGAACACCTACGCCGCCTTCACGCAGTGGGACTACAAGTTCACCGACAAATGGACCCTGACGGCCGGCCTTCGCTACAACTCCGACAAGGAGCGTGGGGACGAAGAGTCTCGCTTCATCTCCATCAACCCGCTGCTCGGGGGCGGAGCCAACGCACTCGACGTGTCGGCGGCCTTCGTGCCCGGTTTCGCGGTGATCAGCGCCAATCCCGGCCAACCCGGCGTCTTCCCGAGCGTGCCGGCTCGCTACCAGCTGCTCGATCCGGCGACCTTGCCGGGCTCCGTCGCCAGCGGCACCTGCAACAGCGGGGCGAATATCAACTACATCTACGCCGGCCTGCCGGTGTGCGGAAACCAGCGGGTCGAATTCGGGCCGGGCGTCCAGTTCGTCAAGGTCGATCCGCTGACTGGCAATCGACTGCGCCGCAACGTCGGCAAGTGGCACGCCCTGACCGGCGGCTTCAGCCTCTCGTACAAGCCTGACGAGGACAGCCTCTATTACATCCGTTACGCCAAGGGATACCGCCCGGGCGGCTTCGGCGCGACGTCGGCCGGCTTCCTGCCGATCAACCCCTACGCCGACAAGGAACTCCTCGACACCTGGGAGGTCGGCGCCAAGCTCACCCTCTGGAACAAGCTCCAGCTGAACGGGGACCTGTTCTACTACGACTACAAGAACATCCAGGTGCAGCTGTCGCGCTTCGAACGTTGCATCACCCCGGGCGACATCTCCACCTGCGCGGCGCTCTCGTCAGTGATCAACCTGCCCAGCGGCGTGGTCCAAGGCTTCGAACTCACCAGCCGATATTACGTCTCCCAGGACCTGCAACTGACACTGAATTACGGCTACCTCGACGCGCACATCACCAATGGGCTGACGGAAGACGGCCTCGGCTTCCAGGACACCAACGATCCCGCGGCCCTGCTTCCGACGGCCAAACCGTTCAAGGTGATCACCTGCACGGTCCCCAGCGCGACCTGCGCCACGGCGAACGGGCAACCTGTAACGGCGACGAACCCGCTCGTCTTGTTGGACAACATCACCCGCAAGCCGCAGTTCACGCAGGACATCTCCGGCAACGAACTGCCCAACTCGCCGCACCACAAGATCGCGGCGAACGCGTCCTACACCTGGCACTTTAGCCCGGGGAACCTGACGGCCTCGTACAGCTATATCTGGCGGTCGAGCGCCTTCTCGCAGCCGGACGTGTTCGAGGAAAAGATCCAGCAAGTGCCGGCCTACTCGCAGTCCGACGCCCGCCTGATCTTCCGATCGAAGGACGCCGACTGGCAGTTCATCCTGTGGGGTACGAACATCTTCGACCAAACCACCTACGAATCCGGCGGTTCGACCCGTCGCGGTAGCGGCTTTACGCCGGCGCAGGCGGTGGCCTGCGGCGGGGTTTGCGCCCAGCAGCAGATCTACTACCAAAACTTCGTGTTGCTGCCGCCGCGGACCTTCGGCATCGAGTTCAACAAGAAGTTCCGCTAAGGCGCGGAACACCCTGGACTTCGAAGAGCCCTCCCCCGTTCGCGGGGGAGGGTTTTTTCGTGGTTGGTCGTTCGGGCTAGTCGCGCGGCGGGAAGGCGCCGGCGAAATCGATCACGCACATCTCGCCGTGAGCGGCGTGCTTGCCGCAGCCCACGCCTGCGGCCTGGAAGCTGCGGTCGAAGATGACCTCGCGGTGGCCGCGGTCGGGAACGCCGAAGTCGACCACCAGCTGGGCGACGACCATGCGCGGCGTCGGCTGGCCGTAGGAGATGGTCTCGCCGGCTAGCCCGGCCCAGACGCCGCGGCTCTGGATGCGGCGGCTGAGGTTGCCGCTGGCGCCATGACCGATGGTTCCGGTCGGTCCCTGGGCGGCGGCGAAGTCCTTGGCGGCGGCGGCCAGCCGGTCGTCCGGCTGCAGCGGCGGCAGCGGCCGCTGGCGCATCAGGAAATCGATCGCCTCGGAAAAGGCGCGCGGATCGCGGCGCTCGTCGTTGACGACGCCGGCCCGATCCCGGTCACGCCGGAGGTCGCGCGCGAACCCCGCCGGATCGGCGCGGACGCGGTTGAGCTCCTGCATCACCTCGTCTTCGAAATTTCCCGCCCGGGCCGCGCCCGCGGCGGACAACATCAATCCCAGGCCCAGAGCGGCCCGCACCCAGATTCGCATACCCACCGACCCACTTTTCGCAAGTTCGTTGGGTCCGGCGTAACAGCGCCGCAGTTAAGGATGGCTCAGGGTTTGTGGCTAACGCGCGTTAGCCACGATTCGGCCGGCAGGCGGGAAACGGGCGCGCTAGCCGCCCATGGGCGGCGACAGCCGGCGCAGGGCGGTGGTGTCGATGGTCGGTTCGAACAGCATTCGCATCGGCACATGCAGGGCCAGGGTGGCGGCGTAGAGCTGGCCGGAGGTCAGCCGCGCCCGCCCGCGCTCGGCGCAGGCCAGGGTGCGGCGGTCGAGGCGCATTTCGCGGGCGAGCTGTTCCTGGCTCAGGCCCCTGGCCTCGCGCAGGCGGCGCACGCGCTCGCCGATCGCCGCCCACGTCTGGTCGACCGGGGGAAACGCGATGATGTCGGCGCTGGCCACGGCGAAAAGCTTGGCCGATTCGAGCAGGGCCGCAAAAGGTACGCGTTGTCGCAGAACACATTGTATTGTGGCGGCTCGCCATAATTTGGCCAGCCGCCGTCGGGATTTACGGGTAGTCTTTAAGGGCGTGTATTGCCGAGGGTTTCCGTGAAGGATCAGATCGAATTCAAGGGCGCATCTGGCGCCGCCTATCGTTTCCGGATCGCCGAAAACGGCGACCCGAAGACCACGATCAGTGGCAATTTCGTCTATGTGCGCGAGGCCGCCGAGCCGGAGATCGTCTACGTCGGCGCGACCACCAACCTGGCCTCAGGCGTGCGCGAGAAGTGGGACCAGGCGGTCAAGGAACACGGCGCGACCCACATCTACACCCGGCTCAACATCGCCGGCGCAGCCCGGGCGCAGGAACTGGACGACCTGATCACCGCCCTGCACCCGGTCATGAACACCGCCCACGCGTAGGGCAGAAAGGACGCTATCGCCTCAGCCGGTTCTGGCGTTCGAGGTTGATGGCGTCGCCCTGGCCGCCTTCGTCATAGCCTTCCTGCTGGCCTTGCAGGCCGCCCATCAGCTTGCCCGAGGGGTCCTTGTCGCCCAGTTCGCCGGGCTTGTGGCGGTTCTGCTGCTTGGGCGTGGCTTTCTCCAGGCCGGTCTTCTGGTGCTGCATCTTGTCGGCCATGTTCAGGCTCCTTGTTTACGCAAACCCTATGCAGTCCTGAACCGTACGCCCTCCCGTTGGTTCCGCGCCTCTAACCCTGCGCGGGATCCTCGCCCCCGGCCGGTTCGGCAGGCTCGGCGGGCCCACGCACTTCGGGCAGCGAAGGCGGCGGGGCCAGCGGAACCGGGCGTGGACGCTCGCTGCGGAGCGGCGGCGGCGGCTCAATGGGGGTAGAGCCGGCCGGCCGCTGGGAGGCTGGAAGCTCGAGCAGGCCGCTGGCGCTCGCCATCGGGGGCTCCTCGGCCTCGATCAGGGCCTCCGGCGCGGTGGCGGTGACTTCCGCCACCGGCATCGGCGTGTCGAGCAGCGGCGCGACCTGGACCTTCCCGTTCTTGACGGCATAGGTCATCACCTCCCGCCAGATCTGCGCCGGCAACATGCCGCCGACCACCTTGCGCATCGAGGAGTTGTCGTCGTTGCCGACCCACACCCCGATGACCAGGTCGCCGACGAAACCGATGAAATAGGCGTCGCGGTAGTCCTGGCTGGTGCCGGTCTTGCCGAACGCCGGCGCGCCGATGTCGGCGGCCCGGCCGGTCCCTTCGGTGACCACCGCCCGCATCAATTGCAGCAGGCCCTGGCGCTCGAACCGGCCGAGCTGTTTGCGCGGCAGGGGGCTGGGCTGGGCGACCAGGCCGTAGGGCGTGACCGGACCGGCGCCGGCGGCGATGCCGGCGTAGGCCGAGGTCATCTGGATCAGCGGCAAGGTGGCGCTGCCGAGCGCCAGGGTCATGTCGTTGGGCAGCGGGGCGGTGACGCCCAGGTCCCGCGCCGCCTGCTGGATGGCGGGGATGCCGGTCTCCTGCTCCAGGCGCACGGCCGCCACGTTGCTCGACTTGGCGAAGGCCGCCCGCAGGGTGATGGGCGCGTTGCTGTAGTGCGACTCGTGGTTCTCGGGCGTCCAGTTCCCGATCTTGACCGGGGCGTCGAGCACCAGGCTCTCCGGCGTCGATCCCCGCCGCATCGCCGCCAGATAGACGAAGGGCTTGAACGAGGATCCCGGCTGACGCTGGGCCTGGGTGGCCCGGTTGAACTGGCTCTGGCGGTAGTCGCGGCCGCCGACCATGGCCACGACCCGGCCGTCGGTGCGCATGGCGACCAGGGCGCCCTGGGTGGCGTGCAGCCTGTCGCCGCTGGCCGCGAGGACCTGGGCCAGGGTCTTCTCGGCCTGGGCCTGCAGGGCGCTGTCCAGCGTGGTGCGGACCTTGACCTCGCCGTAGGCGCGGTCGAACGCCTCCTTGGCCTGCGGCGAGATCCAGTCTGCGAAATAGGAACCGATGGGGAGGTCGGGCCGCCCCTCCCGCAGGCGGATGTTGGCGCCCGCCGCCCGCGCCTGCTGGGGGGTGATGACGCCCATGTCGGCCATGGCCGCCAGCACCACCTTGGCCCTGGCCTGGGCTTCCGGGAAATGGTCCGTGGGGGCGAGGCGCGTCGGGGAGCGGACCACCCCGGCCAGCATCGCCGCCTCGCCGATGCTCAGCTGTTCGGGGGTCTTGTTGAAATAGTGCCGGGCCGCGGCCTTCAGTCCGAAGACGCCGTCCCCGAAATAGACGCTGGAGAGGTAGCGGGAGAGGATCTCGTCCTTCGAAAGCTGGCTTTCCAGGTACAGGGCGATCATCGCCTCGCGGCCCTTGCGGCGGAAGGTCCGCTTGCCGGAGGTGAAGGCGTTCTTGGCCAGCTGCTGGGTGATGGTCGAGCCGCCCTGCCGGATCGATCCGGTGCTGATGTCCCTGGCCAGGGCCCGCATGACGCCTTTCGGGTCGACGCCCGCGTGCTTGTAGAACCGGCGGTCCTCGATGGCGACGAAGGCCATCGGCACGTGGCGCGGCAGCTTGGCGGCGTCGACCGGATCCTCCTTGTACGCGCCGCGGCGGGCGAACGCCTTGCCGTCGGCGCTGACCAGGACCAGCGTGGGGCTGGTCATCGGTTCGAGCGACTTGCCGAGCGGCAGCCCGACCGTCAGCGAAGCCACCGTCGCGACCATCAGGATCGAGGCGACCATGATCGCGACGATCGCCGCCTGCGACAGCGCCCGGCGGCGCATGGCGCGCTTTTCGGCCTCCTCGGGCGCCGGCGGCTGGGGGCTGGAGCGAGGATCGGCCGGGGCGGCGCTGACGGTCATCGGTGTCTTTCGGGGGCAGAGTGACGCCAGGGATAACGGCCGGAAGACTCCGGGGTTCTCGGCGGCCGTTGATTCACCCAGCGCGCGAACGGCTAACCGCGCGTCAACGCCTCCGCGGCTAAGCTCCAGCCGCCTTCAAGAACCGGCTGAACAGGCCATGCCCATCCACCACGACCTCCGACCGCGGCCGTTTTCCAGCCTCTGCGTGCTGGTCGTCGACGACGACGAACCGACCACGCGGATGATCGACCAGATCCTGCGCTCCGGCGGCGTGGGGCGAGTGGAAACCGCCCGCGGCGCCGTCGAAGCCCTGAAGCGCCTGAAGACGGTCCGGCCCAACGTCATCTTCGTCGATTGGCAGATGCCGGTGATGGACGGGCTGGCGATGACCCGGGCGATCCGCGCCGCCGCCCTGCAACCCGACCCGATGATCCCGGACCCGAAGGTCCCGATCGTCATGCTGACCGGCCGTAGCCGCGGCGTGGACGTCGAGAACGCTCGCCTGGCCGGGGTCACCGAATTCCTGGTCAAGCCGTTCAAGCCGGCGGTGTTGCTGAGCCGGCTGTCGGCCGTGACCGCCTGGTCGCGGGACTTCGTCGTCGCCAACGATTTCGTCGGGCCCGATCGCCGCCGCCGCCGAGGCGAGGGACCTACCCCTCGCCGCCGGGCCGCCGACGGCCAGACGCCGCTGGCCGACGACCGGCTGGAGACCCTGCGGACCATCCGCATCGAGCTGGAGGCGATCCGCCAGCTGCGCCGCCTGCCCGGGGGCGGCCAAACCGAGGCGGCGCGGCTCTGCTATCGGTCGATGCAGCACAACATCCATCGCGCCAGAGCCATTCGCGACACGGCCATCGAACAGGCCTCCAAGTCGCTGGTCCGCTACGTCGAGGCCGTCGGCGGCCCGGAGCGCGCCGATCCCAAGGTGGTCGAGGTGCACATCGACGCGCTCGGCAAGCTGCTGCTGCTCGGCGACGGCTCGAAGGCCGCGGTGACGGTCAATCAGCGACTGAAGACGGCGGTCGACAAGAAGATCGCGCGGCAGCGGCCGGTCGTTCTGCTCTAGCTGACCAGCTCGCCGCGGTCGAACGCGCCGACCAGGCGGTCATCTTCCCAGAGTTCGGCGGTCAGGCAGTGCGGTCGTTCGGCCAACAGGCCCTTGGCCTTTTCGCGCGCCTCGCGGAAGGTCCGGGCCACCAGGACCTCCATGTAGGGCACGTCTTCACGACGTTCGTAGACGTAGCAGATGAACGGCATCTCGCTCCTTGGGCGACCCAGGGACGCTCCCGCCCCTGCGACCGCGCCGGTCCCCGGCGCCAATGCCGGAGACCCACTGCGGCATTATGCCCCTAAACGGGGCCGATGACGAACCCAATCGCATTTGCGGCCGGAACATCGCCGTGAACTGAACCGGAAGCGGGGCTGGGGAGTTTAAGGCCAAGCTGGCGCCTGCCGCCCTGGCCAAGAGGACATCATCATGACCCTGAACTCCGATCTGAACGAGTTTGGCGAGACCGAAACCCGCCGCGGCGCCGCCCGGCTCGAGGAAGCCGCAGCGCGCCTCAAGGACGGGGCCGGAATGATGCAGGCGCGCGTCGGGGACTTCGCCGACGAGGCCCGGGCCTACGCCGGGCGGGCCGCGACCCAGCTGAGCAGCCTCAGCCGCACCGCCGTGGACAAGGCCAAGGAACGGCCGGCGACCTCGGCCGTGGTCCTGCTCGGCGTCGGCATCGCGGTGGGCGCGATCCTGGCGCTGGCGCTGCGCGAACCGGCGCTTGACGGCGCCACCCGCCTTCGCCGCAAACTGAATTCCTAGCCGCAGGGCCTGAGTCGGCCCCCGGCCCGCCACGCCGGGGGACCGCTTGAGCGAGATCGAGGAAGAACCGGCCGAGGAGGAGGCCCCGGCCGAGGAGCCGAAGCCGAGGCCGCGGCGGCTGATCCTGATGCTGGCGGCCGCCGGCCTGGTGCTGGTGATCGCCATCGTCGCCGTGATCGCGGTGACGATGCTGCGCAAACCCAAGCCCAAGGCCGAGGACGGTCATCCGGCGCCAGCCGAGTTCGCCCTCCCCGTCGAAAGCGCCGACCAGAACGCCGCCCGCGCCGCCGCGCTCGCCAAAGCCGCGGCCGAAGGCGACCTCAAGGCCGCCCACGAAGCCCCGCCGGCTCAGGCCGAACCGGTCGCCAAGCCCTGAGAGGCGCGCGCGGCGGGCAGCCGCAGCGGCTCGCGACGGTAATGATAGCGGTAGAGTTCGCGGCCAAAGCCGAGCGAGCGGTAGAGCATGTGCGCGGGCGCGTTGTCGGCGACGACCTGCAGCGCCGCGCCGACGGCGGCCTGACCGCACGCCCAGTCGATCAGCTTGCCCACCGTGCGCCGGCCCAGGCCCCGCTGACGATGGGCCGCGTCGGTGACCACCGATTCGACCACCAGCAGGCCGTCGATGACGACCCCGTAGGCGACCGCGGCGATGTCGCCCCCAACGCGGGTGGCCGCGAAGGCGCGCGGGGCGACGATGGCGCCCAGCATGGCCTCGTAGATCCAGTGCTCGTTCTCCTGCAGGGGCGACATCCGCGCCTTGGCCTTGAGCCACTCCCCGGTTGGCTTGGTGGTCAGTTCGACGCCGCCGTCCCAGGCCGGCTCGACGCGGGAGAGGTCGGCGAACAGGGTGCAGGTCTCGCCCTCGAAGGCGTAGCCCATCTCCTCCAGGACGCCGTCGGCGCCGCGCACGAAAGACGGCAGCCTGAACAGGGTGTCCTGCCCCTTGGCCCCGTACAGGGCCTGGGCGACCTGCACGATCTGGCGCGGGTCGTGACGCTCGGCGCGCAGGGGATTGACCGAGTTGGTGCGCCGGGTCGGGCCGCCCGATATCCGCACCAGCCAGTCGCCCTGGACCAGCTGGCGCGGGGCCGGCCAGGCGTTGATGCACGCCTGCTCCACACGCCACGCCAAATCGGCCGGATCGTCGATCCCCATCCGCTCAGCCTAGGGTCGAAGCGGCGCGGCTGGCAACGCCGATCCGGCGCCGCAGACAAGATGATGCAGGACGATGCCGCTGGTGGTCGCCACATTGAGGGAATCGAACCCGGCGGCCATCGGGATCGCCAGGCTCCTCACCCGTGCCAGAAGTGCAGGATCCAGACCCGGCCCTTCGGCGCCGAACAGGATGGCGGTGCGGTGACCGGCCCGGACCTGACTGAGCGGGACGTCGCCGGAGGGGCTCAGCGCCCAGGTCTCGAACCCGGCCTCACTGACCAGGGCCAACGGCTCCTCGTCAGCGGCGAAGCGGGCGAAGGGAACCCGCAAGGCGGCCCCGACCGAGACCCGGATCGCCTTGCGGTAAAGTGGATCGCAGCAGGTCGGATCGAGCAGGACCGCATCGGCCCCGAAAGCGGCGGCGTTGCGGAAGATCCCGCCGATGTTGTCGTGGTTGCCGATGCCGAACAGGGCCACGACCAAGGCCCTGGCGGGTAGGCTGGCGAGCAGCTCGGCGGCGGTGGGGACCTCGCGGCGCTCCGCCAGGGCCAGGAAGCCGCGGTGCAGGTGAAAACCGGCGACGCCGTCCAGCACCGGCTGGGGCGCGACATAGACCGGCAACTCTGCGGGGAAGCCCTCGACGAGGTCGGCGATCTTGTCGGTGCGGTGGGCGGCGACCAGCAGCGCCAGGGGCCGCACCAGCGGCGAGGCGGCCATGGTCCGCAGGACGACCTCGCCCTCGGCGATGAAGCGGCCTTGCCGGCCGACCAGATCGCGCTCGCGGACATCGCGGAAGGCGGCGATCCGGGGGTCGCTGGCGTCCTCGACGGGGATCAGCATGGCCCCGGCTTAGGCGCGATCGCCGCTTGCGGGAAGCCGGCGCCTTGGGCAGCCTTGCGGCCATGACGGCCCATGACGATCTGGCGCGGATGATCGAGCAGGCCCGGCGCATGGTGGTGTTCACCGGCGCCGGCATCTCGACCGAGTCCGGCGTCCCCGACTTCCGCAGCCCGGGCGGGGTGTGGAGCAAGATGAAGCCGATCTACTTCAACGACTTCGTCGCCCACGAGGACAGGCGGCGCGAGGCCTGGACGCGGGTCTTCAACCGCAGCGCCGGCTGGACTGGCGCGAGGCCAAACGCGGGCCACCACGCCGTGAAGCGCCTGGTCGACCAGGGCAAGGTCGTGGCCGTGATCACCCAGAACGTCGACAACCTGCACCAGGATTCCGGCGTCCCCGACGACCAGATCGTCGAGCTGCACGGCAACGCCAGCTACGCGACCTGCCTGGCCTGCAGCACCCGTTACGAACTCGCCGAGCTGGAGGCGCCGTTCAAGGAACGGGGCGAGATTCCGACCTGCCGCTGGTGCGGGGGCCTGATCAAGACGGCGACCATCTCGTTCGGCCAGGCGATGCCGGAAGAGCCGATGGCGCGGGCCGAGGCGGCCAGCCGCGCCTGCGACCTGTTCCTGGTGCTGGGCTCTTCCCTGGTGGTTTATCCCGCGGCGGGCTTTCCGATCTACGCCAAGCGTCACGGCGCGCGGCTGGCGATCGTCAACCGCGAGCCGACCGAACAAGACGTCATCGCCGATCTCGTGCTCAACGAGGAGATCGGCCCGCTGATGCAGAAGGTGGCGCCAGATTAAGTTGCTAGTGGACTGTGCGGGCGCGGATGCAGCGGCTCAGTTCGACGATCGCGGCCCGGCCTTGGGGATCGCGGATCCAGCATTTGTCTTCGTGGACGGCGACGACCGTGTAGCGGGTCCGCGGGCTGCCTTCGAAGAGGACGTCGTCGCGCTCGCGGATGATGTCTTGCGGCCAAGCGTCCATGCGCACCCCTCCCTCGACTGCCGACACAACCCGCCCCGGCAGCGATCGGTTCCATAAAGCATACTTTTGACCGGGCCGGTCAACCGAATCCCGCCGTTCCAGGAACAGCGATGTTCACTTCGCCGCGAAATAGGGCCTAAGAAGGCTGAAACGGGAGCACATCGAATGGCGGACGGACACGGCGAGGGCCTGCAGCTCAGGTCCCTGATCACGCGCGAGGGCGAACTGCAGCTGTCGCTGGTCAAGGTTCCGACGCCCGAGCCTGGGCCCGAGGACATCGTTGTGCGGATCGAGGCGACGCCCATCAACCCCTCCGACATCGGCCTGCTGTTCGGGGCGGCTGACATGAAGAGCGCGCAGCGCAAGGGCGAGACGGTCGTCGCCAGGGTGCCGGAGGCCGGGATGCGGGCGATGGCGCCGCGGCTTGACGAGTCGATGCCGGTCGGCAACGAGGGCGCCGGAACAGTGGTGGCCGCCGGGTCCTCGCCGGCCGCCCAGGCGCTGATCGGCAAGAAGGTCGCCATCCTCGGCGGGGCCATGTACGCCCAATACCGGGTCGTCTCGGCAGCCTCCGCCCTGCCCTTGCCGCCCGACGCCAGCGCCGCCGACGGGGCGTCCTGCTTCGTCAATCCGCTGACCGCGCTCTCGATGGTCGAGTGCATGCGGCTGGAGAACCACAGCGCCATCGTCCACACCGCCGCGGCCTCGAACCTGGGCCAGATGCTGGTCAAGATCTGCCTCAAGGACGGCGTGCCCCTGGTCAACATCGTGCGCAGCGCCGAGCAGGCCAAGATCCTCACCGACATCGGCGCCAAGTACGTGGTCGATTCCACCTCGCCCAACTTCATGGCCGGGCTGATCGCCGCGGTGACCGAGACCGGCGCGACCATCGCCTTCGACGCCATCGGCGGGGGCAAGCTGGCCAGCCAGATCCTCAGCGCCATGGAGGCGGCGGCGGTGTCCAAGATGACCGCCTACAGCCGCTATGGTTCGAGCGTGCTCAAGCAGGTCTACATCTACGGCAGCCTGGACAATTCGCCGACCGAGCTGATCCGTTCCTACGGCCTGACCTGGTCGGTCAGCGGCTTCTTGTTGACTCCCTTCCTCGGGCGGATCGGGCAGGAGGGCGTCATGCGGCTGCGCAAGCGCGTGGTCGATGAGCTGAAGACCACCTTCGCCAGCCACTACACCCAGGAGATCTCGCTCCGGGATATGCTCGATCTCGATATCCTGGCCGCCTACAACCGCCGGGCCACAGGCGAGAAGTACCTGGTCAACCCTTCGCTCTAGGGTGAGCGACAATCCCATACGGCTGAAGGGGATCGACCATCTGGTCCTGCGGGCGGCCGACGTGGAGGCAATGACGGCCTTCTACGTCGGGGTGCTGGGGTGCACGCTGGAGAAGACGCAGGCCAAGTTCGGTCTGTATCAGCTCAGGGCCGGCGCCCAGCTGATCGACCTGGTCGCCCTGGACGGCCCGCTCGGCCGGATGGGCGGCGCGGGACCGGGCGCGGAGGGTCGCAACCTCGACCACTTCTGCCTGGCGATGAGCGATTTCGACGAAGCGGCCCTGCGCGCCCACCTGACCGCCGCCGGCGTCGAGGTCGGCGAGGTGGAAACGCGCTATGGCGCGGAGGGAAACGGCCCCTCGCTCTACATCCGCGACCCGGAGGGCAACGTCGTCGAGCTCAAGGGACCGCCAAATCCGGCGTAAGGCCTAGAACGGGATCTCGTCGTCGAGGTCGGCGGTGAAGGTTTCCTTCGGGCCGGAGGGTTGGGCGCGCTGGAAGCCGCCGCCGCCGCTGTAGCCGCCCTCGTCGCGGTCGCCCTCCCCGCCCCGGCCGCCGAGCATGGTCAGCTCACCGCGGAACTTCTGCAGCACGACCTCGGTGGAGTACTTCTCCTGGCCGCTGTTGTCGGTCCACTTGCGGGTCTGCAAGGAGCCCTCGATGTAGACGCTGGAGCCCTTGCGCAGGTACTGCTCGGCCACCCGCACCAGGTTGTCGTTGAAGATCACCACCCGGTGCCACTCGGTCTTTTCCTTCTGCTCGCCGCTCGACTTGTCGCGCCAGCGCTCCGAGGTGGCGATGGTCAGGTTGGCGACGCGGTCGCCCGAGCCCAGGGAGCGGATCTCCGGATCCTTGCCCAGGTTGCCGACCAGAATGACCTTGTTGACGCTGCCTGCCATCTCGACCTCTCGTTTCCGTAGTTTCCGTAGCGTGTCTGAACCGCGTTCTGCGGCGGACCGGCAGCCTATGCCAGCCAGATGTTCTTGTTAAGTTCTATTTTAGCTCGGTGGTGCCGGGCGGCGCCTTGCCCTCGACGATAGCGCCGGGCGCGATCAGTTCGCCATGGAAATTGGTCAGCAGCGGATAGCGCGTCCCGTCGAACTTGTTGGCCGTCGACGCGCCCTGGTTGTCGACGAAGAGGAAGGCGCCCTGGAAGGCCCCGACGTACTCTTCCTGGGTGCTGCCAAGGCCGCGGAAGTTGCGCCGCACGCGGTCGAGCTGGGCCGCGCAGTGCTCGATGTCGGCGACGCGGTCGGGGAGCGGGTTGAACTTCGGGTCCGCGTTCTTCGGCGTCGCCAGGAGGTAACAGACTCCGGCGTCGCTCGGCGCTTCCAGCGTCTTGGCGCAGCCGCACAGGGTCAGCAGGGCCGCCGCCGCGGCCAGGGTCAGTCTGCTCATGCCGCGACCCTACAACGCTCTTTCGGAGGGCGCGAGCTAGAGCTGTGGGATCGTGCAGCCCGGCCCCTGGGGGACCAGGGTCTGGAAGCTGCGGTCGTCGCGGGAGGTTTCGACCCGGCCCGGCACCAGCCGCAGGCTCTGGTCGCCCCAGCGGCCGTAGAGCGCCCCGCCCGGCCGCTCGCAGTGGCCGGCGTAGAGCAGCTGGAGGCAGGTGTTGAGCGGCATCTCGCCAAGGCTGGTCCAGCCGCGGTCGTAACGCTGGCAGGTCGCGGCCGGCCCGCGCGCGGGCTGCGGAGTGACCGCGGCGACCGGCGGCGCGGCGGCGGGCGGCGGCGCCTGCGGCGCGATCGGGGTGATGACGACCGGTGCGCCGGGCGCCGGGGCGTTCACCGCGCCGGCCCCGGGCGGGATCGGGGCGACGGTGGTGCCGAACTGGTCGGCGGCGGCCAGAGCGCCGGTCTGGTCGATGCCGACGTCCAGCGCGCCACTGACCACGCCGTTCTTCTGGGCGCACTGTTCCAGGGTGGCCATGCCGACGTACTGGCCGTCCTTGAAGCAGCGATAGGGCTGGTTGGGGTCGCGCTTGATCTCCGAGCCCTGCTTGACGTCGATGACCAGGCCGGTCTCCGAAGCCGGCGGCGGCTCGGTCGAGGGCTTGTCGTGGTTCAGGATGGCGAAGGCGACGGCGATGCCGATGGCGACCATGGCCAGGGCGCCGCCAACGGCGAGGATCAGGCCTCGGCTCTTCTGCTCGTCCATCGGTTTTGGCTAGACCGCGCGCGAGCCGGTTTCAAGGCCGCCGTCAGCCGCCGGTCAGGCGTGAGAGGCCGGCCTGGTAGTTGGCCAGCTGGGCCTGCAGATAGGCCGGAACCGGGCCGGTCGGGGCTGCGGGGCCAGTCTGCGGCGTCGCGGCGGTCTTCAGGTCGCGGTAGATCGAGCGGATCTTCGAAAGCGCCGCGTCGAGCTGATCGAGCGCGGTCTTGATGGCCTCCTTGCCCTCGAGCGTGAGGTCGTTGGAGAGCTTGAGGCCGTAGATCTTCTTTTCCTTGTCGGCCTCGCCGCCGCTGACCCGGGCGACGCCCTCGGAGAGGCCCAAGGCCTCGAGCGCGTCCTTGCCGCCCTTGCCGGCGATGACCTCCACCGTGGTGCGGGAGTTCAGCGGCTTGATCTGCAGCACCGAGTTGTCGCCGTTGCGCACGACGCTGACGGTGGCGCTGAAGCCGGCGGCGCGGCGGACTTTCTGCGCCAGGCTGCTCAGGGTGTCGTTCGCCTCGATGGTGATGGCGGCCGGTTGGGCGCCTTCCTTGGCGCGGATGTAGAATTGGTCGCCGGCGCGCAGGCTGGTCCCGGCGGTGACGAGCTGAGAGTCCTTGTAGTCGAGCGTGCCCTTGGGCAGGCCCAGGCGGTCGAGGACGCTGGCCCCGGTCTGGTCGATGGCGATCGAGGTGGGGGCGACGAAGCCGTCCTTGGCGGTGAAGCGCTGGGTGAAGGCGACCGCGCCGGTGGCGGCGTCGACGCCGGCCACATAGCCGTCCTGGCCGCCGATCTTGGCCTCGCCGCCGAGCGTGGCGCTCGTGGTGGCCCCGGCGATCCACGCCTTGCCGCCGGAAACGGTCACCGCGCTGGCCGCGTCGTCGCCGTCGCCGCCGAAGAAGCTGAGCCGCTCCGCGCCATTGGCCGTCAGGTCGCCGGAGAGCTTGGCCACGAAGGCGTCGCGGCCGCCCGCGAAGGCGTTGTTGAGGGTCCCGACCCCGAGCTGGTCGGTGCTGGTGGTGCCGGCCACGACGACGCCGCCGTCGGCGTCGAAACCGACGCCGGCGACATCGCCGCCCTGCAGGCTGCCGAGGTTGCGCACCGCGCCCGCAGTGGCCGTCGCGCCAGTCACATAGGTCGCGCTGGAGCTGGAATCGGGCCCGCCTGTGTTGAAGGTCGAGACCTGTGTTCCGGTCACCGCGCCGTCGGTGGCGGTGGTCACCGTGGTGGTCAGCACACCGCCCACGGTGGTCTTGTCGGTCGTGGTCGTCGTTGAGGAGATGGAGAAGCTGCGGACCACGGCGGCCCCCGCTTCGGTCCCGGCGACGACCACCTGGTTTCCATTGACGGCGATGCCGCCGACCTTGTCGTCGCCGATCGAGCCGAACTGCTCGGTGAACAGGGCCCGGGGCTTGCCGGTGGACTGGGTGGAATAGGCGGTCAGGTAGTTGTCCCAGCCGCCCACTGGCGTCCCGCCCGGCATCGACCCGCGGACCCGCCCGGCGACATAGACCTCGCCCCCGGCGCCGAAGGCCACGGCGGTGGCCACGTCGTCGTCGCTGGAGCCTCGGCGTTCGGTCCAGACCTCTTCCCCGTCGGCGTTGAAGAGAGTGACGAAACTATCTGACTTGCCTGACGTATCGCTCGAATTGGTCGGGCCCTTGTCGACGCCCTGGATGACCCCTGTGACCGATCCGGCGATGGCGACCTTGCCGTCCGCGGCGACGGCGAGCGAATAGCCCGAGGCGCTGTCGGCCGCGCCCAGGGTGCGGCTGTAGACCAGGTTTCCGGCCGAGTCGTATTTCCTCAGCGCCACGTCGCGCTCGCCCTGGATCGCCTGGCCGTCGCTGGTCCCGGTGATGTCGGCGAGGACGTAGAGCGAGCCGTCGGCCCCGGTGGCGGTGGCCCGCACCGCGGCGACCTCCTTGCCCAGGGTGTGGGAATAGACCCGCCCGTCGACCCAGTTCCCCTGCCCGGCCGTCGCTTCCGGCGGCGGGACGCTGGTTGTGTCGGTCTGGAACTTCAGGATCTGCCGCTCGGTGGCGTCGGTCGCGCCCTTGGCCAGCTCGGCCGCGGTCGGGACCTTGCCGGCCGACTGGGCGAGGTAGACTGCGCCGGCGGTGGCCGGGGCCGAGAAGGTGATCTGCTCGGAGGTGTCGCCGTCGATCTTCAGCGCCCAGCTGTCGGCGATCGCCGGCAGGGTCACGGTCTTGCCGCCGACCTGGACGGTGCGCGGCTCGTTGGGCAGCTTCTGGCTGGCGAAGCGGGTGGTCGCGCCGGCGTCGGCGAGCTTGCCGTTGATGTAGCCGATGACGTTGGCGAGCGTGCGCGGCTGCGCGCCCATCTCGGCCAGGTCGATGTCGACGTTGGTGGTCGTCGAGATCCGCTTCACCGCAATGGTGAATTTGACATCGCCCATGAAGCCCGGGACCTCGTCGGAGGACGAGCCGGTCAGGATCGGGCCGGTGACATAGTCGGAATCGTCGCGGCGGACGCCACTGGTCGCCTTGAGGCTGTCGGCCACCGCCCCGCTGGCCAGGCGGAACTGGTCGAGCTTGAGGGTGTCGGTGTAGTCGCCGACCTCGGCCAGGCCGCGCACGAAGGCGTCCTGGACCCGCTTCAGCTCGCCCGTCGAAACCCCTTTCTGGCCGGCCCGCTCGGCGAGCCCATGCAGGGCGTCCAGTCCCTGGTAGAGGGCGAACAGCTTGCGATAGTCCTCGCTGGCGCCCGGCACGTCGAGCTGGGCGTCGTTGAGGTTGATGAACTTGGCCCCCAGCAGGGCGCGTTTGAGGAAGACGTCGGTGTGGGCCGCGGTCGACTTGGGGTCCCAGGGCGGCGTCGGCAGCTTGACCGGCTTGCCGCCGCCCGCGGTCGGAAACGCCACGCCGCCGCCCGCCAGGCCGAGCTTGGCCTGGTAGATGCTGGTCAGCAGGCTGGCGTCGAAGGTGATCACGCGGCGGGGCTCGAGCGGACGAAGGTCCGCCAAGAGTGACTCGCCAAGGCTGACAGGCCGTTAATGAAACCCCTTTCGGGCCCGGCTTTGTCTCGGAAAATGCTCGATTTTTCCGTTAACCGCCGCGGAACAGCGACAGGATGATCTGAGGGGCCGAGTTGGCGATCGACAATGCCTGGGCGCCGAGCTGTTGCTGGACCTGCAGGGCCTGCAGGGCAGCGCTTTCCTTGGCCACGTCCGCATCGACCAGATTGCCGACCCCAGTCTCCAGGACGTCGGTCAGCTTGGAGACGAAGGTGTTGTGGTTCTCGATCTGCTTGGCCTGGGCGCCGATGTCGCCGAGTGCGGAGTTTACGTTGGCCAAGGATGCGTCGATCCGGGCCAGCACCGTGGTGGCGATGGTCACGGTCCCGATGGAGGAGGCCGAGCCGACGGTGATGATCGAGCCGCCCAGGGTCATGTTCTTGACCGACAGGGTGATGAAGTTGGTCGCCGACTCGTTGGCCAGGAACTTGATGTCGGCGGCGAGCGAGCCGTCGAGGATGTTGGAGCCATTGAACTCGGCCGAGGAAACGACCTGGCTGATCTGGCGCAACAGCGATTTGTAGTCTGAGTTCAGCGCCTGGCGCGAGCTGGCGCTGATCGAGGGGTCCATCGCCGCGACCACCTTCTCCTTGATCTGGACCAGGAGGTCGGAGACCGACTCGCCGGCGCTCATCGTCACCTGAGAGACCGAAGTGGCGCGGTCGAGGCTCATCTTGACCGCGGCGAGCGCCCCGATCGAGGCTCGCTGGTCCTGGGCGATCGACCAGACCGCGGCGTTGTCCTTGGCGTTGGCGATCTTCAGGCCGGTCGAGATCCGGCTCTGCGCCTCGGTCAGTTTCTCGTTTGTGCTGTTCAGGTTCTGCAGCGCAACCAGGGCCGCGGTGTTGGTGTGAACGCTGATGCCCATGTGCGGCTCCGAAGCAATCCCTGGTGCGCGAGTCGCGCGATGACACCAGGGTTAGGGCCGCCATGGTAAGCAGTTGGTTAACGCCCCAATGGCGAAGGGCCGCGCGCCGCGGGGGCGGCGTCGGCTGGAGCAAGCGTCGAGCGTCTCGTCAGGTCAGGCGGTGGTGCGAATGATCGCTCCAGCCTGATAGCTGGCGTGCTCCTTGAGTCTCAGGACCTCTTCCCGAGGGAACTGCAGCACCACCTCGCCGGTGTCTCGATTGAGGGTCTTGTAGACGAAGGCGCCGGACGCCTGGTCTTCCTCGATGACGAGTCGGTACTGGTTCTGGTCGAGCGGGTCGGACAACGACGCTTGCCGCGTCGGCGTCACTTCGTTGGTGACCGGCCGCGTGACTTCGACGGCTGGTTCGCCAAGAGATCCTGTTCTTGTGACCGAGTTGCTCATTTCTCCTTACGCCGGCCCATCCGGCGTCTCCTGTGAACCCGCCAACGGCGGGGCGCCGGAAGCGCCCCGCC
>JADMIO010806473.1_pt1 | contig 55871 bp, 43 predicted proteins | sample 8958161 | NCBI WGS metagenome assembly JADMIO01 (sample SAMN16585339, study PRJNA669376) | soil metagenome | isolation source: Crop rotation soil | place: USA: Cullars Rotation, Alabama | collected 2011
GACTTCAAGTCACGTGAATTCCAAGCTTCGGATCCCACTGTGCTGGAAAGTCCTCGTCCAGGACAATGACAGTGGACCCGGCACCGACGCCCTCATCCATTTCAGCGCAATCACTTCGGGGACCTATTATCTGGTGGCGAGATCCAATGTTGTCGGTGGCTCTGGCAACTATGATATCCTGGTCAGTTAGGGCCAGGGCCGCCAAGCGGCGGTAGTAACACAACATTTCCCTGTCTTAACCAATCGGTAACTTGGTATACACGCGCCTCCGACGTGTGGCGTACATCTAGTCGGGCCTTGCTCTTTTCCTCCTCAGAAACCCGACATCGCGACAAACCACATGGCTATCATTACCGGCACGCCGGGCGACGACACCCTTTCAGGTACAGCCGGAAATGACCAGATCAATGGCCTCGATGGAAATGACTCATTTGTGGGGTCTTTCAATGGCGGCGACGTTATAGACGGTGGCGCGGGCACCGATAGCGTTTACATAGGCGATTCAATCGTCCCAACGCTGAGAAACGTCGAGTTCGTTTCCCTGGCCGGCGTGTCAGCCGACTATGTCACCCTGGATGACGCGACAATATCTGCCGGACTCACACTTACCATTGATGCAAGCCAGCTCCCCAAGCAGCCCAACGCGGCCAGCTTTTATCTCAATGACGGCGCTGAAACGGATGGCAATCTGATCGTCCGTGGCGGCGCTGGAGATGATTACATCATCGACGGGGCCGGAAACGATGTTCTCGATCTTGGGGATGGATACAATACCGTTTACGCAGGGACTGGCGATGACATCATCACCGGAGGCAAAGACCTCGATCTGATATTCATGGGCGGCAATCTAACCGCCTCGGATGAAATTGAAGGTGGCGGCTATGGGGCCGCGAGCGATGTCGTCTACTTGAATGGTGACTATTCCGGCACCCGTGCCGTCACTTTCTCTTCCACCACAATGACCAATATCGACCAAATGCAGTTGCAGGGAGACTTTGGCTACGACCTGACCTTCTCCGATGCAACCGTTGCCTCGGGCAGAATATTTTTCGTCGGGTCCGCTTCGGACAACGATTCCCATTCCATCAGATTGGATGCCTCGGCAGACATCGATGGCCGCGTATTTCTGAGCGGCGGAACAAACACCGATATCCTGCGCGGCGGCCGGGGCGACGATCAACTCGTGGGCTTTGCGGGCGATGACACCCTTTCGGGTGGCATGGGCAAGAACGTCCTTTATGGCGGAGATGGTTTTGACTCCGCCATTTTTTCAGGCGCCTGGTCTGACTATGCCATCAGCTACGCTGAGGACGGGAGAAATGTGCATGTCGTCGGCAACGGCGAAGACAGCAGTCTGCTTGACATCGAAAGCCTGCAATTTGCTGACCGAACAATCACGATCAGCACTCCCCAATCATTTAACGGGACAAGCGGTTCCGATACCCTGATCGGCTGGAGTGGCAATGACACTCTTCATGGGTTGGATGGAGATGACATCCTGATTGGTGCCACAGGTGATGACGTTTTGAACGGAGGCGCCGGCTTCGATTACGCCGAATATGACAATGCAGGGGATAGCGTCGTCGTAAACCTCATAACGGGAACGGCCGTCGGTTCCATGAGCGGGCACGACACGCTTGTCGATATCGAAGGTGTCAGCGCCGCTGGACCAAATTCAACTTTGATTGGTAACGACTCCCATAACTATCTGGCGGCAAATGCCGGGGCTTACATCGTTGCCGGCGGCGGTGATGACGTCATGCAAGTCTATGGTCCCGGCGGGTATATAGACGGCGGTGATGGTTTTGACTTCCTTCATTACAGCCCGAACGCGAACACACCTTCTCAGGTCACATTTACGCCCGGCGCCAGCGGCACTTTGATCACAGGCACAACATATAGCAGCGTCGAAGCGCTAGTTTTAGATACTGGGTCAGGAGACGACACTTTTACGTTCAATTATGTGCCCATCTCTGTAAATCCCAATCAGGTCGGCGACTTCTGGTACGGGCAAGGAGGCGACGATACCGCGATAGCCGACATGTCACGCGCGACAGGCCCCGTGGTTCTGCAGGATGGGCCGTCAAGCCCGCAAATTTACATAAACAGCATTTCGGTGATCGGCTTCAAGGATGTTGAAAATTTTTGGGTTACCGGTGGCGCTGGAAACGATCAGCTTGCGGGTTATTCCGGCGAAGATGTCCTCACAGGAGGAGGCGGGAACGATACGTTGAGAGGCGGTGACGGCGATGACCGGCTCCGTGGCGACAGCGGAATCAACGCCATGGATGGCGGCAGCGGGAATGACACCGCCTTATTCGCCCGCGTGCCCGGCAGCTACCTTGTCACTCATAACAGCGACGGCAGCTATACGATCAAGACGCCGGATGAAAGCGACACCCTAGTTAATGTCGAAAACGCCTCCTTCGACCAGACGCGGCAAACTATGTCGCTCGCGGAATTCGCCAGCGAAGCCTTCACGCCTCTTTCCTATATCGCCTCATACTCGGATTTGATTAGAGGTGCCGGCGACAATGCCGATATCGGACTGCAGCATTATCTGCAGCACGGCTATTACGAAGGGCGTAGCGCCACTTTTAATCCCCTCGCCTACATCGCGTCCTACAGCGATCTGATCTGGGGCGCGGGCGACAATCGGACCGTCGGCCTGGAACACTATATTCAGCACGGCTTCTATGAAGGCCGCACCGTCACCTTCAATGCTCTGCAATATATCGCTTCCTACGATGATCTGATCCGGGGCGCGGGCGACAATCAGACTACCGGCCTGGAGCATTACATCCTGCACGGTTTCTACGAGGGCCGTACTGCCACTTTCAACGCTTTGCAGTACATTGCCTCTTATGACGACCTTATACGCGGCGCGGGTGACAATCAGACCACCGGCCTGGAGCATTACATTCTGCACGGCTTCTACGAAGGCCGCACCGCCACTTTCAACGCCTTGCAGTATATCGCCTCATATGGCGATTTGATCCGGGGGGCGGGCACCAACCAGACCGTTGCCCTGGAGCACTACATCCTGCACGGCTTTTACGAGGGCCGCGCCGCCACTTTCGATCCTATCCAATACATCGCCTCCTATGATGATCTGATCCGGGGCGCGGGCGACAATCAGACCACCGGCTTGGAGCATTACATCTTGCACGGTTTCTACGAAGGCCGTACCGCAAATTTCGATGCGGCCGCATACCTGTTGTCGAACACCGATCTGCAAAACGGCCAGTACGACGCCAAGTCGGCGGAATTGCAGTTTGTCCAGACCGGCTTTTATCAGGGCAAATCCCGAACGGGTGCCTTCGACACCGAGCAGACCCAACACGCCCTCACCTTGGGAATCCAGGCCAGCGACAGCCTTGCCACCAGCGGCGACAAGGACTGGTTCAGCATCGATCTGACCGCGGGCCAGAGCTACGACCTGTCCCTGTCGGGCAATACAACCGGCGGCCTGGCAGACCCCTATCTGGAACTGCACAACGCCAACGGCGTCCTCATCGCCCAGGACAATGACTCAGGCCCCGGCTCCGATGCCCTCATCCACTTCACAGCGCCTTCAACCGGCCTGTATTACCTGGTTGCAGCCTCAAATCAGCCTGGCGGAACCGGAAACTACAAGATTTTAACCGCCTCGGCCTAAATACCAAGGAATTGGCAGCGATTGCGGTGTAAGGTTGATCGATAGAGATCAAAGGCTTAGGGGGCGGCCATTGAGCGGACAGATATTCTCGGACGGGATTGGCTCAATCTCCATCGTTGGCGGCATCGTGCGGATCGACCTAGTCGTCCTTTCGCCCACCGAAAAGGAACCGTCCGGCCAGCCCAAGGCCGTCTTTCAGCAGCAGATCGTGATGGGCGTTGAAGCCTTTCTGCGCTCGACGGAAAAGATGCACGGTACGGCGCAAGCGCTGGCAAAGCTCGCAGCTCAACAGACTATCCAGTCATCTGCGGAGCCCCGCGCTGAACCTTCGCCATCCCAGGCGCAAGCCGTCGAGTCGGTCGCCAAGCGCCCCTTCCCCTGATCATGTTGGAAGAGGCGCGGCCACAACCAACGGACGGCGCGGCCCTCGACCCGGCGCCGTCGGGAAACGCCGCGCCGTCAGATTGCGCGCAAACCGGGCTTAAAGCCCTGCTCGTGATCGCCCGCAATCTAGGACAGGATTGGAGCCTGCCCCGGCTGCTGCAACTCTATGGCGGGGACAGCGAGCCGACCGCGGAGCAGTTGGTGCGCGCCGCCCGCGCGGAAGGCATAACTGCCGCTCTGCATCGCATTGGTTGGGAAAGGCTAGCCCGCTTCCAAAAGCTGGTGCCCTTCCTGGCGCGGCTGCAGAACGGCACCTATGTCGTCGTGCAGCAACTTCCCCAAGATCTGGACGACGATGATCCCAAGCTCGTAATCTTCAATCCTCGTGTACCGGAAGCTCAGCTGTTTCCCATCACGAAGGCAGAATTTATCGCTCACTGGTCCGGCGAGATCGTTCTTCTGAAACGCGGTTTCCAGTTGGAAGGTGATAACCGGCGCTTTGACCTTAGCTGGTTTATTCCGGAATTCTGGCGGCAGCGGCCACTTCTGCGCAATGTCCTGATCGCCGCCCTGGCTATGCATGTATTGGCACTTGCGGTGCCGATATTCTTCCAGATCGTGATTGATCGCGTGCTCGTATATCTCAGCCTCTCCACATTGATCGTGGTGACTGTGGGCGTGCTCATCGCGATCACTTTTGACGCGATCCTCAACTGGCTGCGCAGCTATTTCATCATACAGACCGCCAGCCGGATCGATATTCGATTGGCGCGCACCACTTTCCGCCATCTGATGGGCCTTCCGATAGGATTCTTTGAAGCGTCGCTGGCGGGCGTCGTAACCAAACACATGCAGCAGGGCACGCAAATCCGGGAGTTCCTCACCGGGCAGCTCTTGACGACGTTGCTCGACCTTCCGGCCCTCCTCGTCTTCCTGCCTCTTATGGCCTGGTACAGCGTTCCACTCACGCTCGCCGTGCTTGCCGTCACAGTGCTGCTGGCCGGTGTCATCGGCCTGATGCTTGGTCCATACCGCCGCCGTTTGCGCCATCTCTACCGGGCAGAAGCGCAGCGCCAGTCCCTTCTGGTGGAAAGCGTTCACGGCATGCGCACCATAAAATCCCTCAATCTGGAACCCCGCCGGGAAGAAGGCTGGGACGATGCCGCCGCGGAGGCCGTCAAGACCTACGTTCAGGTGCGGAAGATTTCCATCGTCGCCAACGCGCTGTCCCAGTTCATTGACCGTGGACTGACAGTCACAATCGTCGTGGTAGGCACCTTCCTGGTTTTTGGCGGCAGCATGACCGTTGGTGCGTTGGTTGCCTTCAATATGCTGGCGTCACGCGTGACGTCACCGGTCCTGCAATTGATCGGTCTTCTCAATAACTACCAAGAAGTGCTGATGTCGGTGGAGATGCTGGGCGAGATCATGAACCGACCGGTTGAGAGCGCGGGCAAGCGCGGACTTACACCCGCCCTGCGTGGGGAAATCGAAGTCGACCGCGTGACCTTCCGCTACCCCGGCACCGACCGCCCTGCACTCAAGGATTTCTCCTTGCGTATTCCCGCGGGCAGCACGATCGGGGTGGTGGGCCGCAGCGGTTCGGGAAAAACCACGCTTTCCGCTCTTTTGCAGGGCCTTTATTACGGAGGCGAAGGAGCCATCCGCATCGATGGTCACGATATTCGCGATATCGACCTGGCTTATCTACGGGGTCAAAGCGGCGTGGTGCCGCAAGAGCCATTTCTCTTTCGCGGCTCCATTCGTGACAATATCCGCATGGGCAAGCCCACCGCTTCGTTTGAGGAAGTCGTGGCGGCTGCGGGTTTGGCGGGCGCCGACGAATTCATACAGAGGCTGCCGCAGCGCTATGACACGCAACTGGAGGAAGGCGCCGTCAATCTATCCGGTGGCCAGAAACAACGCATTTCCATTGCCCGAGCGCTTTTGCGGCGACCACGAATCTTGATCTTCGATGAAGCGACCAGCGCGCTCGATCCCGATAGCGAAGCGATTGTGGTACGCAATTTGGCACGGATTTCTCAAGGGCGGACAACTATCGTCATCTCTCATCGCCTGCAAACCGTGCGTGAAGCTGACGCCATTATCGTCATCGATGAAGGCGTGGTCAGCGGCATGGGCAAGCACGCCCAGTTGCTCGAAAATAATCTCATCTACCGGCAACTCTGGTCGCAGCAGATGGCGAGGCCTGTATGAGCCAACATCCAGCCCGCATGCGACGTAAAACCACGCAGGAGGTTTTGCTGGAACGCTGGCGTTCGATCGATCGTTGGATCGACGCACGTTTCGGAACGGAAGAGGCGTTTGCGGACGCGGCAATAGCCCGCCAGTTCAAATCAAACGCGGATGCGATCGAAGAAGCACCCGTGCCGCTTTCCGCGCACGCCGCCTTGTACAGCATTTTGATATTGCTGGTGATCGGCGTGCTGTGGGCTCTCGTCGGACGCGTCGATCGCATCGTCGTGGCGTCCGGGAAAGTGACGACCCGCACACCGGCTATCGTGCTTCAGCCCTTCACGACATCGCGGATTCTTTCAGTCTCGGTGCGGCCTGGCGACCATGTGCATAAGGGCCAGTTGCTGATTTCCTTCGACCCCGCCTTCGCGGCGGCGGATGAGACGGCGAATATCCACAAGGCTCACGCCTTGAGCATGCAAATAGAACGGCTGGAAGCCGAATTGACCGGGGCGAAAAATTTCAAGAGCGACGACAGCGATCCCGACAGGCGAACCCAGGCTCAGATCTTTTCCCAGGACATGTCCGGACTTGCGGCGGAAATGGCCGTCCGCGACCGCCGCATAAGCGAATTCGACGCTCAACTGAAAGCGGACAATGACGTTGTTGTCGGCCTGACCCGACAAGTCGAAACCGCCCGGAGAATAGTCGCTATCCGTCAAAAGCTCCTTGATGAGGGTGCCGGCGCGCCTTTGGACGTCATGAACGCCGAGACCAGCCAGATCGACCTGGAAAACCGCCTCAAAAATACCAGCGGCGATGCCGCCAAGATCTACGAACAACGGCGCGAGACCGACTCTGAACGCCAGACTTTCCTTGAGAAATGGCGCAGCGATAGAAATCAACAACTTGTCCAGGCGCGCGGAGATTTCGCGGAAGTGACCCAGACGTTGGGGAAAGCCAAGAAGATGAGCGAGTTGACCGAACTGCGCGCGCCTTCGGATGGGGTCATCCTAGAAATCGCGGATCGTTCCGTCGGGTCGGTGCTGCGCGAAGCCGAGACGTTGGTGACCATGGTGCCGGATAACTCCACCCTCTATGTGGAGGCGGATATCCCGTCGCGCGACATCGGCTATGTTAAAGTAGGCCAGACGGTCCGCATCAAGCTGGAGGCCTACCCATTTCAGCGGTACGGCACCCTCGACGGCATTCTCGACATCGTCGGGGCCAATTCGACGCCGCTTAAACAAGATGACAGTTCAAAAATGGTCTACCACGCGCAGGTGCGCATCAACGGTCTGCCGCCTCGGCTAGCCGCACAGGGCGTCAGCTTGAGACCTGGCTTGGTAGCGTCCGCCGAAATCCGGGCTGGCCGGCGCTCAATAGCTTCCTACATCCTGTCGCCCGTCCTCCGCACAGCGGATGAAGGCATGCGGGAGCCCTAGCGGAAACGCCGGCGGGAAATGCTCCCTTTCGCGAAAGCCAAAAGGCGTTAACGTTATACCGCCTTTGTGTAGCCCGTGTTGCAGCTTGCGCCTTGAAAATTAACGATTTTCCGGTCAGAAGGGGCCTCATTTCCGAGGGGATAGCATGCGTATCGCAATGATCGGCACAGGTTATGTCGGCCTGGTTTCAGGCGCCTGCTTGTCCGAATTCGGCCATCAGGTCATTTGTGTCGACAAGGACGCGGGCAAGGTTGCAAGCCTGCGCAATGGCGGCATCCCGATCTTCGAGCCAGGGCTGGACGAGGTCGTGGCCGCCAACGTCAAGGCCGGCCGGCTGTCCTTTGAGACCGACATCACTGCCGCCGTAAAAGGCGCCAATGCCGTCTTCATCGCCGTGGGCACGCCCAGCCGCCGTGGCGACGGTCATGCCGATCTGTCCTATGTCTTCGCCGCCGCGGAAGAGATCGCCAGGGCTCTGACGGACTATGCCGTGGTGGTGACCAAATCCACCGTTCCGGTGGGCACCAGCCGCAAGGTCGAGGCCATCATCCGCAAGGCGCGCGGAACGGACGTGGAATTCGACATGGCCTCCAACCCGGAATTCCTGCGCGAAGGCTCGGCCATCGAGGATTTCCGCCGTCCCGACCGCGTGGTGGTGGGCTGCGATACGGAACGGGCGCGCGAAGTGATGCGCGAAGTCTATCGGCCGCTCTACATCAATGAGACGCCGATGCTGTTCACCAGCCGCGAGACCAGCGAATTGATCAAATATGCGGCCAATGCCTTTCTCGCCACCAAGATCACCTTCATCAATGAAATGGCCACCCTCTGCGAAAAGGTGGGCGGCGATGTGCAGGATGTCGCCCGCGGCATCGGCCTGGACGGCCGCATCGGGGGCAAATTCCTGCATGCCGGGCCGGGCTTCGGCGGTTCCTGCTTTCCCAAGGATACCCTGGCGCTGGTCAAGACCGCTCGCGATGCTGGCGCGCCTTCCCAGATCGTCGAGGCGGTGGTCGCCGTCAACGACGCCCGCAAGGTCGAGATGGCAAAGAAGATCGAAACCGCTTTTGGCGGCGTGAAAGGCAAGACCGTGGCGGTGTTGGGACTGACCTTCAAGCCCAACACCGACGATATGCGCGATGCGCCCAGTCTGGTGATCGTTCCGCATTTGCAGGAAGCCGGCGCCACCGTCCGAGCCTATGATCCGGAAGGCCGCAAGGAAGCCGCAAAACATCTTAACCTGGAATTCTGTGAAGATGCTTACACGGCGCTCGACGGCGCCGATGGCGTGGTGATCTTGACGGAGTGGAATGAATTCCGCGCCTTGGATTTCGGCAAGGTGAAGAATCTTTTGAAAAAGCCGCTGATGATTGATCTGCGCAATATCTACCGGCCCGCCCAGATGGCCCAGGCTGGATTTCATTATGTCAGCGTCGGCCGCGCGGAGGCAGGCGCTTGATCCTGGTCACCGGCGCCGCGGGCTTTATCGGCTCGCAGGTCTCCCACGCGCTTCTGACGCGGGGCGATCAGGTGCTGGGGACGGACAATCTCAATGCCTATTACGACGTCGCGCTGAAAGAATCCCGACTGGCGCGGCTGGAGGCATCCAAAGACTTCCGCTTTCGCAAGCTGGACATTTCCGACCGTGACGGGATGCTGGCGCTTGCCCGCGAATTTCCCGGCATCACCGGCGTGGTGCATCTGGCGGCACAGGCCGGGGTCCGTTACTCGCTGGTCGATCCTTACGCCTATGTGCAGTCCAATGTGATGGGCCAGGTGGTTATGCTGGAATTGGCGCGAGCGCTGCCAAAACTGAAGCATTTCGTTTATGCCAGCTCTTCTTCCGTCTATGGCGCGAACGCCAAGACGCCGTTCGCGGAAAGCGATCCGGTCGAGCAGCCCAATTCCCTCTACGCCGCTACCAAGCGGGCGGATGAGCTGATCGGCCGGACCTACGCCCATCTTTATGGCATTCCCGCCACGGGCCTTCGCTTCTTCACGGTATACGGCCCCTGGGGCCGTCCGGACATGGCGCCCATGATCTTTAGCCGCGCCATCCTGGCCGGTGAGCCGATCCGGATTTTCAATCGCGGGGAGATGTGGCGCGATTTCACCTATGTCGACGATGTGGTGGATGGGGTGGTGCGGACGCTGGATCGCCCTGCGCAAGGCACGCCTCCACATAAGCTCTACAATCTGGGGAACAACAAGCCGGAAAAGCTGACGGATTTCATCGCCGTGCTGGAACAGGCGTTGCAAAAAAAAGCTGTGACCCAGCTGGAGCCGATGCAGCCCGGCGACGTGCCCACAACCTATGCCGACATCACCGATGCCAAACGCGACCTGGGTTTTGTGCCCTCCACCACGCTGGCGGACGGCGTCCCGAAATTCGTGGCCTGGTACAAGAATTTCTACAGCGCCTGAACCTCAGATATAACCGCCGCCCTTGAGATAGCGGAGAATCCGTTCGGCCTGCGTCTCGGGCGGCGCCTCTTCCGTCTTGACCGTAAGCTCGGCCTGCTCAGGCACTTCATAGGGCGAGTCTATGCCCGTGAAGTTCCGGATGGCGCCCGCCTTCGCCTTCTCGTAAAGACCCTTGGGATCGCGCGCCATGCAGACTTCCAGGGGCGTGTCCACGAAGACCTCGATGAATTCCCCCTCGCCCACCATTTCGCGTGCCATGCGCCGTTCGGACCGGAAAGGCGAAATGAACGACACCAGCACGATCAGACCCGCGTCCAGGAAAAGTCGGGAGGCTTCGCTGACCCGGCGGATATTTTCGACCCGGTCGGCGTCGGTGAAGCCCAGATCACGATTGAGGCCATGGCGGACATTGTCGCCGTCGAGCAGGTAAGTATGGCGGCCCTCGGCGGTGAGCGCCTTCTCCACCAGATTGGCGATGGTGGATTTGCCGGAGCCTGACAGGCCGGTGAACCACAGGATGACCGGCCGCTGGCCCTTGAGATGGGCACGGGTCTGCTTGTTCACGTCCAACGCCTGCCAATGAACATTGGTGGCGCGCCGGAGCCCGAAATCGATCATGCCGGCACCCACCGTGGCGTTGGTGAAGCGGTCGATCAGGACGAACCCGCCCATGTCGCGATTGTCGCGATAGGCGTCAAAGGCCAAAGGCTGGGAGAGCGAGAAATTGCAATAGCCCACTTCGTTCAGGAGCAGTGTCTTGCCCGCAAGGTGCCCCAGCGTGTTGACATCGACTTTGTGCTTGAGGGCGGAGACCGTGGCTGGAACCGTGGCGGTGCTCAATTTGAGCAGATATTGGCGCCCCGGCAACAATTCCTCCTCCGCCATCCAGATAAGATGCGCGGCGAACTGGTCGGACACTTCCGGTCGCTCCTGAGGCGCGCAAAGAATATCGCCCCGGGAAATGTCGACCTCGTCAGCCAAGGTCACGGTCACGGCATCGCCGGCAACCGCTTCATCTCTATCGCCGTCCATGGTGACAATACGAGACACGCTGGTCGTCCGCCCGGATTTCGCCACCGCCACGGTATCGCCCGGCCGGATGCGGCCCGACACCAAGGTGCCAGCAAACCCCCGAAAATCCAGGTTGGGCCGGTTCACCCATTGGACCGGCAAGCGGAAAGCCCCAGCCGCCCTATCGCTATCGACATCGACCCCCTCCAGGTGATCCAGCAGGGCGGGCCCACCATACCAGGGCGTGCGCCCGCTTTTGGCCATCACGTTGTCGCCAAAGCGCGCGGACAGCGGTATGGCGACCAGATCGATAAAGCCGAGATCCTTTGCGAAGGTCTGGAATTCCATGACGATCTGGTCGAACCGGCCTTGCGAATAGTCCACCAGGTCGATCTTGTTGACCGCCAGAACGATGTGACGAATGCCAAGCAGTGATGCGATAGTGGCATGCCGGCGGGTCTGGGTGAGAACACCCTTGCGCGCATCGATCAGGATGACGGCCAAGTCGGAATTGGACGCACCCGTCGCCATGTTGCGGGTATATTGTTCATGGCCCGGCGTGTCCGCGACGATGAATTTTCGTTTGTCGGTGGCGAAAAAGCGGTAAGCGACATCGATGGTGATGCCCTGCTCCCGCTCCGCCTCAAGCCCATCGACCAGAAGCGCGAAGTCGATATCCTCGCCGGCGGTGCCGAATCTGCGGGAATCCTTCTCCAGCGCCGACAGCGTATCTTCGAAAAGCAGCTTGGTGTCGAACAGCAGCCGCCCGATCAGAGTGGATTTGCCGTCATCGACGCTGCCGCAGGTGAGAAAGCGCAGCAGCGATTTCTTCTCCTGCGCGACCAGAAATTCGGACAATTCAGAGGGCACGTTCAAAAATAGCCCTCCTTCTTCTTTTTCTCCATCGAAGCTTTTTCGTCGCTGTCGATCAGCCGACCCTGGCGCTCGCTGGTGCGGGCGGTGAACATCTCGGTGACGATCGCTTCCAGCGTATCCGCGCCGCTTTCGATGGCGCCGGTGAGCGGATAGCATCCCAACGTGCGGAAGCGGACCAGCCGCTCCTCCACCGCTTCTCCCGGCAACAACGTCATGCGATCATCGTCACGCATGATCAAGGTGCCGCCCCGCGCCACCACCGGTCGCTTGGCCGCGAAATAGAGCGGCACGATGGGGATATTCTCGGCCAGGATATATTGCCAGATATCGAGCTCGGTCCAATTGGAGAGCGGGAAGACACGGATGCTCTCGCCCTTGTTGATGCGTGTGTTGTAGACGCGCCAAAGCTCGGGGCGCTGGTTCTTGGGGTCCCAGCCATGGTGACGGTCACGGAAGGAGAATATCCGTTCCTTGGCGCGGCTCTTTTCTTCGTCACGGCGCGCACCGCCAAAGGCAGCGTCAAAGCCGTGCCGGTCGAGAGCCTGCTTCAAGCTCTCCGTTTTCATCACTTGGGTATGCAAGGACGATCCAGAAGCGAAAGGATTGATGCCGCGCCGAACCCCGTCCTCGTTGACATGCACGATGAGATCGAGACCCAACCGCTTCGCGGTCTCGTCGCGAAATTGAATCATTTCCCGGAATTTCCAGGTCGTATCCACATGCATCAGGGGAAAGGGCGGCTTGGCCGGATAAAAGGCCTTCATCGCCAGATGCAGCATGACCGAGGAATCTTTGCCGATGGAATAAAGCATCACCGGATTGGCGAATTCCGCCGCCACTTCCCGCATGATGTGGATGCTCTCCGCTTCCAGACGCCGGAGATGGGAAATTACCATTCTTTCGGTGGACAAAGCCGACGACCTCAGGTGAGACCTGTGCAATAGGCTGGATAGATTGGGGATGCAAGATCACCTGGTCGCTGTTCGCAACTGATAGAGCGCATACGTGTCCCATGAGCCCCTCATCGTCTCCACGACTTCATAATTCGCTTTCAAGATGGCGTGGGCTTTCGCAAGGCGCTCGGGTTTCTCACAGGGTCTGACCATCGAGGGGTCCGCCAACACCACAAAGCGCGGACGCGCCGCCAACGCCGCTCTCAGGGGATTGGCGTTTCCCACTGGAAACTCGCAAAGCAGATGTTTGGGATGGAAATAGGCGGCGGGCGGCCGCGCCTGCGCCGCGACATAGACCAGCAGGCCTCGGTTGATCACCAACAAGCGGTCTGACGGCAGACCCAACGCTTTCACCTTCTCGGCCACACGCAGAGCGGCCAGCCGATCTTCCGATCCATTTGGACCAATGGAAAACAAGGTGGCGCGGTCCGCGGCCAACGGCCAGCCTATCGCCAACAGAGTAAAGACGAGTTGCCAACGCAGGGGTTGTTTCGCTTCCAGCGCGCGCGTCACGAACAGCCCGGATAGCAGCAGCAGCGGCGGCATGGTCGCCAGAATGTAATAGGGGAACATGCTCTTGGCGCTCATGACGTCCAGCAGCGACGCGATCAGCCAAACAACAGCCAATATCAGCAGCGGCCGCCCGGCCTCAAATTTCCGGCGGCGTGTCCAAGCCAGAAGCGCCAACACCCCCAGCAATAGGACCGGCGGCGACATGGCGAAGGGGCCTCCTACGACGTCCCAGGCCGTCAGGTGCAGCGCCGGGATCGTGCCATGGGCGACCGGTGCCTCACCCCCCGAGCGCGCGATGGCGGCAATCACGACGGCCTGCCAGGCCTCGGCCAGATGACCCTTGAACGCAAAATAGAGTGCGAAGCCGAGCGCCGGCAGCATCGCTCCAGTGACGAACGCCAGACCGCATTGCCAGCGGCGATCCCGCTGCCGCCAAAGCAACAGCACGAGAACCGCGGCCGCTTCCGCCACCACGGCTTGGCGCACCATGCCCGCCATGCCAACCATCAAACCGGCTAGAAACCCTTCTTTCGCGCCTGCCATGTCGTCCGCTTTCGGCAATGCCGCGAAAGCCATGATCAAGAAAGGCAACTGCAAGATCAGGTTGGCGGCCGTCACGCCGGACAGCGCCAACGAATACACGGGATAGAGCGCGCCGCACCACAGCGCGGGGCCGCCCTGTTTGCGAGCGAGCCGATAAAGACTAAAGCCGCCTAAGGCCGTGAACAGGATCTCCAGCCCCTTGATGGTGGCGAGCGATTCACCAAACAGCGCCTGGGCCATGGCATAGAGCGCAAAAATACCTGGCGGCTTGACGTCATAGGCGGCGACATAGGGCAAGCCGCCCTCCAGCCAACGCTGGGCAACAACCGCGAAAAAGAATTCGTCGTCGCTGATATTCCCGTAGAAAGGCAGCCGCACAATGCAGCTCCACGCCAAAATCAACAAAAAGGGCAAAAACGGCCGAAGGCGCGTCATGTCGCTTGCAGCGAGCGAAATAGCATGGATTTGCGCACAAAGCCCATCACCAGCGCCGACAACAGAACGATCAGAAACCACCACACCCCTTCACGCAACAGGAAGCATAAGACGAGCGGAACGCGCTCCATCGCGCTTACCGGTTCGTGCCCCACAAGAGCCGTCTCCAGCATCACCAAAATGGAGCGAATTGCTTCGGAATAGAGGCAAAAGAGCAGCGCAAGAATCCCCCAACCTATCAGTTTGGAAAAATTACCCAGAGTTTGTCGGCGCAGCGCCAACAGGCCGGGAAGACAGGCCAGCAGGAATATCGCGCGATAATCTATATTGGCGCCCAGAAAGAAGCAGGACGTCATGATGATCGCGCCAGCAAGAAGAAGCGCCATCCGTCGCGTGTGCCAGTCCGGTGACGGAACTTCCCGGATAAAATAGCGAGCCACCTGCATCGCCGCCCAGAAGCCCGCCATGATGCTCACTGCCAGCAGCACGCGAAACCCCGGCAAAGCCCCCGACCGGGTCAGTCCCTGCGGCAGCAGCATAGCGCCGAACATGTCGTAGAAATAACGACTTTCGGGCAGCTTGCGGCTTATGCCAGAAAAATCCGCCCATGTCGCAGCCGCGTAAACAACCAAGGCCGCGGCTGCGGCAAATGCGTAGAACAAAAATACGCGCAAGCGCTGCCGCGAAAACATCGCCATCAACGCAAAGGGATAGAGTTTTAGAAATCCGCCAAGCAGTATGATCGTGAGAAAGGCGACATTGTGGCCGCGCCGCCAAACCGCCACACCTGCCAACATCAGAAGAAAAATCAGCAGATCGACGTTGGCGCGCTCTACCGCGAAAAGAGGAACATGGGAAAGACAAGCCGCGGCGGCAATAAAAAATTCTTGCCAGTTGGATGGCTGCAGCACCCACGGCAAGGATAAGAGAAAGAGTGCACCAAGAACCGCGCCAAGAATGACGGTGTTGTTGAGCCCGCCGATCCACTCCAGCGGAAGGTGCTGCCACAAAGGTGGGTAATTGGCGGGACGGCCCATCGGATCGCATGGGTTGGTGGCCGCGACATCGACACCCTTCAGGCGGCACTCGCGCCAGGAGAGGACACCCGCAAGATCGAAGAAAGGTCGCGGCATGCGCTCGCCGGTCAGTTCGACGGTGCGAATTCCCCAAATGGCCATTCCATCGGTATAAGCGGCGCGCTGACCACTCCACCAAAGCCCCGCCCACGCCCCATAGAACAGGAGCAATAGCGCAAATAGCAACACGCCGTACCGGGGCTTTTCGCCAATCACAGGAAGCATCCTTTGCTGCCAGCTTCACAGGGCCGATGGGCTCGCTCCAACCCAGTCAGCCCGCGGGACGCCGCGATAGAGCGAGATTAGGGACGCCCCCCTAATTTTCGCTTAGCAGGCGGTCATTTCAGGGTTTTGACCGAAACGGCGGGTGGCACGGCCTGGGTTTCGACGGAAAAACGCACCCGCCCGATGGCATGTCCATCGACCGTCGTGATGTTCACCCGCCACTGACCGGGCCTGGGCGCGGTCTTCACAGAATAGGCGCGAAAGCCATCCTCGCGCCCGCCCCGGATCCGGAAACGAAGGGTCTGCTGTTCCAACCAGTTGTTGTTCTTCGGGTCACGCCATTCCCAGCGATGGACGATGTCGGTGGTCAGCCGGTAGGGCGCGAAAACGGCGCTGTAGAGATAGAGCTTATCGTTGGGCTGAATATGCTGGACCGGGAGAGTACCGAACAAAGCTCGCCAGCGGGGCGGCTCATCCTCCGCCGTCACTTCGAAATCGCGCCCCACCCGCTTGACCGAATGATAAATGCCGGCGTCGGAGAGCACCAGCGGCAGCGGCGGAAAGATCTTCACGAAATAAAATGCGTTGATTAGCGCAGTGATCGCCAGCATCCCGGCCACAATCTGCATGCGCGCCACGCGATAACGATCGTGGCCGAGAACCGCCAATGCCTGCAAATAGAAGAAGAACACCACCACCGCGATGGCGCCGGATATCAGGAAGGGCACGGTACCGATGCGTGCAGCCACCACCGGGACCAGGAGGATGGCGTAGGAGTAGAGGGAGAAAAAGAACAGCAGCGCCGAGAACACCAAGCGTGCGTGATAGCGGCGCAGATATTCATTGCCTATGAAAATCGCCGCCATGAAAAAAAGAAAGGGCCAGGAAGCGCCGATCGAGGCGCTGCGAATATAAAAAACACAAAAACCGGAGAGAAGGCAGCCAAGCGCGAATTGCGCCACGGTGACGAGGATAGTGCGCGTGCGCGGCGTCGGTTTGCGGTCATCTGAGCGCGATTCCAGGGCGTGCAGCACCGCTATCGCGATCCCCGCCATCAGCAGATAGATGATGAAGACCGCCTGGGTCATCGGCCGGTCGATGCGGCCGAAGGCATAGGTGTCGAAGGCAAAGCCGCCTGCCAGCGAAATCGCCGACAGATGCCGCTCATGCGCCCGCGCCCAGCTTACCGTGGATTCGAAATGCTCAATTGCCCGCATGGCGCGAAATCATGCCCCAACGCCGGATAGATAACCGGAGCGGCTTGGCGGGATTAAGGCGGCGGCAAGGCCGCGACGAGGCACTACAGGCCAATCCGGAGTCCTGCCTCGATGGATGCCGCAAAGCCATGCTTCGGACGTGGCTGATCGTCCTGAAGACGGCCTGCGATATCGAACCTTATTCCCCTGAAGGGCAAGGTAACGCGGGCTTCTCCCAAATTGACCGTCACCGGAGCCGCCGTCACGACATTGCTGGCCGATGGCCCTCCCAAAACAATCAGTGGATTTGATATCTGAGCGTGGTGAAAGCTCAACTCGTAGAAACGTCCGTGGTTATCACTCCATGAGCCCTGCAATGACAAAAGCCGGGAATCGCTGTCCAAGCTGAATCCGATGGTACGGCCGCGATATCTCATGCCATCGATGTATTGACCGTTGGAGTAGGCAAAACCATGCAGGACGTCGCCAAAGCTGAAAATATTCAAAGTTGGTACGGAATCCGAGTACTCGACTGTCAGGCGTGCCGGGTTCTCCTTTGAGAACAAGAAAACACTCATGCCGAAAAGGTGACTTGTGCCGGAATGGGTGACGGGCGAGGAATCTTCGTTCATCAACTGCATGTAAATTTGTGCAGGAACACCGCCCAGCGTGCGGCTGTATTTGATATCGATCAGGCCCTCGTCATTTGTTTTGTTGGTATGCGCCGGATCATTATTAAAGTCGAAATAATCGCGGATCGGCACGCAGGGATGCCCCGTACCACAAAATTCTTCCGTCCGGGCCAAACCGATCTCCAACCCAGGAGCCGGATTAAACGTGAAGCGCAAGGCGTTGTAGAAGGTGTCGGTTTGAATGCGAGGCCCGTCCAACAGACCAAGGAAGAATTCCAGCTGCCATGGCCCCAACCATCGCAGGATCGGCCATTTCGAGGCCGTGGTGTCCAGCCGTTCCAGCCCGATCGCCGGCATAGGTCGGGCATTGTTGGAGAGTGAGAGAGCTGAAATCCAACCCGGCCCCCACCAATGGGGAAGATAGCCGCCATAGACCAAAACAGGTCCCATTTTTGCCGCGAGATAGGATAGATCCGGCATCAGCTTGGTACCGTTCGCCCGGAAAGTCTGTGTGAACCCACCCAAAGCCAGACGTGCCGCCGTCGACGAGGAATTGTAGTCCAGGATGAACTGGGCCTGGCCGTCGCCCCGTCCCATGCCGTCAAAACCATAGACGACACTTGGCTTGGTCGCGGCGTCGATATCGAGTGATGCGGACAGGCCGGCACTGTTCTCTGCCCGGGCACGCGACAAAACCCTTGCCGCTGCCGTTCGTACAAAGGCCGGCTGCCCTGCCAGGTTGTTGCCTCGCAGATCTTCGACAATGCTTTGCCAGGGTAACGGCCAATGGGTGGTGATGTCGTCGATGACGCCGGCAGCCGCCAGAATCTCGATATCGCCTCGAAGTTGATTATCGCCCACCTCGGCCCAGGGAGAGCCAAAGGACGGCCTGGTAAGACAAAGGGCAATTGTCAGCGCAAGGCCAAGCCGCCCTCCCCAATATTGGCTCTTCATCCATCCAGTCCCAAAAGCGCGGCACCATAAGTGTTTTGGACGACAGGGCAAACCCCGAAACGGTCGGTCCTGAACAACCCGCATTCACGCTGGCGGTCACCCAGGCTTGTCTTCAGGGGGTGAAGCCACCGGTTACTCTGCCCGCTCCGCGCCGCGGCCGATAACCGGGCGAGAGGCCATCATGCGCGACAAAATGCCCTCTCAAGGCCACCCACCCTCCGTCTCAAGCTCAGCGGACAATCCTGACCTGCCCCATCTCGAGATGATACAGGCCCCCCGCTTGTCCCCTTGGCCCGAACAGCCCGCGTACCTCCAATGCGCTGAGGGGTGAGTGCGTCGGTCGATTATTTGCCCAGCTTGATATAACCATCAGATTCGAGACTCCATAGCCGACCCTCCAGATGCATTCGGCGTCTGATTGCGTACCACGGACAAGGCAGTCGGCCCCTCATCATGACGGGCTGCGCCAAGCGCTGCTGGGTTTTATCTTGGAGAGAGAATGAAAAGCGTGCGCCAATCACCCGCATCATTGGCCAGGACGGCACCTATTTTGCCGAATTTCTCCTCGCCACCGGCTATGAGGTACAATAATTGCTTCGTCGCGCGAGCTCTTTCAACGTCGATCTGCTTGACAAAATCTATCAGAACCCGCGTTTTGCGGGAGCCAATTTCAGACTGCGATACGGCGGCCTCACCGATGGAAGGCGGGTGCTCCGCGTTCTTGAAATCGTGAATCCGGACGAGAACTACAATCTTGCGGTGCAGAGTCACGTCAAGGCATCCTTCGAAATCCCCAGCTGCAGCGCCGAGACGGTAGGCGCTGGTATGCTCGGTTGGAAGGCACGAGCAATTTCTCTCAACCGGTCAAGATGACGGCGCCCCACAATCTCGATCTTGCGAAACAAGAACGGCTGCTCAGGAGCGCCGGCCACGCCACGCAAGAACGCGTTGCCCCTGTTTCCGATCAATTTTCCAGAACGAGCCCCCATGGCGTATCTATTCCCGCTTGAAGGAAAAAGAGTTCTCGTTACCGGGCACCTCGGCATGGTCGGGAGCGCGCTCGCGAGGCGCTTGTCCACCGAAAAATGCGACGTACGGACTTTGGGTCGCGACACAACAGACCTTCGGCGCCAGTCCGACACGGAAGCTGCGATTACAGCGATAAAGCCCGACGCCATCTTTGTCGCTTCCGCCAAAGTCGGTGGCATTCTTGCAAACACAACGATGCCTGCCGATTTTCTTTACGACAACCTTTCGATCGCGGCGAATATCATCGAATCTGCGCGTCGCGCCGGCGTCCAAAAACTCTTATATCTGGGTTCGTCATGCATCTATCCGCGCATGGCGCGGCAACCGATTTCTGAAAAAGAGCTGCTGAACGGCCCGCTTGAGCCGACCAATCAATGGTATGCGATCGCGAAAATCGCGGGGTTGAAATTATGTGCTGCCTATCGCAGGCAATATGGCTGCGATTTCATTTCCGCCCAGCCGACCAATTTATATGGGCCTGGCGACAACTACGATCTCCGAAGTAGTCATGTCATTCCAGCGCTGATCGCAAAAGCGCATGCGGCCAAACTGTCTGGTGCGAAATCCGTGGAGATCTGGGGCACAGGAAACCCGCGCCGCGAATTCTTGCATGTCGACGATCTTGCCGATGCGCTCGTATTCCTCATGAAAAATTATTCGGAGGAAGAGCACATCAATGTCGGCTGGGGGAAGGACATTAGCATCGCCGAAGTGGCTCGCCTGATACAGAAGATCGTCGGCTTTGAGGGTGAACTCGCCTTCGATCGGTCCAAGCCGGATGGCACACCCCAAAAGCTGTTGGACATAAGCAGAATAAATGCCGCCGGCTGGACTCCAAAGATCGGTCTCAAGGAGGGGCTGGAAAATGCCTACGCTTGGTACATCGCCAACAAAGCACCCCAAGCTGGATGATGTGGCGTATTATCTATTCCGGATGAACCGTCAGTCGCGTACCGGCATGCAATCCAGGCCTTTCGCCGACAGCGCTTCACATAATCCCTTGGCGCCCACCTCGCCCGCTGCCACGCGAAGGCGATAATACCGCCCAATCTTAGGCAGCTCGACCGCCACAATGCGCGGCGAAAAGCCTTTCAGCGCATCGCCGGCCTGTTGCAAGGCATGATCCCAACCTTGATTGGCTTCGGCTTCGCTGCGCCAGGCTCCGAGTTGGACCTGGCTTCGGCCTGTCCCCCGCCCGCTCCCCAGCGAGGGCTTGAGCGAAAGCTCATTGGCTGGTGTTGGCTCCGCGTGCCCGCGGATGCGGGCCGCTTTTTCCGTAGGCGGATGAAGCACGATGGGCGTTGCCAGCTCTTCCTGGGGCACATCTGGCGGCGGGCTGGACGGCCCGGTCGGGGCGGGCGGCTCCAGCCGGACCATCTGCTCTCCGCTCGAAAGCGCCGCCAGACGGTCGCGCGCCAAATCATATTTGGGGTCGGCGGCAAGCGCCTTAGCGTAGAATTCTTTCGCCTGCGCCCTATTGCTTTCCGCCGCAGCGATTTCTCCCAGCCCGTAATAGGAATATTGGCTTTGCGGATTGCCGGCCTGAAGCGCGGCCAGATAGTCGCGCCGCGCTTCCGTCAGTTGTCCCAAACGCCGATAAACATTCCCGCGATTGTTCAAGGCGGCGGCGAAGCTGGGCGTCAGCGCCAGCGAGGCACTGTAATCGGCCACAGCTTCCTCCAGTCGGCTCAAGCCGTCGAAAAGCAAGCCGCGATCGAACAGCGCGCGCGCCTCCTCGTCGGGAGGAAGCGCATGGCTTTCGATGGCCAGCGTGTAATCGGCCACGGCGTCTTCATTCTGACCCAACTTTTCGCTAACCCGCCCACGCGCCACCAGCGACCTGTTCCATTCCAGTGGCGACAGGCTGGCGCGGGGGGCGCCGGCCTGCTGTGTATCGTCTGCTTGCACAGGCCCGCTGAAAGTCCCTGCAAGCACGACGAGCCCCGCCGCGGCGAGGTACGTCCAGACAGCCAGGAAAGAGCGAGGCTGTTTCATCCACCATCACCCACGCGGGGGGCCTTCTCCCGCAAGTCCCGGAAAACTGGACATTAATAGCGGCCCCATGTCATGAAACAGTCCCTTTTGGAAAGCGTCAACATGTCTGTCACAAAGCCCGTCCGCAAAGCCGTTTTTCCCGTGGCGGGCATGGGAACCCGCTTCCTTCCGGCCACCAAAGCTGTCCCGAAGGAAATGCTGACGGTCGTGGACAAACCCGTGATCCAATATGCCGTTGAGGAAGCGCGCGAGGCCGGCATAGAGCAATTCGTCTTTGTCACGGGCCGCGGCAAGCATGTGATCGAGGACCATTTCGATCACGCCTATGAACTGGAATCGCTGTTGGAAGCGCGCGAGAAGACCGCCGAGTTGGACAGCCTTCTGGAATCCCTGCCCCTGACCGGTTCCGTCGGCTTCATCCGCCAGCAGCAGCCGCTGGGTCTGGGGCACGCGGTTTGGTGCGCCCGCCACTTTGTGGGCAACGAGCCTTTTGCGGTGCTTCTGCCCGACGACCTCATGGTGGGCAAAACCGGCGCACTGTCGCAGATGATCAAAGCTTATGACGAAGTCGGCGGGGGCATCATCGTGGCGGCAGAAGAAAAAACACGCGAAGAGACCAAGCGCTATGGCGTTGTGGACCCCGGCGCAACCAGAGGCAACGCCACCGAAGTCAAAGGCGTGGTGGAGAAGCCGGATCCCGCCAAGGCGCCTTCGACCCTGTGCATCATCGGCCGTTATATCCTGCAATCGGAAATCTTCACCGAACTGGACCGTCAGGAGCGTGGCGCGGGCAATGAGATCCAATTGACGGATTCCATGGCCAAGATGATCGGCCGCATGCCGTTCCATGCCGTCAAGACCGATTGCGCCCGCTTCGATTGCGGCGACAAGGTGGGCTTCCTGCATGCCAATCTGGCGGTCGGTCTTTCACGGCCGGATATTGCGCCATCGCTGCGCGCCATTCTCAAAACCGTCAGCCCCTAAGCACCGCTTTCGTGAAACGTCTGGCCGCATTCGCACTGTCGCTTCTCGTAGGCGGCTGCAGTTCGACCGGAGAGTCGGATTATTCGCTGTTCTACCGGGCTCTTCGCCAAAGCCTTGGCGCCAGTTTCGGCAAGGGGCGCGTTACCAAGGATCAGGCGGCCGCGATCCCCTATGCCAGCATGGGCTACCGGCTGAATGGCGGTTCCGAGCAGCTTCTTGTCCTGGCCACCGACAGCAACGGCGAACAGCTTTGGACGTCAGCCTTGCATATCGTGATTGCGACGCGCGGCGGCAGAATTGTGCGCACGGTAGGACTGCCGTCCAATGTTTCGGCCGTGACCCCCGCAGTGGGCCAGACTATTCCCCTCCTCACGGCAGCACTGACCGGACCGGTCAGTTATTCAAGATTGGTGGATTTGCCGGACGAACGGATTTATGGCGCCGCGCTCGCTTGCAAACTCATCTACCGCGGTCGGCAAACGATCCTGCTTTTGGGACGCGGCATATCGACTGTCAAAATAGAGGAAAGCTGCGCCAGCAGATCCCCAAACTGGTCGTTCACGGACAATTATTGGCTGGATGTCGACAACGGGCTGGTCTGGAAGAGCGTCCAGCACATCAGCCCGGCAAAGGGAGAAGTCGAGACGGCGGTTCTCCGACCGCCAGGATAAGCACCGGAAGAGCTGGCCCCTCCGGCGCGCTTCAACTACGGATTGGTGCCGGTCGTGGTCGTCGTGACCGAGCCGTTGCCATTGCCGGACGCGACAAGAGCGATGCCGCCGGCAACAACACCGACCCCCAGAACCAGCAGGAGCGTATTGCCTTCCATCTGGGCCTGCTTGACACCGGCGGGCTTGCCGGGCGCGAGAGGAGCGCTGGAGTTCGTGCTGGCCGCGAAAGAACTCGAAACAACCAGGCTCGACGCCAGGATGGCTGCACCAATAATCCGCATCTGAGGCTCCCATAAAAGGCTGACTGATTTGACCTTTTTACGCAACCGGTAATGGCACTGTCAATGAAGTGGCCCTATGTGAAAGGGTGTGCCGGCCAGCCTCACTCCCCTCAAGGCTCCCCCCATTTTTCACGAAAAAACAAGAAGCGCGAAGTCATCGTTCGAACGTGGAACTCTGTTAATGGTTGCGGCTATGAGACGGGCTCTTAAGGGAAATCCATGACACGGTTGCATCCTGTTATTCTGTCCGGGGGGGTGGGGTCTCGCCTCTGGCCCCTCTCCCGAAGCCTTTTTCCCAAGCAGTTGCTGGCTCTAGCCGGCGATAACAGCCTTATCCAGGACACGGCGGTTCGTGCCACCGGCCCCGGATTTGCCCCGCCCCTGATCATCTGCAATGCCGAGCACCGCTTTCTGATCGCCGAGCAGATGCGCACAGCGGGCCTGCGGCCCAAGGCTGTCGTCCTAGAGCCCCAGGGGCGTAATACGGCGCCTGCGGCCGCCGTAGCGGCGCTGTTGGTGGCGGCCGAAGACCCCGATGCGCTCTTGCTGCTCATGCCAGCGGACCATGTCATCAGAGACCAGGACGCCTTCCTGGCCGCCGTCGATTCGGCGAAGACGGCAGCCCTTCGAGGCCACCTGGTGACATTTGGCATCAAGCCCCAAAGCCCCGAGACCGGTTATGGCTATATCCAGCGGGGCGCCCCTCTGTACGAAAAGGCACAGGCCTTCGCGGTGCGCCGCTTCGTCGAAAAGCCGGATCGCCGGACTGCCCAAGCTTACGTCGACGCTGGCGATCATTATTGGAACAGCGGCATGTTCGCCTTCCAGGCCGGCCGCTTTCTCGCCGAACTGGAGCGGCTGGAGCCCGAACTGCTCGCCCATTGCCGCGAAGCCATTGCCGCCGGCAAACAGGACCTCGATTTCTTCCGGCTGGGACCTGCGGAATTCGAAGCCTGCAAATCGATCTCCATCGACTACGCGGTGATGGAGCGCACCGACAAGGCGGCCCTTGTCCCAGTGGAGATGGGCTGGAACGACATCGGCTCCTGGGAAGCCCTATGGGACGCTTCCGGCAAAGACGCCGCGGGCAACGCACTCAAGGGCGACGTATTGCATCACGCCACCCGCAATTCTTATCTGCGCAGCGAAGGACCGCTGGTGGCAGCCGTGGGCATTGAGGATTTGGTGGTGGTGGCGACCACCGATGCCGTCCTGGTAAGCCGCAAAGACGCTTCACAAGATGTGAAGAGGATCGTCGAGCAGCTGGAGCGGGACGGACGCGAATTGCACGTCACCCATCGCAAGGTATTCCGCCCCTGGGGCGCCTATGAAGGCCTCGACATAGGGGAGAACTTCCAAGTCAAACGCATCACCGTGAATCCCGGCGCGAAATTGTCTCTTCAAATGCATCACAAGCGGGCGGAGCATTGGGTGGTGGTTTCCGGAACCGCCCAAGTGACCTGCAACGACAAGATCTTCACATTGCGCGAAAATGAATCGACCTTCATTCCGCTGGGCGCCAAGCACCGGCTGGAGAATATCGGCAGCGAACCCCTGCATTTGATCGAGGTACAGTCTGGCCGCTATCTGGGCGAAGACGATATCGTCCGCTTCGAGGACAGTTACGGCCGCTAAGTCTCTACTGCTTGGCCAGCACCGCCAACGATGCCAGCGATACCGCGAATTGGCTGAAGATCGAGGACACGTCCAGGATCAACTGGCGTGTATCGAGCGGCGTCACATCGCGCGGCACCACGATCGTGCTTCCGGGGGGCAGATCGTTGCTCGAGAAGGTCAACCAGGACTTTTCCACTTTCCGCGCCGAACCGTCCGGCAGCACGATGAACGTGTCGGATTCATCGGAAGTCGCCGCGTAACCACCGGCCTGCTCGATATAATCCTCCAGAGTGAGGCCCGGGCGATAAGGGAAGCTGCCGGGCTGCGACACCTGGCCGAGCACCGCGATGGTACTTGGGCGCTGAGGAATGTAGATCAGATCGCCCGCTTCCAGCAGCGGATCAAGCTCCGGCTTGGATGCCAGCACACTGGGGTCCGCCGTGATCGAAATACGGCCCACGGCCTTTTGCGTGCGCAACTCGTTCACGAAGGCTTGCATCGAGCCAAACGTTCCTGGGTCGATCTTGTCGTTGCCGACCCGGGTCATGGCAATGACCAACTCATTCTCTATCTCGTTGGCCGCCCGCAGATAGCCCTGATGCTCGGTGTCGGCGGCGGATTTCCGCAGGAATACGGCGCCATAGGGATAGGCAGTGTTGGTCAAGCCGCCGGCCCGGGCCAAAAGCTCGGAAAGATGCTCGCCCCGTACAATGGGATAGGATCCCGCAAAACGAACTTCGCCTTGCACCGTCGCGGAACCGATCCCCACATTGGTGAAAATCTGATTGAAATGCAGCGTATCGCGAGGGCGCACCGTATAACTGGCCAAGGTTGTCTGGCGGAGCGGCAAGGTCTGCCTTTGCGTGGCGGCTTTACCGGTCTGATGATCCACAGCCGTCGTGATCAGTTCTACCCCGCTTTCGTCAGCCCAATTTATAGTTCCGCCCGCCGCCTGAACCAGATCGTTCAGCGCCACGTTGGGCCCGACGAAATAGGAGCCCGGACCACGCACGGCGCCGTCCAATCTGGCGCGATGCTCAATCAGGAAATTGATCAGCACCAAGGGGTCAACATCGAGCTGGCGTACCAACTCGCCGAATGTCTTGACTTCGCGATTGGGAACATAGCGACCTGAAGCGACGGGGCTTTCCTGAAAATTCTGCGCCAGTTCTTTTGGCGGGCGCTCGGAGCTTTGACCTTCAAACGGAAGGCCATTTGCATAGCCTTGAGGGCCATAACCGTAGGCGCCGTTCGGAGCATAGGCGCCGCCGGGTGCGCCATAACCATAAGGGCTCATGGGCGCAACCGGCACCGGAGTATTTGCTGGCAAATTTTGATTGCCCCCGTTGGGCGCCACAGGGACCGTTCCATTTCCGGCTTGTGTTTGGTTGATGTCCAACGACGGACGCCCGGTCTGGTCCTGATGTTCCAGCATGGCTTCTTGGCTTCCGGCGCCCAGCGTTCCCGGCGCCCTCAAATCCATAAGAGCGATGATATCGGCACGCTGCACGTCGGCTGGCGCGCTTGTGAGTTGATCGATCGCGAAGGAAAGTTCATCGACTTTCGAAACGGGAAGCGTAGGGACGGTTTGCGGCAGACGCCCAGCCGAAGGAAGTTCCGGCCTGGTGGCCGCGGTTGCGACACTTTGATCGGTCAGGGGATTGCGCAAGATGGCCTGATCGGCCGCAAGTTTTTCCAGATAGGCGCGCACGACGCTGGAAAGAAGCGAGGCTTCGTTGACGGACAATGGCCGCACGAAATCATCGGTCTGCAGAACGATATTTTCTTTTCCGGCCAAGACCGCGGCCGGCGTAAAGGCGACAAGCGTGCGCAACAAAGTGGCGGGATCTTTGCGCACAATGACGCCGAACAACGTATAGGGAGACGATCCGAGGGCGCCCGGAGCTTTCAACATGTCCGAAAGCCTTGTCGCCGGTGCAATGGGATATGCTCCGGCGAGCCCCGTCCCGCCCGATAGCGTTGCCTGACTTGCTGTCTGATCCGAACCAAGCTGAACGAACAAAATTTCGCTGTCCCGGATCTGACCAGTTTGGCCCATCAAAGCACCCAGGCTGGAATTGCCCTGAGCATCGATCCGCAAGACAGAAAGCCTGTAGGCGCCACGCACTTCCTGCCCTCCCGCGAGGGAAAGCAAAGTCCGCACCGGGATAGCGGATTGACCGGATGCCAATTCAAAAATACCCGGCTGCCGCACCAGACCCGCTACCGCCACTGTCCGGCCTAGAGGCGGCACGATGATGCGATCGCCATCCGCGAGCCGAAGGCTCGGCGTCGCTCCATTGCCCGTGAGCACACTATAGAGATCGACGGTGTACTCTTTCCCGCCCCGCTGAATTCTCACACTGCGGAGCGAACCGGTTTTCTTGACACCACCTGAGACCAAGACGGCATCAACCGCCGACGACAGACCCGTTAGGATGCGTTGGCCGGGCACATTGACTTCGCCCGAAACCAGCACGGTAATTTGGCGCACCCTGCTTACCGAAACCGAGGCATCTGTAGCGACGTAGGCGCGGTGGACCGCAGCATCCAAATCCTGGCGGAAGCTGCCGAAGGTGCGCCCGGACGCAGCCAAGGGCGCCAGACGGGGTAGCACGATCTGCCCATTGCGATTGACTTCAGCGCGTAGCTCGCTGTTCTCCTGGCCACGCAAGGACACGACGATCTGATCGCCAGGTCCCAATACATAATCGTCGGCAACCGCGCCCGTCTGCGCCATCGAAACCGTGCTGCCACGGCCGAGTTGATCATAGCCAAATTGCTGGAGACGCGAGCCGGCGCGGCCCGACATGATCTGCTCAAGGCGCGATGTGGGCAGAGGTGGTCCGCTTAGCGCGGGCTGCGCCTGGATGATGGTATTGTTCTGACCGCTTCCGGTGAGGTCGGTCGTTCCGCCCAGCCCTAGACCGCCCTGCCCACCAAATTGTTGGCGCAACTGGTTCAAGGTATCGGTCGAGACATTGGGTATCGACTGGGCTCGGCCAGGTTGGGAAATAGCCACCGTGCCTGCCGCGATCAGAAAAGGCAGGAAGAAAATCGCTCTTTTGAAAAAGCCGTGCGGCATGAGCGAGGCACCTCCCCGCAACTTCTTCGACATCTACCCCTCAAGGCGCTCGACAGGGCGCTTTAGCATAGGCAAAGCGCCCTGGTAACTAAAAAAAGAATTTTCTTGCAATTGCTTAGGCGAAAGGCAAGGAAGGCGGCGGCGGTCGAGCAAAGGCGGGAACGTGCGGGCAAGGGCAGCCAAAAGCCCGAACATGGGGCGCCTGATCCTCTGGACCGGCCTATGCTTTGTGGGGCTCACAACCTGGCCCGCTCGAGCCTTCGACAACAATAGCGTTGTGCGCAACAATTTCGGCAGCGCCGGTATGATCGATATGCCGAGCGCTCGTATGGCGCCGGATGGGGAGTTGTCGGCGGGCGCCAGCTTCTTTCAAAACACTCAGCATTATAATTTGGGCTTTCAAGCCCTACCCTGGCTCGAAACATCGTTCCGCTATTCCGGCCTGGCGCATTTCGATCCGAGCTATCCAATCTATTACGATCGTAGCTTTGCCATCAAAGCGAGACTCTGGGATGAAAGCGATATCTTTCCCGCCGCCGCAATTGGCATAAACGATCTTGTAGGCACTGGCGTCTATAGCGGCGAATACGTTGTCGCATCCAAACAATTCGGGCCGCTCGACTTCACGCTTGGCATGGGCTGGGGTCGGTTGGGTTCAACTGCCCTTTTCAAAAACCCCGCCGCCTCGATATTTCACGCTTTCGAAAAGCGGCCGACGCTGACCAACCCTGGCGGTACCAACTTCAACGTTTTCTTTCACGGCCCCGATTCAGGCCTGTTCGGAGGAGTCGTTTGGCATACACCGATCCGGCGCCTGTCGCTGACTGCCGAATACAGCAGCGACACATATAGCCTTGAGGCAATGCGCGGAAATTTTAAACCCCGCAATCAAATGAATTATGGTGCGTCCTATCAAGTCGCGGACGGTGTAACCTTGGGCTTGAACTGGCTCTACGGCCGGTCTGTCGGCGGTAGCATTTCTTTCCAGATGGATCCTACCAAGCCACAATACCCATCCAAGCTGGACATCCCCCCAATCGAAGCCACAATACGCAAACCCGAGGATCAGCAGCTGGCGCTGCAGGCGATGCTACAGACAAACCGTGGCGTTGCAGCGTCATCACGCCAGGCGAGCACGCGTCGCGCCGCTTTTGTCGACGCGTTGTGGCGCATGAATGGACTGGAAAGCGCTCAGCTGAATGGCCGCGCGCTGCTGTTGGCCGCCAAAGGAGACCTGGGACGGGGTTGTATCGTTGCGGCCCAGCTAGCGCAGAGCTATGGAAGCGATATCGGCGCCGTGTTCGTGCGCAGTGTCAGCGGGAATGCGGTCCAATGCGCGACGGCCGGCGCCACGGAGCCTGCCTATCAAAGTATCGCATTCAATGATTTGAACACCAGCCCCATTTCCGCCGCGGATTCCGCCATTGCAACCGTCATCGATGCCGTGCAGCCGGATGTCAAAAAGGCAATTGCGGCAATTCGTAAAGATGCGCTCCGCCAGCATATCGCGATCGAGGCTGTCGCGCTGACGGATAGCACCGCCATCGTTTACTACAGAAACGGCCATTATTTTTCCGAAGCGGATGCCCTCGACCGCTTGACTCGGATCCTCATGAAGGAAACACCGCCGCTCGTCGAGAAATTCCGCTTTATCGCGGTCGCCAACGGCGTACCACAGCAAGAATTCGACATCCTTCGTGGTCCCGAGGAACGCAAATTCACGCAAACAGAAAAGCTCGGCCTGTTCAGCGACACGTCAAGGACCACGATTTCGCCTCCTCCGATGCAAAATCCGATCTTGGCCGAAGCCAATCGCTTGAGCTATCCACGCTTTTCCTGGGACGTATATCCGCAACTGCGGCAGGAATTGTTCGACCCAGCCGATCCCTTCGCCGTCCAACTGGCCGCGGTCGCGAGCGGCAGCGTTGCGGTGTCCCCCGGCTTATCAATCAACGGAGAAGTCGAAACCAGCCTGTTCGACAATTTCAATCTCGAACGGCAATCCAACAGTACGCTGCCGCACGTTCGAAGCGATTTTCTCAAATATTTCGCGCAAGGCAAAACCGGCATCGGCATGTTCGACACCGAATACCGCTTTCGCTTGGCTCCGAATGTATTCGCTGTCGCCAAAGCGGGCTATTTGGAAAGTATGTTCGCGGGCGGCGGCGGCGAGGTGCTATGGCGGCCGGAAGGGCAACGTTGGGCTTTGGGGGCGGACGCTTACGAAGTCTGGCAGCGGGGCTTCGACCGTTTGTTCGACATGCAAAACTATCACGTTTTTACCGGCCACGTTTCTCTGTACTACGCCTCGCCTTGGTATGACCTGAACTTCATGCTTAGCGCCGGCCAGTATCTGGCAGGAGATCGCGGCCTGACGTTCCAAATGACCCGCCGCTTCTCAACGGGCGTCGAGATCGGTGCCTTCTTCACGAAGACCAACGTCTCCTCGGAACAATTCGGGGAAGGCAGCTTCGATAAGGGCATCATCATCCGCATCCCGCTGCAATGGATGCTGCCGATTGAAACACAGGGAACCTGGGGCATCGACCTCAGGCCCGTGCAGCGGGATGGAGGGCAAAGGCTCTTGAACGATGCAACATTATTCGACGAAACGCGCCGCACCAGCCTGGCGGAATTAATGCGGTAAGACGCGTCAGAGAATCTTGCCACTGCGCATCAAACCCCTCTCCTTCAGCTCCAATAAGGACCGATCAAATCCGGCATCAGACGCAGGATGTTGCCGCGCCCAATCCAAAAATTGTTCAAGACCTTTAACGAACTGCCACTGGGGGCGAAATCCTGTGATCGCCTCCAAACGGGAAATATCAGCGAAATTATGGCGAATGTCGCCTACCCGAAACGCACCGGTCACTTCGATGGAAGTATCGGCATTGAAATGGCGGACAATGGCACGAGCTACGTCTAGCACACTGGTCCTTATCCCCGATCCGACATTGAGAGCCATCACGCCACGAACCCCGGGGGAAGCGGCAGCGATCGTGGCACCCACGACATCGTCAATGTAGACAAAATCTCTGCTCTCTAGGCCGTCCTCGAAAATAGAGAGATCTTTGGCTTGCCGCACGAGATTGGAGAAAATAGCCAGGATACCAGTATATGGATTGGTCAAGCTTTGGCCGGGTCCGTACACATTCTGATATCGCAAAGCAAATCCATCGAGCCCCAATACTTGTGCGAACATCAATACCATCTGCTCCTGCACCTGTTTCGTGAGGCCGTAAAACGACAATGGTGAAAAGGGCGCATCTTCCGTGGTGGCAACCGGCAAAACGACTTCCCCGCAGGAAGGGCATTTGGGCTCGAATCGGCCTGCCTGCATGTCTGGCAAAGCGCGTGCCGCGGGAAAAACATGTCCATGGCGGGAGCATAAATACTCCCCCTCGCCGTAGACGGCACGCGACGAGGCCACAATGATTTTTCTGAGGTGTTTCGGACGATGATTAACGATCGCGTCCAGAAGAGTTGCCGTTCCCTTGATATTCACATCGGAATATTGCTCCACGGCGTACATGGACTGGCCCGTGCCGGTCTCGGCAGCCAAATGGATTATCGCATCCGCATCTGCGATAAGTTCCGTAATCAGAGCCCGATCTCGAACATCGCCTTTGACACAGCAAACAGCCCCCTGTAGCTGGGCGGGAAATATTGCTCCCTGGCCATGTATCTGAGAGCTAAGATTATCCAATATCGTGACACTGTCTCCGGCTTTCGCATGCGCCAACGCCACGTGCGAGCCTATAAAGCCCGCACCACCAGTGATCAAAATCTTCATGAATGAGCATCCCGCAATAGTCGCGAAGCGCGAGTGATGCAAACCTGGCTGTCAGGCAAAACATCGTCCAACCAGCCTTCCAGGCTATAATATCGCTGCATCTCGATCGACATTGGCTCGAAGGGTGCTTTCAGGAATTCTCTCGAGATTTGCGGCGCTTTGCGATCGATGACTGCAATGTTGGCAGGATTGAAAAAATCTGCCTTTAGCACTTCCCTGTTGGTGGTTATCACCTTGCGGCCAGCGCCCAAACTTTCCAGAGTCCGTATCGTATATCCTCGTTGAACAGGTCGCTCTATATCCAAAACAATGCGCGACCGGGCGAGTAAAGCGACCGATTCGTCACGACTTTTCGGCACGAAGATGAAATCACGTTTATCTGACCACAGCAGGCCGACATCACGGAAAGCGTATACGCCAAACAACCACTTGGCAGGGAAATAGAGTATTTTTCGAAAATTCACGTCCGGCGGCAAAATGCGCGATATCCGCTGCAATACGCGGAAGCGGTCGTCATGTATCGATCCTAAGAAGAGAAGGTCGATGTCTATCTTGGTGCCCGGCACATTTGAAAAATCGTTGGCAAAAAATAGCGGCCGATATTCCAGTTCATCCGTCACGGCGTCCCGAGGATCAAATGTTAGAACCCGGTCGAACAATGCCGCCTTTTGCCGGCTGTCCGCCGGCATGTTTCCAAAACTGTCCCAGAAATAGAGTGTGAAGCGCGCCAACGGAAATGCCTTGCGGAGCCGGCGAACAGTGTCGGGCGAAAAGCCTTCTGCTTTGACAACCAGGACATCCCGGATCGGCTGACCCCGGACGGTCTCTATTATGCGGTCAAAATATTGCTCTGTTCGGCGGCGAATCAGGTTAGGTGCCAACCGAATCAAAGCCTTTGTAAGGCTATCCGCCGCGGGTCGGTCGTCAAACAATGCGACCCGACGCCCTCGAGCCTCAAGGCTGCGTTTGATGTCCTTCGAGTAGCCAAAAAAGCCGCCGCAAAATAACAGCAAATCGAGGGATGGATTCATCGTGCGATAGAAAATCCCAGCACCAAGTCTAAAATGCGTAAACCAGGCTGCGAAAGGTAGATAGGCATACGGACGATCTTCTGGGGCCAGCCCTAATTTTCACAAGAATGCCGATCTGTCAGCATCCAAGAAAGTCAAACTAATTGATAGCCACTGCTGCAGCAAGGGGCCGAATCGACCGCTTCTTGCAAAGAACAAACGTTTTCAGCTAGACCGCAATACCACAAACCGCCCGCATCGTACAGTTCGGTAGCAATTCATGATCGAAACTATAGTTCATGACGAAAAAATCCTTGGGCTGATCGTGCGCGCCTCCTTCTCCCAGCAGCCTGGAGTTCAGTTCCTTACTCCGGGCGAGTTTTCGCAGCAATTGGGATATATGCGGCACCCCAAAGGGAGAATGATCGAGCCCCACATCCACAATGATATCCCACGAACAATAAACATCACTCAAGAGGTTCTAGTCATCCGAAGGGGCGCCCTGCGGGTGGACTTTTACGATGAGAAGCAGGCTTATCTGGAAAGCCGCAAGCTATTTGCGGGAGACATAATTCTTCTGTCCGCCGGCGGTCATGGGTTTGAAGTGCTTGAAGATTTAGAAATGATCGAGATCAAGCAAGGACCCTACGTTGGAAATGCCGAGAAAACCCGGTTTTCTCCGCCTCGCCCCGACCTGTATAAATTCGAAGATAGCGCATGATACCCGTGAACGAGCCTATTATCGGCCCGCGTGAACGCGAGCTGGTGCTGCAATGTCTGGACACCGGCTGGATTTCTTCCGACGGCCCTTTCGTCGGTGAATTCGAGAAGCGTTTCGCACAGGAACTGGGGCGCAAGCACGCCATAGCTGTCATGAACGGCTCTGCCGCGTTGGATGCAGCTGTTGCATCACTTGACCTTTCACCCGGTGACGAAGTGGTGATGCCGACCTTTACAATCATTTCCTGCGTTACCGCTATCTTGCGGGCCGGTGCCGTGCCGGTGCCGGTCGATTGCGATCCCATCACCTGGAACACAACTCCAGAGGCGATCGTCGCCGCCGTAACGGCTAAGACGAAAGCCATCATGGTCGTTCATATCTATGGCCTTCCTGTCGACATGGATCCCATTCTGTCTTTTGCGAAAGACCGCGGGATTACGGTGATCGAGGACGCTGCGGAAGCACATGGCCTCACTTATAAAGGACGCCCCTGCGGTTCCCTCGGCGACATATCGACATTCAGCTTCTATCCAAACAAGCACATCACAACCGGCGAAGGCGGCATGATCGTCACTGATGATGATGCCATGGCCCAGAAATGCCGCTCCCTACGCAACCTTGGCTTCAACCCGCAACGCCGCTTTGTGCACGACGAGTTGGGGTGGAACCTCCGCATGACCAATCTCCAAGCGGCTCTCGGATTGGGCCAGATCGAAGCGCTAAACAACAACATCGTCAAAAAGCGCACAATGGGTAAACGCTATCGGGAGTTACTTCAAAACGAGAAACTTCTGCAGCTTCCCGCCGAAAGAAGTGTCGGTGCGGAAAATATTTATTGGGTCTTTGGCCTCGTCTTGAACGAGACGGTACCGTTCGACGCTGGTGAGATGATGAAGAGACTCTCCGAACGAGGCATCGGTACGCGCCCCTTTTTTTGGGGCATGCATGAACAGCCCGTCCTTCGCCGGATGGGGCTCTTCAAAACCTTGTCCCTTCCCGTCGCCGAGCGCCTGGCCAGACGGGGCTTCTATGTCCCCTCAGGACTAGCCTTGACCGACGCCCAGATGATCGAAGTGGCGGCCGCCGTAAAAGATGCGCTGAAATGAGTTTCGAAGAAACTTATGCGCGAGCGTATGACGCGCTCTATCGTGCAAAGAATTACCCCGCCGAGGCGAAATTCGTGTCGGAACGTTTGGCCACTGTCCTGGGGGAAACTTCATTTTCGATTTTGGATATCGGGTGCGGCACAGGTCTGCACGATATCGAGCTGGCTCGCGCCGGCCATGCTGTGACTGGCGTGGACGCCTCTGTCGACATGCTGAATCTCGCGATTGAGAGGCGCGCGCACCTGGCGCCGGACATCCAAAAGCTACTCACTTTCTCTCCTGGCGATGCGAGAAATTTCGACCTCGGCAAGACGCACGATGCGGCGATATCGTTGTTTCACGTCATGAGTTATATGTCGGGAGAGACAGACTTCGACATGGCTCTTAACACCGCAAGACTTCATCTGCGGCCAGGCGGCGCCTTTTTATTCGATGTTTGGTACGCTCCCGCTGTGATAGCCGAGCCGCCACAGCGGCGCCAACGCGACATACAGCATGGCGACAGCCACATCAGGCGCGTCACGACGCCTTATTGGGAAAAAGAAAAGAATCTTGTTCGCATCGTTTTCGACGTTATTGAAACCAATGTTGTGACGGGCCACTCGACCGCTTCGCGCGAAGAGCATCTGATGCGGTATTTCTCCGTAACAGATCTGGAATCCAGCCTCTCCAAGGCCCGGTTTGAAATCACTGAGATTGGCGAGTGGTTGAGCGGCGATGTTCCCAGCGAGCGATCTTTTGGAGTTTACGCGCTGGCGAGAGCGGTATGACGCCTTCCCGAGGGCGACAGCGAGCATCGATCTTCTTTTTCGACGGCTGGATCAGCATTTCTGCCAGCGTTATGGGAACTGCAACAGAGCTTTGCAGACGAGGATATGATGTAGACATCTATTTCAACAGCCCCAGCGGAAATCTTGCTCCGCCAGAGTTGCCGGCCGGCGTCACGCTTCATGAGCATCTTCCCTGGACACGCAGACTAACGCGCGGCCTAATAGACAGATTAAGACGCAAGAAGCTTGAGCAGCTCAGTAAAATCAACGCAGATGAGAATTTGCGAAAAAAAAATGCAACTCTGCGCGCGATCGCGAAAGCATTTGTAGGCCTCATCGAAATTCCACAATTTGCCATATTCTGCCGCTTCCGAGCGCATCCCACAGACCTGGCAATCGCGTTTGATATGAACAGCCTTATGGCCATGGATTTCGCATTGCCGTCCAGCACACCCTTCGTATATTGGTCGCTCGAGATATGGAAATTGTCGGACTTAAAGGATTTTTTTTCCCGCTGGATGAAACGGCATGAACTGAGGCGCATGCCGCAGGCTCGCGCGGTTGTGGTGCAATCGGAAGTCCGCCGCGCAATACTCGAAGAAGATTTACCTGGGCCATTGGATAATTATGTGGAAGTGCCAAACGCACCTGCCATACCAATGCCGGTGAATTTGCCACAGACCTTCTTCAGCGACCGATTTCCAATTCCCGAAAATACCCACGTAGTCCTGCATTCGGGATTTATCAGCACCTCGTTGATGAGCCTGGAGATAGCTCAAACGGTAGGAAACTGGCCTGACGAATTCGTATTGGTATTTCACGAGCGCCAGCAGCGGGACCCTGGCGAGGCCTATATCCAGGCCGTACAAATTGCGGGCGGCGCTCGAACATTTTTATCACTTCGGCCCGTGCCATTTTCAGAAGTCGATCTCGTTTACGCCGGGGCGGATATCGGACTGGTTTGCTATCAGACCGCTGAAGCGAATGAAGCGACCGCTTGGGCATCATCCGGCAAACTGGTCTATTATCTGCGCCACGCCATGCCGATCATCGTTGTCATGCCGCAATGTCCCCCGATTTTAAATGAATGGCAGTGCGGCGAATGGGTTGCGGATTTATCTGAAATTGGAAATGCCCTATCTCGCATCGCGAGCGATTATGAAAATTATTCGCTACGTGCCAAACGTACCTATGATGCCCTATTCAATTTTCCGGCGGCTTTCGATCGCTTAATGCAAGCAGTTAACGCTCAATCGGCCTGCTAGCTTTCCACACCACACTCCGCCTCTTACCCTCCGGACCCTGCACCAATTCAAATTTCAGTCCGGTTTGACCAAAGTGCTCCTGAAGATCCGGGCCAAAATGCCAAAAGGCCAGAATACCCTCAGGATCTAAAGGGTCAGCGTGATATTCGGGGGGAGCAAAGTGCTGTATTTGTCCGTTTTGGAGCGCCGCACGCCGGAAAGTTTTGGCTTCAAAAGGCACAGTAAAAATATGCGCGCCACCAGGGCGCAAAACTCGAAAACTCTCGCTAAAAGCGGCAGCCACGTCCGGCACATGCTCTAGCACATCGCTGGAAACGATTAGATCCAAGCTTTGGGCCGGCATAGAAAGGCGCGTAATGTCTTCCATAATCGAGCCATCGCCTCGAACCGCGCCAACTTTATGATCAGGCCGATAATATGTTCGAATATAGTGCTTTCCACGTTGAAGGAATGGGCGCAGACACGAGTTTGGATCAAGTTCAAGTATCTGAAGCTGCTCCGGAACAAAATGCTCCCGCAGATATTCCGCCTGCATCTCGTAGCGTAAATTTGCCGTGCATAGGAGGCATTTTCGATATTCCTCATCCACTCCGAATTGAAGATGGAATGAGTACTTTCCGCAGCAGCGGCAGCGCCGAAACTGCCAGGTAGTCAGCACCGTCGCGAGGTTGGGCAGTACACGCTTGCGCAGCCTCCGAATCATGCCAGGACCGAAATAACGGGCAAAAATATTCACTGGCGCGACCGTCAGCTTAAAATATCACGGACATAAATTCTCTCGTCACTTTCCACGTCGACCAGCGGCATTTCTGCGATAGCTGCGCGCTGCGCGCTGTGATCCGCGATAAATGTAAATTCCCCGGTTGAATCGCGCATGTCGCGAAACCGCGACTGAACATAGGCCTCTGCCGCGGAGAGTGCTGGTTGCCCGTTGAGGCGGTCCCGCTTGACGAAAAAGCAATTATTGCCAGCCCTATTACTACCGACCAACGCATAGCCCTTTCGCGCACCTAGCAATTCGAGCGCTTTGAGAGAGCAGCCGAAATACAAGCCGGAATGGTGCGCCGCTAGCCGATAAAATTTGGGATCGTACGGGACAGTCACCGCGCGCGTCGCGCCAAAAAGACTGTTATACTCCGCGACAACAATGACTGGATCGACGACAGAAATTTTGTCCCACACCCAATAGTCATTGCCATCTATATCGATACTCAAAAGACCAATCTCCCCGCGATACCCCCCACTGGAGATAATCTCATTTATATTGTCCGCGTCGATAAAGGCTGCCACCGCCGTCAAATCCCGCTCCCAGAAAAGGGGCTGTTTTCGAATCGTTTCGATGCTTTTGCGGCTGCCGTCGATCAGAAGGCCGCGCCAGTAATCATTCATAACCAAGAAGCGGGTATTGGCTTCGCCATAAAAATCTGATCCGAATTCAACGAGGGTCTTTTCGTCCTCCCGTATCTGCGCTCTTCTGACCAAATATTGAATAATTCCATCCTCGCCAAACTGCGAGAAAACCTTAAATTCTGTGTCTCGGATATCGGCTATCAACCCCTTGTCCGCCATGCGCTCAACAAGAAGTCGAGCGGTCAGCATTTTGGCTTCGGTAACCGCCTTGCCCACGGTCAGAAGGGCTCGCCCGTGGAGCCACAGTTTATCGATATAATTGGCAAACATTCCGGATCTCTGAAAGCGAGATCAGGTCTCTAGCATAGCGTTTTCAGTCACACAAACTTCCCCGATTCAAACCGATTCGCTTGATAAGAAATGCAATAGTCTGTATCGATCCTGCGCCCCGGAATTCAGGCTGTTAGACCGATAAAAACCCGTCCGGGTTAAGGCTGGAATGCGAATTCTCGTTCTCACGACCGAATATGAGAGTTTTCTCAAATGGCATTACGGACGCCATCCTAGACTTGCACGAGCGAGCTATCCGGAGCAATTGCGCTCTCGTATAGACACGCTATTTGGCAGCGCCGATTTCTATTCGCGCAATTTCATCGATCTAGGCCATCAAGCCGAAGAGATATTTGTCAACAACATCTGGCTGCAGACGGCTTGGGCACGGGAACATGGCTTGATCGTTCCTGTGCCACCCGATCCCACCGAGGCCTCAGGTGGCCGCGGCAACGACGCAGTTATGGCGCTTAAGCGTAAATTGCGCCCTTATCGACGCATTTTGGAGCCATTGGCGCGACAATTGGGATATGTCATTTCATTATCCAAGACGGAACGCCGGATCCTGCTTTCCCAAATTGAATTGGCAAATCCCGACATCATTTTGAATCAAGTTCCCCACGTAATAACCGCCGAGATACTCACCCCTCTCAAACGCTCCGGACGGGTGATAATTGCGCAGCACGGCAATGCACCGCCTGAGAATTTCGATCCCACCCCCTATAACTTTGGAATTGCAATTGTGCCCGCTATCGCAGAAGCATTTCGAGCGCGCGGGCTGGAGACCGAACTCTGCAACTTGGCTTTCGAACCAAGCATTCTTGAGCGCCTGCCACCACCGCCGCCGAAAGATATCGACATTTCATTCGTGGGGGGGCTCTCTTCCAATCACACACAACGCATAGAATTGCTCGAAGCCGTGGCTCGCGAATTACCTGTTGAACTCTATCTTTCCAGCTTTAGCGGAATCCCGCCAACCTCTCCTCTACACGCGCGAAGGCGAGGCGAGGTTTGGGGGACCGAAATGTATGGCATCCTTCGACGTTCCAGGATCACATTGAACTCTCACATCGATGCAGCTGGCGGATACGCCGCAAATATGCGCCTTTACGAAGCGACCGGTGTTGGAACGTTTTTATTGACCGATAACCTCAAAGGTCTTCCAGCCCTTTTCTCCCCCGGGGTGCATGTCGCCACCTATGATTCGGCTGCTGACTGCGTAGCGAAAATTAAATACTATATGGCAAATTCTTGCGAACGAGATGCCATCGCCCGTGCCGGTCAACTCCAAACGCTAAGCAGACATACCTACAGACTTCGCGCAGAGGAAATTCTGCGACTAGCCGACCGCTATCGGCGATAACAGCAGAATTTGTCCTAGCTGGCCGGTATGTCATCAGCTAATACTCCGCTAATGAGGCTCTTAAAGGAATGACTTTGCAGGATCGTTCTAAGGTTGCATTCATCACCGGCGTAACCGGCCAGGACGGCGCGTATCTGGCCGAATTGCTTCTCGCGAAAGGTTATATCGTACACGGTATGAAGCGGCGATCGTCGTCCTTCAACACAGGCCGCATTGATCATCTGTTCCGCGATCCGCACGAAGCGAACGTCCGTTTTTTTCTCCACTATGGGGATATGACAGATCCCACGAACATCATTCGGCTCATTCAAGACATTCAGCCTGATGAAATTTATAACCTGGCTGCTCAAAGCCATGTTTGGGTCAGCTTTGAAACACCGGAATATACGGCGAATGCAGACGGCTTGGGCACGCTCCGCATGCTGGAAGCCATTCGCATTCTAAAGCTCGAAAACCGGACCCGATTTTATCAGGCTTCAACATCTGAGCTTTATGGCAAAGTCCAGGCTACGCCACAGGACGAAAACACGCCGTTTTATCCGCGCAGTCCGTATGCCGCGGCAAAGCTGTACGCCTATTGGGCCACAGTCAATTATCGGGAAGCGTATGGCATACATGCATCAAATGGAATTCTTTTCAATCACGAAGGCCCCACACGCGGTGAAACGTTCGTTACCCGAAAGATCACGCGAGCCGTTGCTGCCATTCATCACGGCCGAGCCGATAGGCTTTATCTTGGAAATCTAGATGCAAAGCGAGATTGGGGCGCCGCCCGGGACTATGTCGAAGGTATGTGGCGGATCTTGCAGCAGGACAAACCTGACGACTATGTCCTGGCAACCGGCGAAGCGCATAGCGTGCGCGAATTTGTGGAGCTGGCTTTCCAGAAGATCGGCCGCCAGATCGTATGGCACGGAGCAGGCATTGACGAAAAAGGGATGGATAACCGTACCGGTGAGATATTGATCGAGATCGATCCAGCCTATTTCCGGCCCACGGAAGTGGAGATCTTGCTGGGCGACCCTTCTAAAGCCGCGCGTGTTTTAGGATGGAAGCACAAAACTGGATTTGCGGAGCTGGTCCATGAGATGGTTTCAGCAGATTTGGAATTGATACCGAAGGAATATTCGCGCCGCCTTGAAAGCCCCTAACGCCCCCTCCTTGCTTCGATCCGCTGCAGTTGCGCTGCTCTTGGCACTTTTTTGCCTAGCGGGGGAGCCGGTAGCGGCTGCCGCTGGACCATTCTCTCTTCCTGCTTCTTTTCTGGGAAAAACTTCTGCGCAAGCTCGAGACGTCCAGGTACAGATCGATGGCCGAAACATATTCGTCCATTCCTTTATGGACCGCGGTTTTACCTATGGCGGGATTCCGACGGTCCCAACCGAATTTGCATCTTTCGAATTCTATGACGGAAAGGCTGTAGAGGTTTCCCTCCGTTACGCCGGAACGCCGGTCAACGAAGTGAACGTTCGTCGCCTCGACGCCTATGTTCCGGCTCGTCACGTTGGGTCCGATGTTCGCTTTTTGGCGGATCGCCCCGGCATCTACGAAATAGAGGTCAACCACGATCTGCGGAACCGCGGCCCTCTTATATTAGCCGTTAATTCTCGCGAGCATTGGACGCCACGTCCCGGAGATATTTCATTTCCGCCGGGAGCGCTCACCAACGCCGGCGTAATTCGTATAACCAAAGACAACCAGCGAATACATATTCCGGCAGGCGCAGTTGTAAGGGCACTGTTTAAAATCGCGGGCGCCTCGAACGTCACAATCAGCGGACATGGCCTTTTGTTATTTGATGCGATGGCATTACGCCAATTCTCTCAGGAGAGCGATTCCAGCCCTATTCTGATGACCGACGCCCACAACGTTACTCTTGATGGCATCACCGTGATCGTTGCTCCGAACAGCTTTTCGTCGGGTCCTGATGGAACTCCTCTCGCGCCGTGGGCAGTCCACGTCCTTCGAAGCAGCGATATTTTCTTGGAAAACGTGAATATACTCAATCAACTTCGCGACGGCCTAGACATCGACGGCAGCCGGCGGGTGACGGTAAGGGGCGGGCTTGTGCAAGCGCATGATGACGCTCTTTGTGTCAAAGCGACAAATTACGGTCCGGGCGGCGGTGGCGAAAATCAAAGCGTTGAAAGTTTGACTTTTGAAAACATCATGCTTTCCAACACCGGAGCGGGAGCAGCGATCGCCATAGGCACGGAACTTCACACCGACAAGGTTTCTGATATCATCTATCGCAATATTGATATTCTCCACGCTCTGCCGACCCACGGTACAGCGGTCAGCCTACGCAATGGCGATCGCGCGAGGGTCAGGAACATACTTTTTGATCACATCAACATGCTTGATCGGCCAGGCACGTTGTTCAAGTTCTCCGTGGAGATCGATGCCTACAAGCCCGATTCGGAAAGAGGAAGTATAGATGGCGTTACTTTTCGTGATTTCTCAATTCGCCAAGCCGATATCGCAACCTCCGAGGTAAATGGGCTGACAGATAATCACACAATAAGCGATCTGACATTTATCGGCGTACCTGAAGAGTTGCGAAGACGGCTGAAAACTAAAAATGCCCCTGCCCCGCGCTGGCTTCAGCGTTAATTTTAACGAGGGCCTATTTTGGCGGGCGCAGCTGCCTTGGCCAGATTCTCTCTGTCGGCACTACCCCTTAAACCTATTCGTCGCCATCGGAGACGATCCGCGCGAATAGCCAAAAATCCCCCCAGAGTTGCGCCCAGGATAAGAGCGAACACGAGTATTAGGACGCTTTTCGGCGCAGACGCCCAGGTTGCAGCAGTCGGTTGGCTGAACACCTGAACTGCGAACGAAACATTCGCACTCGCCATCATGCGGATTTGCTCCTGCTCTGAGAGGCGATCCGTCAGAGCTGCGCGATATTCGGCTATGCTGACCTTCTCGATCTCCTGGGTGAGATACGCGATATAGTCGTTCGCCCGGCGTAACGCCCGAGCCCGTAGTTGGCCATCGATCGTGGTAATCAATTCCCGCATGAGTCGTAGTGCCACTTCGGGATGGCTGGACTGCATCCGAAGAGTTATCACGGGACTTTTGGGATCCTCGTCAATTTCCAGCCGGGTCGACAAAAGCTTAGAAACATCCTCACCCGACGGCGGCGCCCACGGTCGAACCGGTATTCCCAGAACATCTTGAACGGTATGACTTAGTATATGTAAGATCCCAGTGGATTCTCTCCACCCTTGTTCGCTATCGGACCATTGCGTCGGAAAAAGGCCACGCATGAGAACCTGGTCTCGTGCCAATTGATCGCCGACTTCGCGGGAGGGGATAGCGCTAACGAAAAGCCGAAACTGTTCACCACCCGCTCCGAGAGCGCCAAGGTTGACCCCGCCCAGTTTTGCGAGAGCTCCCAGACTTCCAGAGAGCTGCTGGTTCGACTGCGTCACGGGGGCAATAGCTGCAGTAACATCGTAGGATTTCGAAACGATGTGCAGCCCGGCGATGGCAAGTAGAAAAAAGGCCAACACAACGGAAAAAAAGACATCGCGACGACGCCAGATGGTCCGGCTGATCTTGGAGACGTCAATTTCCCAGGCCGACGGCATGATAAAAGCTCTCGGGTTTGTGATGCTTTTTCAAGGTATAGCAAGCATTTTTGCCGGAATCCACTTCGGACATATGCCCCCCCAATAGCGTTCAATTTGCGAACTGGCAGTAGGTGCGCAATAAGGCAATCCGTGAAATTGGCTTAGAATCAGTTCCAACCACCATAGGCAAAATTTGGCAGCTAGCGACGCTCTGCAATCTCATCCACCTCGACCTGCAGCGAGCTTGCGTCTGCGCGTGGAGTCGAGAACAGTTTGGGCGTTTTTTATCCTCTATGCGAGCCTCGTATTTTATGAATTTTGCCATCGCTTTATGCTCGAGCATTGGTTTTCGGATATTTACGGCTATTTCCACCTCTATTATGACAAGGACCGGCCGGAGACCTATTTCTGGGTTTGCTTATTGACCCCACTGTCAATTTTGCCTGCGGGCACCAAATTGACAACGGCCTCGCAGGTCATTTTTCCAGTGTTCATGTCCTTTGTCGGTCTTCCGACGCCTCTTTATTTTGTTCATTTCGTGACACCGGGCGATTTTCCGATCGCTTACCTCTGCTTTTTTGCATGCTTCACTCTTCTCGCCATCGCGACGCGCATTCGCGCTCCTTCAATCCCCTCGCCCTTGCAGGAGCGCGGCTATAAGCGCCTGATCTGGATCAGCATAGCGGTCGTCATCGCGACATTTGCCTACGGCATGACGCAAGATTTTCATCTCGTCAGCTTCTCCCAACTTTACGAAAGTCGTTACTCGGAAGACGTCAACGGCGCGTTCGTCCAAAGAATTGCGGTAATGTATGTCTTCAGCTTTGGCGCTTTCTTTCTCTTGCTTGCGCTTATGTTCCGACGGTTTCTTCTCGTCGCCCTGATTATGTCGGCTTATGTGCTTTGCTACGGAATGGTTTACGAAAAAACAGCCCTGCTGGCCCCTCTATGGCTTATCTACGCGTATGTATCCGTGAAGTTGTTTGTCAAAGAATCGACCGCGAAATTTTATTTCGTCTTGGGCGCGCCATTTTATGCAGGCGCCATCTGGTATCTGATTTCGCCTGGCACGGCCTCGCCTGGATTTAACCTCATACAGTTCGCTTATATGGGAACGGTACTTTTCCGGCTCTATGCCGTGACCGCAAATGCTTCTGGTCTCTATTACGTCTTCTTTCAGAACCACCCCCATACCTTCTGGTCGCACATAACCGGCTTTAATTTCTTTATGCGTTACCCCTACGGCGATCATACCGTGGCTATCGAGATGCAACGCGCTTATGAGCTGGGAAATTACAACGCCAGCTTTCTGGCGACCGACGCCATCGAGGCGTTCGGGTATCAGGCCTTACCGATTGTTGGGCTCTTTGTGGCGGCAGCTTTCATTTTCTTGAACACTGCATCTCGCGGATTTGGGGTCCGAGCGTTGGCTCTTTTAATGGTCATGCCGGCAATAGCTGTTGCGAACATTCCATTTGCGACGACGTTGCTGACCGACGGTATAGGCTTTCTCGGCCTCTATATGGCTTGGATGCCCAGGGCTTGGCTGCCGCGTAGCGAGACTATTTGACAGCTATCATATGCTGCGGCTGTATGGGAGTTATTTTCCGATCCTACCGAAGTCGATCGCGATCTTGAAGGTGCTTTCAGCATACACGAGTTTAATTGGGAGACAGGGCTGTGCTTAGATTCGCGTTGGTCGGCTGCGGTCGAATCGCGCAAAAACACGCGAAGTTGCTGGGGGAAGGCAGAATCGAGGGCGCCCAACTGGCGGCTGTATGCGATATCCTCCCGGAAGCCTCTCAGGCTCTGGGCGAGAAATATCGTGTTCCCTTTTTTACCGATTATCATGACATGATGCGAGAAGTCGGCCGCAGCATCGATATCGTCAGCATACTGACGGAAAGCGGCCATCACGCGCGCGACTGCATTGCGCTGGCACCATACCGAAAGCATATCGTCGTGGAGAAACCGATGGCGCTGAGAGTTGCAGACGCCGATGATATGATTCGAATTTGCGACGAGGCCGGAATCAAGCTTTTTGTCGTCAAGCAGAATCGTTACAACCTTCCGGTTACCAAATTGATGGAAGCCCTCAGGGCAGGCCGCTTCGGCAAAATCGTCATGGGAACGGTCCGCGTTCGTTGGTGCCGGCCACAGTCCTACTACGATCAGGCCGCATGGCGGGGGACTTGGGCATTGGATGGTGGCGTTTTTTCAAATCAGGCCTCCCACCATGTTGATCTGCTCGAATGGTGTCTCGGTGAACCCGTTTCGGTAGTCGCCAAATCGCGCACCGCCCTCGCGAAAATCGAAGCCGAGGATACGGGTGTCGCCATCATCACGTTTCAGAGCGGTGCAATAGGCATCGTGGAAGCAACAACAGCAGCGCGCCCGAAAGATACGGAAGGCTCCCTGTCCATTTTGGGCGAAAAAGGGCTCGTCGAAATTGGCGGATTCGCCGTCAACAAGATGCGGACATGGAACTTTGCGACGCCCGAGACTGGCGATGACGAGGTCTTGGCGAAATATTGGGAAGATCCGCCTGACGTTTACGGTTTCGGCCACGCCGCTTATCTAAGAGACGTTGTTCTTTCCATCGAGCGGAACGCTCCGTCACTTGTCGACGGTCTCGAGGGAAGAAAGTCCCTCGAGCTTATTTCCGCCATTTATGAATCGATTGAATCGGGGCGTGAAGTTCACCTGCGTTTCCAGCAGAAGCTCGGCAAATTGGGCCGAAAATAGTGAAAAATAACTACCCGTCGCGCTTTCCGAACGTAGCAATCCATGAGAGTTGCTACATTGACGATGCTGTCGAAATCGGCGCCGGCACGCGGGTCTGGCATTTTACGCACATTTTGGGGCGCGTTCGAATCGGAAGGGACTGTATCCTCGGCCAGAACGTCATGGTTGGGCCTGACGTCACCATCGGGGATCGGTGCAAACTACAGAACAATGTTTCCATCTATCCGGGAGTGACTTTGGAAGATGGTGTATTCTGCGGGCCGTCCTGTGTTTTCACAAATGTGATTAACCCTCGAGCGGAAATTGAGCGCAAGGACGAATTTCGATCCATACGTGTCGGTCGCGGAGCAACCATTGGAGCCAACGCCACGATCGTTTGCGGACATGATCTGGGCCGCTATTGTTTCGTGGCCGCGGGCGCTGTGATCACCAAGAGGGTTCCAGACTATGCATTGATGGCAGGGAATCCGGCACGCCGTATTGGGTGGATGAGTAAGGCGGGAGGCCGATTGAATCAGGACCTGGTTTGCCCTATCGACGGTTCCCGCTATCACCTGGCGGCCCCCGATAGGCTAGAGGCTGCTGATTAGGAGTTGGGACGTGGCGGAGACTATTCCTTTTGTCGATCTTGAGAGCCAGTACGAAAAGCTAAAACCCGAAATTTCCGCAGCCATGGACGCGGTCATAGAGTCCCGCGCCTTTATACAGGGTCCATTTGCCGAACGCTTTGAAAATGAATTTGCCGCCGCGATTGGGTCGCGATTCGGTATCGCCTGCGCAAATGGAACCGCCGCCATATCCCTCGCATTGGAAGCTCTAGGCATAGGTCGTGGAGACGAAGTCATCACGGTCGCGCATACTTTTTTTGCAACCGCCGAAGCGATCCATCACGTGGGCGCGTCACCCGTTTTTGTCGACATCGATCCAATCAGCTACACCCTGGATCCCAGCCTGATTGAAGCGGCGATTACGGAAAAGACCAAAGCGGTCATTCCTGTGCACTTGTACGGTAATCCAGCGGACATGGATGCAATTCTATCTGTGGCGCGTAAGTACGACTTAAAAATAATCGAAGATGCGGCGCAGGCTCATCTTGCGACCTATCGCGGAAAGTTTGCCGGCACACTAGGGGATGCCGCCAGCTTCAGCTTCTATCCGGGAAAGAACCTTGGAGCCTTCGGTGACGCAGGCTTCATATCGACCAATAAAGAAGTCATCGCGCGCAAGCTCCAGCGACTTCGCGATCATGGCCGCTTATCCAAATACGAACATGACGTAATCGGGTACAACCAGCGCATGGATGGCATTCAGGCGGCCATTCTTTCCGTCAAGTTGAAGTATCTGGCGGAATGGACGGCGAAAAGGCAACGGAATGCAAAGCATTATGACGCATTGCTCCGGGCTCGCGGATTTAAAACGACAGAGCCAACATCAGGAAGCGCACCTTCCTACCATCTTTATGTTGTTGAAGTGGAAAATCGCGACGAGGTGCAAGGAAAGCTGTCGGCGGCTGGCATCGGTAGCGGCGTTCACTATCCAGTGCCGCTGCATCTGCAACCGGCGCTGAAGAATAGCGGCTCTTCTCACAATCGGTTGCCCTACACGGAGAGAGCCGCCGCGAGGGTGCTGAGCCTTCCCATGTGCGCTGAGCTTAGTCCCTCGCAAATCGATCGGGTATGTGAAGTATTTCTCGCACACGCACGGCCGTGACAAGCATCCCACAGCGGGACGACGCCGAGCCGGCAACGAGCGACGGCCCAGTGGTAGCGCCCGGATCGTTGATTGCGGGACAACGTAAGAAGCGGCTGACCTATGCCGTCTTGGTTGGCGGGTTTTCCAAAATTCTAGCTATCGCCGTCCAATGGCTGGCGCTTCCCGTCGCCCTCAAATCGCTTGGTACGGACCGTTACGCCGCTTTTTTGGCGTTGCAGGCGCTTGTCGCGTGGGCCAGTCTTTTGGCGCTTGGCTTGGCCCCATCTTTGCCCCGTTTTATCTCCCGAGCATCTGCCGAGGGCGATTCTAATCTCCAGCGTCAAATTTTTCAGACCGCAATAATCTATCTGACGTGCGCGTCTGCCGCTTTCGTCCTGGTCATGGGAGCTGTTGGTTACATTGTGCCACCATCTCTGATGGTAGCGACGCACGGAATAGCTACTAGCCAAATATTTATGGCCTATGTCACGGTCGTCCTGATCACCGGCTTTCAATTGGTCGGAAACGTCATGCCCTCGATCAGGGGCGGATATCAGGAACTGCATTATTCTTACGCCTGGGCTGGCCTCGCCAGCCTGGCCGTGATGGTCGGGCTTTACTGGTTTTCACACAGCCGCGCCACGATCACCAGTTTCCTTTTGACGATCTACGCCCCCTTAGCTCTGTTCATGCTTGCCGACATGGCACTTATTTGCTTGCAACGCCCTTATCTACTTCGAGGGCGCAGCGATATCGTGAAAACAGGCCGCTTGCTTGCACCACAAGCAGGAAACGCGCTCGCGGCACAGCTTTCTTATTTTCTCGTTTCTTTCCTACCGACGCTGATCGTGGCGCATTTGAGCGGCGCGGAGGCCACGGCTGCATTTGGCAGCATCATGCAGCTATTGATCCTTTTTGGCAGCGGAATGAATTTGATCTTTCAACCCTTGGTGCCAGCTGTCGCAAATGCTTATGCACACCACGATGCGAATTGGGTACGGCAAGCTTATTTCAAAGTAGCGACACTTGTCATCGCCGTGTGCGGCATTGGCCTCGTTCTCGACTTCACGGCTGGTCAATACCTGTTGCACCGATGGCTCGGTTCAAAACTGAACATTCCGGCCCATTTGCCGATAGTTCTCGGCCTGTATTTCAGCGTGTGGATGATTAACCTCATGCACTTCAACATTTTGGCGGCGACCGGGAATCTTCATGGTACTGGGAAAATTTATCTTCTCGAAGGTGCTCTCTCTATAACTTTGGGATCTCTTTTGACCTATTTTTACGGTCCCACCGGAATGGCGGTTGGCTTGGTTGTCGGGACCTTATGCCTTAACCTCTGGTTTCTGACTTGGAGGACATGGTGTTTGGTCGTTCGCTCCAAATCCGCTTGAGCGGCGACAACACAGCATTTTCAATGCCCGGTTCAAATCGCGTTGGATAATCAAACAGTGGACGGAAACCATCCACTTCGTACCCACCTTGCTTCAGCATAAGCTCGGTGGGCAAATAGCCGTGGGTCTGGTCGAGGCATCCCGCGGTTAGCAGCGGAGTGTTTTCGCTCATGGTTTCCATAAGCTTGCGATAGCCAATGACCGGTTCAGCGTTAGCGCCTATCAAACGAAAACCACCAAAATCCACACAATGCCATCTGAGTGGCTTATCACCCGTGCCCCCTGCTCCAAGCTCTACCTCTGGCACCTCCACACGCTTCATCCATGGCGGAGAAATTTTAATTGGAACCCCACGGATAAGTGTATCCTCGACACATGTTGCAAGGCTTTGAGCCCAGCCCTGCCATTCGTCGAGAGTGGCCGCTCGGAATTGGGGCCCCTGGAGAATTCGTCGCGCAACTCCATCGAACCCGGAAATCCCAGAAAATGGCGGACGAATATCTCCTGAGAATCCTTGCAGATACAATATCGGAATATTTCCGAACTTCTTTCTCAATCTGTCTCTCACGACTCCGGGAAAATCAGCAGAGACCTGCTGAGGTTCAGGGAAATCCGTGGGATGGCATGCATAACTCCACAATATCGCGCTTGTTTTGTCATTAACCTGAAAACGCAGAGCGAAAATGCGCTCATCCCTCTCGCCAGCTGGATTGGGCGCTAAGCCCCAGCCGTAATTCAAGCCGGCCTTGGTCAAACGCCACCGCGGCAGGCGGCGATTGATCGAATGATGTGCCTTCCCCTGATGAAACCAACTCATTACCGGAGTTTCCCCGGCATGAAGCGAACGTATCAGGTCAATGAGGCGCTTCGCTGCAAATTCGACATATGGAGGATCGTGCGCACCCAACCCAGGTAGGCCAGGTGCAGTCATGGGGGCGAAATGGGTGTGAGAGGCCGCCAGAAAAAGCTGTTCCTCAGCGAGACCACATTCGGCGAGAAGGCGCTCACGCAATATCCGCCCGGGATACAGAGCATCGATCGTGACAAGCACAATCGTGCCCTCTTCGCTCTCCAGGCGGATCGCGTTGCCTTCAAGTTTATCGGCGATTCGTTCGAAGGGGATGGTGCGATTTTTATACCCCCCCAGTACGGCAGGCCTCTGGGGCGTGAGGTCAACGGAACCGGCCGACCACCTTATTTCACCCATCTGCGCACCATTCCAGTTGCTAGACGTAACCTGCTGTTATATATGAATAATATACCACCCCTCCACCAATACAAGTGTCGCCGTTGAGCGCCTCTGAGAAGGGCGATAAAGAAGGCGCCGCGCCGATTTACGGCACCACCAACAAAATATGCGACGATGGAATATGGCGCTAAAAGAGCGTGGACGTGCACTTCTGAGGGATACGGTTCGGTGGGTTCTTGGCACTGACGATGTTGGCCGCTACGTCCGCCTTCGTCGGCTCGAGGCCGAAAAGAACATCTACCGCCAAAAATTCTCGTTAAGCGACTTGCGCAGCTTGTTGGTAGGACTCGGTTTCGAGCGGGGCCGCGTCGTTTGGGTCCAATCATCATGGAATCAGTTTTATAACTTCGACGGTAGACCATCGGATGTAATCGCCGTGATGCGTGATTTGCTAGGCCCCACCGGCACACTTGCCATGCCTGCATTTCCTATCGACCAAGATCCCGGCAAAATCCTAGAGATAGATTCTGTCCCTTCTTCCACTGGAATTCTCACTGAGATTTTTAGGCGTGGCCGCGATGTGGAGCGGAGTATTCATCTATCGTCTTCGGTTTGCGCCGCCGGTCCCGCCGCTCATTTCTTGGTGAAAGATCACCACAATGATATTTTCGCTTGGGGGCCGAAGACACCTTACTGCAGGCTGGTCGAGGCAGATGCACTGTTCGTCGGACTTGGCGTAGCGCCACTCGTCCGCTATCTGACGCCACTGCATAGCGTGGAATGCCTCCTTTATGATGAGGTGCCGTTTTTCCGCGACGTATTCGACGGTGTAGTCACATATCGATGGCGCCGGCAATCCGGCGAAGAAGGAACGCACGAATTCATGAAGCGTATAGGTCGGCTCAGTTTCCGAGCCTATGGCCGACATTTCCCAGCAGAGATGTACACCAAGATCCGGCTATCCAATCTGGACACCCACACAGTTGAAGCGCGGACCGTCATTGCTCATGCGCTCGAATTGGGACGGCGAGGAATTACCCTTTACGACAAAGCATCGGTAGCGCATGAGAGAAGGAAAGCACGCAACCCCAATTTCGCATGAGACGACAGCTGGAGACGACATGATTAGCGAAGACGAGTTTCTGACCATGATAACGGATATTCTCCGATCCGAGCTCGATAAAGGCGATTTGACGATAAAAATGTCCAGCAGCCCGAGAACGATCAGTGAGTGGGATAGCTTGGCTCAGATCCGTATCATTATGGGTATCGAACGCGCATTCTCTATCCAGTTAGACGCGGAGGAGATCGAGGGCCTTGATTCCGTCAAGGCATTCTATGAGGCCGTAAGCCGGCACACGCGGTAGCTGGTCCTGCAAAGGAGAGATGCTATGTTCCATGAATTGCCCTGGTTGCCGGCCCCCAACCAAACCGACCGCGATTCTCTCAAGCTGTTGGACTTGAGCGATCCCGAACGCGCGTTGGTGCGCCTGAGGTCCCTGGCGGAACATCGCTGGAATGCTTCCGAACTCAGTTCGATCGGCCGCAAGCTGCGCGCAATCCTAATATCTGCAGGACCGAATTGGAAGGACATGGCCAAGAATAACGGTCTGGCCCCTGTCTCCTTGTTGTCCATCTCCTCTGGCACAGCTAGCTATTTGGCAGAGCCGATAGCAGCTGCGGCGTTGATGCGCGGTGTAGTGCTTGAATGCGATATAGTCGAATACCAAGAACCGGAATCATGGATCGCTCAAAACAGCGACCGCTTGGCAATTTTTCGCCCCGATTTCGTCCTTCTTTCGCTAGATCGGGCCGCACTCCCTTTGCAATCACAGGTAGGAGATCAAGCGGACGCCGACGCCGCGGTTTCTTCAGCAATGGATCGGGTCAACGCGATTTGCGTGCGCTTACGCCAACAGGGCGCTGGTTCCGTGATCGTGGCGAATCTTGCGCGGCAAGCGATTGATCCGCAGAGCAGTATCGAAAGTTGGCTCCCGGGGTCGGCCAGCTATCTGACTGCGCACTTCAATCGGCGTTTAGCCGATGCCAGTTCTAAAGGCTCTTTCACGCTATTCGATGTCGCCGGGATCGCGGACCTTGTGGGCCAAAGCGCTTGGCAGCCCGGCCGATACCGGTATATGGCCGCGATGCCCTTTTCACCGGACTGCGCGCCGCTGTACGCGACGCGGCTCGCTAATTTGATTGCATCGCTGCTTGGAAAGTCGCGTCGCGTGCTCGTACTCGATCTGGATAACACGCTATGGAGTGGCGTTATCGGTGACGACGGAGTGGAAGGTATTGTCCTGGGCGGCGACAGCCTTTTGGGGAAACTTCACATCGATATCCAGCGGATGGCGCTGCAGTATGCGGAAAGAGGGATAGTGCTATGCGTGGCCTCAAAAAATTCTCGCGAAATCGCTCTTGAGGCATTTCGTATGCATCCCGAGATGATCCTCCGCGAGGAAAATATCGCGATTTTTGAAATTCACTGGAACAGCAAAACCGAAAGCATACGAGCCATGTCGAATGCGCTCAACCTTGGACTCGAATCCTTCGTATTTCTTGATGATAACCCTGCTGAACGCAAGCAGGTACGCGACGCTTTACCGGGTGTCGCGGTTCCGGAACTTCCCAGCGATCCGGCTCAGTGGCTTTCTGTATTCCAAGCCGCAGCTTATTTCGATCAACCGAGCTTTTCGCCGGAAGATCTGAAGCGCAATGAGTTCTATAGAAGTAATGCACAACGAGCTGCACTCAAAGACTCAGTGGGTGAGGATGTAGATTTTCTGAAGTCGCTGGAAATGCGCATGCAAGTGCGGCCGTTCGATGCCTTGGGACGCAAGCGCATCGCTCAACTTGTCGCGAAGTCGAACCAGTTCAACTTGACCACGCGGCGTTACTCCGAAGCCCAGCTAGCGGACATGGAAGCTGGGCCGGAATGGGAGACTTTGCAGATACGTCTCGCCGATGTTTTCGGTGACAATGGCATGATTAGCGTAGTCATCTGCAAAAAGTCACCTGACATGTGGGTGATAGACACTTGGCTGATGTCCTGCCGAGTCTTGGGAAGAAAAGTCGAAGAGGCGGTCTTAAATATTCTTGCTCGGCGCGCTTTGTTCACCGGCGCGCGCGAATTGCGGGGCCGCTACATTCCCACAAGCAAAAATGGGATCGTCAAAGATCACTACAAAAAACTTGGCTTTCAACTTGCCAAGGAGAATAACGGCGAAACCGAATGGTCCCTCTCGCTTTTGGGGTTTAATCCGAGCGCCGTTCCCATGGCGATCGTTGAAGATCAGACCGCGGCTCCAGTTGCAGATACAGAGGTTTCCGCGTGAACTCTACGCACAATCGGAAGTAGTGTATCGACAGGATCTGCGGCCCGGATATTCGACAAAGTCGCAGCCTGGTCTGTTTGCAGGCGCGGCAAGCGACTGACAATAATTGGCCCGAAATTATCGAACTGCTGCATGTCGGAACAGAGCACCTCGCCGGCCGCCTTTGCCATCGTATATTCCGTCATATTTGACGGCCGGGTCTCGACGGAAACCGATGACGGATAAAAAGCTACGAAATCCAGTGATCCCCGCGACCGTAGAGCGGCGCAGACATTGTAAAAGCCGTTCACATAAAAGTTGGCAAAATCCTCGAACCGCCTCGCGTCAAATCCCGACATCTTTCTTCTAAATATAGGCGGCGTGGCGAAATAGAATAACTGGTTCGGGTGAACACTCAGACCGTGCAGTTGCGGCCCCGCCTCGACAAGCGCGTCGTAATGCAGAACATCGCAAGTCCCGCCAGCATCGACAATTTCCCTTTGAATATTGTCTGCTTCAGCGCCGCCGCGGCTATAGGTGATCGAAACATGAGCTCCGCCGGCCGCTAATATCTTTGCCGCCACTTCGCCCAAACCGCGAGACCCTCCTACAATTAGCGCGTGGCTCCCTGCAAATTCTTTCGGTGTTATTTTTTTCCCGATTTCCGTAAGCGATGCCTGGGCAGCAGGCTTTGCGCGGACAAATGCTTCCAGAGAACCGGCCCAACCGCCCCCCGCAACAGCAATCTGGAGGAGTTGGAATCTTTTGTGGGCACGCGTCACGCGATACCTCAGCGCCTGATCAGGTACGCCTGGTGGTTTGGCGGCAATGTCAAGGCGACTGAAGATAGAATGGAGACCCGGGCAAACCATGCCAATCAAGAATGAGGTTCGCGCCAGCCAAGTTACCTGAATAGAACCCAGCTTGGCGCTAGCCGCAGGAAACAGATTCGTCACGCTGCCCACATGTTCTTGTATCGGCACATGGCCCTGATCGACGGCGGCTTGTTCAAACATTAAAACTCTGGGCGCGATTGGGTCCAAGATCGGACCATCCACCTGCAAATCCGGTATCGGATCCTGTTCCTCGAATGACAAACCAACGCTCATTATCTCAACGCCCGCTATCGTCAGTCTCAAGTCAGCGCGTGAGCCGACTGCAACAGTTAGACGAACACGCTCACCGACATGCGCCATTTTTGCGAATCGAACGCTTATGAGGCGCAGCGACGGAAGATCAGGCCGCAAATGGAAGAGACTATTGAGGCTCCATAGGAGCAAATGTACCCCATGCACGACGGGATAACCGGCCATTGTTCGCCGTGCAGCGTCACCATCCATGTGGAGAGGATTGACGTCACCTGACGCAGCCGCAAAAAGTGCTTGATCTGCCGCTGTGAAATCCCGCTCAACGATTGCCGTCTGCGTCACCAGAAGTGTCCATCGTACAGCTCGCTCCCGCCACCGAATCGCCGCGGCAAACGAACATCGCAGTAGCAATTGGTGAGCCCGGATGGGATCGAACCATCGACCCTCTGATTAAAAGTCAGATGCTCTACCGCTGAGCTACGGGCCCTACCAAGGCGGCGGACCATATGGGGGGGACGCCAGCGGGTCAACTGTCGACAAAAGCCACGGAATCCGAGATTTCGGCCAAGCTTCCGCCCTGATAGCGGCGCTGGAATTCACCGCTGAACATTGCCGAATCGCCTGAAGCAATAGCGGCCCTGAGGGTCGCCATCAGGTCTTGATAGAAGGTCAAATTGTGCCAGGTCAGCAGCATGGCGGCGATGATCTCGCCGGACTTCACGACGTGGTGCAGATAGGCGCGGGAAAATTGCCGGCAGGCTGGGCAACGGCAATCGGAATCGATCGGTTCGGCATCCTCGGCATGACGCGCATTCTTGAGGTTGAGCGGTCCGTCCCAAGTGAAAGCCTGTCCGTTCCGCCCCGAACGCGTGGGCAGCACGCAATCGAACATGTCCACGCCGCGCAGAACCGCACCCACGATATCCTTTCCAGCACATTGGGATCCTAAGCTTAGAATTCCACGTGGACAAGTTGTC
>JADMIO011201698.1_pt1 | contig 55869 bp, 53 predicted proteins | sample 8958161 | NCBI WGS metagenome assembly JADMIO01 (sample SAMN16585339, study PRJNA669376) | soil metagenome | isolation source: Crop rotation soil | place: USA: Cullars Rotation, Alabama | collected 2011
CGACAACTTGTCCACGTGGAATTCTAAGCTTAGGATCCCAATGTGCTGGAAAGTGGAATCACCGCCGGGGCATCGCTCGCGCAGCAGCCGGCGGCGCCGGCGGGACCGCAGCCGTTTTCGGTCGGGAATCGTCTCGGTCTCCCGATTGCTCCCGCCGCCGACGGAAAGTTCGACGCGATGTCCACCAACGTGAAGGTCTACGGCGCGATCTACTCGGCCGAGAGCTGTTCGTACGACCCGGTCCGCGGCGTCATCGTCGTGCCGAACCGCGGCGTGGCGCAGAACGTCCAGACCAACAACGCCTGGGTGTCGTTCATCAACCATGACGGCACGGTCCATACGGCACGGTGGATCGGGATCCAGAATCCCGGCGACCAGCGCTCGAACCTGACGCCGCCGCTGGTCATGAACGAGCCGCTCGGCAGCGATATCGCCAACGGCGTGCTGTATCTCGCCGACCGCGATGGCGGCACGACCGCGACCGAGCCGGTGGTGTCGGTCGTCCGCAAGTTCAACATGCAGACGGGTGCCCCGGCCGGCGAAATCCGGGTGGAGAAGTCGAACGGGTTCAACGATCTCGAAGTGGCCGACGACGGCACCATCTACGCGACGCAGACCGGTGCCGGGGGACAGACGCCCGATCAGACAACCTGGCAGGTGTGGAAGATTACGCGCGACGGCACCGCGTCGATCTTCGTCCAGGGCGCGCCGCTGCGGCAGCCGAACGGGATCGCGTTCGATCCGCAGGGCAACATTGTCGTCATCAACATCGGCAACAACGAAGTGCTGACGTTTTCGCCGGACGGGAAGTTGCTCAAGACCGAGACGGCTGTTCAGGCGGGCAACGACGGCCTGGTGATCATGGCTGATGGCACCAAGTACGTGAGCAGCGTGGTGAATGGCGGCGTGTCCCGGATTCGTCCCGGCCGGCCGGCGGAGCTGATCGCCCAGAACATCCCGAACCCCGCGTCGATGTGTTACGACGCCGGGGCGAACCAGCTGGTGATTCCGATGAACGCGAACAACGGGCTCGCGTTCATCCCGCTTAACTAGGGGTTAGGGGCTGGGGACTAGGGGTTGGGGTTGGGACTTGGGACTTGGGACTTGGGACGTTCATGAACCCAAGCCCTAGCCCTTAGTGCCCAGTCCCTAGCTACTAGTCAACCGGCACGAGCACCGTGACAGCGTCTCTTAGGGTCGTGTCGACCGCAGCGCCGGCAGACAACCGGACTTCCTCGCCGCGGGTCGCCAGGACGGCGCCGGTGCCGCCAATCGCGCCGCCGATTGCGGCTCCCTTACCTCCGCCGGCGATGCCGCCGACAATGGCGCCGACCCCGGCGCCGATGCCACCCTTCTTGACGTCTTCTTTCCGGTTCGCCGCCGCCTCGCGCGTGACGCGGGCGGTTCGAAATCTCACGTTTTCGCCGCGGAGGTCGAGACGATCGAACTGGAACGCGACCGAAGCGAGCCCTTTCACGCGTCCGGACTGATTCGCCTCGAGCACGGTACCGGTGATCGGTGTTCCCCTGGGGACCACGGTGGTGCCTGCCACGATGATCGATTCGCCCACCGTCCCGCTGACCGCGTCCTCGACCTTGCTCGTATCCGACGCGAGCGGCGTCACCAGCGTCACGCGGATTGGCGTACCCGCGGGGATCGTGACCTCGTGTAACGTCGGCACCGGCGCCGCCGGGGCGGGCGAGTCGCTCGCAGTTGCCGGAGCGGCGGCGTTACTGGACGGCAGTCGCGTGTCTGCTGCAGCCGGCCGCGCCTGGTCGGAAGCAGTGCCCGGTTCAGCGGATGCTTGCGGCTGTCCGGTGTCGGTGGTCGCGGCAGCCGCCGGTTGCGCCGCGGCGTCCGCACCGCTCGTCGCCGCCTGCTGCGGCGGACCTTCCTTGGAACATCCGGTTATCGCGAGAGCGGAAACGATCGCCAGGGTGATGAAGCTCGTTTTGATCATGTCGGTATCTCCAGGTCACGATTCAATTACAAGATGCTACCCTCCGATCAAGGTAACCAGTCATTTTTCGTGACAGATGAGCTGCCGAGTTCACCTCTCGGCCATTTGACAACGGTTGTGGCGGATTCAAGAATGCTCTTTCCGCATGGCCAGCGATAGCGCCCACAGCGCCGACCGTGGACTCGTCGTCCAGGGAACCGAAATCCTTGCCACCGATCCCGAGCGCATCCGCCGTCAGAAGCTCGCGCGGGTCACGCTCGACTCGATGGTTCAGTTTGTCGGGTTGCTGGACGCCAGCGGCACCGTCCTCGAGATTAATAAAGTCGCGCTCGATGCAGTCGGGGTCACGCTGGCCGAAGTCGAAGGCAAGCCGTTCTGGACCACCTTCTGGTGGCAGGTCTCGGACGAGATCAACGCGACTCTCCGGGAGTCGATCGCGCGCGCCGCCAAAGGTGAATTCGTTCGCTGGGACACCCAGATCTACGGCCGCGCCGGCGGGACCGAAACGATCATCATCGACGCCTCGCTCATGCCGGTGACCGACGCCGATGGGACCGTGGTGTTCATCGCCGCCGAGGGTCGCGACATCACCGAAAAAAAGGCGCAGGAGCGGGAGATTGCCGCGAAGAACATCGAGCTGCAGGGCCTGCTCGAGCGCATCCGCGAGCTCGACGAGATCAAGACGCAGTTCTTCGCCAACGTCAGTCACGAGTTGCGCACGCCGCTGGCGTTGATTCTCGGGCCGGCGCAGCGGTTGATCGACGATCAGGGAACGATGAATCTCCCCGAGCGGCGCGAGTCCGGCCAGATGATCGCCCGCAACGCACGGACGCTGCTGAAGCACGTCAACGATCTCCTCGACATCTCGAAGCTCGAGGCCGGCAAGCTGAAGATCGAGCTGCAGGACGTCGACGTCGCGGCCCTCGTCCGTTTTCTCGCGTCGAACTTCGCGGTGCTCGCCGCCGATCGGGACATCGAGTTCGCCGTCGACGCCAACGGCCCGGTGATGGCTGCCGTGGATCCCGACAAGCTGCAGCGCGTCCTGATGAACCTCCTCGGCAACGCGTTCAAGTTCGTTCCGCCCGGCGGGCGCATCCGCTGTGCGCTGCGCTCGTCGCCTCGTGAGCTTGCGATTGCCGTCGACGACTCCGGCCCGGGGGTGAGGCCGGAGCTGCGTCAGGCGATCTTCGAGCGTTTCCGGCAGGGCGACGGCGGCATCGCGCGCAAGACCGGCGGCACCGGCCTTGGTCTGGCGATCGCGAAGGAGTTCGTCGAGATGCACAAAGGCCGGGTCGAGGTCCTCGATTCGGACCTCGGCGGCGCCCGGTTCCAGATCACCATTCCGCGCGCGCTGCTCGGCTCGGAGCGACCCAAAGATGGCGGGGCCGACAGCTTGAACACCGTCAACCGGGACACGCTCGACGGCGTGCTCGAGGAGCTGCGCGTCGCCCGTCCTGCCGCGGCAGTCACCACCAGCAGCAATGGGGTGGCGGCCGATCGGTTGTCTCACCCGATCGTTGGCCGGCCGCGCGTCCTCGTGGTCGAGGACAACGCCGACATGAACCGCTTCGTCTCCCAGTCTCTAGAGCGACATTACGACGTGACCTCGGCGTTCGACGGACGTGACGGTTTGGAACAGGCGCTCAGAGTCCGTCCCCTGATCGTCGTCTCCGACATCATGATGCCGAACATGAGCGGCGTGGAGATGATCGCCGAGATGCGGAAACATCCGCAGCTGCAGGCGACGCCGGTGATTGTGCTGTCCGCCAAGGCGGACGAGGAGCTGATGGTCCGGCTGCTCGACGACGGTGCGCACGACTTCATCGTCAAGCCATTCTCTGAACGGGAGCTGTCGGTCCGGGTCAGGAATCTCGTCCACAGTCAGCAGGCGCGCGATCAGCTGAACGGTCTGCGCACCGCCGCCGAGAGCGCCAACCGCGCCAAGGACGAGTTCCTGGCCATGCTCGGGCACGAGCTGCGGAATCCGCTGTCGCCGATTCTGACCGCGCTGCAGCTGATGAAACTCCGCGGCGCCGCCGGATCCGAGCGCGAACGGACCGTCATCGAACGCCAGGTCAATCATCTGACCCGGCTGGTCGACGACCTGCTCGACGTGTCGCGGATTGCCCGCGGCCGGGTGGAACTGAAGAGAGAGATTGTCGAGATCGCCGAAGTTGTCGCGAAGGCGATCGAGATGGCGAGCCCGCTGCTCGAGCAGCGAACGCACTCGCTGTTCGTGGACGTCCCGAGGCCTGGTCTGCAGGTCGACGGCGACCCGACCCGGTTGAGCCAGGTGGTGTCGAATCTGCTGACCAACGCGGCCAAGTACACGCCGCCAAACGGAGAGATCACGATTCACGCGGAGCTGCTGGGAGACGAAGTGGTGCTGTCGGTCCGCGACACGGGAATTGGTATTGCCGCCGACGTGTTGCCGACGATCTTCGACCTGTTCGTCCAGGAGCGGCAGGCGCTCGATCGCTCCCAGGGAGGTCTGGGGATCGGACTGACGATCGTCCGCAGTCTGATCGAACGGCACGGGGGATCGGTGAGCGCGCGGAGCAATGGTCCGGGAAAAGGCAGCGAGTTCGTCGTTCGACTGCCGGCCGCCGGACGAGAACACGGCATCCCGGAGCGGAGGCCAGCGTCTGCACGGATCGAGGCGCAGCTGCCGGCTTCCGGGGCGGCGCGAATCCTGGTGGTCGATGACAACGAGGACGGGGCCGAGATGCTCGCCGCGGCATTGGTAGGCAAGGGCTACGACGCCCGGGTCGCCTACGACGCGCCGACGGCGCTGCGCGTCGCCGCCGAATTTACCCCCGATGTCGCGTTCCTCGACATCGGACTGCCGGTCATGGACGGTTACGAGCTGGCGGCGCACCTCCGGCAGATTCCGGGCCTCGAGGCGCTGCACTTGATCGCCCTCACCGGGTACGGTCAGGACTCCGATCGCCGCCGGACGCAGGAAGCGGGCTTCCACCACCATCTCGTCAAGCCGGTCGATATCAATGACGTCGAGGCGGCGCTCGCGCGGGATCCGCGGCAAGCGAAGCGTTGACGGACGAGATCCATCCCACCTGAGCTGGCCGGCCGAAGCGCGCAAACGTACGGCCCCGCTTCCAAACATGCTGTGCCCGGGTGCCTATATCAGCGGACGGGCGGCGTAGATCGCGCTTTTTTCGGCCCGAACCTGTGAGGCCTGGCGCGGTATGGCGATTGCTCAGCTGTGTTCCATGTCCGAACGCCCTTCCGCGGTTGCCGACGAGCCGACCGAGGCAACCGAGCCGACCGAACCGACGCCGTCGATATCGTCGGGCCCCGTTCGCGTTCACAACGTGGCGTTCACGCTGCTCGCCGTCGGGCTCGTAATCCTGCTGCTCCAGTTCATGCAGCCGGTACTGATTCCGTTCGTGCTCGCCGCGCTTCTTTTCTACGCGCTGGATCCCGCCGTCGATCGCATGCAGAAGGTGCACATTCCGCGAGCGATCGGCGCCGCGTTGATGCTGCTCATCGTCGTCGCGGGTTCCGGAATGCTCGCCTATTCGCTCCAGGGTCAGGCATTGACCGTCATCGACCAGCTGCCGGCGGGAGCCCGCAAGCTCGCCGCATCCGTACGGCGAACATCCGGAACCACGCCGGGGGCGATCGAGAAAGTGCAGGAGGCCGCCGACACGCTTCAGAAGACCGCGGGCCCGGACAAACCGGAGCCGGGCGTGGTTCGGGTGCAGGTCCAGGACCAGGGATTCCAGGCGAGCTCGTTCGTGTGGAGCAGTTCGATCGGACTGCTGTCCGCGGCGAATCAGCTGATCATGGTGCTGTTCCTGACCTACTTCATGCTGCTGTCGGACCAGTTGTTCAAGCGCAAGCTGGTGGAGATCGTCGGCACCTTCTCGCAGAAAAAAATCACCGTGATGGTGCTCGACGACATCGCCGCGCAGGTGGAGAAGTTCCTGGTCATTCAAATGGTGACGAGCGCAGGCGTGGCGCTGGTGACCTGGGGCGCGCTGTGGTGGATGGGGCTCGAGCAGGCGGCGCTGTGGGGATTGCTCGCGGGCATCTTCAACTCGATTCCGTACTACGGCCCGGTCCTGGTCACCGCCGGCCTGTCGATCGTCGGCTTCCTGCAGTTCGGGACCATCGGCATGACCGCCGCCGTGGCCGGCGTGTCGCTGCTGATCACGACCGTCGAAGGGTCGCTCCTGACACCGGCGCTGATGGGGCACGCGGCGTCGATGAACCGCGTCGCGATCTTCGCGGGTCTGCTGTTCTGGAGCTGGGTCTGGGGCATCTGGGGCATGCTGCTCGCCGTCCCGATGATGATGGTGGTCAAAGTGGTCTGCGATCACGTCGATTCCCTGCAGCCGGTCGGTCACCTCCTCGGCGAATAGCCAAAACCTCAGCAATAACTCACGGTTGCGTCGCCACGCGAAGGACGACAATATCGTCTCAACCCGTGACTTCAACCCCGTCGGCCGACGGCGTCATTCCCAGAGTCGCCGGATCGTTCGCGATCATCGTAGGGGCGATGGCCCTGGCGGGCTGGACGCTCGACAACGAGGTGCTCAAGGGCGCCGGCGGCGCGATCACGATGAAAGCCAACGCGGCAGTGGGTCTGCTCGCGTCCGGACTGTCGCTCCGCCTTGTTGTCGGTCGCGGGAGAGTCCGCCTGTGGCTCGCCCTCGCCTGTGCGCTGGTGGCCGGCGCGATCGGGATGCTCACGCTCTCCGAACACATCGTCGGCTGGAATCTCGGGATCGACGAACTGCTGTTCATCGAAGCGCCCGGAGCCCTCGCCACCGCAAGCCCGGGACGCATGGGGCTCAATGGATCGGTCAGCCTGTCGCTGGCGTCGCTGTCGCTGCTGCTGTTGCGCTGGCGGCCCGCCGCGTCGCAGCAGCTGGCGTTCGCGATGACGATAATCGCGACCGTGGCGATCGTCGGTTACTGGTACGGCGCCCAGGAGCTGTACGGCATCGCGCGATTTACCGGCATCGCGTGGCCGACGGCGTTTGCGCTGCTCGTCCTGAGTTTCGGGATTCTGATGGCTCGTCCGGATGCGCGACCGATTGCAGCGATTCTTGGAGACGGGCCGGGCGGCGTCATGGCGCGCCGGCTGCTGATTCCGGCGGTGGTGGTCTCGCTGGCGCTCGGCTACGCGCGCGTTCAGGGTCAGCAGCTCGGCCTGTTCGACACCGGTCTCGGCACGGCGCTCTTCGTCGTCAGCGTGCTGGTCCTGCTGACGACGCTGATCTGGCGGACCGCGCTGACGCTGGATGACATTCACCTGGCGCGCGAGGCTGCCCGCCACGAGCGGGACGAGCTGCTGGTGCGAGAGTCGAATGCGCGCGAGACCGCCGAACGCGCGAACCAATTAAAGGACGAATTCCTCGCGGCGCTGTCGCACGAACTCCGGACGCCGTTGAACGCCGTACTCGGTTGGATCGACATGTTGCGTTCGGATGTGGTGGCGCCGGAGCGCCGGACTCACGCCGCCGAAGTGGTCGCCCGGAACGGCAAGCTGCTGGCGCGACTGATCGAGGATCTGCTGGATATCTCCCGGATGGCCACCGGACAACTGATCCTGAATCTGCACGCCGTCGACATGAACGCGGTCACGGCGAGAGCAATCGAGTCGATCGAGGCCTCGGCGAAAACAAAGGGCGTGCGCCTTTCGGCGCATCTCCACGAGGCCGGCTTGATGGTCAGCGGCGATCCCGAACGGCTGCAGCAGGTGCTCGGCAACCTCCTCGCCAACGCCGTGAAGTTCACCTCGCCGGGAGGTTCGATTGACGTGACAGCCCGCCCGGTCGAGAGCGGAGTGGAGGTCGTTGTCCGCGATTCGGGGCAGGGCATTCATCCCGAATTCCTCCCCCATGTCTTCGAGCGGTTTCGGAAAGGGGACACGACCACGACCGCCGAACATGGCGGCCTGGGCCTGGGACTGTCGATCGTCCGCGAGCTGACCGAGCTGCACGGCGGATCGGTCAAAGCCTCGAGCGATGGAGACGGCCGCGGCGCTACGTTCTCAGTATTCCTGCCGTCGCTGGATGAACAGTCCCGTGAGTTCTACGCCCCCGCCTTCTCCGCGAGTGAAGAAACCGCCGGACACGTCCCTTCCCAAATGCGTTGATCGCAAACGACAGGGCGACCATCAGCACGTCGAGCGCCAGACTCTGACGGGCAACGTATCGCCGATCCAGACCAAGCGACAGCCGTCCCGAACGCGGTTCCGTCACCTGCGCCAGTCCGGTGAGGCCGGGCCGCACCTGCCAGCGGAAATCGTAACGTTTCCCCGACCAGCCGAGTCGAGCGACGTCGTCCCCGGTAAGCGGCCGCGGTCCGACCGCGCTCATTTCCCCGAGCAGGATGTTGACGAACTGCGGGAGCTCGTCGAGGCCGGTTGCGCGAAGCATCCGGCCGACGCGGGTGATTCGGCCGTGCCTCATCGATCGGAACTTGAGGATGGTAAACGGCCGCCGGTAGCGGCCGAGGCGCTGCTGGCGGAACAGGATCGGGCGTCCGTCTTCGAGCAGGATCGCCAGGGTGATCACCACCATCGCCGGGGAAAAGGCGAGCAGGCCGGTGGCGGCGCCGACGAAATCGAAGAGACGCTTGGTCGCCGGGATTGACGCCATCGAACCGATGCGATACTTTATATCACAAAGTATGCGTCATCTTAGAGTAAAACTGATCCTGCCGGCGCTGACCGAGGCGACCAGCCCGTACTGGCGGCCGATCAAGTACTCGCTGTTTCCGCCGCTCGGACTCGCCACCGTGGCGGCCTATCTCGACCCCGACGACGAGGCGGTGCTCGTGGACGAGCACGTCCAGACCCTCGACCTGCACAACCCGGACGATCGCCCGGATCTGGTGCTGATTCAGGCCTACATCACCAACGCCTATCGCGCCTATCGGATTGCCGACCATTACCGCGCGCGAGGGGCGTTCGTGGCGATCGGCGGGCTGCACGTAACGTCGCTGCCCGACGAGGGGGCGGCGCACGCGGACACCATCTTTCTCGGCCCGGCCGAGCAGACCTTCCCGCAGTTTCTCGCGGACTTTCGCGCCGGCCGTCCGAAGCCGGTCTATCGCTCCGCGGCGGGGCGCACCCTCGATCGCGTGCCGCCGGTCCGCCGCGATCTGATCGAGCGTCGCCGCTATCTGGTCCCCAACTCCATCGTCGTCACCCGCGGCTGCCCGGAGCACTGCGACTTCTGCTACAAGGACGCGTTCTTCGAGGGCGGCCGATCGTTTTATACCCAGCGCGTGGACGACGCGCTCGCCGAAATCGAGCGGTTGCCGGGCCGTCACCTCTATTTCCTCGACGATCATCTCCTCGGCGACCGCCGCTTCGCCGCGGCCCTGTTCGACGGCCTGCGCGGCGCCAACCGGCTGTTTCAGGGCGCCGCGACCGTCGACTCCGTCCTCCGCGGCGATCTCATCGAGCGCGCGGCGGAGGCAGGGCTCCGCAGCCTGTTCGTCGGGTTCGAGACCCTGACGCCGGGGAATCTCCTCCGCAGCAACAAGCGCCAGAACCTCGGCAAGGACTACCAGCGGGTGACCGATCGCCTCCACCAGCTGGGCATCATGATCAACGGCAGCTTCGTCTTCGGCATGGACGACGACGATGAAGACGTGTTTCGGCGAACCGTGGACTGGGCGATCGAGCACGGCATCACGACCGCGACCTTTCACATCCAGACACCGTATCCGGGCACGCGCCTGTTCGCGCGGATGCAGGAGGAAGGCCGCCTGGTGACGCGCAACTGGAATCTCTACGACACGCGGCATGTCGTCTTCCGGCCGGCGCGGCTGGCGCCGGAAGCGTTGAAAGAAGGGTACGACCGGGCTTACCGGGAATTCTACGAGTGGTCGTCGATCGCCAGGGCCTCGATGTCACACGGAACCATCAAGCATCAGGCCAAGCATTTTTTCTACGCCTCCGGCTGGAAGAAATTCGAGCCGCTCTGGAACTTCATGATCAAAGCGCGGCAACTGAACTGCATGACGCCGCTGCTCGAAGCGGTGCTCGCCAAGGTGTCGCAGTCGGAGCCGCGGACGTCGTCTTCTTCAGAGCCGCTCGGATGCGCGCCCGTGAATCTGGTGGTTCACCGCGGCATGTCGGGACAGACGAACGGCACCTGAGCGAGACGGTAGGTCTCGTTCTTTATCTCGCCCACCAGCTGCAGGCGCAGGTCGAGCTGATCGGCCGCGGCGCGAACGACTTCCGCTTCAACCCGCGCGGTGTCTTCCGTCCAGGCAATCCGGCGATCGCCAACCGTTTCCCACCGGGCGAGCCGGTAGGTTTCCCAGCACGAATCCATCACCAGCGTGCCGTTGGCGAGGAAGATGCGCAGCGTGCCGCGCGGCGCGGAAGGCTCGGGTGAAATCCAGACCTTGCCGACAAAGTCCGGCGGCACGGCCCGCGACGCGTTTTCCACAGAGCCACCGCATGCGTGCGACAGCAGACACATCATCAACAGGGACGCGATTCTCATTCGTCATGATCTTACGCGGGACGCCCTAAAGGGCGTCCCCTACGAATCAGTGAAGGGCGTCCCCTACAGATCACGCGTGTGAATGACGCGTCGATTGAGTAGGGGACGCCCTTTAGGGCGTCCCTGTCCTGCGAAAACAGCCCGGCAGCTACCGAATCGGCCGGCCCGAGCCGATATACGAGATAACGAATGCCAGGCGTCTCGCTACGCGTGCCGTTGCACGGGGACGGCGGTTTTTCCGGTCGCGTCCATCAATCGGAAGTGCTCGCCGGGTTGTCTTATGCGCTCGACCTGACCGAAGGCCAGCGCCCGGGCCACTCCGTCCGCACTTGTCTCATCGGCATGCGCATCGCCGACGTGATGCAGCTGCCGGCGTCGCAGCGTTCGGCGCTTTTCTACGCGCTGCTGATGAAGGACCTCGGCTGCTCGAGCAATTCGGCCCGCTTCGCGGTGCTGTTCGGCAATCACGACCACGATATCAAGGCGGACCTGAAAAACATCGACTGGTCGAGGGCGATCGAATCGTTTCGCTTCGTCGCCCGCAATGCCGCGCCCGGCCAGTTCTTTCTCAAGCGCACCTGGCGGCTGCTGGCGATCATGGCCCGCGGGCCCGAAGGGGCGCGCGAAGTCGTCCGGACGCGCTGTGAACGCGGCGCCGACATCGCACGGATGCTCGGACTGGCCGACGAGACCGTCGGCGCGATCCGCGCGCTCGACGAGCATTGGGACGGCCTGGGCCAGCCGTACTCGATGAAGGGCGAACAGATTCCGCTGCTCGCCCGGATCGTCAACCTCGCGCAGACGCTGGAAGTGTTCATCACGGCGCATGGTCTCGCCGCCGCGTTCGAGATGGCGGCCGCCCGCCGCCGCAGCTGGTTCGACCCGGCGGCAGTGGATGCCCTGTTCTCGATTCGTGGTGACGCAGGCTTCTGGGGAGCGCTGAAAGGCGAGACCAGTCTCGAGACGCTCGCGAGCCTCGAGCCCGCGGACGGCATCATCACCATCGACGAGGATCGCCTGGATCTGTTCGCGACCGCGTTCGCCAGGGTCATCGATGCGAAGTCGCCGTGGACCTACCAGCATTCGAACGGCGTGGCGGAAATCGCGACCGCAATCGCCGCACGCCTCGGATTCAGCGACGCGCAGGTCCGCGTCCTGCGCCGTTCGGCGCTGCTGCACGATCTCGGCAAGCTCGGTGTGTCGAACCTGATTCTCGACAAGCCCGACAAGCTCACCCCGGACGAATACGCGATCATGCAGCGACACGCGGAACACACCTCGCAGATCCTGTCGCGGGTCGCCTGTTTCAAGCCGCTGGCGTTCGAGGCGGCCGCGCACCACGAGCGGCTCGACGGGCGTGGTTATCATCTCGGACTCACCGCCAATCAGATCTCGCTGTCGACCCGCATCCTCGCGGTGTCGGACATCAGCGACGCGCTGCGCAGCTCCAGGCCGTATCGCGTCGGACTGCCACTCGATCGGGTCCTCGACATCGTCGGACGCGACGCGGGGATCGGCCTTGATCCCGAGGTCGTGGAAGCGCTGAGGCTGGCGTTGACGGATGTGATGCAGACGCCGGCGGTGGACGTTCCGGCGGCCCGATTCGTTCACGCCCTGGAAGAGGACTATCGACAGGCCGGATGAAGGTCGTCCGGCATTTCATCAGGAGCATGCAGCTGTGACTATTCGAACCGTTCGACTTGCCATCACTATTGCGGCCATTCTGAGTATGCCGGCACTGGCGGCGGCACAACGTTCCCCGGAGACGACCGCGGCGGCGGCGCCGCAGGCGGGTGGCGCGGCACGCGGTCCAGGCGCGTCTCCGTTCGAGAACGTCGAGTTTTTCATCGGCCTCGATGGTTCCAAGCAGCCCCAGGATCTCGGCATCAACGCCAACATGGGCGTGCGCTTCGCGGTCAACGCCGGCATCCCTCTTTCACGCAGCGCCGGGCTCGGCGCGCAGATTGGCGTCGCCACGAACCTTTCGGACGCGGCCGTGCATGTTCTCGACCAGGTCGAGGGAACCAGCCGGCGCACCCAGACGTTTCTCACCGTCGGCGTGTTTCAGAAGAACGTGTCACGGTTTTCGTGGGCGGTCGGCTACGACTATCTCCACGAGGCGTACTACGACAGCTTCAACCTCGGACAGGTCCGGGCGCAGGCCGGGTACGGTGTGACCGCGAATGACGAAGTGGGCAGCTGGTTTACCAAGTCGGTGCAGAGCGACAGCGGCGCCGTCGCCACCACCGCGGTTCAGCTCGACCCGATCAGTCAGGTGAACGGCTACCTTCGCCATACGTGGCCGACCGGTGCACGCACCGCGATCTGGGCCGGGGTCGCGACCCACCATCACAACGTCGTGCTGCTGCTGCCCGGCGACACCCGCGACGAGCACGTCGTGGTGTACGGCGCGCAACTCGAGATGCCGCTCAGCAACCGCTTCAGCATCACCGGAACCGGCAACTTCCTGACCCCGACCGCGACCGGCACGGTCGACGCCTACCTGGGCGTGACCTACTATCCCGGTCGCCGCGCGACACCGGGCGGCCGCGGACGATTCGCGCCGGCGATGACGATCGGCAATAACCCTGAGTTTCCAGTCGACCTGTCGCGATAGTGCCGAGCCGTCTTCGGCGCCAGCTGGCCCAGATCCTGTATGAGAGCTCGCCGGAAGGTTGTCAGGACAACCTCGAGGCTTTGGCATCCCACAGGATCGCCGGAACAGGTGACCATGAAGACGCAGCTGGAAAAGTTCTACTCACTGATCGATGACATCGAAGTCGCGATGATGACCACCCGCCGGGCGGATGGGCATCTCGAGTCGCGTGCAATGGCGAACCAGAAGCCCGCGGGCGGCGCCGACCTCTGGTTCGTCACCGCCGACGGCACCGCCAAACTCCGTGATCTCGAAACGGACCCGCACGTGAACCTCTCCTATTACAAGGACCGCACGCGCGAGTGGATTTCGGTCTCCGGCATCGCGACCATTTCGCGGGACCGCGGCAAGATTCGCGAGCTCTACGCGCCTGACTGGAAGATCTGGTTCGGAAACGAGGGAGACCCGCGGCACGGGACGCCCGACGACCCCCGGATGGTCCTGATTGGCGTCGACGTGCATGCGGCCGTCTTCCTTGAAGTGGACAAACCGCAGCCCGTCGTCCTGTTCGAGCTCGCCAAGGGCTGGATGACTGGGAAAGCCGCCGAGTTGGGCGAAACGCACGTCCTCCACGAGCCCCGGCGCGCGTAACCGCCGCTCATATCCGGGAACTTCAGACGTGATACGCTACAGGGGTCAGCTTGCAGCGCTACCGCCTGCCTCGCCCTGAAACAGGGCAGAGCTTGGCCCGCGACAGCCTCAAGGTAATTCGCCGTTCACCAACGGCATCGAGGGTTGTCATGATGGCCAAACGCCGAATTCTTCCGCCACCTAATCGTCCGCCTCCGGGCAATCAGAATCTCCTGCTTGCGGCTCTTCCTGCCACCGATTACCAGCGCATCGCACCGATGCTCGACGTCGTTCCATTCAAGCTCAAAGACGTACTTCACAAGCCAGGCGAACACATCCGGCACCTGTACTTCCCGGGTGGCGGGTTCTGCTCGGTGGTGACGGTGCTCGAGGATGGCGGCATGGTGGAAGTGGCAACCATCGGCCGCGAGGGTGTGGTCGGCGCGATGATGGTGCTCAATGGCCGGCCGATGCAGTCCGCCTCGATGGTCCAGGGCGAAACGGACACCTGCTACCGCATGAGCGTGGAAGCGTTCCACATCGAAATGGATCGGCGTGGGCCGTTCAGCGAGCTGCTGAACGGCTACACCACCGCCCTGGTCGGCTTCATCATGCAGTCGACCGCCTGCAACGCGGTCCATTCGGTCGAGCAGCGGCTGGCCCGCTGGCTGTTGATGGCCCAGGACCGGATGGGGGGAGACGAATTCCCGCTGACCCAGGAATTCGTCGCGATGATGCTCGGCGCGACGCGTCCGACCGTCACTGTCGTCGCCGGCACGCTGCAGCGCGCCGGACTGATCGAGTATCACCGCGGTCACGTGACGATCGTCGACCGCGAGAAACTCGAAGCGGCTTCGTGCGAGTGCTATCGTGCCGCGACCGACCTGCTCAGGGCGGTCACCAGCCGCACGCCGAACTCGAAGCCGCACTGAAGGTCGGCGACCGCAGCCGATCGCGGCCGATTCTTGCGGCCGGCCTCCGCCTCGCGTACGCTTCGGCCGGCCCATGCAGCTTCCCATCAAGCGGACGATCGACCGCCTGCCTGGCGGCATGATGATCGTGCCGCTGTTCGCGGGTGCGCTCGTTGCCACCGCCTGGCCCGGCGCCGGCGTCTACTTCGGATCGTTCACCGGCGCGTTGTTCAGCGGCGCGCTGCCAATCCTCGCCGTCTTCTACGTCTGCCTCGGCGCGACGATCGAGCTCCAGGCGACCCCGGAGATCGTCAGGAAGGGTGGCGCGCTGTTCGCCGCCAAAGTCCTGAGCGGTCTGACCCTCGGATCCATCGCCGGTCATTATCTCGGTGAATCGCCGCTGTCGGCGGGCGCGTTCGCCGGGCTCTCGACGCTGGCAATCGTCGCCGCGATCAACGACACCAACGGCGGCCTCTACATGGCGCTGATGGCGCAGTTCGGCCGGCCGAGGGACGTGGCGGCGTACTCGATCATGAGCATCGAGTCGGGGCCGTTTCTGACGATGGTGACGCTGGGGGTGGCGGGGTTGTCGGCGTTTCCGTGGCAGACGCTGGTCGGCGCGGTGCTGCCGCTCGTGGCCGGTCTGTTGCTCGGCAACCTCGATCGCGAGTTCCGGGTCTTCCTGGGACGCGCGGTGCCGGTGCTGATCCCCTTCTTTGCGTTCGCGCTGGGCGCCGGCATCAATCTGGTCAACGTGTGGCGGGCCGGCGTGGTCGGACTGCTGCTCGGCATCGGCGTCATCGTGATCAGCGGCGCGGTGCTGATTGCCGCCGACCGGCTGACCGGCGGCAACGGCGTGGCCGGCATCGCCGCCGCCTCGACGGCGGGCAACGCGGCCGCCGTGCCGGCGATTGTGGCGAGCGCGAACCCGGCCTACGCACCCGCGGCGGCGTCGGCGACCGTCCTCGTCGCGGCAAGCGTGGTGGTCACGGCGATGCTGACACCGATCGTCACGGCATGGTGGGCGTCACGCGTCGGCGCGGTGGCGCCCGTTCCCGAGCCGGCAGAGCGCTGTTGATGCCGCCTCGCGTCGCCATCGTCGCGGACGACCTGACGGGAGCAGCCGACACCGGCGTGGCGTTTCTGGCGGATGGCGTCCCGGTCCTGGTCAGATGGCCGAATCGCGAGGGCCGGTGCGACTGGTTGTCGCTCGACGCCGAGGTGCTGGCTGTCGACACGCGCGGGCGGGCCACCGATGCGGAAAGCGCCCGAGCGATGATCGGCGAGGTGGTGTCGGCATTCCGCGAGTGCGGCGTCGGTACGCTGTACAAGAAGATCGATTCGATACTCCGCGGTCACGTCGGCGCCGAAGTGCGCGCCACCCTCGACAGCTGGCATCCAGGGAGCATCGCGGTCGTGGCGCCGGCGTTTCCGGCGGCGGGGCGGAGCACGGTGAATGGATATCAGTGCGTGGACGGCGTGCCGCTCGCGGACCGCGAGTCGGTGCCGGCCACGCTCGAACATGCTGGCATTCGCACTCGACATGCGGACCTCGACTGTGTGCGAAGGGGTGCGCTCGACGAGATGTTCCGCATGTCGCGGACGGATGCAACGGCGATCATTTGTGACGCGGAAGACGACCAGGATCTGGCGGCGATCGCACGCGCGGGTGCCCGCCTCGATTCGCCGATTGTGTGGGTCGGGTCGGGCGGCCTGGCGCACGCGATCGCTTTGAAGGACCGGCCGGCCGAACCGGGGCGAAAGCCGCCACAGGTGAAGGTCTCAGGGCCGCTGCTGATCGTCGTCGGCAGCATGGCCGAGACCGCCCGGGGCCAGGCCGATCATCTGGCGGCGGCAGGCGTGCGGCATGTCGCCGTCCCCGTGGCATCGCTCGCCGGAGGCAGGTCGACCGCCCCTGCTGATTTCGGCCCCGAGATCCGGAACCATTTCAGAGCCGGCGACGACGTGCTGGTTACGATCAGCTCGGATGGCGACAAGCGTGTCGAGGATCCGGCATTGATGACGCGTCTCGGAGAGCTGCTGCGAACCTGCGCCACTTCCGCCGGCGGTCTCGTCCTGACGGGAGGGGATACGGCGATCGGCGTGCTGCAGGCCTGGGGCACGCTCGCCATCCGGCTGGTCGATGAAATGGCGCCGGGAATCGTGCTCGCCAGCGCCGTCGGTGCGCTGTCGATTCCGGTCGTGACCAAGGCGGGAGCGTTCGGCGATCGTGCCACACTGACGCGCGTCCGCGATCGACTGCACGGGCGCGGATAGCGACATCACATGCATCGTCCAATCATCGCCATCACGATGGGCGACGCCGCGGGCGTCGGGCCGGAGATTGTCGCCAAGGCGCTCGCCCGCCCCGAGGTGTGCAGCGCTGTCCGGGCGCTGGTGATTGGTGACGCCAGACGGCTGGAAAAGGCCGCCGCGATCGCCGGCGTATCGATCGACGTCCGGCGCGTCGACGGTCCCGCCGACGCCGCTTTTGCCGCCGGCGCGATCGATTGCGTCGATCTCGGACTGATCCCGGACGATCTGCCGTTTGGGCAGTTGTCCGCCGTGGCCGGCGACGCCGCGTATCGGTACATCGAGCGCGCCGTCTCGTTCGCGGTCGAGGGCCGCGTCGACGCGATCTGTACCGCCCCGCTGAACAAGGAAGCACTGCGGGCCGCCGGTCACGACTTCCCGGGCCACACCGAGCTGCTCGCGCACCTGACCGGGACGCCGGAAGTTTCGATGATGCTGAGCGCGCCCGGTCTGCGGGTGATCCACTGCACCACGCACATCGGACTGGTCGACGCGATCGCGCGCATCACTCCCGACCTGGTGCTCCGGACGATCACCCGCGGCCATCGCGCCCTGACCGCCGCCGGGTTCGCGGCGCCGCGCATTGCGGTGTGCGGGATCAACCCGCACGCCGGCGAGCACGGGCTGTTTGGACGCGGCGAAGAGGAATCTCAGGTCGCGCCCGGTGTGGCGCGGGCTCGATCAGCCGGGATCGACGCCGTCGGTCCGCTGCCGGCCGACACGACCTTCTTCCGCGCCGTGCGCGGCGACTTCGATCTGGTCGTCGCGATGTATCACGACCAGGGTCATTGCCCCGTGAAAGTGCTCGGCCTCGACGCCGGCGTGAACATCACCATCGGCCTCCCGGTGGTGCGGACCTCGGTCGATCACGGCACCGCGTTCGACATCGCCGGCACCGGCGTCGCCGACGAACGCAGTCTGGTCGAAGCGCTACGCCAGGCGGGGGAGATGGCTGCGCAGAGGCGCTGAATCTGGTCATCTAGTCATCTGGTCATCTAGTCATTGATTGGGCGGATTGATTGATCAATCTACCAATCTGCCAATCAATGACCAGATGACCAGATGACCAGATGACCAGATGACTAGATGCTCGGTTCTAAGTACCGGATACGTTTGTGAACGTCGGTGTTGATCGAGTGGTACGGCTGGGCGAGATTGCCTGGATCGAACAGCGTCTGCCGCATGTGCTCCGCGTCGTCGTTGCCGATCGCATCGGTGAAGATCGGCATCAGGTAGTCGATGCCGACCCGGGACGGTTTCATCAGCCGCGGATCGTACAGCGACTTGTGCATCTTGCGGGCGTGAATCAGGCCCCAGCGATCGCGAAACCGGTTCGCGTCGTAGCCCTCCACGTGAAAACCCTTTTGCGAGTGATACTGGAGAATCGAGACCGCGTTGTTGCGCCCCTCGATCAACAGATCGACCGCCTTTGAGCCCAGCAGTGCGGCGTAGAACCGGTCGAACAGGATCGGCCGCCCGCCACGCTGGGTGTGTCCGACTTTTCTGGTGAAGATCGCCTCGCGCGCCGAGCAGCCGCGCCGGTACCGCTGGAAATAGCGATCGCCGAGCCGCTGAATCAGCTGCGCGCGCAACGCATCAGCCGCGCCGCTGAGCAGGACGTTGCCCGCCGGATCCGTCGAACGCGATTCCGCACCGAACTCGACACCCTCGTGGTCCACGATGCCTTCGCCGCAGACGATCACCACGTTCTTCTGCAGATCGTAAAGATGCTTGACCCGGTCGACCAGCAGCTCGATGTCCACCGCGTGCTCCGGGACCAGAATGATGTCCGGCTGTCCGTAGGCGGTGCCGAGCGCGATGTAGCCCGAATGCCGCCCCATCACTTCGATGATCGCGATGCGCCGATGGCTTTCGGCGGTGGTGCGAATCCGCTGCACGCCCTGCGCGGTGACCAGCACCGCGGTCGCATAGCCGGGCGTGGCGTAGTTGACGATCTGATCGAGATCGAAGGTCGTCGTCGACAGGGTACGCGAGTATTCGACCTCCGATCCGCCGTTCGAGTTCGCGCGCCGGACCCATTCGTCCGGCTCGCTCGGATAGTTGAGGCCGAGGTCGTTGTCGATCGTCTTGGGCGCCAGTACCGTCGGCAGCCGTTCGGCCAGCGGCTGAAGTCCGTTCAACGTGCCATCGCCGCCGATCGCAATCAGCCCCTCGATGCCAAGCTTTGCCAGGCGCGCGGTAATCAGATCCAGATCGGCGGTGTTGTCCGGGTCGATGTAATCACGCGAGGAGCCGATCAGCGTGCCGCCCTTGGTGGGATCGAGCTCCGGAATCTCCTGGAACAGCGGATTGAGGTGCAGGTGCGGCACCCGCGGGTTGAACAGGCAGTTGAAGCCCTTGATCAGACCGTAAATCTCAATCCGCAGCTGATTGGCGCGGACCACGGCGCCGTGGATCGCCGCGTTCAGGGCAGGCGTGTCACCGCCGGCGGTCAGGATGCCGATGCGTTTCATGAAAGGGGGCCGCGGCCTCAGTCGATGCGCGGACGTCCCCGCCTTCTGCATGGTTCGAGCCGTCCCGCCGGACCAGGGACCAGCGAACGGGCGACGATTTTGGCGGAATTGTGTGGATGTCCCGTCCAGGGTGATCGCGGGAGAGGACGTTCTTGTCTGAAGGCCAGGACGCACAAACAAAATCGTCGTAGCGCCGCGCAGCGCAGCCGTGCCGGCGACGGCACGATGGCCGAACGACCCGGCGCGCTCTTGATGCGGAACCGCCGGGCCTCGCGGTCTGCAACAACAACGTCGTCTTATCACGACGTGCCGACAACTTTGTGCGACGACCCTGGTCATCTGGTCATCTGGTCATCTAGTTATTTGGTCATTGATTGTGGGATTGATCGTCAATCGTTCAATCGTTCAATCTGTCAATCAAATGACCAAATAACCAGATGACTAGATGACCAGATGGAGAAGGTGGCACAATCACGCGATGTCCACTCTGTCACGCCTGCTCGAGAACAACGCCGACTGGTCGGCCCGGATGGTCGAACGGGATCCGCGCTTCTTTGCGCGCCTCCAGACGCTGCAGAAGCCGGACTGCCTGTGGATCGGCTGTTCCGACAGCCGCGTGCCCGCGAATGAAATCGTCGGCCTGGCGCCGGGCGAACTGTTCGTCCACCGCAACGTCGGCAACCTGGTGGTCCACACCGATCTCAACTGTCTGTCCGTCATCCAGTACGCGATCGATGTGCTCGCAGTACGCCATGTCATCGTGACCGGCCACTATGGCTGCGGCGGCGTTCAGGCGGCGTTCGATCGGACCAAGCTCGGGCTGGTCGACAACTGGCTGCGTCACGTGGAAGAAGTGCGGCAGCGGCACGAACGCGCGCTGTCGGCGCTGTCGGCCGAAGCGGCGCGCGATCGGCTCTGCGAGTTGAACGTGATCGAGCAGGCGCGCCACGTCTGCGAGACGACGGTGGTCCAGGATGCCTGGGCGAAGAACCGCCAGTTGAGCGTCCACGGCTGGGTCTACGGCCTCAGCGACGGCAGGCTTCGCGATCTCGGGTTTCTCGCGGCCGGCCCAGACGACGTGCAGCCGATGTACGACCGCGCGATCGCGGGCGCGGTGGTCAGAACGTAAATCGGGTTCCGAACCACGTCCGGATCGGGGCACCGGGCGCAAGGAACGTCGCCTGCCTGATCGGGAACTGGCCGTTCACCGCCGGAAACGGCCTCGCGATGAAGGCGCCGTCGCTGGTGAATCCGACCGGACCGAGTTGTGACGCCGTGGCGTACTGGCGGTCGAACAGGTTGTTGATTTGCGCGAGCAGCTGCAGCCACGGCCGCACCTGATAGCCCGCGCCGAGATTCACGACCGCGTATTTGTCCGAGCTCCCCGGTCCAAGATAGTACGTGCCGTCGGGTTCGTGCAGGTTGTTCTCGTTGCCGCGGGCGTAAGAGCTCGACACGGCAATCAGGTCCACGCCCAGCGAGAGCGCCGGCGTCACCTGAACGTTCGCGTACGCTTTCAGCGTGTGCGGCGGCACCAGCGGAATCCGATCGCCGGCCTCGATGTCGATCGTTCCTTCGAGACCGCGGGCACCCTGCAGTGCGCTGTCGTTGGTGCTGTTGCTCTCGCCGTTGACCGCTTCATCGCTTTGAAATGTCGCGTTCAGATACGTGTAGCCCGCCCCGAGCGTGAGCCGTCCGAGCTGGCCGGTGGCGTCGACTTCGATTCCCTGCCGCCTCGTCTGACCGAAATTCCTGAAATAACCGAACGCGGTCTGCTCGGAAGTCACGAACAGGATGTCGTCGTGGTTGTCGGAGCGGAACACGCCGGCGGTCCAGCTGACGCCGTGCTGCTGGCCGCGGACGCCGGATTCCCAGGTCCTCGTGACAACCTGATCGAGCGGCGGATCGCCAGCCATCGCGTTGGGCAGCTTGCAGGGCTCTTCCGGATCGGCGCAACCGAGCTCGATCGATGTCGCCGCGCGGCTGCCTTCGCTGTATCCCAGATAGGCGTTGAATGTCGACGACGGGACGAAGCTGACGCCGGCGGCCGGGTTCAGCCGGCGGAACGTGTGATCGCCGTCAAGCGAGCCGGCGCCGCCGCCCGGCTGGATCTGGTCCCGGTTGCGCACGCCGGTTTCGTTGTAGCGCCCGGACACAGTGACGTGCCACGCCTTTCCGATCGACACCGTGTCGGTCGCAAACAGGCTCCAGGTGTGAATCAGGCCGTCGAGATCGACGCGGGCGTCGTACGGCTCGCCGTCAACCTCGCCGCCGGTGACTCCGCCATCGCCGAAGGCGTTGACGCCGGTCACGCTGCGATCGGGGTTGAGGTAGCCGAGCTCGGTGGATTGCGTGAAACCGACACTGCTGCGATCGTAGGCGCCGCCGGCGGTGAATTGATTGGCGCCACCGTCGAACGAGTCGCGGAGCATGAGCTGTCCCGCGCCGCCGGCGTTGTGCTGGCCGGTTCGCGTCCGGTTGATCAATCCGTTGCACTTCTCGGCCGGCTCGTCGTTGAGGAGAACGTTGCCAATGCAGCGCCACGAGGGAAAGGGCGTGTTGGCGGCGCTGGCGCCGCTGGTCGGAAAGCCGGTGTAGCCAGCGGCGGCGAGCGCGGCCTGTTCCGCGGCGCTCGGCTGGTAGATCGCCTGATCGAGCGAGTCCTCGTTGATGTCGCCGTTGAGCGTGTTCGTCCGGATGTCGCGATAGTAGACGTTCCCGGACAGCGAGGCGCGGCCGCTGACGCTGTGCCGCGTGGTGACGTTCAGGAAGGTCGATCGATTCTCGGTGTCGTCCGGCTTGGTGTAGACGCTGGCGTAATCGCTGTCGAGGGCGTGCTGCTCCTGCAGACCGTTGCCGGTGAGCGAGTTGTTGGCGTAGGCCAGCGTCAGCGAGACGTCGTGCTTCGGCCGCAGCCAACCCACTTTTCCGAAGACTTGACGCACGTCGGAAGGCGAGTCCGCCCTCCAGCCGTCCTCGCCAAATAGATTGCCGGCGAGGTACCAGTTCAACCCGGTTGCGGCGCTGCTTCCGCCATGGCCGAATTCAATGCTCCGCCGCACGTCGCTGCCGTATGTCGCCTGAACGGTGGTGCCGCGGGTGTTCAACCCGTCCCGGGTCTGAATCGACAGCGCTCCGCCGAGCGTGTTCAGGCCGAACAGCGGATTCGATCCCGGCATCAGCGTCGTCGACCAGATCGCGAGGCGCGGAATCAGATCCCAGCTGACGACTTCGCCAAACGGCTGATTGAGGCGGACGCCGTCCATGTAGACCGACAGGCCCTGGGGCGTCCCGAGCAGCGGGGAGGCCGAATAGCCGCGATAGTTGATGTCGGCCTGGAACGGATTGCCCTGGATTTCGTTGACGTGGACGCCGTTCATGCGGCGGTTGAGAAAGTCGGAAAGCTCCAGCGCGCCGCTCTCCTGAATGTCCTCTTCCGTTGCCGTTTGCACCGGCGCGGGGACTCTCTCAATCGGCTGATCGACGCCGGGCAGCGGCGCCGTCTCGACGACCGTGACGGCATCGGTAAACACGGGTGGCGGTGGCGGCGGCGTCTGGGCAGACGGAGGAGCTGCCGGTGCCTGGCCGCTGGCGGGCGCGGTCTGCGCGTCTGCGAGGGCCGGCACCAGCAGAATCACGACAATGACGCGCGCGATGATTTTCATCGGCCCGGGATAATCCCTTGCTTGAACTGTCCTTTGCCGACGTCTGCCGATCGATTCTTCGGAATGCTGAGCGAGGTCCATTTCGCTCCGGCGAAGTGCTTCGCCAGGAACACGATCTGCCCGACATGATACGCCGCGTGCGTGGCCAGCCGGTTGAGCGATTCGACGACCAGGAACTCTTCGGCTCGTATATAGATCGTCCGGTCCAGATCCTCCGGCGTCAGGGCGTCGATGGCCGTCAGCGCCGCCGCCCATCCCGCCTCCCACGACTCCAGAATCTGCGCGCGCGTGACGAGCTCGGGCATCTCGAATTCAGCGTCGCGGTTGCGGCTCGGCTTCTCGCCGTCGGTGGTCAGGAAGTCGGTAAAACGTGACGTCAGGTTGCCGGCGAGATGCCTGGCGATGATCGCGATGCTGTTCGCTTCCGGATCCAGCACTGTGTGCAGATCGTCGTCGGTCACCTGCGCGATCGCGCGCTCGCCGAGCCCCTTGTAGTTCCGATAGGTCCGTGCGATGTCGCGCAGGTAGACGGCCCGGACGTTGTCCACGGTCATGGCCGTATCTTATGTCCGGACGACCGGATCGATTGACCCCGATTGTGAAGGGTGAAAAAGGGGTCGGGAGTCTTTTCCGCGAGTTCTTCGGAAAAGACTCCCGACCCCTTTTTCACGGGGCCCGCTGTAGAGACGGAGCGAGTCTAGGCGGCGCCTGCGCCCTGGCTGATCAGGCGTGCGAGATGTTCGGGGTTGACCGGCTTCACCAGGTGATAGTCGAAGCCGTGCTCCGACGAGCGTTTGGCGTCGTCGGGAGAATCGTAGCCGGTCAAGGCGAGCAGCAGCATGTCGCGGCCGGACGGCTCTTCGCGTATTCGCCGTGCGACCTGATACCCGTCCATCGTCGGGAGGCCCAGATCGATGATCCCGACGTCAGGACGCATGACTTTCAAGAGTTCGAGACCGCGCGCGCCATCGGCCGCATCGTAGACCTCGTGGCCGGCGAGCTCGAGCATCATCCGCAGCATGGCGCGCGCATCGTCGCCGTCCTCGATCACCAGCACACGCCTGGCTTTCGCGCGGCGCTCCGCCGGAACTGAGACGCGCCGTTCGACCTGGACCGGGACAAACGGGGACTTCACCGCCGGCGGAACCGGCCGCAGACGCAGAGTGAATGTGCTTCCGTGCCCCTCGCCCGGGCTCGCCGCGACGACGGTGCCGCCGTGCAGTTCCACCAGACGGCGGACGAGGGCGAGGCCGATGCCGAGACCGCCCTGGGCGCGGTCGATCGTCCGATCCGCCTGCACGTACATGTCAAAGATGAAGGGGAGCACCTCCGGCGAGATGCCGACCCCCGTGTCCTGGACACTGAGCACTGCATCGCCACCATCGGCGCGGAGCGCTACCCGGATCTTTCCCCCAGGCTTGGTGTACTTGACCGCGTTGGTCGCGATGTTGGTAAGCACCTGCTGGAGGCGGACCATATCCCAGTCGACCCACAGCGGCTCGGGACTGATGTCCACCTGCCAATCCCACCTGGTGTCACCAATGAACGGCGCGACGGCCTGGCGGAGTTTCTCGGCGAGGTCGAGCGGCTGACGATTGAGTCTGATGTTGCCGGAGACGACGCTTTCGACGTCGAGCAGATCGTTGATCAGATGGGAAATGTGGGCGACCTGCCGCGCGATCACCTCCTGGGCCGACGTCGCCGGTTCTCCCCCCGCGGGTAAGGCCAACTCGAGGACGTGCGCGGCGGTGGTGATGGCGCCGAGCGGCGTCCGCAACTCGTGAGCCAGCACCGCCAGGAACTGATCTTTGGCGTGGCTGTCGCGTTCAGCACGATCGCGGTGGCTGTTGGCCTCGAGAAGCTCGCGCAGATCCGTCACGATCAGATTGAGGCGATCGCCGGCCGGCGATTCGACCGTGGTGAGCGACAAGCTGACATCGAAGACCCGGCGTTCGGTCCGACCAGCTGCGAGCGCGCGCGTCCGCTGCCGGCGCCGAGCAGCGCCGCAAGGTTGACCTGCGCCGCATGGTTCACAAACCGGTCGACGCTGCTGCCAACGACGGATTCGAGCGGAAGGCCGACGAGCGATGCGAATCGCGCGTTCGAATAAAGGATGTCGCCGCGAAGGGTGAGGACCAGGGCGCCATCCTGCATCTGTTCCACGAGGTCGCGGTAAGGCTCGTCGGCGCTGTGCAGCGTGTAAACCTGGTTGCCTCCGGCGCCCTCGACGACGATGGCGTCGATCTCGCCGCGCCGGATCGCGCGCAGCATGTCCTCGGCTTCAACCAGACGAGCGCGCAGTGCCTCGGTCTCGTCGTTGACGGTCATTCGGCGACTCCCGGGGCATGGGTGATATCCAGGCCAAGCAGCACTGATTCCTGATTGGACATGTCGCCGATCATGCGGCGCATCGGCAGCGGCAGCTTCTTGATCAGCGTCGGCGCCGCGATGATCTGCTCGCCCTTTGCAAGGACGGGCTGCTGGTAGATGTCGACAACTTCAAGGTCGTATCGTCCTTCGAGAAAGTGGTTACAGATGGTGCGGAGGTTCAGCACCGCGCGAATCGATCGTGGTGTCATGCCGGTGACGAACAGCCGCAGCACGTAGCGCTCGGCCGCGGCCGGCGGCGCCGTGTTCGCGAAGTCGCCGGGCGGGTCCGACGGGATCAGCGGCATGGAGTCGTCACTGGCGGACCTGGAGGTCGAGTCCGACGAGGACGCGCTCGGTGTTCGACAGGTCGCCGATGATTTTCTTGATCGGCTCGGGCAGCCGTCGCACCAGCGTCGGCACCGCCAGGATCTGGTCGCCGCGCGCGAGTTGCGGGTTCTCCATAAGATCGATGATCTCGATCTCGTAGCGCCCCTGCAGGTGCTGCTCGCAGATCTGCTTCAGGTTTCTGAAGGCCAGGACCGATTTCGGTGTTTGTCCCGCCACGTACAGCCGCAGCCGGTAGACCGACCCGGCGTCAGGCACAGCGGCGAGGTTCGACTCAGAGAGCTGCATGGCGGCCCAATCCTTCCGGCATTCGCCGGCCGTTCGATGCGGAGCGGGGTTGCTCCGCGGCGTCGAACAGGTCAAATCCGTGATCGGTCAGCGCGAACTCGCGCAGTTCGTTCGAGTGCGCCATCCCGCGCGACTTGAGCACATACAATCCGCGATGGTGCCGGCCGAGCACTTCATCGTTCGCGAGCACGACCCACGTGTCCATCAGCGAGGAAATGGTCGTTTCGGTCCGTTCGATGGCGGTCTTTCCCGGCAAGAGACTGGTCAGCATCGCGGTGATATTTTCGGTTTTCAGGTAATCGATCATCCGGGTCAGCATCGCCTGCACATCAGCGACGGTGCCCACCGTCATGAGGTTGGTGACCGGATCCATAACGACCACCGACGGCTTGAAGTTCGCCACTGCCTCGTGCATCGAGACCAGATGGGTCTCGAGGCCGTAGCGCGACGGCCGGTCGGCATGAAATTGCAGCAGTCCGGCCGTGACCCACGGCTCGAGATCGACGCCAATCGAGCGCATGTTCCGCAGGTGCTGCTGCGGCGACTCTTCAAAGAGAAAGCAAAGGCAGCGTTCTCCACGGCGGCAGGCGGCATCCAGAAAATGCGCCGAGAGGCTGGTCTTGCCGGTGCCGGCGGCGCCGGACACCAGGATCGTGCTGCCGCGGTAGTAGCCCCTGCCGCTGAGCATTTCGTCGAGGCGCGCGACGCCCGACGACACCCGCTCCAGCGGGGCCGCGTGCTGCAGCGCCAGCGAGGAAACCGGCAGCACGCTGATGCCGGCGGCGTTGATCAGGAACGGATACTCATTGGTTCCGTGGTAGGAGCCGCGGTACTTGACCACGCGAAGCCGCCGGGTCGACACCTGATCGTGGACGCGGTGATCGAGCAGGATGACCGCGTCGGACACGTACTCTTCGAGTCCCTGCCTGGTCAGAAGGCCATCGCCCCGCTCCGCCGTGATCATCGCGGTGACGCCCTGATCCTTCAGCCACCGGAACAGCCGCCGCAGTTCCGACCGCAGGATCGTGTCGTTCTTCAGACCGGCGAACAGCGATTCGATCGTGTCGAGAACGACGCGTTTGGCGCCGACCGAGCGGATCGCGTAGTCGAGGCGGACGAACAGACCCTCGAGGTCGTATTCGCCGGTTTCCTCGATCTCGCTCCGTTCGACGCGCACGTAGTCGACCGAGAGCTTTTGCGCCTGAATCAGCGCCGGAAGGTCGAAACCGAGCGACGCGACGTCGTTGGCGATCTCGTCGGCGTTCTCTTCGAACGTCATCAGCACGCCCGGCTCGTCGAAGTGGAGTGCGCCGTTGACGAGAAACGTCATCGCCAGCAGCGTCTTGCCGGAGCCGGGGCCGCCGCAGACCAGGGACGGCCGGCCTCTGGGCAGCCCGCCCCGGGTGATCTCGTCGAAACCCTGAATGCCGGTCGGGGCCTTGGCCAGCTCCTGGCCGGCTTTCAAATCCGCGACCAGTGCCGCCATCTCACTCGGTTTCTGCATGCTTCACCGCGAAAACTGCAGCTGGCGTCCGCCCGTCGTTGAGCGTGGCGACTACCCGGGGCGCCTGCTCGAAGGCACCGTGGGGAACGGGAGCCGGCCCCGGCGTGATCTCGGCCGACGCGATTCCGGGAACCTTGAAGAGCCTGTCGAGTTCGCGATTTGTCATGAGGAGATGCCTTGCCTTCTGTGGAGTGCTCGAGTGGTGAAGGTCAAGACTAACGGTTGAGCACCTGGCGGGGCTGTCTCGTATTGAACAGGGGGCGAAAACGGAAAGGGGCATCCTGCGAGGCCGGCTCTGACGAGCGACCTGCCGCGGATGATCGACGCGCTGCTCGAATCAGGCGTTGACGGCTTCGGCGAGCGGCGAGAACCCGAGCGACGTGGCCAGTTGCGCGGCGAGGATGGCGGCGAGAGCCCTGACCGATTCCTGCTGTTCCCCGCCAGGCCGCAGTTCGACGGCAAAGACCCCCACGCACCCGTCCGGCGTCAGGAGCGGCACGACCACGGCGCCGCTGGTGCTGTCGGTGCTGTTGACGATACGGGTCTGGGCGGTGCGGAATGACGCCGCCGTCGCGTTGTCGGTATCCCGGCGGACCTTCGGCATCTTCGCCAGCACATCGTCGGAATAGCCGTGCGCGAGCGCGGGTCGGAGGGCCGTCGCCTGCGGGTCCCACAGCCAGACGACCACGCCAATCGCATCGAGCAGGCTGGCGGCGCTTTCGAGCAGCGGCCCGACGTCGCGAATTGCGAGCACCTTCGCCAGCTGGGTGCAGAGGCTGGCGACCGCCGAGAGGTTCGGCTGTGGGGAGACGGCCGGGGCGGCGACCGGTTCCGGCGTGTCCTCAACAATCGGGTAATCGAGCTGGGGAATGTCGATCTCGACCAGGGCAGCCGGGATCACCACCGGTTCGACGTATGGCACTTCGCGCTCGACGGGATGCGCTTCGGCCTGCCGTGGTGCCGGTGCGGGTTGAGGGCTCCTGGTCTGGCCGAGTGACAGCGTTTTCATCGCCGCGTCGATGAGGTAGCGAAGCCGCATCGGCGGGCGGCGACCGTTCGGGGTCTCGTCGGTCACGACCGGTTTGACCGCCGGATCGTCGATCGCATCGGGGTAGAGCTCGAGGAACTCGCGAACCACCGCTTCGGGTTCGAGCCCGATGCTCTGCGCGTACGAGCGGATGAAGGAACGGCGAAAAATCCCGCACGGCCAGTGCGACACATCGTCCTGTTCGAGCCCTTCGAGCAGCGACTGGTTGATCTTGGTCTGGTCGGCAATCGTGCTGAGGGCAATCAGCTGTCGTTCACGCTGCTGGCGCAGTCGAGCGCCGAAACTTTCGGCCATGGGACACACCTCTGACAACAACCATGACGGCCAGACGCAATGCGCCGGCGCTTCCCGATGAAAATCTGGCGGTTCCGAGAGCTCGCATGAAGGACGGTTACCGCACAACCTCGCGCGAAGCGAGGCGTCCCCGTGCGGTTCAACGGGCTCTGAAATTCTTCCCGAGCGAGAGTACCAACATGTGTCGCGAGGTTCAAGTGTCGATTGAGATTATTTTCGTCGCTGCACCCGAATTGAGCGCGGCCGTCACGTAGTCTGCAAAGAGGTCCGCGACTTCGGAGTATGGTCACCTCAACCGTTCGACGAACTGTCGATGGCTGAAATCAACGACCTCACCGTTCAGGGCTCGAAGCTTCCGTCCGTACTCGGGGGGATCGGCAGTTTCATCATCCACGTGGGTGCCATCTCGCTCGGCAAGCCACTCGCGCCAGGCGTTGACGCGGTGTTCGACGTCGACGCCAACGCAACCAGCGGAAAAATCGTCGCGCTCGGGGGAGCCGGATCGTGGAAGCTCTCGCTGAAACGCGCGGGCCTGCGGATTCAGGCGATCTGGCCGACGAGCCTGGACGCGATCAAGCAGCATGGGCTCGCCGATCAGTTCGCGACGTATCCGGACGCCGTGATTCTGATGCTGACCGCCGGGGCCGACGCGGAAGGAAGAGCGGCGGCGGAGTTTCGGTACGCGCCGATCACCGCCTCGGCAACACTCGAGGCCGGCGCCGACGTCACGTTCATTTACGCCAGGGCCTATCCAAACCAGACTCCTTTGGGTCAGCTGATCGAGACGTTTCTTCGCGACCTGCGACTGCCAGCGACTTTGAAGGGTCCGGTTGCGGACGGCGAGACGATCGCGTTCGAGTACGGCGGGTACCTGGCCCTCGGCGCGTCACTCGGTATCGGCTACGAGCTGACCGGCACCCCCTCTTTCGAAATCGGTCAACTTCGTCTGTCCGAGCGATTCGGCGTCCGGCTGGTCGGAAGCGTCGGCGTGTCGGGCCGGGTGGGCGGCTTTTTCCGCGTGAAAATCAGCCCGGCGTTCGATGCCGGTCACCGGCCGGTGCCCGGCTGGACTCGCGTCACCGTCGAAAAGACTCGCACCACCCGATTCGCGGTGGCGGCCGATGCCTCGGCGGAGGTCAAGGCTCAATTGAGAGGCCTGCCGGACACGCCGCACGAGTTCCTCGGCGCCGTGCTCGGCGTGAACGTTCGGAATTGGCTGAACCTGCTCGACCGCGTCCGCGCCATGACCGACCTGAATCAGCTGCTCGCCGAATGCGACGAGCTGGCAATCGCGTTTCTGACTGCCTGGGCCGACCGTCAGCTTGCGCCGGACTCCTTGAAGGAGCTCGTCGCCGCGGCGAATGCGTTCGCGACGAAGTACACCAGCATCGAGGTGACGGTGATGTCGGCGTTCGAGCGCCATCATGACGGCGTCGCGGGCGCCGGCGCGGGTACACACACGGCGATCGAAACGCTCCGGCGGCTGCGCTCCTGGTGTGATCTCGAAGGGGCCACGGATCCGGTCCTGTGGCAGCTGGCCACCGAGCTGACCGGCGGAGACCTGCTCGAGTGGATCGCTGAACGGCCGGTCGACGAGATGCGGCAGCGGGCGGAGGAGTTCTCGGATCTGGAGAACCCGGTCGAACACCCGGCCCTGCACCGGCTGGTCGATCTCGTGAATGGACAATTCGGCCTCCGGCCGCTGCTCACCGAGCTCGCGAAAGTGAAAACGGTTGCCGATCTGAAGGCGCAGGCGGGGAAGCGGCTGGACGGCCTGGTTCAGCGGCTGCTCGGCGACGACATACGGCATCTCCAGGAGACCGATCCGGGGCACGCGCTCGCGCGGATCCACGCGGTCCTCGACCGGGTCGACTCGTTCGAGCGGGCTGCCTACGCCAGGATCACCGACGCCGCGCAGCAGGCCTTTCTCTTCGATCTGCACGCGGAATACTCGCGCGCGTCCGACAATGACGTTCTCGTCGACGTCCTCATCGACGCCACTCGGCCGGCCGGTGTCGAGCTGCTGAAGGCGGCGGCCCATGGCGACTGCCGGGCGCTGCTCGAATCGCTTTCATCGGCTCTCGTACGGCTGAACAAGGGCCGTCTGACCCATCGCCTCACTCGCACCCGCACCGTTGGCGTCAACATCGTCGGCTGGCATGCCGGCTGGCGGTATCGGGGAATGGAGCGGGCGATTCTCCGCGCCGATCAGCAGATGGCCGCCGACGACCGCGGCGGCGTGACGGTGCATACCACCGTCGATCTCACCCGGGACAAGGATCGACGACGGGCCCAGGAGCGGGTGGCGACCAACTTCATGATGCGGTTCATCGGCGAATCGCGCGGCGCGATCGAGCCCGATCCAGCGACGCTGGAATATCTGATCGAGACCTTGACGCGGATGGCGGCCAGCTACGAGCTCAGTTTTCAAGACGATTCAACCAGCCTCGCCGAGCTGGGGTACTACCTTGGTTTCGCGAGGGATTTCGGTCTGGCGGAAAGCGTCCGGACGGACGCCGTGGCGGCGATGCTGCCGCTCAAGGGCCCGGACAATTTCGGGCCGGTGACCGTCACCTACGACGTGCGGTATCAGCCGGACGGCCTAAGGAAGCTGTTCACGCAGCCGCTCGACGAAGCGACGATCCGGCGGACGATCCGCAAGGTCACTCTCGCCAGCTACATCCGCGCCGGCGGCAACCTGGGACGGCTCGGATGGGCCTACTGGTCGGCCACGACGAGGAAGTTCTTCGACATGCTGCAGACGAAATCGTTCGCCTCGATGTCGGCCCGCGAATTTTTCGTGGGTGATTCACCGTTCGCCGGCCTTACGGCGCCGCGGTACGTCGTCCTGCAGGGCACGCAGCTCGAAACGCTCCACACGATGTATCTGATCAAAGACGCCTTCGTCCGCGGCCTGCTCGCGCTCGAGGCACTGATTGGCAGCGGCCGCAAAGTCTCGCCGCGGGAGCTCGAAGATCGGCTCGGCGACATCTCCGGCGCGCTGAGGCTCCTCGACAGCTTCGGCGAATCGGTCAACACCGTGTTCGCGGTCTTCGATGCGTTGCTGACGGAAGTGGGCGGCGCGGACCGCGCCTCGTCGCTGAAGATCCAGTCGGAGGCGGCGGGGAAGACCGTCACGAAAGTATTTCTGGCGTCCGGTTCCCTGGCCTCGTGATCCGCTACGCGTTCACGTGATCGGCGATCGCCATCCTTCGCATCACTTCCGCCACTTTCACGAACGCGTCGACGACATCCGGATCGAAGTGGCTGCCTCGTCCCCTGACGATCATCGCGACGACGTCGTCGTGCGACAACGGATCCTTGTAAAGACGGCGCGTCGAGGTAGCGTCGTAGACGTCGACGACCGCCATGATCCGGCCCGGGATCGGGATCTGGGTACCGCGAAGGCCTTCCGGATATCCCGAGCCGTCCCATTTCTCGTGATGGGTGTAGGCGATGTCCTTGGCCATCGTCAGAATCGCATCGTCGTGGACGCCGGCGGCCGCCGCCGCGTTCAGGAACACGTCCCGTCCATGGGTCGGATGCTTGCGCATCTCGACCAGTTCCTCCACCGTCAGCGCACCGGGCTTGTTCAACAGACTGTCGGGCACACCGACTTTGCCGATGTCGTGGAGCGGCGCAAGGTTGGCGAGCAGTTCGACGTTCTCGGGCGTGAGGTAGTCCTTGAACGCCGGGTGCGTCGACAGCTGCTGCGCCAGGATCCGGGTGTACTGCTGCGTTCGGCGCGAGTGCCGGCCGGTTTCCGCGTCTCGCGTCGCGGTCAGCGACAGCAGCGACTGCACCATCAGGCGCTGCGAGGTGCTTCGGTCCTGAACCGCCCGGTCGGCGCGGCGATGCTCGAGTACCAGCTGGGCGATCGCCATGGTGGCGAGCGACGTCGAGAGGCCGAGCGTCGGAAACAGCGGCGAAACGAAAATGCCCTCGCGTGAGAGCAGCGAAAAAGCGCCGCCCCAGACCGCGGCAATGGCGGCTGCCACCGCGATGGCCGCCCAGGTGAAGCCCAGTCGGCCGACGAGCAGGGCGAGCACGATGCCTAATCCAAGGACCATCTGTGTTTCAAACGCGACGCCTGCCTCCGGACGCCGGATGAAGTCGTGCTGGAGCAGATTGTCGGCAACGGTGGCCTGAACTTCGACGCCGGCAAACAGCGTATCGAGCGGGGTCGAGACGACCTCTCTCGTTCCGAGGGCGGTCGTGCCCACGAGCACGACCTTGTCCTTGAACGATTCCGGCCCCGCGACGCCGCTGAGCACGTCAGCCGCCGACACGTAGGTAAACGTGCGCTTGGGACCGCGGTATCGCAGCAGGAGATTGCTCTTGCCATCAAGCGGCACGTTCACGTTTCCGAGCGCGAGCGTCGAGGCATTCACGTTGACGATGCGGAGTTCGGTATCCGACGTCGCCGTGGAGGCCATCACCGCTCCCAGCGCGAGGCTCGGGTAAATCCGGCCGTCGAGCTCGATCAACACCGGCACGCGTCGAAGCAGGCCGTCGAAATCAGGCGCCGCATTCAGGAATCCGGACGCGCCGGCAGCCTCGGTCAACACCGGCAGGTTGCAGATCGCGCCGGTGGCGCGGAAGAACGGTTCCTCGGCGGTCTCTTCTCCCCGACGGATGACCGGAATACCGAGTGCGTGCTGAACGCACGGGGTGCCCGGTTTGGTTGTCGGATCGAAGGTCATCGCGTAACCGAGCAGCACGTGGCCCGCCCGCAGCGAGTCGGCCAGCGCCACGTCGGCCGCCGCGCCCGAGCCGTACCGATCCGATTCCGCGAAGATGATGTCGAGGGCAATCGCCGCCGCGCCGAGATCGCGGAGACGCGACACCAGCGCGCCGATGACATCGCGGCGCCACGGCCACTGTCCAATCGCCGACAGGCTCTTCTCGTCGACGTCGACGATCACAATCCGCGGATCCGGCGGACGCGTTGGTATGGCGCGCACCATCGTGTCGTAGGCGGTGTGCTCGAGCGGCGTCAGCTGCGACGGGCGGTAGACCGAGAGGAGCGCGACGATGAAGGTGGGAAGGAGACCGCAGACGCGAACCAGGACGCGGGGGCGGCCTTTCATCTGATCGTGATTTCAACCCGCCGGTTGCGCGGCTCGGCGACGTCGTCGGCGGTCGGGATGAGAGGGTCCGCCTCGCCGTGGGACGTCACCTCGATCAGCGCCGGATTCATCCGCGCTTCGATCAGCAGGTTCCGGACCGTGTTGGCCCGCTTCAGGCCGAGCTCCACGTTCGACGGCCCCGCCCCGGTCGTGTCGGTATGGCCGATGACCACGACTTCCGGAACCGCCTGATCGGCGACCGACTGCAGGATCATCGGAAAGAGCGCACGGCTCTCGTCCGTGAGCTCGTCGGAGTCGAACCGGAAGTAAAGCGTGAAGTGCCGCGGGGCGGGAGGCAGGGAAGACAGCGCCGCGCCGAACAGGCGCTGGACCTCTGCCTCGCTCATCGGCGTCGCCGCCGACGGCGCGGCCGTGGTCGACGCGGTGGTGGAGGAACGGGGGCCGGCAAGATCGGTCGACCCTGCCGGATTCGAGACGTTGGCGCGTCCGGTGACGCCGCTGTCCGGGTCGGGCAACAACACCACCAGGCTCTGGCCGGGGCGCTCCGGGGCCGGAGTGACCTGGCGAGGCCCGCACGACCACGCGAACGCCGCCCCCAGCGTCACCACCAGAAGAGCGGCTGTTCGCGAGCTGATCATTCCACGCGGAGAGCCAGCGTCGTTCCGCGCACGCCGACAATCGCCGCCGGCGTTTCGAGTCGAATCGAGTCGGGCGCGAGCTTGGCGATGTGGCCGGATACGTAGGCGATGACGCCTCGAACAACATTCATGACAAATCCAACCTGGCCGCTCGCCGGCGTATACGCGTAGCGATCCAGCCGAACTTCACTCGACGGACCGAGCGACACGCGGGTGTCGTCCTTGAGCGTGATGCCGATGCGCCCGTCCGTGCCGGTCCGCAGCGTGTCGGCCTGGTACACCACCTGGCCCGCTTCAGCCTGCACCATGTTGCCGCCCCGAACGATGAACGCCGACCCCGACGCGATCTTCACTCGACCTGCGGCAACCTGCTCCTGGCCGAACGCCGGAACGGCCGCGAACACGAGCGCAAGAGCCACCGCCCACTGTCGAAGTTTCATGTCATTACCCTCAGGATCAAGATACTCCCGTCGAGGTTCGGGCCGGGTTCCGGGTCTGCCCGCGACTGCACAAACAGTGGTGACAGAAGTGTAAGCCGGACCCCGGCAAGTATCCTAGCGCTATGTCGTACACCGCTATTGTGATCGGCGCCTCCGGCGCGGTCGGTGGAGCCCTGGTCCGGGAGCTGCTCGGATCCAGTGCCTGCGAGGCGGTGGTGGCTCTCGTGCGGCGTCCGATCGACATCCAGGCCCCCGACAAGCTGCGCCTGCACGTGGTCGACCTCGACCAGCTGGAAAGCGTGACGGCGACGCTGGCCAGGGGCTGCGATCTGGCGTTCTGCACGATGGGGATCGGCCAGCCGCGTAAGGTGACACTGGACGCGCTGTGGCGGGTCGACGTCGAGTATGCCGGCGCGTTTGCCCGCGGCGCCGCGGCCGCCGGCGTCGCCCACATCTCGCTGCTCTCGGCCGTCGCCGCCAACCCCGGCTCGCGGAATCCTTACGTGCGAACGAAGGGGGCGGCCGAACAGGCGGTTGAGAGCGCCGGGATTCACCGCACCAGCCTGTTCCGTCCGAGTCTCCTGGTGACCCCGAACATCAGGTACGGTCTCCAGGATCGGGTGACGCAACGCGTCTTTCCACTGATTCAACCCCTCTTGCCCGCGCGCTATCACGCCATCCGCGTCGAGGACCTCGCCCGTGCGATGCGGATCAATGCCGAGCGGCCGGGTACGCCGGGCGTCGAAATCCTGCACTATCCGCAGTTCGTCCGGCTGCTCGGGCCGATTGGCTATAGTTGAATATCGCAGCTCCCGAAAACCGGTGTGTCGAGATGGCAAGGCTCCGAATCGTCCCGCTCACCATCGCCGCTCTATTAATCCTGTGGTGCGTCAGCCCGAGCGCCGCGCAAGAGGCCGGGCCGCTGCGCACGACGCTCTCCGCGCGTGCGTTTCAACAGGGTGAAGTCGTTCGACTCGACGTCACCTGTTCCTGCCAGATTGCCGGCGCGACCGCGACGGTTTTCGGCCACGCCGTTCCGCTCTTTCCGGTGCCCGGTTCCACCGCGTGGCGTGGCCTCATTGGCATCGACGTCACGGCAGCGCCGGGGAAGTATCCGGTTCGAATTGCCGCCGATCGTACGGGCGAGCCCGCGCTGAGGACAACGAGCGAGCTGGTGGTGGCGGTGAAACGGTTTCCAACCAGGCGGCTCACCGTCGAGCCGAGGTTCGTCGATCCGCCGGCGGCCGAAGTCGCGAGAATCCAGGACGAAGCGCGACGACTGCAGACGCTGTTCGACACCGTCACGCCGCGGATGCTGTGGCAGGGGACGATTCAGCTGCCGGTCACGGCTGAACCCTCCGGCAGCTTCGGCATGCGCAGCGTCTTCAACGGCCAGGCGAGAAGTCCCCACGGCGGCACCGATTTTCCGAGCCCCGCCGGCGCGCCGATTGCCGCGCCCGCCTCGGGTACGATCGTGATGGCCGAAGATCTCTACTTCACCGGAAACACCGTCGTCATCGACCACGGACTCGGGCTGTATTCGTTGATGGCGCATCTGTCGAAGTTCGACGTGAAAGCGGGCGATACCGTATCGCAGGGACAGGTGATCGGACTGGTGGGGGCCACCGGTCGGGTCACCGGCCCGCATCTGCATTGGACCGTCCGTCTCGGCGGCGCGCGGATCGATCCGCTGTCGCTTGTTGCCACCGCCACGACGCGCGACTGAGATGTCTTCCCTGTGAATACGTGGAACAGCCAGCGGTATCAAGAGCACGCGCCGTACGTGCCGAGCCTTGGCGCCGCGGTCCTCGATCTGCTCAATCCGCAACCCGGCGAGCGCATCCTCGATCTTGGCTGCGGTGACGGCACGCTCACGCAACAGATCGTCGCGCGCGGTGCGATGGTCGTCGGCGTCGACAGTTCATCCGACATGATCGCGGCGGCGGTTGGCCGCGGACTGGACGCACGCCTCGTCGACGCGGTGTCGCTGCCGTTCGATCAGGAGTTCGACGCGGTGTTTTCAAACGCCGCGCTGCACTGGGTCCGCGATCACGACGCGATGCTCGACGGGGTCGCGCGGGCGCTGAAGCCGGGCGGGCGGTTTGTCGCGGAGTGCGGCGGCCAGGGCAACGTCGCGGCGATCGAAGTCGCGGTTCGCGCGGTGCTGGGGCGGCGACAGCTTCAGCCGCGGATCGGCCGGTACTATCCGAGCGACGAAGAGTACAGCGCGCGGCTGGCGGCGCACGGATTCGCGGTGCGGACGATCGCGTTGATCCCGCGGCCGACGCCGCTCCCGACCGGCATTCGCGGGTGGCTCGAGACCTTCGAGCGGGCGACGCTCGACCGTCTGGGCGCGGAGAGGGAGCCGGCGCTCGCGGAAATGGAAGAGCTGCTGCGGCCGTCGCTGTGCGATTTCCGCGGCCGGTGGACGGCGGACTATGTCCGCCTGCGATTCTCGGCGAACAGGGCTTAAGGCTTAGGTCTTAAGCCTTAAGTCTTAAGCCCTAAGCCCGATAAGATCCATGGAGGTTCGCGTATGCACGGAGATCGCGTGAACGCCGCACACCCTATGGTCGCCCGGCGCCTTGGCACATCCCGCAGGCGTGTAGGACATCGCGCGGCCGTCGCCGCCTTCGAAGCCTGGCAGCGCCGCCAGGCCGCACACCGCGGCACGGCGCCAAGAGCCCAGAGCCCGAAGCCGAGAGCCTAAGCCGTAAGCCTTAAGCCCTAAGCCTTAAGCCCTAAGCCTTAAGCCCTAAGCCTTAAGCCCTAAGCCTTAAGCCCTAAGCCTTAAGCCCTAAGCCTTAAGCCCTAAGCCTTAAGCCCTAAGCCCTAAGCCTTTACTCTGTCTCCCGCCCGTCATACATTGAGCGCCTGAGGTGCATTCCATGGCAAGGCGCTTAGCCCACATCTGTCTGCTGCTGGCGGTTCTCGGGGGCGTGCAGGTCGCTGACGTCATCGATCTCCGGGCTCACCATTCCTTTGGCGCCGAGTACGACGCGAACAAGCCGATCACGCTGACCGGCGTCGTCACCAAGGTCGAATGGACCAACCCGCACACCCATTTCTATCTGGATGTGACCGACGAGAAGGGCAAGGTCACCAACTGGAAGTGGGAAGGCTACAACCTGGCCGTGCTGTATCGAATCGGCTGGAAGAAAGATCTGACCATCAAGCCAGGCGACAAGATCACCGTTTCCGGATGGCGGGCACGCGATGGCGGCAACTGGGCGCACTCGCGCGAAGTGACCCTGGCCGGCGGGAAGAAGTTGTTCTTCGGACCGCCTTCGGGCACCGGCGACGGCGGCGCCACGCCGGCGGTCGAGGTGCAGTGATGCGCGGCGTGAATCCACACCCTCAAAAGATCGTCATGTTCGTCATGACGGCCGCGCTCAGCGTCCTGCCCGCGGTGTCGCCCGTATCGATGCTCGCGCAGGCTGGCGGCGCGGTACCGCGCGGCGCGGACGGCAAGCCTGATCTGACCGGCGTGTGGCAGGGCGGCAGCACGCTGCGCGGATCGTGGGAAGAAGCGAACCGCGGCGTTGGCGTCGGCGGCAGCGGTCAGGATCCATCAGCGCCCGCGGTGCTCTCGTCGAACGATCGTCCGGCCGGCCGTGAGGGTGCGCCGTATCAGCCGTGGGCAGCGCAGAAAGTGCTCGAGGCGTTCAACCGGCGCGGCATCGACGATCCGACCGGCCAGTGCCTGCCGCCGGGCCTTCCCCGCGGCGTGATGCTCGGTTTGTTTCCGCAGCAGTTCATCCAGACGCCGACGCAGCTCGTGATTCTGTACGAGTACATGAACATGTACCGCGTCATTCCGCTGAACGGGAAGCATCCCGACGACATCATTCCGAGCTACATGGGAAATTCCGTCGCCCGCTGGGACGGCGACACGCTGGTCATCGACGTGATCGGCTTCAACGACAAAACCTGGCTCGCCGGCACGGGCACGTTTCATACCGATGCGCTGCACGTCACCGAACGCTATACGCGCGTCGACAAGGATCGGATCAATTACGAAGTCACGATGGAAGATCCGAACGTCTTCACCAAGCCGTGGACGCTGACGTCGAGTCTGATGCTGCGCGAAGGCACCCGCTTGCAGGAAATGGTCTGCGCGGAGAACAACATCGATCCCGATCGCTACGAGCAACTCCTGAAGAACGGGGTGAAGTTCACACGATAACAAGGCTGAGCTTGTGTTTTTATTGACCGACCGCTGGTAACGAGATAGGTTGCGCTCCTGAGCGAGGGACGTCCATCGCGAAACCCAGGAGGCGTCAATGACTGGTCGCACTCGTATCCTTCTCGTTGCTGCGGTTCTTCTCGCCACTGCCGACGTCCCCGAACACATCATCGCCGCGCCAAAGCAGACGCCTGAGAACGGCAGCGAGCAGACTCAGAAGCCGCGCGACGGTGGCAACGCCGCGAAACGAAACAACCTTTACCTGGTTCAGATGGCCGAATCGCCGGTCGGTTCTTACACCGGCGGCGTCGCCGGTCTACCGGCAACCCGGCCCGGTCGCGGCCGGAAAATCGATCCCGACAGCGCGGATGTCCAGGGCTATGCGGGATACCTCACTGGTCGTCACGACGCCGCGCTCAATCGTGTCGGCGGCGGCCGCAAGGTCTACGACTATCGTTACTCGTTCAACGGATTCGCCGTCGCGCTCACCGACGCGCAGGCGGCCGCACTGCGCAGCGCGCCGGGCGTCGTCAACGTCGTCAAGGACACGTTGCGGTCGGCTGACACCTCAAATACACCGCACTTTCTCGGCCTCGATGCGAACGACGGCCTGTGGACACGGCTGGGAATCGACAACGCGGGCGAGGACATCGTCATTGGCGTCATCGATTCCGGGATCTGGCCCGAAAGTGAAAGCTTTTCCGACCGCACCGGCACGAACGGCAACGGGTCGAAAGGCGGAAAACTGAGTTACCACAACCTGCATGGCTGGCACGGCAAGTGCGAGAAGGGCGAGGCCTTCAAGCAGTCGGACTGCAACCAGAAACTGATCGGCGCCCGCCGCTACAACGATGGCTGGGGCGGCGACGCCGGTATCGCCGAAGATCGTCCGTGGGAGTTCACCTCGCCGCGCGACTATAACGGCCATGGGACCCACACCGCATCGACCGCCGGCGGCAATCACGGCGTCGCCACGACCGGGCCGGCGGCGATCTTCGGTCCGGTCAGCGGCATGGCGCCGCGGGCGCGAATCGCGGTCTATAAAGCCCTCTGGTCCACGGAAGACGCGTCGGTGGCGAGCGGCTTCACCTCGGATCTGGTCGCCGCCATCGATCAGGCGGTCGCCGACGGTGTTGACGTGATCAACTACTCGATTGAAGGCTCGAGCACCAACTTCCTCGATCCCGCGGAAGTCGCGTTCCTGTTCGCCGCCGATGCCGGCGTGTTCGTTGCCGCTTCGGCCGGCAACAGCGGTCCGACGTCCGGTACCGTCGCGCACCCGAGCCCGTGGATCACGACGGTCGCGGCGGGTACCCACAACCGCGATGGACGAGGATCGGTGCGGCTCGGCAACAACGCCGTTTACAACGGTCCGTCGCTCGCAACCCCCGTTGGGCCGGCGCCGCTAATCAGCTCCACGGCTGCAGGGATGACCGGCGCGAACCCGACCGCCGTCAGACTGTGTTTCGCCGCTTCGGACAACGGTGGAACCCCGGCTCTCGATCCCGCGAAAGTCGCGGGGCGCATCGTCGTCTGCGATCGCGGTACGAACGCGCGCGTCAACAAGAGCCTGGCGGTCCTTGAAGCGGGCGGCGTCGGGATGATCCTGGTGAACGTCACGCCCAATTCGCTGAACGCGGATTTCCATTTCGTGCCTACCGTGCACCTGTCAGATACGGATCGTCCGGCGATCCTCGCATACGCCGCAACGGCAGGCGCCACCGCGACGATCAATCAGGCGACCCTGGTCTACAACGTCCCGGCGCCGTTCACCGCCGCGTTCTCGTCGCGCGGCCCGCTCACCGCCGGCGGAGGCGATCTGCTCAAGCCTGATTTGATCGCGCCAGGTCAGGACATCATCGCCGCCGTTGCGCCTCCGGGCAATCACGGTCTCGAGTTCAACGTCTACAGCGGCACGTCGATGTCGAGCCCGCACGTCGCCGGACTCGCGGCCTTGCTCAAGAACGTGCACCCGGACTGGAGTCCGATGATGCTGAAGTCGGCGCTGATGACCACCGCGTCCGACGTGCTCGACGGACCGAACACCAGTCCGGCGGTCATCTTCAGTCAGGGCGCGGGCCATGTTGTTCCGAACAGCGCCGCCGATCCGGGCGTGGTGTTCGATTCGGGCGTCAACGAGTGGCTCGCGTTTCTGTGCGGGACGACCAACGGGGTCAGCGCCGGACTCTGCAGCGCGCTGGCCGCGGCCGGTTACTCCCTCGATGCGAGCGACCTGAACGTGGCCTCGATTGCCATCGGTGATCTGGCCGGCGCGCAAACGGTCACGCGATCGATCACCAACGTCGGCCCGTCGGCGGCGACCTACACCGCGAGCGTCACCTCGATGACGGGGATCGACGTCAGCGTGAGCCCGCCGACAATGACGATCAACCCGGGACAGACACGGTCCTTCCAGGTGACGTTCACCAGGACTGTTGCGGCGCTCGCCGCCTACGCGGGAGGTCAGCTCACCTGGAGCGACGGCATTCATCGGGCCCGCGTCCCACTGGTGGTTCGCCCCGTCGCGCTGGCCGCACCGGCGTCGGTGTTCGGCAACGGCGCCCTGATCCGTTACCAGGTGACCTTCGGCTACACCGGTCCATTCACGGCCACCGGCCGCGGCCTGATCCCGGCAACGACGACCAATGGCGCGGTCGTCGACGATCCGGGCGACCTGTTCAATCCTGCTGGGCCGGGAGTCACGGCGATTTCGGTGACGATCCCGGCGGGCACGACCTACGCTCGCTTCTCGCTCTTCGACGCGAACGTGTCGCCGGCCGCGGATCTCGATCTGTACGTATACAAGGGCACAACACTGGTGGGCGGCAGCGGCAGCGGCACATCCGCGGAAGAGGTCAACCTGCTCAACCCGGCAGCCGGCAATGACTACATCGTCTACGTTCATGGCTTCTCCGTGCCAGGCTCGGCCAACTTCACGTTGTTCTCATGGCTCCTCGGATCGACGGCGAATGGCAACATGACCGTGAACGCGCCGGCCGCGGCGTCGACCGGCGCCACCGGCACGATCGACCTGACATTCTCCGGGCTGGCTCCAGCGACGAAGTATCTGGGGTCGGTGTCGTACTCGGGCTCCGCCAATTTGCCGAATCCGACGATTGTTCGCGTGGATACGCCCTGATGTAGAGTCTCAGACGTGACGCGACCCGTTTTCGGCGCCTGGCTCGTTCTGCTGGCTGGCATCACCGCTGTCACTGTCGTCGGGGGTGTCGCGCAGGCCAGGTATCCGAAGTCCGTCGTGACCCTCGCCACCCATTCGAGTCCGGGCGGGGGGAGCGACGTGTTCCTCCGCGAGATGGCGCCCTTCCTGTCGAAGATCATGGGCGTCACGCTGGTCGTCGACAACCTCCAGGGGGGCAGCGGCGCCAAGGCGATGGCGCTGCTGTCCCGCGCCAAGCCGGACGGCGGCATGTTCTACGCGACCACGCCGACGTATATCTATACGTCGCTGTTGAGCACGCCGGCGGCCACCTATCGGGACATCGAGCCGCTGGTCAACATTTTTTACGACCCCGAAGTCCTTTATACGGCGGCCGATTCACCCTACAAGACGCTCCAGGACGTCATCGATCGCGCGCGCAAGGGCGGCGGCCGGTGGGGCGCGGCGAATCCGGCGTCGCTCGAACGCCAGGTGATGGAACGGCTGAAACAGAAAGCCGCCGTTGCCCCCGTCGTCGCAACCTTCGAGGGCGGCGGCGATCTGCTGATCAACGTCCTGAACCACACGCTCGACATGGGGATCGGCGAATTGCAGGAGCTCGGTGGACAGCTGGACGCCCGCAAGATTCGACTGCTGGCGGTGGTCGGCGACGCGCGGCTGCCGCGATTTCCTGAGGTCCGAACCGCGAAGGAACAGGGCATCGATCTGTCGGTGCGCAAGTTCCGCGGCCTCGCCGGCCCGAAGGGCACGCCGCCGGCGATTGTGGCGGTGTGGGAAGCCGCGGTTCGGCGGCTGCTCGACGATCCCGATTACAAGAAGATCTACACCGCGAACGGCCTGCAGCCCGGTTTCATCGCGCACGCCGACTACGTCCGCTTCATGGATGACTTCGTCGGCGAGACATCCGCCTTCCTCAAAGCGTCCGGCGTGATTCGGTGAACAGGGACGTCGCGCTCGGCGGCGTGGCCCTCGCGCTCGCCGTCGTGTACTACCTGATGGCCCGCGCCATTCCGTCGAGTTTTCTGGCGGATGCGGTCGGTCCGCAGGGTCTGCCGCAGGTTTACGCCTACGTGCTCGCAGGATTGTCGATTCTGCTGATCGTCAGGTCGCTCGGGCGGCGCGAGTCAGCGGAAAAGTCACCGGAAAAGGGGTCGGGAGTCTTTTCCGCGAAGTCTCCGGAAAAGACTCCCGACCCCTTTTCCGATGAACGCGCGAGTGCCTGGCGCGTGGCGGGGCTGCTGGGGATCGGCGCGGTCTACGTCGCGATCGTGTCATGGCTCGGCTACACGATCTCGCTCGCGGCCCTGATGATCGCCACGACTTACTATCAGGGCGGCGGCATCACCCGGCGCAGCGTCGTCATCGCGGTGTCGGGCGCGGTCGCGCTCTGGTTGCTGTTCGTCGTGCTCCTCGGCATTCCGCAGCCATCCGGATTCTGGCCGGCCTTCTTCTAGCGTGCTGACCAGCCTGTTCACGACACCGATTGTGCCGGCCGCCTTTGGCGGCGTCGCATGGGGCATCCTCGGCGGGGCGCTGCCCGGCATCTCGCCGTCGATCACGATGGCGCTGCTGGTGCCGTTCACCTACGGCATGGATCCCACGGTCGCCGTCGTGCTGCTCGCCTCCACCTACGTCGGCGCCGAATACGGCGGATCGATCCCCGCGATCCTGATTCGCACGCCGGGCACCAACGCGGCGGCGGCCACGGTGGCCGACGGCTACGCGATGAAGATGCAGGGAAAGGCCGGCGAAGCACTGGGGATCTCGCTGTATTCCGGTTTCGTCGGCGGTCTGTTTGGACTGCTCGTGCTGGTCCTTCTGACCGAGCGGCTCTCGGCGGTGGCGCTGGCGTTCACGCCGGTGGCCTATTTCGCGCTCGGCATGCTGGGACTGAGCGTGATCGCATCACTCGCCGGCGACTCTCTGCTGAAGGGGCTGATGGCCGGCGTCGCCGGTTTGATGATTGCCACCATCGGCACCGACCCGGTCACCGGACTGAACCGGTTCACGTTCAACAGTCCGGAGCTGCTGTCCGGCATTCCGCCCATCCTCGTGATGGTCGGCCTGTTCGCGATCAGCGAGCTGTTCGTGCAGAGCGGCGAACCCGGCTGGGAAACGGCGACCAGGGAAAGCATCCGGATCCGGTTTCCGAGCGGCGCAACCTGGCGGCGCATCGCGCTGCCGCAGGCGATCGGATCGGTCATCGGCACCTTCGAAGGCGTCATGCCCGGCGGCGGCGGCGCGATATCCTCGTTCCTTGCCTATAACGAGGCGCGGCGCTGGTCCCACCACCCGGAAGAATTCGGGCACGGATCTCCGGAAGGCGTCGCGGCGCCAGAGGCCGCGAACAACACCGTCGCCTGTACCGCGCTGGTGCCGATGCTGAGTCTGGGAATTCCGAGTTCCAATTCCTCGGCCGTGCTCCTCGGCGGATTTCTGATCCACGGTCTCAACCCGGGACCGCTGCTATTCGTGCAGCATCCGGAAGTCGTCAACGGTCTGTACGCCGGCCTGTTCGCGGCCAACGTCGCGATGGTGCTGATCGGCTACATCATCATGATGCCGTGTCTCTGGCTGGTTGGCCGCCCCAAGCCGTACCTGATGGCGTTCATCTACGCGCTCGTCGTCTCCGGCGTCTACTCGATCGAGACCAGCCTGTTTCACGTCGGCCTTGTGCTCGCGTTCGGTGTCGTCGGTTACGTGATGCGATCGTGCAAGGTGCCGTTCCTGCCGATGGTGCTCGGGGTGGTCCTCGGCTTCATGGTTGAATCGAATTATCGACGGGCGCTGGTGCTTTCCGGCGGCGACCACCGGACGTTCGTTCAGGATCCGATCTCCGCGGGACTCCTTGTGCTGGCGTTTCTTTTTATCGCCGGCTCGCTGGTCCGTCACTTTACCGAGCGACGGCGCGCCACGACCGGGACGGGCGCGATATGACGTTTTCCCCGCCGCGCGCCGAACCGACGGTCGCTGAAACCGTCGCCGGATGGCTCGCGTCCACCACCCCCGATGTGATCCCGGCGGCCGCGGCCGGCATGGCGCGCAGGCTCTTCGTTGACGTCGCCGGCCTGTGCATCGCCGCGCGCGGCGAACCATACGTGCTCGCAACGCTCGCGGCGGTGGATGCGGGCGGCGCATGCACGGCGCTTGGGCATCCCGGCGGCTACGACGGCTTTGGCGCCGCGCTCGTCAATGGCACCGCGGCGCACGGCGAGGACTACGACGACACCTTCGAGGGCGGACCGGTTCATTCCGGCGCGGTCGTGGTGCCGGCGGTGCTGGCGATTTGTGAACGGGAAGGGCTCGGCGGCGACCGCCTGCTCGTCGGCATCGTCACCGGCGCGGAGTTGATGTGCAGGCTCAGTCTCGTCGCCCCGATGGCCACACACAAGGCTGGATTTCATCCGACCGCGGTGTTCGGCGCGATCGCGGCGGCTGGCGCCGTGGCGGCCGCGCTGCGCCTGCCGCGTGCCGCGATCGCGTCGGCGATCGGCATCGCCGGCAGCATGGCGTCCGGGATCATCGAGTATCTGGCCGAGGGGACGTGGACCAAGCGGATGCACGCCGGGTGGGCGGCGCAATCAGGCGTCCGCGCCGCTTTGATGGCGCGCGCCGGTTTCCTGGGTCCACCAACGGTGCTCGAGGGGACGCACGGCCTGTACCGGGCGTTCGCGCCGTCGGTGGCGCCCGACTTCAATCCGCTGATCACCGATCTCGGTACCCGGTGGGTAATGGAAGCGATCGCATTCAAGCCCTACGCGTGCGGCACGATGACGCAGCCGTTCATCGACTGCGCGATCCGGCTGGCCGAAGCGGGCGTCGCGGCGGAGGACGTCGTCGAGATAGTGTGCGAAGTCGCCGAGGGGACCGTGCACCGCCTGTGGGAGCCACTCGCCGCGAAACATCGTCCGGCGACGTCCTATGCGGCGAAGTTCAGCACGCCCTTCTGCATGGCGGTCGGGTTCCTGGAACGCGACGCTGGTCCGGCCCAGTTCAGCGACGATCGCATCCGGAGCGCGGCGGTGCTGCAGCTCACCGAAAAAATCCGGTATCAGATCAACCCTGGCGATGATTATCCCCGGACGTTTACGGGTCATCTGCTCGCTACACTCAGGGACGGCAGCCGGCGGGAGTTTCGTCAGCCCTATCTTCGCGGCGGAGCACACGCACCGCTTTCGGATGCGGACGTCGAGAGGAAGTTCATGAACAACGCACGTTATGGCGGATGGAATCGAGCGCAGGCCGAACGGCTCCTGACGATGGCGGGGATGTCGGCGGGAAGGTGTAACTTGTTCGCGCAATCCCGGCTCGACGCGTTCTCGGAGTTCCGCGCATGAACAATCTGGACGGACGCGTCGCCGTGGTGACCGGAAGCGGGCGCAACATCGGCCGCGCGATCGCGCTGGAGCTGGCCGGCGCCGGCGCGGCGGTGATGGTGAGCGCGCGCACATCGGGGGCGGAGGCGGAGTCCGTGGCCGAGGAGATCCGCCGCGGCGGTGGGCGCGCGGCCGTCAAGCTCGCCGACGTCGCCGATCCCGATGCCGCGGCGGCTCTGATCGCGGGGGCGGTCGAGGCCTTCGGCCGCCTGGATATTCTCGTGAACAACGCGGCGGTGCGGCGCGAGATCGATTTCGCGCGCCTCGACTATCGCGAATGGCGGAACATCGTCGGCACGATCCTCGACGGCGCGTTTCTTTGCAGCCATGCCGCCTTGCCGCATCTGATCGCGTCTGGATCCGGGACGATTGTCAACATCGGCGGCCTGGCCTCGCACACCGGCGCCAGCAGGCGCGCCCATGTGATCGCCGCCAAGGCCGGCCTGGAGGGGCTGACGCGTGCGCTGGCCCACGACCTCGCGCCGCACGGCATCATCGTCAATACGATCGCGCCCGGACTCGTCGACACGGTCCGCGAGCAGTTGCCCTCACATCATGCGACGCACAAGCCGCTGGTGGGCCGGCTGGGAAAACCCGCGGAAATCGCCGCGCTCGTGCACTTCCTGTGCGGCCCGGACGCCCGGTACATCACCGGCCAGACCATTCACGCCAACGGCGGCGTGTTCATGGCATAGGCTCGAGAAATTTACAATTAGGAATTAGAAATTAGTAATTCGCGAGAGGGCATCGAGTGCCGCCCGCTCGTGTTCCTCGGCCTGGGCGATGGTCTTGCTGTTGGATCGATAGAGCGCCGACTCGGCGCCGCGCTGCGGCAGGCGGCCCGCTTTCTTCAGCCATTCGGATCGCAGACGCCAGCTTTCCGAGCGGAGGCGCACGTATTCCTCCGCGGTCGCGACCAGCGGCCGATGCTCCGGCGGGACCGCGTCGAGTGCCCTCAGCCGCGCATCGGTGACCTGCAGCTCCGGGATAATCGTGCGATCGATCAGCGTCGCGAGCGCTTCGGCGGTCATCCGGTTGCGGCGGAAGCGCTCGGCCGCCTTCTGATACGTCTCGGCGATGCGATCCTCGGCGGCGACTGTCCGTTCAAGCTCGGGCTTGACGTCGGTGATGCCGCGGAGAGGGATGGCGCAGACGACCAGCATGACCGCCACCGTCGCCGAGACATAGGCGGCGGGTCGTGCCGCGGGCTTGCGATCGTTGACGCCTCTCGCGAGCACGGTTCCGTAGACCAGGCCGGTAAGGACGCCGGTGACTTCCGCGGCGGTGCTCAGGTTGTCGTCCACCAGGTTGTAGATCGCGAAGAGCGCCGCCGCCGGGACCAGTCGTCTTGCGACTCGCAAGGGGATGGTCACTTCCGAACGGTGCCGCATCGCCCAGATCGAGGAGGCGCAGGCCAGGCCGTAGAGGCCGAAGATCGCCCCCGAGGCGCCAATGCCCGTGGCCATCGGTTCGACCGCGAGGTTGACCAGGCTGGCCGCGATACCGGCGGTGATGAACACCGCGACGACGATCAGCCGGCCGACGAGACGTTCCAGAATCAGCCCAACCTGGGCAACCCCGGCGATGTTGATCAGCAGTTGCAGCACGCCGCCGTGAACGAAGACGGACGCCAGCAGACGCCACCATTCGCCATTTCTCGTGCGCAGCCAGAAATTGCCGCCCCAGTTGACGATCGTTTCGTGATCAGAGAGCGCGCCGTCGCTGCGGATCATCAGGAACAGGACCACGATGTTCGCCGCGATGATCGCCGGCGTCACGAACGCCCAACGCGTCCTCGCGCGGAGCGCGTCCCGGAACTGCTCGCACTCCGGCCGTTTTCGTGTCAGCTCGTACTTGGCCTGAAGGAGGGACGCCCAGGCCGCTGCAGCCAGCTGCTTGCGCGTCTCCGGCTCCGTGGCCCGGAAGACCACGACGACGATCGCCAGCAGGGCGATGATGGCCAGCATGCCTCAGGAGGGGTCCACGAGATGTGCCAACGGACCCCCTCGATTCGGGCCGGATTCTCGATAGGACCGGCGGATTCGGCCGGGCGCGCCGTCAAGTCTTGGACCCGACCCACGAGGTTTGTAACAACGGGCTCTGGGCTTCATTTCTGGGCTTCGGGCTCTGGGCTTCAGGCTTCAGGCTCTCGGCCCCTCAAGTGGGGACACGCATCGAGGCGACTCGCGCGAGGGCGGCATGGAGATCGGGCGCATCCGGCAGTCTCACACGAAATACGCCTTCGAGTGCCTGCCGCAGCTCCTCGACGCTGTGCAGCATCCGTTTCTCTGTCCGCCCGTCGAGATGGTGCACCGCGAGCTCGTTGTTGCGCAGCGCATGCCGGCGATCGGCATCGGGTCGCGCCGCGACGAGATTGACGACGAACCGCGACTCGGGATGGTTGGAGAGATACCAGTTGCACATCTCGTAGTCGGGCAGCAGCTGTGTCTGCAGGCCGAACCGGTACAACGCGCGCCACTCGCCGGCGATCTTTGCCTGGACGATGAACTCGTCACGCGCTTCGAGCAGGCGGAACGGCTCGTGCGGCGTGGCCTGCTCGACGTCGGTCTGCAGCCGGAGCGGCGCGGTCAGTGTCAGGCCGCCGAAGCCGACGTCAACAATGTAAGGGGCGCCGTCGAGAGCGACGAGCAGCAGCATGTGCGTGCGGCCGCCAACCGCGCTTTCGGGCAGGCCCATCGTGACCCGCGCCGCGAGCCACGTCACGTCGAATCCCAGGGCGCGCAGCACGTGGCTGAAAAGCAGGTTGTGCTCGTAGCAATAGCCGCCGCGTCCGTCGTGGACCAGCTTCTGCTGAAGCGACGCCGGGTCGAGCCGCACCGGCCAACCGACGAACGGATTGAGATTCTCGAACGGGATCGTCTGCGCGTGACAGCGCTGCACCGCCCGAAGCGTGTCGAGGTCCGGCGCCGCCCGGCCGGCGTAGCCGATCCGCTCAAAGTACGCGCTGACGTCGATCGTGTCGGCCATCGCTATCCTTCGCGCCTCAGCACGTAGAGCGCCGCGACGAAGGACACTATCGTGAACACGGCAAAGCCGGCCGCTTCCAACGCGATGGTGCCCGGCTGGCCGAGCCCGATCGTGGCGTAACGCATGACGTCGACGTGCCAGGTGACCGGATTCGCGAGCGCGATGGCCCGAAACACCGCCGGCAGCGGCTCGAGCGGGTAGAACATCGAGCTCGCGAACAGGAACACGAAGTAGAAGATCGACGTCACCGTGTTGAAGGCATCATTGCGACGAATCGCCAGGGCGAAGATCGCGTAGAAGAAGAACCATCCGGCCGTGCCGATGACCACCGCCGCCACCAGCAGCGGAAAGCCCTCGGGCCGGATCGCCACGCCGAGAACCACGCGCGCGAGCACGACGGTCACGAAGGCCTGCACCACCCCAATCGCCACGTTGAACAGGACTTTCCCGAGCAGGTATTCCGCCCGGCTGATCGGATACGTCAACATCTCAAAAAAGATGCCGTTGTCGCGGTCCATGAAGAACGACCAGGCGGTATTCGACGCGATGCCGAACCCGGCCATGCCGAGCACGCCGGCCAGAAAAAACGCGTGGTAGTTCGTCGGCAGACGCGCGAACCCGATCGCCTCGTTCATGCCGACGCCGAACACCAGCAGGTAGCCGAGCGGGTAGACGACGTCCCAGAAGATGAACAGCGCATTGGTGGCGCGGATCTTCCCCTCCCGGTACATCACCGCCGACAGCGCGCTCACGACGCTGCTCCCTTCGTCAGCTCCACGAAGATATCCTCGAGGCTCGCCCCGCCGACTTCGAGCCGCAGCACCCGGCCCCGGGCGGCCAGCGCCGCGACGACCGGAAGGATGCCGCCGTGGTCTTCCTTGACGGTGATCTCCACCGTGTTGTGCGTCACCGAGACGCGAATCGGGTGCAGCGCCGCGAGCTCCTGTTCGATCGCCGGCGGCAGCCCGTCGAACGTGACCGTGACGTCATAAACCCCCTGCGAGAGCAGTTTCAGCGTGTGCAGGTCGCCGCGCGCCGCCTGGCGGCCGTGATTGAGGATCAGGATGTCGTCGCACAGTTCCTCCACCTCGCTGAGGATCTGCGTCGTCAGCACGATCGTCCGCCCGCGGGAAGCCTCGCCGCGGAGCCTGTTCATGACGCTGCGCTTCAGGATCGGATCCATCCCGGTCGTGAACTCGTCGAGGAACACTACCGGTGTGTCGACCATGAAGACCTTGGCCACCTGGACGCGCCGCTTGAAGCCGCCGCTGAGATCGATGACCTTGCGGTTGGCGTCCGCGGTCAGGCCGAAATCCTCGAGCACGCGGTCGGCGCGCGCGCGAATCTCGCGGACACCAACGCCGTGGAAGCGGGCGAAGGTCCCCAGGTTGTCGCGGACCGAGAGGAACAGTTCGACCGCGGTTTCCTGAATCACCACCGAGATCCGGCGCCGGACCTCGAGCGGCGAGATGACGACGTCCTGATCGAGGACCGTGGCGGTGCCGGCGGTCGGCCGCGCCAGCGTCGACAGGATGCGGAGCAGCGTCGTCTTGCCGGCACCGTTCGGGCCGAGCAGGCCGAAGATCGTTCCGCGCTCGACGTCGAAGCTGAGACCGTCCAGAGCGCGGACATCCGGCTGGCCGCGCCGCGCGTACACCTTGGTGACGTCGCGAACGCGAATCGCCGCGCTATTCGTCATCCGGATGCTTCCGCATGTATTCGCGGACGAAAGGGCAGAGGACCACGAGCCGCTGGCCAGTCTGCGCCCGGGCCCAGCGCAAGGCTTCCTTCGCCAGCAGGGCGCCGAGACCACGGCCGCCAAGGGCCTTCGGCACTTCGGTGTGGAGGATGGTGATTTCGCCGTTCTCCTGGCCGTATTGCAGAAAACCGACGTGCCCATCGAGATGGACTTCGAAGCGCTGCTCCGCGGGATTGTGCTGGACGTTGATGTTGTCTGGGATGTTGTCGGACATGGATGTCATTGTGCCATCATGACGGCATGCTTCGCCGCTCGCTCGGGGCAGCGCTCGTGATCGGGGCTGTCGTGATGACGGCGCCGGGCGCCGCCGGGCAGGTGTCGCTCGCGAATGCGTCGCGCGTCTCGTTCGACGAGGCGGTCAAGGCGGCCGCGGAGCTGCCGCGGATTCACAGCCTGCTCGTCAGCTGGCGCGGTGCGCTGGTCCTCGAACGCTATTTCAATGGCCGGCGCGCGACCAGTCCCGCGAACATCAAGTCGGCGTCCAAGAGCGTCATTTCAGCGCTGGTCGGGATTGCGATCGAGCGCGGACACATCATGGACGTGCAGCAGCCGGTCAGCGCGTTCCTGTCCTCCGATCAGTTCGCGACCCGTGACGATCCCCGCCGCCAGATCACCATCGAAGATTTGCTGACGATGAGATCGGGTCTGGAGTCGACGAGCAACCGGAACTACGGGGCCTGGGTGACGAGCCGGAACTGGGTGCGGCACGCTCTTTCGCGGCCGCTCCTGAACGAACCGGGCACGCGGATGCGCTACAGCACCGGCAATACGCACCTGCTGTCGGCGATTCTGACCAAGGCCAGTGGCAAGTCCACCTGGCAGTTCGCGCAGGACACGTTGGCCAAGCCGTTGGGTTTCACGCTGTCTCAGTGGCCGCGCGATCCGCAGGGGATTTACTTCGGCGGCAACGACATGGTGATGACACCGCGGCAGATGCTGGCGTTCGGAGAGCTCTATCTCAAACGCGGCCGCGTGAACGGCGTCCAGGTCGTTCCCGAGGCGTGGATCGACGCCTCGATGGTCCCGAGAGGACGGTCGGATATCAGCGAGCGGCAGTACGGGTACGGCTGGTGGATTCGCGATCTCGCCGGCCAGCCGGGTTTTTATGCCTGGGGATTCGGCGGGCAGTTCATCTTCGTCGTGCCGACACTCGATCTCGTCGTGGTCTCGACCTCGTCCGCCGACGGCGCCGAGGAGCGCCGCAGCCACCGGCGCACGGTGGACGAGATCATCGAATACCTGATCGTCGAACCGGTGGTTGATGCGAATCGATAGGGCTTAAGCCGGTTTCTTCGCTTTCGCCTCCGCGATCCGCTTCTCGGTGTCCTCAACCCGCTGCTGAAGGAATACCGGGATCTCGCCGGGGTTGACGTAGGGATTCGGCTCGCCCGCCTTGCGGTTCTTGAGTTTCTCGTACTTCTCGAACAGGCTGACCGACCACGGATGGCTGTGCAGCCAGACGTCGGACCCTTTGGTCAGCGTCTGCAGCCGCTTGGTGGTGGCGAGAAACTGTTCCATCACCGCGACGTCCGGGCTCTGCAGCGTTGGACCGGGCCACATGAACACCTGATGCATCTGGCCGTTGTCGGTCACCGGAAACACCAGCGAGGTCGTGCCGGGCGTATGTCCAGGCGTCAGGTAGAGCGTGATGGTCGTGTTCCCGAGCTTCAGCGTGTCGCCGTCCTTGACGATCATGTCGCGCGGAATCAGCTTGCTCGCGACCGCGGCTTCGCCTTCCTTCCTGATCGTGTCTTCCATCAGCTTCCAGTCCGCTTCGGCCATCAGGACCTTGGCGCCGGTCATCGCCTGCATCCGTTTCAGCCCACCGTAGTGATCGTCGTGGCCGTGGGTGATGAGGATGTATTTGACGTCCTTGGGGTTCAGGCCCAGCTCCTGCATCGCCTTGGCGGTGTGTTCGCCAAACTCGCCGAACAGCGTGTCGACGAGGATCAGGCCGCCGCTGGTCTGAATCACGTAGGCGTTCACGAAATCGAGGCCCACGTAATAGAGGTTGTCGAACATCTTGAACGGCGGCACCGCCTTCGCGGTCGCCTCGCTGAGGTTGGCGGGTCGGGGCACCTGCTGTGCGTACGCCGTGGGCGCGGACGCAGTCGTCAGCACCGCGACGGTCCACAGGATTGCCGCAGTCTTGGATCTCATGGAAAAGTCCTTCCTTGGTTACCTGGCGCGCCGGCTACTTGACGCCGGCCGCGGGATTCCTGATGCGCTCGTTGAATGATTTCTCGTCGACCGGCGCGAAGATCACTTCGAGCATCTCGCCGTCGGGCATGTCCTTGGTCTGGAAACGGAAGTTCCGCTTGGTCGTCGTCCAGGGCTTGGTGTACATGACCGGATCGTCGATCGTCATGACCAGCTCGAGGTTGTCCTTGCTGGTCCGGCGCCACCGCTCCTGCAGTTTAAGCGATTCGCTGAAGGGGGATCCCCACTGATCCATCCAGGCGCGCGCATCGAGGTTGTTGGTGTTGACCACCAGCGTGTCGCCTTCCCATTTGCCGACCGAGTAGCCATACCAGAAGGGCCCGATGTCCTCGGGCAGCGCCCGCCCGTCGGTGTTGATTTCGCGCCAGACGCGGGTCCATTCGAACAGCTGCACCACTTTGTCCGGCAGCACGATCATCTGGAAGGGGCGGCCGTAGACCAGCGCGCGCAGCAGGCCGGGAGGGTTGGCGTCGCCAAGCAGGTCGTTCGCGAAGGCCGGCGGGACCTGCCGCGGCCCCTTTCCCGACTTGTTGCCGTTGACCGCCGCGAGCCCTTTCGGGGTCAGCGGCGAGCTTGGTCCCCATTCGGTGTTGACGCCGCCGTCCGGCATCATGCCGCGCGCATCGGGCTTGACCTGGTTCGCGGCCGCCGGTGTCGCCGGCCCCCGCCCCCAGATGCCATTCAGATCGTGCGCATCAACATTCTGTTGTGCCGAGGCCACCGGCACCAGGCTGCAGACCCCGCAGATGCAGAACGCAGCCAACGCGCACGCGGCGAGTGAGCCAACAACACGATTTCGCATTTTGAGACTCCTGTCTGTCGCCTGTTACTTCGGACTCGTCTCTTTGCCGTTGACGCTCACGGTGCAGCTCAAACACTCGCCGACGGCGGCGCCGGTCTTTGACGGGTGCACGTTGATGACGATGCTGTCGCCAGGCTGAAACTGCTTCTTCGTCCACCCCTGGCGCACCATCACGCCCGGGCTGTTCAGTTCGACCGCGTAGTTCTTCCCCTTGAACTCACCCTCGGTCACGTCGATATAGAGCTGGGAGTGCGGGTTTTTCCACGCAAACTCGGTGACCTTGCCGGTGATTTTGACGGTCCGGTCCTGGTAGTAGGACGCGCCGGTTCCATGGTGGGCCAGCAGCCCGGGAATTGCTACGGCACCGACGATTGTCAGGGCCAGCGCCGACCGACGAATTGTTGCTCTCGCCATTCACGTTCCTCCCGGCAGGTCAATGTTGCGTGTGGCAGTTTCGGCCGCTGCCCGGTTGTTTGTCAATGGCGACAGGGGGCATCGGTAGGGCTCAGGGCTCAGGCTCAGGGCTTAAGCCTTAAGCCTTAAGCCTGCTTACCGTGCGGCGGCAAAGATCGCGAGGCAGGCCCACCCGATCAGGAACGCGAGGCCGCCGAGCGGGGTAATCGCACCGAGCATCGTGACGCCGGACAGGGCCAGCGCATACAAGCTTCCCGAAAAGAGGAAAATTCCGGCCACGAAGAACCAGCCGGCGAGCGACAGCAGCCGGGCGTCGCCGAGCCGTCCAATGGCCGCCGCGACAATGAGCAGGGCGAACACGTGATACATCTGGTAGCGGACCGCCGTTTCGAACACGGCGAGCATCTCAGTTGATAACCGGCTGCGCAAGCCGTGAGCCCCGAAGGCGCCCGCCGCCACGCCCAGGAACCCCAGCAATGAGCCGACCAGCAGGAATGTGGTATCCATCCGCCTCATCCTAGACGAAACCGTCGAGGCACGGGTTTTGATAGTAGAGCCGTATGGCAAACGGGACTCGCACCAGTCGAACGGACGACGAGCCGGATCACGTCCGCGAAGTCCTCGAACGACTCGAACGGATCGAGACCCGTATCGAAGATTTGCAGACGCTGGTTGATCTTCAGCTCGAAGGCACCGCGGACATTAAGAGTGGGCTCCGCGAAATGAGCGCCGACACGGGGGAGCCGTAAATCTGGTCATCTAGTCATCTGGTCATCTGGTCATTGATTGACTGATTGACTGACTGACTGATTGATTGACTGATTGGTGGTCAGTTGACTGAGTTCGCGCCCGCTTCATCGTTACCCCAATCAACGACCCAATTCC
>JADMIO012982709.1_pt1 | contig 55866 bp, 52 predicted proteins | sample 8958161 | NCBI WGS metagenome assembly JADMIO01 (sample SAMN16585339, study PRJNA669376) | soil metagenome | isolation source: Crop rotation soil | place: USA: Cullars Rotation, Alabama | collected 2011
CTGGGACCACGGTCCCACTCGTATCGTCGGTCTGATTATTAGTCTGGGACCACGGTCCCACTCGTATCGTCGGTCTGATTATTAGTCTGGGACCACGGTCCCACTCGTATCGTCGGTCTGATTATTAGTCTGGGACCACGATCCCACTCGTGTTGTCGGTCTGATTATCGGTCTGGGACCACGGTCCCACTTGTATTGTCGATCAGACTATCAGCGTGAGACTACGATTCCATCAATGCCTGTCAAGGGCAAGTATTGACATTCGTCGTAACCTGTAGAACGGAGTAACCTCGGTGTGCGGTTGTATGCCTGCTGTGGATTGCTGCTGTGTCCTGCTTATCCACAACATTTTGCGCACGGTTATGTGGACAAAATACCTGGTTACCCAGGCCGTGCCGGCACGTTAACCGGGCTGCATCCGATGCAAGTGTGTCGCTGTCGACGAGCTCGCGAGCTCGGACATGAGGTTGCCCCGTATTCAGTGTCGCTGATTTGTATTGTCTGAAGTTGCTTTTACGTTAAGTTGATGCAGATCAATTAATACGATACCTGCGTCATAATTGATTATTTGACGTGGTTTGATGGCCTCCACGCACGTTGTGATATGTAGATGATAATCATTATCACTTTACGGGTCCTTTCCGGTGATCCGACAGGTTACGGGGCGGCGACCTCGCGGGTTTTCGCTATTTATGAAAATTTTCCGGTTTAAGGCGTTTCCGTTCTTCTTCGTCATAACTTAATGTTTTTATTTAAAATACCCTCTGAAAAGAAAGGAAACGACAGGTGCTGAAAGCGAGCTTTTTGGCCTCTGTCGTTTCCTTTCTCTGTTTTTGTCCGTGGAATGAACAATGGAAGTCCGAGCTCATCGCTAATAACTTCGTATAGCATACATTATACGAAGTTATATTCGATGCGGCCGATCTAGCAGAAAGTCAAAAGCCTCCGACCGGAGGCTTTTAACTTCTGTCACCTAGGTTACGCCCCGCCCTGCCACTCATCGCAGTACTGTTGTAATTCATTAAGCATTCTGCCGACATGGAAGCCATCACAAACGGCATGATGAACCTGAATCGCCAGCGGCATCAGCACCTTGTCGCCTTGCGTATAATATTTGCCCATGGTGAAAACGGGGGCGAAGAAGTTGTCCATATTGGCCACGTTTAAATCAAAACTGGTGAAACTCACCCAGGGATTGGCTGAGACGAAAAACATATTCTCAATAAACCCTTTAGGGAAATAGGCCAGGTTTTCACCGTAACACGCCACATCTTGCGAATATATGTGTAGAAACTGCCGGAAATCGTCGTGGTATTCACTCCAGAGCGATGAAAACGTTTCAGTTTGCTCATGGAAAACGGTGTAACAAGGGTGAACACTATCCCATATCACCAGCTCACCGTCTTTCATTGCCATACGAAATTCCGGATGAGCATTCATCAGGCGGGCAAGAATGTGAATAAAGGCCGGATAAAACTTGTGCTTATTTTTCTTTACGGTCTTTAAAAAGGCCGTAATATCCAGCTGAACGGTCTGGTTATAGGTACATTGAGCAACTGACTGAAATGCCTCAAAATGTTCTTTACGATGCCATTGGGATATATCAACGGTGGTATATCCAGTGATTTTTTTCTCCATTTTAGCTTCCTTAGCTCCTGAAAATCTCGATAACTCAAAAAATACGCCCGGTAGTGATCTTATTTCATTATGGTGAAAGTTGGAACCTCTTACGTGCCGATCAGATTAAAACGAAAGGCCCAGTCTTTCGACTGAGCCTTTCGTTTTATTTGACCATGTTGGTATGATTTAAATTAATACGACTCACTATAGGGTCAGTGCGGCCGCGACTTCAAGTCACGTGAATTCCAAGCTTCGGATCCCACTGTGCTGGAAAGGGTCTTCGATGCCCGCGCCGTAACCGCTCATGTCGAGCGGGTAAAAGTCGTCAATCTCGATATGCTGACGCCGGTAATAGCGCTCGCCCGCCCAGAACTTCAGGCCCGGCTGACTCTGGATAAGGTTGCCGGCCTGCACGAACGCTTCGCGCAACCGAAAGCGGCTGCTGTCATCGAAGCTCGCCAGGTTCTGCGTATCGGCCTCGACCATGACCTCTGTCTTCATCCAGGCTTTACCGGATTCATCTTTAGGGTTGAACCAGTTGTTGACGAAGATCAGTTCGCTGTAAGTCTCGGTCTCGTTGCCGAGCCGGTATTTTGCGCCGGCCCCGGGAGCCTGAAAGGCGACCTGCTGTCCGCCTTTGCCATTGACGCCATAGCCTGAGCGAAAGTAACCATGAAACTCGAACGCCTTCATCTGCGTCTCCAGCTTCTTGATCTGGGTTTCGGCGTCACGCAACTGATCGTAGGTCGGCGTCGTGCCGATCTGTTGGGCGAGTTCGGCCTTGCTCTGCTGTCCCGTTTCAAGGTCGTGGACCGCCGTCTTGGCGGCTTGCTCGGCGGTGAGTTGAACGGTTGAGACGGTATTCTTGTTCGCGGCCTGCTGTTGTTCGAGGGCGGCGAGACGCTTCTCTAACTCGGCAAGCTTAGCTTGGTATTCCTGCTTCAGTTCTTGCAACTCTTTTTTCAGTTGCTCGGCATCCTGGGCAATAACAGGACTCGACGACCACAAGATCAGGGCGATGGCGCAGGCAATCAGGCGCGAAAAACGAATGGCGAATGGCTTTGGTGGCTTCACTCGGAGCGCTCCTTTCCCAGTTGGTTCCCGTTCGCTCATGGTTGACTAAGCAAACGGTCGCTTCTTGCGGTCTTCCTTAGGAAATACTGACTGGGAGTTAGAGACCGAGGGGCGACCTGATTATGTCGCCTGTGCGGCATGTCGCCGTAGCTTCACCCTATACAATCACTCGCCGATTCTCCTCAGCCGCTAATCACAGTTGCAAAGGTGCTGCCACACCGAACAGGGATTAGCTGTCTCGCTCAAATCATTGAATTGGCAATTGATAGACGCCGTCGAAAGATTTGACTGCCGGAGAATTGGTCAAGCGGTGATGACCGTATATAAACACGTGGCAATGGGTTGTCACTGCTTCAGGCCATACGCGCTGTGCCTGGTCTGCGTTTGGACGAGCAAGTGCCTCAACTGTATGATCGAGTAGGATCACCGAAGGGCGAAGCAGCGGGTCTATTCGATGCTCGGGTTCAGGAGGTTCGAGAAGACCTTCGAATCCAGCGCCCCACCGTATAATGCGCCGCGCGAGGCCATCGAGCAGATGCACCGAGCCACTGATCAATGATGGCAGTCGCATCGTGAATATCTCTTCGAGGCTTACCCTGTTTCCGCAGCAGGCAGCTCTGCCTACGCAGCCGCAAAGGGAGCAATCGTGGTTCTGACCCGCTATCTCGCCAAAGAGTTGGGGCCTCGGATTCGCGCAATCCGACAGCGGGCATACCCAACATCTCAAGCGGCCTTGACGTGATCAGCGTATAGCCTTTTTGACCTGCCCCGGAGGGAAGAGCGGGCCGGGCAGGAACTGCCTCTCAAAGTTGAGTAGCGAAGCGTCAATCGCGAAGGCGTAGACCTGCGTCGCCAGGCTCGGGTTCAGGTCGTTGTCGCTGATGACGTAGAGCACATGCCTGCCATCCGACATGTCCGGCCCCCAGGCCAGCCCTTCGATCTTCTCCGCGATCATCGGCGCGAGGTTGAAGGCCGGGTCGAGCAGGTTGATGAACAGCGTCTTGCTGATCGGGACGACGCCCACAGGCAAGGCACCGGCGGGAAGGCTGGCAACGTCTGAAACATCCGTCGCGCCGGTAAGATCAATCTTGTAGATCGTCTTGCGGGTCGGGGCCTGCGGCGGCGATTGCAGATTGGAGCGGTTGTCGCGCTCGACGACCAGGAATTCATGATCGTTGATCGCGAGGATCTCGCTCACCCCCTGCCCGCGATTGATGGCGTCCAGCACATAAATGTATTCATGCGTCTCGCCGGTTAAGAGATCAATTTTAACGATGCGGTTGTTCAGGCCGAGGCGGTCGGTCGTCCCCGGATTGAGGCCATGATCCTGCAAGAGGGCGTTTTGCATCATCCCGAACAGCGTCCTGCCATCGGGGCTGATCGCCAAGCCCTCCATGCCGCGATTGGCCTGGCGTCCCGACGTGTTGCCGAGCAGCTCGGCGTTCGGGTCGGCGCTCGGGTTAGCGATGGCAAACTTGGATGGCACCTCGATGCGGCGCAGCAGATGACCTTGCCGGTCGAACTCGAATAGGTAAGGGCCGTACTCGTCCGAGACGTAGAAGGTGCCGTCGGGGCTGACCCGAATCCCCTCCGGATCGAGCCGCAGGGTGGCAAGCTCGTTGTTCGCGTCAAAGGCCCCCGCCGCGCCGACGAAGGTTTGACCGGATTCGTTCTTGAGGAAGCGCGTGTCGAGCAGCACCGTGCGGATGTTCGGGAAGGGAGCGCCTAAATCAGTCGCGATGTACAGGAAGTGAAAGCGGTCCGGATAGGGGACGTCGGTCAGGCCATCGAACGGGCCGCGGTCGGGCGCAGCAATAAAGACATTGTCGTGGCCCGTGTACGTCAGGTCAGAACCCAGGCCGCCGAAGATCGCCTTGGGGACGCAATTGGTCGGGACTCCGGCCTGACAGATATTTCCTGTGAGGCCGGACTTGTCCATCGCCGTGCCATCAATGAAGCCTTTACCGATCAAGGTGGTTCCAGGAGTGGCGGCCTGGAGGGTTGAGACGTTAAGAGTAAGAACGAAGAGGGTGAAAACAGCGAGGCGCGTGCGCCAGGCAGGGGTCATGAGAATCGCTCCTTTCGGGGAAGTTAAAGCGGCAAAATAGCAGGCAGGTTTGAACGGCGTGTGAATTGGATGGAAATACGGTGTGAACTCAGCAGCAGGCTATCCACTCTGAACGTCTAAGGTAGTGTCTATAGAGGAATCCTTGCTCAACTCTCTCTCTCTGGTCAGGTCAAGGCGCAATGGCGTAATGGAAACGAATCCTTGCTCGATGGCGCGGCGATTTTACATTTCCGTATCTCTGGTTTAACGTTGTTGCAAACTGACGGTGGTAAAGGTAAAAAGTTCAGGCCGCGAAGCGCGATTGCGAAGGCTACCAGTGGATCGCGAGTTGACCTTTCCAATCCTGTTGCCCCGGCTTGCTTTGATGATGGCCCACAGGTGTGTCCGTCCGAGAGCCGCCCGCTCGTGAGTCGGGCCGCAGACCGGTGAGCGAGCGCGGCTGAAAGGAGAAAGAGGTTGAAGACACTGAAAGATCTGGCCCTTGAAGCTTGGAACCAGGAGCAGGAGAAGCGCAAACAGTCCGAGCACAAGAAGCGCAAGCGCCTGGCCAAGAAGATCGAAGAAGAGATTAACGACCTGCTGCCGAAAGACGCGGACGATTACGAGTTCCAGCGGAACCTGGACGATGACCGTCACGGCGTGGTGGTGACGACGGGCGAGGCACTGGGCGCGCTGCAATTCACCCACGACGACAAAGACAACCTCGTGCTGGTCGGCGACTGTTTGGCATGTCGCACCCGTACGTTGAGCAAACCGATAGACGGTCTGGCAAACCTCGGCCAGTTGCTCGAAAGCTTCCAGCCCGGCCACGAGCACGACTGCCCGCAGAAGCGCGGCTGACCCGGACACCAAGCTCTACTTTTCCGTATCCAGTCCTAAGTGGCGAGGATCGCCTCGGCGTGAACGGCGGCGACGCTCAGACGCATCCTCGCCGCTTCATAATGGCTTAGGCCACTATTACTTCCGCTGGCGTCCTGACTCTGCTGTCGGCTGTGATCCGTTCAGCCGGTGGCCGCTGGCTTGCAACTCCAGTATTTTTCGTGGCGCGTGTGGGTTGATTCGGGGGCGGCGAGCGAATAAGATAGCCGTCTTCGCAGGAGATCAGCCATGCCCAATAGCAGAGCAGACAGAGTATTGTTCGCGTACTTCGAACGGCCCTCAAAAGAGTACGTCCGCACCCTGGATTCCATCAAAGCCTCCGGCGGGCTGAACAGCAAAGAGATCGCCGAGATACGCGCCGAAGCGCCCGCCGTGCATGCCGAAGCGATCCTCCGGCACCTGGCACAGGATGAGCCACACAATTAGGAATCAGGAAGCCTGTTACCAGAAGGCCGGTTGCGGAGAGCCGGATTCTTCGCCTCGGTCATTAGCTCATTCCACGACTGCCATTTGGCTGCCGGCATGAAAGGTGGTGTCGCGCGGGCGGGTCGTCAGGCTGCGGCGTCTGCGGCGGTGAGGCCGATTTCCGTGAGCGCGTTGAGTTCCTGCTTACGCTGTGCCAACTCGTCCGCCAGTCGCGCGACGGTCGCCTCATTAGCAGGTAACGCGTTGCGCGCCCATTCGAGTTCAGCCTCTTCGCCGGGCGTCGCGCGACCACGCGCGGCACGGGTTTCCAGGTATTCTACGCGACCTCGCAACGCATCCATATGATATTCGGCCTGCGCCAGCTTGGTGGCGGCGAGTTTCACTTCGAGCCGTTTAGCTTCGCAGGCGACGCGCCGGATGTCGCTGGCCGCGGCGTTCCGCCGTGACGTGATGCGCTTGAAGATCATGCGCGCCAGTTCCAGGTCGGCGACACACTGTTCGTAGGCAGATCGTTTATCGGTCATGCTTCCTCCCCATCGCGGGCTTCGGGCGAGAGCCAAGCTCAGGCCGCCCTCGGCTGTAGCTTCTTGCGCGCACGCTTGATGCACTTATAGAGCTTCAGGTACTCGGCAATCTCGCGCTCCATCTCGCGCTGTTTACTGACCACAGGCTCTGCATGGTCGTCGCGCGTGTCATCCAGCGTCTGATTGTATTCACGCACGACGCGGCGAATCGCCGCGACCTTCCGCTGAGCTTTCCGCTCCAGCGCCTCCACGTCCTCTTTCAAACCCCTCGACATGATCCTTGCACTTCCCACTGATGATCCCTGCAAATATAATCATAAGGCCAAGGTTTAAGGCGCAGGTTACTTCCGTCTTAAATGAATGTTAATTCACCCTTCCGCGAGTTTACCAAGATTTTAAATCGGCCACACAATCCCGAAACACCTCCGCCCTATAATCCGCCGCATATGAACACGTCGAACGAACGAGAATTACTCAAGACGAAGGCCGATACCTTGACCGAATCGGAGGTCAAAGAGGTTCTGGAGTATATCGCCATCATGCAGGCAATGCGCTAGCAGTCGAACGAGCCCGCACCGTTTTACTACGCACTGGCCGGCATCTTTTTTGCGGAAGGCCGCACATTTAGAACGCCACCTTGAGCGCCACCTGGAGTTGCCGCGCCGGGAAGGTCGAGCGTATGGTGCCGAACGCGATGCTGCTGCGGTCTGAGTTGGTCGCGCCGAAGTTCGTCTTGTTCAGAACGTTGAACGCCTCCATGCGAAACTCCAGCTTCGAAACCTCGTTGAAGGGATGGAGCCCCATTGATAACATCTCGCTCGGGCTACACTTGGATATGGAGCCGTTAAAGGCAATGTATGCTAACCCACAACTTTAGCGATTTGACTTCTTTGCCCTGTCGTATCTCACGGAAGAAGGACACGCCGCAACTTCCAAACTGTCACGTTGTCAATTCGGCAAATGCCCCTCTTCCTTTCTGGAAAAGCGATTCATTTCTTTCCGATGAATTCATGAAGTATGTTGGCGGCGGCGGCAAAACCGACATGCAAGCCCCATCGCCTCATCGTCTCGGCTGCAGTGCGCCGCTCATCGCGCTCCCAGACATTCGACAACCCGGCAGCCGTCAGTCCGCCCGCAATGAACGAGGCATTGAACTGGCTGGCCCCCTGATCGCTCCGGGTGATGAACAGTCGGCTGACTGCATACGCGATCCTCGCTCCCGCGCCCGTCTTCTCGGATTTGTAATAGCGCGGGTCTTGCCTGAAGAGAGAGGCGTAGGCAAATTTCTCGAAGAAGCTGGCTGACGTGCCGAAGGCAAAGCTGCGGGCGGCGCGAGTCGCCGAGTCGGCAGCAAAATCGCCAGGCCTGGCATGATGGTGGTGATCGTCGTCAGTCCATTCGCCGAACGCGCCTGCCGCAATGGCCGACGCATAAGGCATGGGGCTTAAGAAAGACCTCTTGAGAAAGTAGTTGAACTTCTCTTTGGCTGCTAAGGTCACGGCTTGAGGCGCGATGCTGTTTTGCCCTATGGGCATCGCGGTATCGCCGAGCTGCACTCCATCTGCAGCAACCGGCAGTGCGGCTGCATTGCCGGTTGCGGACTTCGAGTCCGAGCCTGTGAAATTGCCTGTCGCATCCGGGCCGGCAGGTTGCGCGTCGGCGCTAGTGTCTGTTTGGCTCTGACTATCGAATGCTGCTGCGCTCACACAGAAAAGAAAAACCAATACGGTGATGCTTACCAATCTGCTGAATGGGGCTGAAGCTACAAGTCGTGTCATCGTATTCATGTCTACCTCCACAAGTTTTGTTTCGTCATGCTCTCTGGCTTGAGTATGACGCGGCCTCCGCTTGAGGCGCGCCACCACTCTCACGTGTCTGGCGAGCCAGTTCGCCAGTGTCACTCCAGGCAGTCTCTGTGCCCGTATGAGTTCTCTGAGCCGAACTCGTGCCCGTCTCTTTTACACCCGGTCTGCTCGTTCACCGTAGCCGGCGCATATCGCCGCTTCGCTTCCTCATCAGGCCGTCTTCTTAGGTGATTGCCGCGCTGTTTCCAAAAGCCGATTGATTGACTCAACGTCGCGCGGCGTGACGTACTGGGCGATGTCACGCTCAAAGAACACGTCTAAAGCCCATCGCAATCCGACGCGTATTTTCTTCTCAAGCCTTGGCAGCTTCATCAGGTAAACGCTCCGCCACAGAATCCACCCCACGACCCCAGAAAACTTAAGCCCGAAGATTCTGGCGACGCCCGTGCGACGGCCTATCGCCGCAAGCTGCCCTTGCATCTTGTACACGAAGGGAGTTGTTGGTTTTCCCATCATGCGTGCGCAAATGTTCTTAGCGGCGCGCTGGCCCTCGCGAGTAGCGTGCTGGGCGGTCGGCGGGTAAGGCTGTTTGGAAGTCGGATCAATGAGCGCCGCGCAGTCGCCCACTGCCCACACGTCCGGAAACTGCGGGACTTCCAGAGTGGAGTTGATGACTACCCGTCCCCGCTGAAGTTCTAACCGTAAGTCTTTCAGGATGGGACTTGGGGAGACACCGGCGGCCCACACCAGCGTGGCAGCAGGAATTAACTCCCCGTCATTGCAATGCACCATTTCGTCCGCATACCCCCTGACCATAGTATTGGGTTTTATCTCGACCTGACGCTCGCGGAGCTTCTCCTGCGCGTACAGGCCAAGCGCCTGTCCGAGCTCAGGCAGGATGACCTGTCCGCCGTGAATCAAGATAACGCGAATCTCGCGCGGATCAATCAAGCCATAGTGCTTGAGGCTCTGCCGCGCAAGATCATTGATCGCACCAACGGTCTCCACTCCCGCGAAACCGCCGCCCGCGACCACGAAGGTCAGCAACCGCTTCCGCCGTTCGGGGTCAGGCTCGACGCTGGCGGCTTCCAGCATGGCGATTACTCCGTTTCGGAGTATGACGGCGTCGCGTAGCGTCTTTATGCCGAGCGCCTGTTCGGCTACGCCCGGGATGCCGAAGTAGTTCGTCTCCGAGCCGAGCGCCAGCACAAGATGATCAAACGCCAACTCACGCCTGAGTCCCCTGATGCCGTATGAGATCGTCACTCGACGGGCGACGAGATCAATGGTTTCGATCTCCCCGTTCAGCACCGTTACGCGCCGCAGCAGCTTACGCAGAGGATTGCAGATGTCGGATGGCTCAAGATCGCTGGCCACCACCTCGTGAAGCATCGGGGTGAAGAGACTGAAGTTCTCTCTGCTGACGAGTGTCACCTCGACATCGGGTCGCTTAGCCACGGTTCGATCCAGGTAGCGCGCGGCCTCGACGCCGGCGAAGCCACCGCCCAAAATGAGAATCCTCGTTTTATCCGCACCGAAGCGGGCCGCTGCCTCGCGTTCAACTTTGCGCCGATTCATGTCGGGTTTGTTCATGGGCAATTCCTTTTGCGACTATGCCGAAGGTTTTGGTCTCGAAGCGCGCCAACATAATCTCCTCGTTCGGCTGTGGAACAAGGCTCGACAATCAACCGCGCACTGCGCCGATAGGTGACCAGAAGCCGCAGCCAGTTTGCCAATATGGATAGCTTCGAATGGCCATCTGAAAGCGTTCTCAGATGTAGCAGCCCCCACATCAGCCAGGCAGGGAAGCCGGTGATCGAATGACCACCATATTCGGCGATCCCTACATGCCGGGTAATCGTCGCCAGCTTGCTCGGCACGAATGGCTCGGGAGGAGCGGGCGGCGCGCTGTGCGATAGTCGGGCGGCGATGAGCTTGCCAACGTATCGGCCTTGATGCTGCGCGACGGATGCGAGACCCGGAACGGGTCGGCCATCAGCTCCGATAACATGAGCCGCGTCGCCGATGACGAAACAATCGGGATGGCCGGGAACTGAGAAATCATTCTCAACTGCCACCTTGCCGTTCGCGGTAACAGGCGTGTCGAGCGTCCTTGCCAGTGGCACGCCCTGCACCCCTGTGCACCACAGCACGGTGGCCGCCTCTATTCGTTCTTCGCCGACGGTGACGCCTGCCGCGTCAACATGGGTAACGGGAACGCCAAGCCTCACCTCAACTCCGGCACGTTCGAGCGCCTGGGTCGCATAGGACGAATGTCGTTCGCTGAACGCAGGCAGCAACCTTGGCCCGGCTTCGACGAGCACGATGCGCGCTCGGCGGATGTCTATGTTGCGAAAATCAGCCGGCAGCGTCCGGCGAACGAACTCGCTGATCGTGCCTGTAATCGCGACGCCGGTCGGCCCGCCTCCGACGACGACCACGGTTATGCCGCGCGCCTGTTTCGCCGGATCCGATTCCATCTCGGCGCGCTCGAACGCCTTCAAGAGACGATTGCGGGCGGCAACCGCGTCGGCAAGTGTTTTCAACCCGAGGGCGTGCTCTGCCCATTCCGACTCGTGACCGAAATAACTGGTCTGCGCTCCGGTTGCGACGACGAGCACGTCATAGGGCAGGTCATCTCCTTCGCCCATGACGACGGCTCGGCGGGCAGTGTCAATGCGCCTGGCCTCGCGCATTTCCACCCGGAGGTTGGGCATGTCTTTCAAAAGCGAACGAATCGGCGTCGCGATTTCCGCAGGCTCAAGGATTGACGTGGCGACCTGGAACAGGAACGGCTGGAAGAGATGATGATTGTTGCGGTCAACGAGCGTCACCTCGGCATCGCTATCGCGCAACTCACGGACGACGGCAATGCCGGCGAACCCAGCGCCGATGACCACTACCTTGGGCCGAGATGTCCGCCTTGCCGGCGTGATGTTGTCGGTACTCATGCGGCGTCCTCCTGCATCAACGAAACTTGCTGTGCGTTGCGCAGCGCCCTGGCTAGCAGGCTGCGCGAGCGAGGCGTGTTGCGGATCTTCCAATTCGCCGAGGCCAACTCGACTGCACGCTGCGGTCGGTTACCGACGCCCATAAAGAAAGCCGCCGCATGATCGGCGTAGGCTTCGGGCCGTCGCTCTAGCAACAGCTCATAGGCCGCACCTGCACGTTCCGCTTCGCTCGCAGCCGTGCCGTCACCGCGCGCGGCGAGAATCTCCGCGTAGACCGCGCGATATTCAGGATCGTCGGAGGTTTCGAGCAGCGGCGTGATGAGCGTTGCAGCGAAGTCCAACTGTCCGCGCGCGCGCGCCACCTTGGCGCGATGCCCACGTCCAGGCACATGCTGCGGCAGTATCGCGTCGAGTTCCGTAAAGATCGCCTCCGCACGGTCCAGGTCGCCGCGGCGCATCGCGCTCACGCCCCATTCGAAGAGCAGTTGGCCGCATGGGATTGGCGATATGCTTTCATCCGCATTGATGGCGTTTGCATAGCAGTTTTCCGCCGCTGCCCATTGCCCCATTTCCGCCAGCAGCGACGCGAGCGCGCCAAGCGTGTGAATCCCAGGATCATCCTTCGCCAGTCTTTCGCGCAGAACCAGCGCCTCTGTATATTGCCCCGTCGCCTGCAACAGCGCCGCCCTTTCGACATCAATCTCTTGCCCTGGATATCCGGCAGCGAGCGATTGATCGAGAAGCGCGTTTGCTTCCTCGAACCGATGAAAACGCTCCGCGAGCCGCGCGAGGATGTAAAGAGTGCTTCCCCTATCGGGCGACCACGCGATAGCCTTCTTGGCGATTAGTTGCGCCCGGTCATGATCCGCGATACGACCGAGCAAGTCACCGCGAAGAAAAAGCAACTTCGACAGCGCGACCAGGTCTTCGAACGTCGCGCCTTCGACACGACGAAGCTCCAGACTGGCGATCAAAGCCGAAAGATTAGCGACGGCAATCCGTCCGCTCGTATAATGTCTAGCGTCGTTCATCATCATGCCCTTTCAAACCGGTCAGCAGCGCCGGATAGCCGCGCACCAACGAGCCGCCGTCTATCACCATCGTGTGACCGTTAATTGATCTGGCGTTGTCCGACGCGAGAAACACGGCGGCGGCAGCAATCTCTTGCGCTTCGACCGCCCGCTTCATCGGAATGACTCCCATGAAAAGCTCGCGCATGGCGGGATTCTCCAACTCCTTCTTCGTCAACGGCGTCTCCACCAAGCCCGGCGCGATGCCGACGACACGAATGCCGCGACCGCCGAGTTCCAGCGCACCGCAGCGCGTGATCTGGTCCACGCCCGCCTTCGCCGCGCAATAGGCCACCTGGCCCTCGCCCGGCTGCTGTGCATTCACCGATGAAATGTTGATGATGACGCCGGGCTGCCCCTGCTCGATCATCTGCCGAGCGCCATGCTTCACGCCGTAAAAGACTCCGCCGAGCGTCACCGCCTGAACCGAGTGCCACTTGTCAGCGGTCAACTCAGTGAGCGGCGCGATCGCACCAAAGCCCGCGCAGTTGACAACGATATCCAATGAGCCGAATGCGCGTCGCGCGTCGCGCATCGCGCCTTCGACTTGACTCTCGGCGGAAACGTCCGTGACTCGGCTGATCGCGCGGTCGCCAAGCTCGCCGGCGGCGGCTGCGAGTGCTTTCTCGTTGAGGTCGCAGAGCAACACGCCCGCGCCGGCTTCGATGAATGCCGTTGCGATTGCTTTGCCGATGCCGGATGCAGCACCCGTCACGAGTGCGCCTTTGCCTTTTAATTCTTTCATGTTCAACTCCTCAAAAATGCCGGTAGAGGCAGGTCGGTTCGATTGTTAGGCTCGCGCACGTAAGGAAACGATAAGCTGGCCGGCTTGGTGGGAGCGTCAACTCCGTCACCAAATCTCGCGCCTCGCCCACCATTCACAAAGAGCGTGAGCATCTCGTCCAGAATGTCGTCATCGAGCCAGCGGCCACCGCTGCTTTTGTGCGATTGGCCATTGAGCAGCGACCGTTCGATCTCAAGGAAACCACCGGGCGCAAATGCTTGCGCAAGGTCAAGGATCAAGAAATCGCCGATGAACAGATTGCGTAACGGATGGCGTCCGTCTGGTTCCAACGGCCACGCCGTTTCGCCATCGAGGTCATCAAAGAATGCCAGGTTCGCGTCGAGACGCGACTCGTAGAGCGACCCATATTCCTTTGAAAGCGCGAAGGCGTCTTCGCGATTGTAAAGATCACGTAGCTCAACGCCCTTCGCGCGCAGATCGCGCATCGGATTTGCCAGGACAAAGTTCTTCATCTCCGGTCGTCCGAGACGTTCGATTCGGATCGGCTTGCCGCGACGCGTGACAACATTCTCCGCGATGGTGCCAACCAGAGTGACGCCATCAAAGCGTTTGATGATCGGAGCAAACGGGACCTCGACGACAATCGCTAAGACATCGCGAAACTGAACGGTGTTTACGGCTGTGTTAAAGGACAGTTTGCCCGAAATATCCGTGCGGAGCGCGGCCTCGACATCCATGAAGAACGGGTCGCTGACCAGTCCCGCGAAGACGCGCATGCCATCCTGTTCCAACGGTTCGCCAACGACGAAGCTCGCCTCGCGCCCGTCCGATGTGACGATGGTTGCTTTCTGAACCGAGGTCCCTTCCGGCACATCACTGAAGCGGACATCAATTGTATGTTCCGCCATCCCGTGCGTGATGCTGCCGCCCACCTGTGTCAGCGGACGCAATCGGAAGCGGTGAGTAACGACATCGCTGAAGAAAGACTGCGATGTTGCCAACGGAAATAAGTTCATGATCAGAACGAGATTGCCGGCGCGTTCCGGGCTGACGAACGCGTAGAAATCGGTGATGTCCACTGATGGATCGCCCATCACCGCGGGGCCGCTGAAATGGTCTGACATCGTGCTTCGCTCCTTTCCGCAGGTTCAGAATTTCTGTTCGATGATTCCCTTGAGCGCGTTCAGCCCGGGCACGAACAGATATTCACCGCCCTTCACTGTGACAAAGGTAGGCAGATCGAACAGGAATGGTCGCTTAGCGCCGGGCACCGACAGTTGCGAGCCTTCGCCGCCGACACCATTAATCGGATCCTGCTCGTTCGGATCGAGGCCGATGAACTCGCCGCCCTTCATCCACTCGCGCTGCACGAATTCGAACTGCCGTTCAATATCGGCTTGGATGAAGAGATTGATCAGGCCACGATCAACACCATCATCTTGCAGCGCGCCGTCCTGCAAATGCGGGCCATACTCGACGCCGCGCCGAATCAAACGGTGCCGCCGCACGGCGGTCGCGCGTTTCAAAGGAGTCGCGCGCGGATTGCTGCGACGCAGGTGAGAACCGAGCGGGCACCGCACGCCTTCATCGTCGCCTGCATAGGTGAAGTTGTTACGACGGTGAGGGTCCGCGGCGATTGCGGGATCGTCCTTGTCGGGCGATAGATCAATCGGGCAGCCGCTGGGCCAGCGGCCCATGATTTTGGCCCCTACTAAATCCTGGTGATATTGATCGTCGCTGCCGTAGAGCGCCTTCGCCGCCGTCGCCAGATACCGGCGAAACGCCGCGACATCCTGATAGAGTTTGCGGAAGACCATGTAGGTCCCGTTCAGCCGCAGCTCGAACGGTTCGGGCGTTGGTCTGCCGTCCGGCCCAACCTCATCTTCGTAGCCCAACAAAAACTCGCCAGGTTTCAGCGCGCGCCAGGTGCCATCCGCTTCCTGCGCACCATCGCCTGGATAGAAAGGCGCGTCGGCACCCTCGATAGGCGGCTGCGAAATCGGATCGGCAAAACCGAAATGCTCGCCCTCTGATCCAATTCCGTTTTCATGCGCGAGCGCCTTGGTGTCTTGAACGAACCGGACCTCGACGCCGCCGGTCGCTTCCATCTCGTCGCGAATGATCTGCGTCGCCACGTCGCGGCCTTCGTCGGAATCGGTTCGAATCCATGCCATCGCGTGAATGTCAGGGCCGCCGAGGCCGCCCTCCCAATGTTCTGGCGCATGCGGTCCAACGTCACCGACTTCACCGGCACGCCCTCGCATGCCGGCGCGGAAAGCTCTGGGGAAACTGTACAGCGATCGTTGCGACAGCCCGAGCGCCTTCAGCCCTTCGTAAGTGAATCCGATATTGACGGTGAATCGCGTCCCGTGCTCTTCCTGCCGAGCATTAACGCGTTCGAACATGTTGCGCAACCACGCGCGTGCTTTTTCACCGTCGTTGAACTTGAAAAAGATGTGACGCCCGTAGCGCATCAAGATAGGCGCAACGACATTGTCCTGAATGTCGTGAAGGTTATCTTTCAGGTCAGCAGCCGTCAGACTCTGTGCAAAAGTTAGAGTGCTCATAGTCATAATCCTCGAAGCTAAAACTACTCGGTTGCGTCGGCGGATGAGATCGACCCTGAGATAGTGCCCAGAGCCGATCCACCTGCCGTAGATTCATGTTCTAGGCGGCCTTCTTCACGCCCAACCGCTCGGGGACATCGGTGTACTGCCACTGCTTGGCGACGTCGGTGTCGATCGCGGCGACGCTGGTCACGTGCTCGTAGGACTTGGCCAACTCGCTCAAGTAGGAGTTGACTATGTCCTCGAGATTGCCGTCGCCTTTCGCAACCGCACGCTGGAACTTCTGCGTCTTCGCGTACCAGTCGGCCTGCTTCTCGATCTGGCTGTTGCTAAGGCTCGGAAAGGCGTCGTAGCAGGCCAGGGTCTTGATCTGACCGCGCGCGATGTAGTTCACGATGTCGTGCGCCGTCGCGTCCGGGCCGCTCGGACAGCCGATGCACTGGCCCCAGATCTTTTCGAGGTTGTTCTTGCCGTTGAGGACGAAGTCGTCGAAGTATTTCTCCAGGCTGCTATCGAACTGCGAGATGAAGTAGAGGGTGGGGCCGAACTCGGTGCTCGTGCCGACGAACCAGCGCGCCGCGCGGATCAGGCCGAGCATCGTGGTCGCCTTCGAGAAGGACATCGTCGGCGGGTCCCAGTATTCACTGAAAGCCAGCGCGTTCGTGGCGCTCACGAGGTCGGCATCGGGCTTGAGCGGCCACATGCCTATGAACTCGTGCACCTCGCCGTTACCGTCCTTCATAATGAGACCGGGATGCCGCAGGTCATACGCGCCGGTACTCGTGCTCGGTTCAGACTCGGTTGTTGTGTTGCTTTGATCATCAAACATTTTCAAATTCTCCTTTGTAATTCTCCTATGTAGTTTGCCGTACAACTTACGACAGACCCTTCTAAGGCAGAGGGCGTGCCATTCGCGAAATGCAAATCACCACGCCGGTAAAGTTCTCGATTGCCACGATTTGCTTAGAAGATGATTGAGAAGAGGGTTCGGTATGAAGTGTTGAAAGTCAAAACTGACAACGTCACTGACATCAACACGGTGAGGCTTATCGAATTGCTTGCAGCGCATCACGCCGAAGTTGGCTAGCTTCGCAAAGAGGTATCACGCCGACGGGGCACCGAAAAAGCGCCCCAAACTTTTCACATTCTAGTTAGACGTGGCAAGACTGAGGGAAACGGCAGGCTTGGATTCGCATCCCGGCCATTGTCCACACCAGCCGGACGCGATGATGCTTCAGCATTTCGCCTGCGACATCTTGTTATAGATTGTTCAGAAATTGATACCGAACTGGGCACCCAACACCGGCGCATTCTTGAAATGGCTCGTGCCGCCTGGCCGATGGATGAATTGGAAGTCAGGCTGGATGAATAAGGCACCTTTGTGGAGGTCTATGCGATAGGTCATCTCCATGACCGTCTCGTGATCCGGGATGCCCCCGGCGGGACCACTCAACAGTCCATTTCGCTGTGCGCGTTGCAGGTCTTCACTGAAGTAACCCGATGCGACGCCAAACGAAAGGGCATCTCTCGGTCGCGCATCGAACAGCCCACGCGCCGAAACGCCCGCCGTGAAGAACAAGGGCAGTTGCTGGCGGTGGGAATCCGGCGCGACCGTGACTGAGCCGAAAACGCCGAATCCGCGGTTGCTGCCGGGAGGGCCGAAGGGGACGAGCACCTGATCGAAAAGCCCATAGTAGCCCCAGCTTCCGCGCTTGCTGGCACCGGATTCGAAATCCGTGAGCCTGGCATGGTCGTACCAGGCTCCCACCTTGTAATTGCCCAAGCGTTGGCTGTCGCCGGACAGTCCGTTGATCTGGTAGCCGGCCTCGCTGATCACGAAGAGCGGTCCGTTCAGTGAAAGATTCACGCCATGATATTTGTTGTCGCGCATCTTGGGATCGCCGTTATAGATGCCGGTCATCACGTAGCTTCGCCTGGTCGGCTTCACTTTCCCGAGAGCCGCCCAGGTGCCGTAGTACGCGCTCATGCCCGGCGCATCTAATAAGATCCCGAATGGGTTTCCGCAAAACGCGTTCTGCATCATGCCGAAGTTGTACGGCGAGACGAGAAAGTCATCCATCGCTGCGAAGCGCCCGACGCGAAGCTCGACGCGGTCATCGAACAGCTTCTGCTGATAAGAGACATCGAGGACGCGCCATGTCTGAAAGCCAAAAATCTGCTGGGTGCTGAAGGTGTTGCCTATATGTTCCGCCGAGAGGCTGTGGCCCCAACGGTCCGAAAACGACGCAAAGATGGAGCCGCCCTTCAGGCCGAAGAGCTTGTCCAGATCAAAGAATAGGCTAAGTTCGACGCTGGTGGGCGCGGTCACGCCTTGTGATCGGCCACCTCTAGGATTCCCCGCAAGGTCAGTGACGAGAATCAGCCTCGGCGTGATGCCCGATTCTTCCAACTTCGGTCGCAGGCCGCCCCAGTCTCCGAACAGATGTTCGCTCGGCAGCAGGAGCTAAAACACCCGACCCGTAGGGTCTTTAAAAGGTTCGTTGTTCGTCTGCGTTTGTGGAGCTTGAACGCTTGCCGTACTCAGCACAACCTGAATCTCGCTGTCGGGCTGGTCTTTGATGACGATACTTGATTGCGTCAGCTTGTCAAAGCCCGCTTTGGTCACAGTCAGTGTGTAATTGCCGGATAAGAGATTCGTGAACCGCGCCAGCCCCACATCGTCCGACACCGCCGCCAGCGTATGATCGGGGGTAGAAGGCATGGGAACCAACGCGCAGGTTGCGCCCGCAATCGGCAAATCTCCGGCTGCTTTGATTGCGACTGTGAGGTTATTCATCTGTGGACTTTGACCAAAGCATGGGGCACAGCAAATGACGAGCAATGCCGCGAGCAATCCAGACATTACGAGCCGAGTGCCAGTCGCTTGGGCGACTTCAAGGATGATTTGATCTCTTTTCTCAGTCATTGTTGCATAACCTCTAAGAACCTATATCCCTCTCTGTAGTCCAGGCCGTTCGCGCCTACAGATAACGTCAGCATCAGTCTCCTGTGGCCGGTGCGGCTGCTTCCGGCCCGACCTCTTTCGCCATGCCCGTGGCTTCCCACTTAATCAGTTTGAGATCAAGCACGAAGATCGAATAGATCACCGGCACCAGCAGCAACGTGATGAAGGTGGCCACTGTCAGCCCGCCGATCTGCGCATAACACATCGGCTCCCACATCGGCCCGCCGTGCATCGCCAGCGGGAACAACGCGGTGACAGTCGCGGCGACGGTGATCATCACAGGGCGCAGCCGCATGATGCCCGCGTCGAGCAAGGCTTCTTTGAGCGGCTCGCCTTCGGCGTGCTTCTCCTCGATGAAGTCGAAGAGCACGATGATGTGACTGACGATCACCCCGACCAGGCTGACGACGCCGAGGAAGGCCATGAAGCCGAACGGCGCGCTCATCAGCCACAACGCCGCCAACGCCCCGACCGCGCCATACGGCACCGCCGCAAACACGATTACCGGCTTGATGGCGCTGCGGAATTGCGCGACCAGCGCCAGAAAGATCAACGCCACCGAGATGCCTAGCACGATAGATAGGTTTCGGAAGCCTTCGACCTGCTTTTCTTCCTCGCCACCGATCTCCATCTTGTAGCCGGGCGGCAAGGTCTTTGCGAATTCGTTAAGCCGTGGCCGCGCCGCCGCCATCACTTCGCTCGGGAGCACGCCGGCAATAGGCAGGCACGAGACGGTGATGGTGCGAAACTGGTTCCGCCGCCGGACCTTTTCCGTCCGCATCTCGTAGGCGACCGACGAGATTTGTTTGAGCGGCACGCGCTGTGTGCCGTTGGACGAATAGACATAGAGATTGTTGATGTCGTTGAGCCGCGCGCGCTCTTCCATGCGCAACTGCGCGACGATGGGGATCTGCTTGTCGCCTTCGCGCAGATTGGCGAGCGGGTAGCCGTTCAGCGCCGTGGCCGAGGCCATCGCGACATCGAGGTTGGTGATGCCGGACTCGTTGGCGCGGTCGGTGTCGGTCTGCAATCTTACGGCGAAGCTTTCATCGCCCCAGTCGTCGCGTGGTCGCGCCGCCTGCGGGATGGCTCGAAAGATTTCCTTCACCTCATCGGCCTTGGCGCGCAGCGTCGCCATATCCTCGCCCGATATGCGGATTGAAACGGGTAAGCCCACGGGCGACCCCATTTCCAACTGGCGCACGTCAATGCGGGCCTCGGGGACCTCAGCCGACAACGCTTCTTGCAGCGGCCCGATCAGATGAGCGGACTCGTGATTGTCGCTCACCTCGATGATAATCTGCGCGTAGTTGAGTTGTTGTTGCTCAGGCTCGACCGAGAACCAGAAGCGCGGCCCACCGCCGCCGACGAACGTGGTCAATGACTTCAGCAACTCGTGCGGCTCACCCTTTTTCCCTTTGTGCTGCTCGTCATATTTCCTGACCGCCTCGCGGATCACGGCTTCCGCATGAATCGCGGCTTTGTTCGTCATTTCAAGCGGCGCGTCTTCAGGCAGCCACACGTCAACGTAAGAGAGATAGGACAGGTCTTTGGGGAAGTACATTGTCTTCAGTTGACTCATGAAGAAAGCGCCCAGCGCCAGGAACACGAGCGACCCCAGGAACACCTTCCAGCGATGATTGATCGCCGCCGAGCCGACGCGGTAGTACCACGCGGCGAAGCCTTTCTTGCGGCGCTCGGCCATGGAAGGCTCGCGCTTCGGCTTGATCAGGTAATAGCCGAGCAGCGGCATAAACGTCCTCGACACGAGCAGTGAAGCGATCAGCGCACAGGTCATGACGACAGGCAGGCTGTAGAGAAACACGCCATTGTCGCCGCTCAGGAGGAGGAATGGCAGGTAGGCGACGACATTGGTGATGGTCGCAAACATGATTGCGGTGGCCAGCTTGGTCGGGCCAAGCCACGCTGCGATGCGTGAACTATGCCCGGCCCCAAGCTCACGCTTGATGGCATCGTTAGCGACCACGGGGTTGTCGATGAGCAAGCCGAGCGCGATGATCAGCGTCGCAATCGAGACCTGTTGCAGGTCAATCTTCAGCAGGTGCATCATCCCGAACGTCATCGCCAGCGTGATCGGGATGGCCAGCGCCATCAGCATGGCCGACCGCCACTCCCAGAAGCCGACCAGCGAGACTAGCACCACCAGAATGATGGCTTCATACAGGCTCGTCATAAACAGGTCTATTTTCTCCTCGACCTGTTTCGGCTGATCGCTAGTGCGCGCCATCACGAGGTCGTCCGGCAACTGCGCGCGCATACCGGCCAGCGCCTGATCAACCGCCTTGCCGAAGTCGCCGATGATCTCGCCTGAACGCATCTGCACCGCGAGCGTCACGGCGCGCGTTCGCTGCCAGTTGCCTCGCTCGTCTTTCCAGTCGTAGAAGTTCAGGTAACGCGCAGGACTCTGGTAGGCGCGCGAGATGTCGAACAGGTCGCGCAGGTAGACGGGCGATCCCGATGGCGAGTAGCTCACTACGACATCGCCGATCTCCCGCTCAGACTTAAACTCGCCCGACGGGTCAACTGTCATGTTCCTGCCGCGCACATCGAGCTGACCGCCCGCCGGGATGATGTTGCGCGCCTTGAAAATGTCGGGCAGTTGGGCGAACTTGATCCCGTAAGAGGCCAGCCGTTCCTGCGAGTAGAACAGATAAATCCATTCATCGAGCAGCCCCTTGCGCTCGACCTTCGACACTTCGGGCACCGTCTTGAGCGTCTTTGAGATCAAGTCGGTGATGTCGTCAAGCTCGCGGTAGGTGTACTTGTCACCGGCCACTGCCCGGATGCGGTCGTGCGTCTCTTTGGGATCATGGATGATCGCCGGCTCCCAGGTGTCCGGGTGAAAGCTCGACGCTTGCAGGCGGTCGCGGACGAACTCCTGGATGTGATTATGCAGTTGCGCGTCGGTCTCTGTGGAGACGCCGTCGAGGCCGACAAAGCCCGCGCCTTCGATCTTCCGTACGTCGCGGGCAAAGCCTTTCTCGCGGGCAAAATCGGCGAACGACTCAAGCGCGGGATGAACCACGCGCGAGCCAAGCGATTGCGGAAAGTTCACGACAATCGTGAAGCGCAACGATTGCTCGGCAGCCGGGGCTTGCGCGCGAACCTCCTCAATGGCTTTTTCAATTGCCATCGCGCGCGGTGCGATGTCCGTCTCGCTCGCTTTCGGGCTGGCAACGGTGAGCATCAACGCGGCGGTGTCGCCGAAATCGCGAATGAAGGTGATCGGGCCGGCGCCATCCGGCAGGTCGTGGATGCTGTCGAGCCGGAAGGCGACGTCGTCAAGATTCTTGCTTCGCTGGTCTACCTGCGAATTCTCGTCAAGCTCAAGGTAGACGACCGAGACGTTGGTATTCGAGATGGATTCGATCTTGGTCACCATGGCGTTGGCGGCCATCTGTTCCTCGACCTTGCGGGTGACCAGTTGCTCGATCTTTTCGGCGCTAACGCCGGGCCACGGCGTGATGGCCACAGCTTTGCGCACGGGGATGTCCGGGTCTTTGCGCTGCGGCATGCTGAAGTAGGCGAAGCCGCCCCACACCAGAACGCTGATCAGCGCCACCCAGGCGATCTGTCGCCACTCGACAAAGAACCGCGCCGTGTTGTGGGTCTTGTTGATGATTTCGTTGTCCGTCTCTGCGTGTGCCATCGCGCCTTCCTCTCTGTCTTCGCAGGCATCTTGCCCGCATATTGTCGCTAACGATCATTCTTCCCGTGCAAGGATGCTTGCGCTCCAACGCGGTCAGGGGATCACCTGCACGGCGTCACCATCAAGGAGACGCGAGCCCCCTGAGGTGATGACCCGGTCGCCTACTTCCACACCCGATTTCACTGCGACACGATTGCCGTAGGCGTCGCCGAGCGTCACGTTGCGCAGTCGCCCGCGCAGCGCGCCGCCCTTATCTTCAACCACGAACAGCGCGTACTGATCGGGCTTATCCTTCGACCTGACGATGGCATTCAACGGCACCACCGCGACCGCTTCGCCTTTCGGAGCCGACGCCAGCGTGAGCGACGCGATCATCCCAACTTTGAGCAGGCCATCGGGGTTCTGGATCGACACTTCCACCTGAAACAAGCGTGTTTTCTGATCAGCCGAGGGCGAAATGGAAGTGATCTGACCGGTGAACGTCTTTCCCGGCAGCGCCTCAAGCTCGACCGTCAGCGCGCCACCGGGTTTGAGTATCTGTACGTCGAGGTCGGCCACGCCGAACTGCGCTTTCACGACAGAGGTATTGGCCAGGACGAATGCGGCCTTGCCGGGCGAGACCAAATCGCCGACCTCGACCGAGCGCTGCAACATCCATCCGTTGAGTGGCGCTTTCAGCAGCGTGTCATCTTTGGTGATGGTGGCGGCGGCCTGCCCGGCTTCGGCGGCGGCGATCTGCGCCTTGATGACCGAGAGTTGCGACCGCGCCGTCTCGAGCTTTGCCTTGGAAAGATCGTACTGTGCTTTGAACGCGTCGTAGTCCGACTTCGTCATGCTCTGCGTGGCAAACAACGCTTGAGCCCGCTCAAAGTCGAGCCGCGCTTTCTCCAGACCGACTTCGGCTTCTTCGACCTGCCGCGAGCACGTCACGAGGCTCGCCCGCGTCTGCTCAAGCTGGCCGCTCGCCTGCTCGACTCTGACCGCGTAGTCTTTGACGCGCACGCGGGCGAGCGCCTCGCCGCGCGCCACACGGTCGCCCTGCTGCACGTTGCGCAAGCGCCCGTCAGCGCCTTTCACCTGGAGAATCTGGTCAACGTAGCCGCCGACGTTGAACGCCAGCTCGACCTGCGAATCAGGAACGATGCTCGCCGAGTAGCGCGTGCCGCTCTCCGCCTTGTACTCCTGCACCGCTTCAACCTTCACCGGCGTCGGCGCTTTTTCGGCTGACTTTGCGGTCCGCGTGCAGCCTTGCAGCGTTGCACTCGCCAGAATGAGTGTGATGATTAAAGAGTGTTTGATGTTCATTGGTCTTTTCCTATCGCGTTATCGAACTCGGCCATCGCCGTCCAGAAATTCAGCAGCGCCTGCCGCGTCTGGTCGCCGGCTCGTTCGAGTTGGGTTTGTGCTTCGAGGACATCCTTCAGCAATGACATCTGCGCTTTGTAGCGGTTCGCCAGCACGCGGACGTTCTCCACTGCCGCGTCACGGCTCAACTGTGTAACCGCGAGAAGCTGTCGCGCCTCGCGCAGCTTGTTGAATCTGTCGTTGACATCAATCAGAACCGCGCGCTCAACATCTTTCAGGGTGTTGTTGGCCTGCCCGGTTGCCAGGTCTTTTTCGGCCAACTCGCGCTTCTTGCGCCCCCAGTCGAAGATTTCCCACGAAACGGTCACGCCGAGGTTCATGTAGTTCTTCGGGATGACGCTGCTGAAGTTGGCGGTGGCGACGTGTTGAAAGCTGATGCTGACTTCGGGGATGTAGTCGGCCTTCTTCATGCGCCGGTCAACCTCGGCTTGCTTCACACGCAAGCGCGCCTCTCTGATTTCAGGGCGCTGCTCGAGAGCCTGCGCGCGCGCCGCCGTAAGATCGGATTCGAAGTTGTCCGCGTCAGGCACACCGGCAACTGAAAACTCGGTCAACACGTCGCGGCCAAGCAGCAGGTTGAGCTGTTGCTTCTGAATGCCGGCCTGATCTGCGAGCGTCTGCCGGTCGTACTCTGACTTGGCGAGCCGCGACTTCACGTCGAGGCTTTCAGTTTTGAGCGCGACCTGTTGGGCAACGTAATCGCCGGTTGTGCGATCCAGCTCCTTGTACATCCGTATCGTCTCGTCAGCAGCCCTGATTGCGCTCTCGGTTTGCAGCAGGGCGAAGTAGGCGCGCTTCACGTCGCGCACGATCTGTAGCTGCTTGCCGCGCAGCTCTTCCTGGGTGAGTTCGGTCTTCAGCTTGAGGAGGTCCAAATTCAAATTGATTTGGTACAACTGCGACAGCGGTTGTGCGATACGAGTCGTCAAGATGGCGGTCGGCTGCATGGGCGTGCTGATCTTGGTGTTATCAGCCGGGATGGGGCCGACGCCGGGATAGGTGCCGAAGACGCCGCGCTCGAAGGTGAAGTTGATGGGCGTTAGCTGCTGCGCCGCGAGTGTATAAAAGTTAAAACTCGGCAGTCGCCTCGTCCGCGCTGCGGCGCGCGTTTCCTGCGACCGGCTCACGTCGAGCGCGGCGTTTTGAACCTTTGGATTATCGCGCAGCGCAATCGCGATAGCCTGTTCGAGCGTCAGCATTTCGTCGTTACGCGCAGATGGCGACTGCGCCCGCGCCTCAAGCGCCGAGCCGAGCAGGCAAATCGTCAAGACCAGAATGACAAAGCGGCATCTGTGGATACACATAATCTAATCTCCGCGGCCCACGCTGCGGTGCGCGGCCAGAGTTGTGTTTACGTTTGACGTGAACGGCCCTGCGAGTCAGCCGCGGCGGGCGCTCCTCAGAGTTTGTTCAGCCCGTTCGGCGTAGCGACCTTTTCGGATTCGGCGAAAGTCGGATAGCGTCCCCTGCACGAACCTCTTCAATAAGTTCTTCAATAACCGCCCGGGTCATTACTCCTGTGGCCCGCAGTTCTGCGCCGTCCTGGAGCATGCGCTTGAGCAGTTTGCGGCCCTTATCATCAATCCAGGTGACCCCTGACAGGTCTATGCGCATCGGTTCGCCGTTGCGCGATGTCTGCGCCTCCAGCCAGCTTTTCTCCAACACCTCAACCCAGTCGCCTGCGAGCGTGCCTTCAACCAACAGGCGTTGCTTTGAGTCTTTGCGATGTTCGCTAACACGTATCATGGCTTTATGCCTCCACCCTCGGTCAGGCGGCGCGGGGGCTGTGCTGTCCGCCTGCCTGCCGAGCACGTGCCCAATCCAGGGCGGTGACGGCTTGGGCAGTCTCCGAGTCATCTCGATAGAAGACCAACTCTCCCTTCTCCTCTTTGAAGTCAATCACCACGACCTCGCCCAGGCGCACCTGCTTGGTCGCCGCCAGGTTTGCCAGCGGCGTCACCACGAATCGCTCAATTGCCCGCTTCAGATGGCGCGCGCCATACCGGCAATCCACTCCTTCCAGCAGCAAGAACTCCCCGGCCCTTTCAGTGACCATCATGCGAAAAGGCTCGCCCGCGCCCTCGTCAATGCGGCGCTGCACCTGCTGCAATTCCAGGTCGAGGACGCGCCGCAACTGTTCGTGCCGCAGGCTGCGGAAGACCACCACCTTGTCTATGCGGTTCATGAACTCGGGCGAGAATTTGCGCCGCGCCGCCTCCTGCGCCGTCCGGTAGATTTTCTGGTCAAGGCCGTCGGCAGACATCTTGGCGTCCGCGGTGGGGGCGAACCCGATTGCGCCGGTGATCAACTCACTCATCTCCTTGGCCCCCAGGTTCGACGTCATGAAAATCATGGTCTGGGTGAAGTCCACACGGCGGTTGTCGCCCAGCGTCAGTGTTCCCTTGTCGAGGATGCCGAGCAGCAACTGCCAGAGCGCATCCGAGGCTTTCTCGATCTCGTCAAAGAGCACAAGGGTGACGGGGGCCTGCTCGGTTCGGTGCTTGTTGAGGTTCTCCTGACAGAGCAGCGGCGAGGTCTCGCGATGGCCCAGGTAACCGGGCGGGGAGCCGATCAGCTTGGCGATCTCGTGCGAGTGCTGGAACTCTGCACAATCTATTTTGATAATGGCGTTGCGGTCGCCGAACAGCGCTTCCGCCGCTGCCTCGACCACATGAGTTTTGCCCGATCCGGTCGGGCCGAGAAAGAGCATCGTGCCGAGAGGTCGCGTCGGGTTGGTGAGCCCGGCCTGGAAGACCTGGTACAGCGAAGCGAGCTTGCGAACGGCCCGTTCCTGGCCGACCACGCGGGCGGCAAGCTCTGCTTCAAACCGCGTCGCTTGCTTACCCTTGCGGTCAGGATCAAGCGCTACCAACCGCTTCGGGTCAACTGTTGTCATACTTGTATCCCGGTTGATCGGATTCGCCATCAGATTAAGCGTTTGATGATGCATCTTCGTCTCCCCTTTCATCGCTGATCCGACCTTCTCGATTACGAGAAGGGCAACGTGGGTGCCAGAGCGCAGCCGCTGTAACTCGTTGAATTTCAATTCAGGGCGTCAAACAAAGTGACAGAGGTGTCAAAACTGTCGGTGTCAGTTTTAGCAGCCAGTGACATTGAAGTGTTTAGGAGCGATGCCAAGCTTCTTCATCCGAGCCAGCAACGTCGTGCGATTGATACCAAGCCGCGCCGCCGCCCCTTCCGCGCCGCCAACTCGCCCCTTCGTCTCCCGCAGCACCCGCTCAATCTCCTCCCGCTGCCGCTCATCGATCTCTTTAACCGAACGCTTCGCCACTCCCCCATCCATCTCGCTGATCGTCTCTCGCACGATGCGCTCGATCTCCTCGCGCCCGCTCCCACTCACGCTGCTCACCGCCATCCCAACGCTTCGCTTTTCCAATTCCGCCAGCGGCACCTCCAGTACCTTACCCCGCGTCAGGATCACCGCCCGCTCAATCACATTCTGTAGCTCTCGCACATTCCCCGGCCACTCCCATTCCTCCAGCGCTCGTAGCGCCGCCGCCGGAATCGCCTCGATCTGCTTCTCCATCTGGCGCGCGAACTTCTGCACGAAGTAGCGCGCCAATAGCCCGATGTCTTCGCGCCGCTCGCGCAATGGCGGGATGCGGATCGGGAAGACGTTCAGCCGGTAATACAGATCGCTGCGGAATTCCCGCTCTAAGATCATCCGCTCCAGGTCGCGGTTGGTCGCCGCCACCAGCCGCACATCCACCTTCTTCGTGCGGGTGCTGCCCAGCCGCTCGAACTCGCGCTCCTGCAAGGCCCGCAGCAGCTTCGGCTGCACCTCCAGCGGCACGTCGCCGACTTCATCCAGAAACAGCGTGCCCTGATCGGCCAACTCCAGGCGACCGACCTTCTGGGCGATGGCACCGGTAAAGGCGCCGCGTTCGTGGCCGAAGAGTTCGGATTCAAGCAGGCCGGTGGGGATGGCGGCGCAGTTGAGCTTGACGAAGGCGCGCTGGTTGCGGCGGCTGAGGTCGTGGATGGCGCGGGCGATGAGTTCCTTGCCGGTGCCGGTCTCGCCCAGCAGCAGGACGGTGGAGTCGCTGGCAGCGACGGTCTGGACGAGTTGCAGGACGTGTTGGAGGGCGGGGCTGTGGCCGACGATCTGATCGAACTGGAGATTGGCGCGGAGTTCTTCTTGGAGGTAGAGTTTCTCCTGGGCGAGTTTGTCTTTCAGTTCGTTGATCTCTCGGTACGCCAGAAGGTTTTCCACCGCAAGCGCGATTTGACTGGAGACCCGAGTCAGGAAATCAAGCTCATCCTCGCTGTAAGGATTGTGCTCTGCTCGCGCCAGGCCCAGCGTGCCCACAATCCGATTGCGGCCTGAAAGTGGCAGCATGCATCCGGTGCTGAATCGCTCCGCAAACAGAAGCTGCCTTGAAAAAACCACGCCTGCTTGCTCCCGAGTGCCGGCCCAGGGCTTACCCGTCTGCAATACATGACTTGTAATCGTGCCGGCTAGAGGAACAGTCGTTCCTTCTTTGAAGCCTCCCGCCTCCGTGGAGAAGTCGAGCGCATAGACTTCAAGCTCGTCTCGATTCGAGCTTTTCAGAAAAAGGCAAACTCGGTCGGCGTCTATCGCTTCGCTGATGCTCATCAGCATCACCCGGACAAGGTCGCGAAGCTCCAGGTTCGAGACAGCCTCTCCGGCCAATTCGAGGAGTAGTTTCAAGCGGCCTCTTTCGCGGCGTGGCTCCGCGTGGACACCCCCATTGTTGCCGGCAATCATAGAAGGCCCCATTTCACGATGGATTCGTGCGATGGCACCCGATGGAAATTCGCCGTGGTCTGCCATGAGCGGAGGAGAAATAGTCACATCCGTGGTGCTAGCGAAGCTTGCGCTCATTTCCATATCTCCTTTCTTAGTTCGCGAGCGATTGTGCGACGATTTCCCTCTGGCGACAACTCCGAAAGGGTATGACGGGCGGCACAAAATCGGCATGCTTATTGACCTCTTTGAGTCGCGGAAGAGGCTCTTCTGGGGATTAGAGATGCTCGAAAGAGTGCGAAATTTACTCGAGAAATTCACCGCAGGGGCAGTGGAGGACACAGAGTGTAGGGAGACAAGTTTGCTGATGGCTCGATTGCTTGACTCAATGTTTGGGTAGTGGGATGAAGATGCACCGGTTGGCTCATCTGTCAGGCCGTCGAATCTCGATCCGCTTCCATCCGTAAAGCCGTGCATCTACCGACCAGGCCCCGGGACCTAGCAGTGCAAGGGCGACGGCGAGGCCGACCAGCAGAACACTCACCCACGGGTCATGAACGTGTGAGAAGAATATCAACAATTCGGAGAGGGCCACAATCGCTCCCGCGACGGGAGTCCATAATCCCATCAGCAGGAGCAATCCGCCCACGGCTGCAATCAAGTGTGGCGTGATCGCCTCTAGCGAGACGCCATTGTGAAGTCGCACACAACGCAGAATCAACGTGGCTCCGGCAATCACCCGGAGGAGTAGTAGCCCGAGGCCGGGAGGTCCGCTTGAGAATGTAGAGAAGAGACGCCACATACTGGTTAAGGATATGAGATTCCAAAACCAGTCGCATACCCGAAAGGACTTTTCTTAACGCCCTTTCGAGTGAATTAGAGTTCGATGATCCCGCGTTTGAGCCCGATCATCGCGGCGTGGGTGCGATCGTTGGCGTTCAACTTGGAAAGGATGTTCCTGACCTGGCCCTTCACGGCGTCTTCCGTCACCGAGAGCAGCGCCGCAATCTCTTTATTGGTATGGCCATCGGCGATCAGGCGCAGGACGCGCACTTCCGCCGGAGTTAAGGACTCCTCAGCGGAATGCTCGGCGAGTTCGAAAGAGACCTCCGGGGAAAGGGTCTTTCTCCCGGCGTGTACAGCCCGGATGACATCTAGCAGTTCCTTGTGCAGGCTATTTTTCAAGAGGTAAGCGCGAGCGCCTGCCTTGAGCGCGCGCAGGGCCTGCACGTCGCCAGAGTAAGTGGTGAGCACGATAATTCGCGCGTCGGGAAATTCTCCGAGAATGGCGATCATCGCATCCATGCCGCTCATCTCCGGCATCTGCAAATCCATCAGGGTAATATCCGGGCGGTGCGTGCGAAACTGCTGAATCGCTTCGCGGCCGTTCGCGGCTTCGGCAACCAGAGTCATATCCGACTCATCAGCGATGAGGCCGGCAATGCCCTGGCGCAGGAGCGGATGGTCATCCACCGTAAGAATCCGAATCTGTTTGCAATCGTCACTCATGGTTGTTTGCTCCCATGATCTCGGCTGTTCCCCGAAAGTACTTTTGACAACCACGACCGCCGGTCAGACCCACCATAAGCAATCGTGCCGGGGATGTTCAACTCGACCTCCGTGCCGGAATCGAGCCGGCTCCTAACCTCCAGTCGCCCGCCCACGATCTCGGCCCGCTCGCGCATGCCGTGCAGGCCGAAGTGCCCGGCAGGCTGCCGTCGGACGGTCTCCTCGTCAAGGCCCTTGCCGTCATCGCGGACTCGCAAGCGGAACTGCCGCTTGTCGTATCGGATCTCCACTGTAATCCGCCTCGCCTGTGCGTGCCGGAAGGCGTTGCGCAACGCCTCGCCCGCAATGCGATAGGCTTCGTCGCGCACGACGGGGTTGAGGTTGCGTGGGACGCCTTCTACCTCCATATCAATGGCGGGAGAAGTGAGGGCTGATGGATCGCTCGTGAGTTCTTCTGCAATCGCAGTTATTCCGTTGGCAAGATCATTGGTCTCGAACGCCGACGACCGCAACCCCTGCACGGCGTCGCGGCCTTCCGTAATCGCCTCAGCCGCCTGATCGAGGGCGCTATCAAGCCGCTGCTTGGCTTCGACCGGGCGCTCCGGGAGTATTTTCGAAGCCGACTGGAAGCGGAGCAGAAGGCCCTGAAAACTTTGCAGCAGCGTGTCGTGCAGTTCGCGCGCGATGCGTGTGCGCTCACTCACGCGCGCCTCAAGGGTCATACTGAACTGGTGCGCGAGTCGCCGTATGCGGATTTGATAAGCAGCCCAGAGCAAGGCCAGCAATAGGACCACGCACGCCACGCGGAACCATGTCGTCTGGTAGAAGGCCGGGGCAATAAAGAAGTCTAGCCTGGCTGCCGTATCGTTCCAGACGCCGTCACTATTACATGCCATCACCAGGAATGAATAGTTCCCCGGCGGCAGGTCCGTGTAGAAAGCTTGCCGGCGCGTACCGGCGTCGTGCCATTCGCGATCGTAGCCGTTGAGCCGATACCGAAATTTCACCCTCTGTGGAATCAGGAAAGTAGGTGACGTGTAATTAATCTGCAAATCGCGCGGGTGCGGTGCGAGTTCTATGCTGCCGCTCGCCGGGAATTCCTTTCGGTCAACGACGACTGATTCGATGTATGTCTGAGCCGATAACGCTTTTTGCGAGAGCCGTGAGGGGTCTAGCATCTGTACGACACCCGAGTTCACAAACCACACCCGCCCGTCGGGCGAGATTGCCGCCGAGTTGAAAGGCGACCGCGACGATGGACGCGCCCCGTCCAGCACGTCATAAACGCGGGTCTCAATTACCACACCCGGGTCGTCCCGCCATCGCTGGAGATCGGAATCTGAAAACTCGACCACGCCACACTGTGTGTTGAGCCACCAGCGTTTTTCCTTGTCCTGAATGAAGGAATAGACAGCGTCGCACGGCAGGCCGTTTTTCGATGTCATCCGCTGCACGTTACCTTGCCGCAATTCGACCAGCCCGTCGTCGAAGGCGGCCAGAACGGACCCATCGGCCTCGGCAATGATTTGATTGGCGAACGGATTGGCGCCTGAACCTACCTGGAACTTTTGCAAAGCACCTTCGCGAAAGTGCACAAGCTCCCCTTTGCGAGTGCCGATCCAAATTCCCCCATGCGGATCCGGCGCAATACGGCCTATTGGAACTTGCTCCCGAGAGAACTCCTCTTGCACTTTGAAATCGCGGATCCGTATAAGCTTTGGCGCCGCGCCTGTGCACTCCGCCCAAATATTCCCATCCGAGTCCTCGACCAACCCAACCACAAGTCCGAGCGGCTGATGATTGAGTTCGGGGAGGCGGCGAAAGCGCCCATCCTGGAAGAGAGAGAGTCCGTCATCCACTCCTACCCAGAGGTTCCCGGCGCGGTCTTCCAACAAAGAAGCGACCTGACCGTGAACCGGGCTGCGGACCCTTGAGATAGAACCGTTATTGATGTGGTCGAGCCAGTCGGCATTGGCAACCCAGATTGTGCCATCGCGGTCGGCCAAAACGCCTACGGCCCAATCTTTGCTCAAGCCCTCCACTGCTGAGAACGTGCTGACACGCGGATCGTGGAACTGGTCTATCCCATCGCTCGTCGCCGCCCAGACGATCCCTTCGCGGTCTTCAAAGAGAGCGCGGACGAAATCGCCGGACAAGCCTTCCGCCCGTGTGTAACGGGCAACAACGTCGCCATGGATTCGAAGAATCCCCTCACTTTCGGTGCCGACCCACAGGCTGCCGTCGCGGTCGAAGCGCAGGCCGAAGACGGTGACTTTACTCCCATCGAATGTAGGCGTGATAAACGATCTGACAACCCCATTCTCGAATCTTGCAAGCCCTTGCCCGGGGCCTGATCCGACTATACCGACCCAGATGGCTCCGTCGGGAGCACGTGCCAGGCTTATGATTCCCGGCGCTCCACCTTCGGTCAGACCTTTGATGGGATATACCTCCGAAACGCCGGTATGCCAGTGCGCAAGCGCAGCCTGACCTCCCAGCCAAAAGCCACCTTCTCCGTCCGCCAGGATCGCATCGATCGGGGCGATCGGTACTCCATCCGATTTTCCAAAACACTTAATCGCGCCCTCGGTAACGTGGCACAGCGGCTCTGAAACGCCATTCTCGCTTCGCACGACCCAAATGGAGCCGTCAGGGTCTATGCTTACATTGCTCGGATTGGCCACGAGCCCATCTAACGCAACATGATAAGTAACCATCTCACCTTTCAGGTGAGCGATCCCATTCGCTCCTAGTACCCAGAGCCCGCCTGCCTGGTCGCCAAGGATGTTCTTGATCCTCCCGATTGATTCAGCTTCAGCAGGCACCCGCCAGGGATAAAACTGGACGCCATCGAATCGGTAGAGCTCGCCGCGAGAGGACAGGCACCAGAGAAAACCATCCGAGGTTTGTGTAATCGAAAGCATGCCAGCCGGCAGCGAGCCATCTTGTATGCGCCATGACGTATGCAAATACTGGGTGAGTCGTTTGTCGGGATCGAGGGCGTAAATCGATGCCGCTCCTGGTAATAACGAGGCGAGTAGCATGCAGGCCAGCACCAGGCCCGGCACGACCACGTTTCGTCCTCGTCTCTTCAGCTTTCTCATGTCGTCCTACGAAGCGGCGGAGGGGTTCTCAAGCGAGAGGTTATACGAATCCTGCGGCCCGAGCAATGTAAGTCTCGTCCTCACTCGCCGAGATTCTGTCGATCGCATGGCTCCTGTGCTAATCGTTGTCGAGACATCTGGATAGGCTCCAAGTCACGAGTCTAGCGTTAGGTAAGATCAAGCGAATTGTTTGGGGTCTATGCCGAGCTTCTTCATCCGAGCCAGCAACGTCGTGCGATTGATCCCAAGCCGCGCCGCCGCTCCTTCCGCTCCTCCAACTCGCCCTCTCGTCTCCCGCAGCACCCGCTCGATCTCCTCCCGCTGCCGCTCATCATATTCTGTGGCAGCTTTTCTAGAAACCCCATCACTCATCTCACCGATCATTTCTCTCACGATTCGCACAATCTCTTCCCGCCCCCTGGCGCTTAGGCTTCCTGTAGGTATATTGATCCCTGTCTTATCCAACTCGGCCAGCGGCACCTCCAGCACCTTGCCCCGCGTCAGGATCACCGCCCGCTCGATCACATTCTGTAGCTCTCGCACATTCCCCGGCCACTCCCATTCCTCCAGTGCTCGTAGCGCCGCCGCCGGGATCGCCTCGATCTGCTTCTCCATCTGTCGCGCGAACTTCTGCACGAAGTAGCGCGCCAGCACCCCGATGTCTTCGCGCCGCTCGCGCAATGGCGGGATGCGGATCGGAAAGACGTTCAGCCGGTAATACAGATCGCTGCGGAATTCCCGCTCTAAGATCATCCGCTCCAGGTCGCGGTTGGTCGCCGCCACCAGCCGCACATCCACCTTCTTCGTGCGGGTGCTGCCCAGCCGCTCGAACTCGCGCTCCTGCAAGGCCCGCAGCAGCTTCGGCTGCACCTCCAGCGGCACGTCGCCGACTTCATCCAGAAACAGCGTGCCCTGATCGGCCAACTCCAGGCGACCGACCTTCTGGGCGATGGCACCGGTAAAGGCGCCGCGTTCGTGGCCGAAGAGTTCGGATTCAAGCAGGCCGGTGGGGATGGCGGCGCAGTTGAGCTTGACGAAGGCGCGCTGGTTGCGGCGGCTGAGGTCGTGGATGGCGCGGGCGATGAGTTCCTTGCCGGTGCCGGTCTCGCCCAGCAGCAGGACGGTGGAGTCGCTGGCAGCGACGGTCTGGACGAGTTGCAGGACGTGTTGGAGGGCGGGGCTGTGGCCGACGATCTGATCGAACTGGAGATTGGCGCGGAGTTCTTCTTGGAGGTAGAGTTTCTCCTGGGCGAGTTTGTCTTTCAGTTCGTTGATCTCTCGGTACGCCAGGGCATTTTCGAGAGCGATGGCAATCTGACCCGCTGCCTGGCTGAGGAACTCGACATCTTGTGGCGCGAAGACCTCTTCCGTCGTATGGGCAACCCCCAGGACTCCGAGCGCCCGACCGTGGTTGGTGAGTGGAACAAAAAAGTGATTCCTGATGCCCTCAGTGACTGCTATTTTATATCCTTCGGGATGGATGTTACCTAGATCGTCTGTGCTTACGATGACCGGTTTCAATGTGTCAAAGACCTGCTTTAAGGGGTCGCCTTCGCGTGGAGAGAGTTGCAGTCCTTCGTAATGAGCGCCCTTGCTGTGCGGGAAATCGATGGCAAGCAGGGTAAAACTTCCTGATGCCGAATCGGCCAGGTAAACGGCAACCCCTTCACAGTGCATGACCGCGCGGATGTTAGCCGAAACAGCGTGCAACAGTTCGCGAAGCTCCAAGTTCGAAGTGATGCGGCTGGTCAGATTCAGGAGCAACTGGAGGCGGTCGTTTTGACGTTGGAGTTCCGCCTGCGCCGCCTCCGCCCGCCTGAGATTAAGGCTGTCATCAATGGCGAACGCGGCCACGCGCGCGACGTGCTGCAAGAAGCCGATGTCTTCAGTGCTGTACGTAATCCCAAGACCGCTGGCGATACCTAACGTGCCCAGTCGCCGGCGTGGCGTGGCTAGAGGAACACGAACAACTGAGCCGATGCGGGCGCCAACTGTTGCAGCCCATTGTTTCAGTCGCGGGAACCTCTCATCGCTGTCCCAGTCAACAATGTGGAGCGGTTCCCGGCTGTAGTAAAGATGCCAGGCGAACAACTCTTCGATTTGCCCAGCCGGCAAAGGCAACGCTCCCTTGCCCCACGCATGCCATTCGACTTCGTCAGAATTTTCCTTTAAGGCGAGCACGTCGAGATGGTCGAAATGGATGACACCGTCCAACTGATCGGCCAGAGCGCGTGCCATCTCTTCCGGCTCAGAGCAGGTGGAGAGCGCCTCAGCGAGGCGAAGCAGCCTTTCATAACGCTCGGTTGTGCTTCCCGACGCGAGTTGCAAGTCTGTGCTCATCGCCCACGCTCCATTCTCTACAGGATTGCACGGGAGAGAATATCACAGAATTAAAGCGTTTTTCTGTACTACGAAAGAGCAAATTTTTCTAATCCTGATCATTTTATAAGCGCAGCTGCCGCAGGCGATGACCATCTCGGACCTGGCTACACAGATGGCCATCACAACCCGACGAGCTTGACCAAGAGCCCGTTCAAGCGTTTGCAGTTGAGGTGTCAGTGACGTTGTCAGATTTGACTTTCAACACTTGGTCCCGCCTCCCCACTTTTCAATCATCTTCATATTTCAACAAATTGGCAGCCAGACGGGCGCGTTTTGCTCCGGCACGCCTGTTGCCCCTTACCGGTGTTGGAAACGGGAGCCAACTCGTGGATTTGGATTAAGGATTCCGGCTGCGCCCAGTCTTCCAGTTTCCGCTCGGCAGCCTGATGCGTGGCGATGAGCAGTAACGGAAGTTTCTTTGATTATGCAGCGCACTGCGCCAAGCAATATATCAGGCAACACTGAGTAGAAAGGAAAGATGAAACCAGTGATAAAAAGAATCCTCCCCTTCACAATCGCACTCGCCTTCATAGCAGGAGGCGCAGGGTGCAACCTTCGCAGCGTTGCCACCTCTGTGCCTCCTCGCGTCTTCCGCGAAGTGCATGGGCTGAGAGTTCGCTCTTATCAAATGACGCCGGCCACCGACGATCTGCGCCAGTACAAAGCAATCGAGATCCATAAACTCAACAACCTGATGCTTAATGAGATACCCACTCAATCGGTCGAGCAATTGAATGCAGGTATAGTGAAACAGATTAGAGCGCTCAATCATTTCGACCACATTGCTGTGATTGATGGCGCAAACGACGCTCAAGAGAAACAGGCTAATCAGCCAGCTGATGAGATCACCGATGCCGTGTTGCAGCCGACGCTCGTTCTCGAAGGCGACATAGATGATTTCACGGCGGGAATACCAAAACTCCGATACATCGAACAGGGCAACAACCACGCCGTTTTGACGATTCGCATCAGGCTCAAAGACAAGCTAACCGCGCGAGTGCTCGGCCAGATGAATATCACTGTCGAAAATACTCGCATTACGAGCAACGTTGAAAAATGGTAGGCAAGTCGGCAGAGGAAGTCGCCCGCTACGTGCGCCGCAGCGCATCGCGCCCCAATGAAACGAAGGAAGCACATGCCAATGCCCAAAAGTGAGATGATGAAGAGAATCAAACCGATCTTATTTCTGCTGGCTGCACTCGCTTTCTCAGCGAAGGCAGCCAGCGCGCGGCAGTCGCCATCAGATCAACTCACGCAAGGAGCAGTGAAGAGGGTGGCTGGCGCGGTGGTCGGGCACGGAGAAAATCGCGAGTCACTGAAGCGCTACAAAGGCGAGAATGGCATTCTCAGCGCGAAGACCTTGATCTTCGGCGGAGAGTTTCGCGTGACGACGGTGATTCCGTTCAAAGGCAACTTTGCCGAGTATCACCACCTTGAGGTGGCAAAACCAATAAGCCTCGTAGGCAAGGCCCTGACGCCGGACGTGGCAAGCCGCCAAGTTGCGAAGTTCAAGTCTCAATTCGAATCCCGCAGACTATTTGAAACGATCACCGTGATTGAGTCTTACGACCCGGCTACGGCGAGCCAGCGCCAACAACAAACGTCGGCTAGTGCGCCATCAGAGAAATCGGATGACATAGACAGATCTGAATCTCTTGACGCGCCGATAGGAAGCTTTGATGACCTGATCGCGCGCGACAAACACAGGCCACACGGCGAAGGCGCAGGACAGCATTCCACTATTGATAAAACACTGGTGGTTGCCATTGAAGTGCTCGATTACGCGAAGGGCAGCCGCTGGAAGCAGGCGCTGCCGCTCGACCTCGGCAAGTCCATCCTCACAGTCCGCTTACGCTACTACGACAAGAACACAGGAGAAGAAGTCGGGCGACAGGTCATCTCAGGGCAATCAGATGGATCAAGCCTGCTCGGCCCGTTTTCACCTCGTGATGGGTTGAGTGGTGTGGCCGATGGCTTCCTTGATCAAGTGACCCGCCGCGTGGCGGCTTCGGAAAAGTGAAAGCAGGGTGAAACGATGAAGAGGACATTATTAATCCTGACGCTAACGGTATTCATAACTGGCCTTGCGATGGCTCAGACTGAATCTCGTTCAAACAGCGCCAAGCCGGCGAACCCATCTAAAGCGGCAGTGACGAGTCAGGACGATGGCGACACGATCACGTTCAACTCCGCCCTAGTCAATACTCACGTTGTGGTGCGCGATGAGAAAGGGGGGGGTGTTTCGGGGCTGACGAAAGATGATTTCATCGTGCTCGACGATGGCAAAGAGCAGTCAATCAGCTACTTCAGTCAGGAATCAAACGAGCCGCTCACCGTGGCGCTCGTCATAGACCGAAGCCGCAGCGTGCAGAGCGCGTTGAGCAAAGCGCAGGTCGCGGCGCGCAATTTCTTCAGCTCGGTGTTGCGAGCAGGCAAAGACCGCGCGGCGGTGGTTGCGTTCGATTCAAGCGTGTACGTGGTTCAGGACTTCACTGATGACGCGAGCGCCTTAGCCGCCGCTGCCCTCAAGCTGACGGCAGCGGGCGGCACGTCGATTTTTGACGCCGTCTACAAGACCACGCGCGACAAGCTGGCTGGAGGCGAGGAAGGCCGACGCGTCATCGTGTTGATCACCGACGGCGACGACACCACGAGCCGCGCGTCCATCGAACAGGCGATAGAGATGGCCGTCAAACATAATGTGATCATTTATGCAATTCGGGTGTTTGGCGACGGCTCACTCAACGTGCATGACTTGCAAGGCAAGCCTGTGCTTGACCGGCTGACGGATGCGACGGGCGGACGCCAGTTTCACCTTGATGGGGATGAGAGCCAGCTCGCGGGCTTCTTCACGAAGTTGCAAGACGAACTGCGGAGCCAATATTCGATAGGCTATCAGTTTCAGGCTGCATCTTCAGACGGTGGCTTTCATAAGCTCACGATCAAGGTGAAACAGGCGAACTTAAGAGCGTTCACCCGGCGCGGTTACTACTCTAGGATGCAATAGGCGATGGTATCGGCTTAACGAAGAGAGGATTGGAAGGAGAGGAGCCATGAACTTCGAGGCAGTAATGATCAGCAGTGAGCCGCCGCTGCTCGTAAGAATTGTCCGTGAGGTTTCAGACCGCATCGGCAATGTCTTCGAAAGGGTAGGGCATTTTAATGCGACCTCGCGTTTGTCGTGGCTGACAACGCAGAGCAGCTACGACAATCCTGATGGTCTATTTTCGAGCCTGCCATCAGGTACTTCTCTGATCAAAAGAATATATCAGGAAGCTCGTGACATATTGTCTGCTGATCATGCCGAACTGGCATCCGTGTCCGCAAAGGATGCCAGCTGCTTTGGCTTCCTTGTTACCGCAACTGAAGAAGCTCTGCCAACGCGTTTGTTCAAGGCGGCGCAATTTGCTTTCCGCCAGATTCATGAGCAATCCGAGGTTGAGCAAGACGCTACAACCGGCGAACAAGCTTATGCGGATTTGGCGTTTCTCAGACAAACCTCTGCACTGCCATTCCCGGTGAGGCTTGCGCGTGAGGTGGCAGAGGCTGCGCGAATGTTCGCGGCTGACCCCGTAGCATTTATCAGAGGGCTGGCCGCAGGGGGCGAAGACCCAATAGAAAGACGTACGCGAGTAAGCGCGGGACTGGGCGCGGCGATGATGGTTTATGCAGTCGCGCTCACAATCATCTACGGTTCTTATTCTGTCAGCCACCGAAACCGTTCACGCGCCGAATCAAAAGAGCAGACAAAAGTTAGACTCATCGCGCTGCCGCCTGTGACTCCGGTGAAACCGCTGCCGCCGCTCAAACAGGCAGGAGGCGGCAGCAATCATTTGATCCTGCCGAAACAGTTTGCCGAGCAACCGAAGCCCGAACTAACCAAGCCAGGGCCGGAACCGCGTCCGCTCGATCAGGTACAGCCCAGGCCCGACGCACAAGCTGAACCTGCAACAGCAGCGACGGCGGCTGCGGCAGGCCCTTCGAATATGATGACGGCTGGTGAATCTGGCGGGAGCAGCACAGAAGGCGGAGCGGGAACGGGACACGGCACGGGCGTCGGCTCTGGCAAAGGGGCAGGGGTCGGTACAGGTGAGAGCGTAGATTACAACGGCGTGTTTTCCGTCGGGAGCGTTACCGTGCGACCGCAAATGCTGGGACGCCCGACTCCGGGGTACACGGACGAAGCTCGGCGCAATCAGATTGAGGGGTCGGTCAAGGTCTCCGTGTTGCTGAAAGCGGATGGCACCGTGTCGGACGTTAAAGTAGCGCGCGGACTTGGCTACGGCCTCGATGAGAAAGCTATTGAAGCGGCCCGTCAGTTGCGATTTGTGCCGGCACAGAAGAATGGCCATGCCGTCAGCGTGCGCCTCTTCCTCGAATTCAAATTCTCGCTTCTATGAGAATCAAACTCGCCTGCATCACAAGCGACTGATGCGGGCAGGAGAGTGGAAAACGTTTATGCAAGCGATCAGCTTGGACGGGGCACAACACGCATGACCCTTTGGCGAATTTTACAAATGTTATTCATCGCATCCCTTGTGGGCGCGTACGCGATTCTAGAGCGTGTCTGAAAAGTGCTAAAGAGACTGCACCGGAGCGGCCAATCGCTTCAGCATCAGCCGGATCATCACCGCGTAGATCATTGCCTCGCCCGTTTCCGGCAGGTACTCATAGTCTTTGCTCATTCGCCGACTCCGCCCTAGCCATGCAAACGTCCGTTCAACGACCCATCGCCGCTTCTGGACGGTGAAACTCGGCATCGGCGGCGGCTCGACATCTACCGGATACCGGCCCCACTTGCTGGGCCGCTTCACTACTTCAACCGACCATCTGAGATGTTGTTTGATCCAATCAATCACCGCACCGCGATAGCCCATATCCGCCCACAGGTGCCGCAGGCGGGGGAAGACGCCTTCGACGGCCTGCAACAACGGCTTCGCCCCATCACGGTCAGCTATACTTGCCGCATGCACCTGCGCCTTGAGCACCAAACCTATGGTATCCACGAGGATATGGCGCTTCCTGCCGTTGATTTTCTTGCCGCCATCAAAGCCGCGTTCTGGCCCGCCGCGGTCGGTCACCTTCACCGACTGGCTGTCGATAATCGTGGCGCTCGGGGTGGCCTCGCGGCCAGCGCGTAAGCGCACCTGCTCGCGCAAGGTGGTATGGATCTGCTCCCACACGCCCGCTTGGCGCCAGTCGCGGAAGTAGTGATAAACCGTCTTCCAGGATGGAAACTCATGTGGCAACAAGCGCCAAGCGCAGCCAGCGCGGACGAGATAGAAAATGGCATTGAGGACTTCACGCATCGGATACTTGCGAGGTCGCCCGCCAGGTTTCGCCTCTGGGATCAGCGGCGCAAGTTGTTGCCATTCGGCATCTGTCAAATCAGTCGCATACTCTCTACGCTGCATCTGCCAAGTCTACAGATTTGTAACTTTTCAGACACGCTCTAGCCATCTCCTGCTTTTGGCAGGCAGCGCAAGGCTTGATTGCCGAAATTCGTCAAGCATTCAGGGATCGCCGCTCAAAGGTACGTAGAAGGTCAGGCCGGATGCGGTGGTCAATCCCCATCCGCTTGCTGCGCCTGTGGCAGCAGCGCAGTAGCAATCAGATTAGGAAAGCGTCAATCGGTTGAAAGCCATTCTGGAGGTCATAAAATGAAATCCCTGCTCAAACGTTTGTTGGTCATCTTCCCCTTATTGACCCTGTTCGTACTGCTTATCGGCAACAGGACCGAAGCGAACGCCCAACAACTCCGCGATACCTTTCGACGAGTTAAACAAGCAGTGGTCATCGTCAGGACTCAAGAAAAGACCGTCGCGCCCGTGCTCCGCCAGGGATTGACAAGTTCGGATGGGTTAGCGTCCGGCGTCTTGATCTCAGATGATGGCAAGGTACTGACTGCCGCGCACGTCGTCCAGGCCGTAGACAAGGTCTTCGTAGAGTTCGCCGATGGCCGGGTCGTTACCGCTCGCGTCGTCTCCTCATCCACGAATGCCGACGTCGCGCTCCTTCAGCTCGACTCGATCCCGAAGGGGATAGCGCCCGCCCGAGTTGGCGACTCAGATCAAGTCGAGGTGGGCGATGAGGTGTTCGTCGTCGGCGCGCCCTATGGCCTCGCACTCACTCTCACGGTAGGCCATGTCAGCGGGCGCGCAGCCCCGAAGAACCATCTCGCAAGCATGACGGCATCGGCATGGGAGTTCTTCCAGACCGACGCCGCGATCAACGGCGGCAATTCAGGAAGTCCCATGTTCAACTGGAAGGGTGAAGTGATCGGCATCGTCAGCAACATCCTGAGCCGGTCCGGCGGCTTCGAAGGGATTGGCTTCGCCGCGACCTCAAAGATGGCGCGCCTGCTGCTTGAGCAAAAGCCCTTCTGGTCGGGGATGGAAGGCATGCTGATTCAGGGTGGCCTCGCCGGATTGCTCAACCTGCCGCAGCCAGCCGGATTTTTGGTACAGCGGGTGGCCGAAGAGTCTCTGGGTTGGAGATTGGGGATCAGGCCTTGCACACTACGCGCCTCGATTGAGGGGAACGACCTGCTGCTGGGCGGCGACATCATCCTCTCGGTCAATGGGCTTGAGGTTCTCGAAGGTGACGCGTCGCTGGACCGTATCTATGAGAGCGTGAGCAATCTGAAAGCCGGCGAGAAGGTTGTCGCCAGAGTTCTTCGCGCCGGTCAGGTCGTCGAACTATCAGCGCTCATCAATCCGTGAATCGTCGCATGTAGTTATGAAAGGCTTATTTTTATCTCTACTGTTGGCTCTCAGCCTGGCCGGCATGGCAAAGGCACAAGACCGGCATTCCAAACCAAACCCCAGGCTGACTCCTGGCGATGCCCTTAACGTAACTGCCGGAGATTTGTGTAAGCCTGGGCAGGCAGAGATCGAAGGCAAAATCTCTGTCCGGGTGAAAAGTCAGGTATTCGACAGATATGGCATTCACGGAGACCTCATCGGCTATCACGTGGACCATTTAATACCGCTTGAGTTAGGCGGCTCGAATTCACTAAAGAATCTCTGGCCCCAGCCGCTCGCTGGGGAATGGACTCGACTGACGAAGAACCGGCTGGAGCATCGGCTGCGTAAGCTGGTTTGCAGCGGCGCTCTCGACCTCAAGGTCGCTCAACAAGAGATCGCCAGGGATTGGATAGGCGCTTACAACCAATACATCAGTGCGCCAGAGAAAAGACGAATGATGCCCGGAGGCAGCTCTGGTATGATTAGCGATAGGACGCCAGGATCAAAGATGACAGAGAAAGCAGCAGAATCTGCTCTACGTGAGGATGAACACAATGGCCGTCAATTGGAACAAAGACGCTGACGCCGCGCTGGCGGAAGCCAAGACTTCAAGGAAACCGTTGCTGATTGATTTCAGCGCCGCCCCCGCTTGAGGCGCGTGCGCTCGGCTGGAGGCCGAGTCCTACGCCGACCCGGATGTCTCTTCCTTCATCAACGACAACTTCGTCCCTGTCGAGGCGCACATCAAAGAACGTCCCGCCTACTTCCACCGCTTCGATGCGCTGTGGACACCGACCGTGCTGATCCTGGACTCAAACGGAGTGGAGAGAGCGCGTCTTGAAGGCTACCTGCCGAAGGATGAATTCCGCGCCCAGTTGGAGATGGGGCTGGCGCGCGTCGCCTTCATGCAGAAGCAGTGGGCCGAGGCCGAGCGCCGGTACGCCGAGGTGTTGGAGCGTTACCCGGACGCGAAGGTCGCGCCGGAGGCCCTCTACTGGAAGGGCGTGAGCCACTACAAAGCGACCAACGACCACACGGTGCTGGGCGAACTGCCCGCTGAATTCACAAAGAAGTACCCTGACAGCCTGTGGGCCTTGAAGACGGCGGCGTGGGGTCATTAAGGGAGAGGCCAAGCCGTTACGTTTGGCGAGGAATCAATTCAACTATAAGCCAAGGTTCAGCTATCACAGGGCGGTGTATTCTTGACTGAGATTGTATCTAACACCCAGCGTCAACAAAGCCCGTTAATGCCGCTTGAGACCAAGTGCCAAGTACGCTTGATGGAGGCGGTGGATCGGCGCAACAAAAAACATGGCCAGCACAGGAAGCGCATCCACCGGAGCCGCCGGAGCGCAATTCTCATGGTTTCTTTGAGTGTCGTTCGGCGGCCCGGTGATGCGCAGCGTTGGGCCGCCTACTGATTTTCTGACTGGACTTCCCTATGAATTTCAAAACGAGACTGTTTTTGATTTTATGGATTGCAGGTTTCGCAGGTGTGCTCTCGTTTCTCCTGGTGGACTTGTCCGCCTTACTGGCGAACTTGCCCGTGACCACGGGAACAAGCATGCCGTTCTCTCCTTGGCTGCTCAAACTCTTAAGCATAATCCAAACCTCAATTCTTCTGTCTGTCGCGGTCTTTGTCGGCGTTGCGCTTGCTTCCAGAGTGGGTTTGTCTTCACCGGCGGCAGAAGCGGCCGCCGGTAGGGGAAACATAGTGTCAGCTCTCAAACCGCAAATCGCGCCGGGTTTGACCGGCGGCCTGGCTGGTGGCGTTGCAATCATTTCAACCTGGCTATTGTGGAAGCCGTTCCTTCCGGTCGAGTTTGTAACGCGAGCCGAGCGGCTAAACAAATCCCTTCCATTCCTGACCCGGCTGCTTTACGGCGGCATCATTGAAGAATTATTGCTCAGGTGGGGGGCGATGACGCTCTTAGTGTGGTTGGCGTGGCGACTGCTTCAGAAAGGGCGAGGTGAACCCCGTGTAATCTTTTTTGCGATTGCGATTATCATTTCATCGGTTGTGTTCGGTTTGGGACACCTCCCCCTGGCCTCCGCATTGGGCGTTGATTTTACTGCGGCGATAGTCTCCTACGTCGTCGTCGCAAATTCGTCTTTCGGTTTGATTGCCGGCTACCTTTACTGGAAGAGAGGTCTTGAATCGGCAATAATCGCGCACATGTTGACTCACGTCATCCTAATGACGGCAATCTACGTCGGGACGTGAGCAGAAAATCGCAGCGGGTTGTCTTCACACACCCGGCGGCGAGTGTGAGGCCGCTTCTTCAGCGACCGAATTGAAATGACGAATGGCCGGCAAGTGCGGCTGATCGCATTCGCCCGCCGGGCGAGCAGTAAAGCAAGGCAGGGCGCGGAGCATAGACCCCACGACCATTCTGCCTTCTTAATCTCAATTTTACGCCCAGTCACAATTCGGATAGAGCTGCCTTCACTTTGCTTTCGATCAGGTCACGCACCTCTCGGAATTGCTCAACCGGCATGTCCTTTGGGTCGGGAATGTTCCAGTCCTCGTGCCGCTTCGCTCTCACGAACGGGCATTCGTCGCCGCAGCCCATCGTCGCCACGAAATCATATTGCACGTCGGGAATGGCATTGAGCGATTTCGATGAATGTTGGCTGAGGTCATAGCCAAGTTCACGCATCGCGTCAATCGCCTTTGGATTTACGCGACCTGATGGCCGCGAGCCTGCGCTGAACGCCTCAACCTGATCGCCACCGTGCATGTGGGCGAAAGCTTCCGCCATCTGACTGCGGTTGGAGTTCTCGACGCAAACGAATAGCACGCGCTTAGGATTGCTCATCTTATCCCTTCCTCAAGAAGCGAATGGCTGCACACTTGCCGGTCGCGGTGCGCCTTGCAAAGACATGGGGAGTTGCGGCGCGCAACACACCTTCATCAAGCGACTATAATCCCGCCGCATCTCCTGATTGGCTTCCAGCCACACCCGCACATCGCGCAAGACATCTGCCGCATGCTCATCGGGCGGCGTGACAAGGCGATAGTGCATCCACTTCCCGTCACGGCGCGTGTCCACGATGCCAGCCCGCTTGAGGTACGCCAGATGGCGCGAAATCTTCGGCTGGTTCGTGCCAAGAATCTCAACGAAGAAGCAGACGCACACTTCGCCGCCGCCCATCAGATTGATAAGTCTGAGGCGGGTACGGTCTGCCAACGCCCGAAAGAACAACTCCATGTCGAACGCCTTGCTTGCTCTGACCATAACCCTATTTTAGCACGACTGGATAAATACGTCTTGACATATATAAAACTCGGAACTATCATCAGCACATATTTGCTTAGGCGAATATAAAAAGGAGAGCGATGATGACGGGACAATTTAATGGGGTGCAGGTATTGAAAGCGCATCTCGCCCTGAATGTGAAGGACGTGGCGCAGAGCATCGAATTTTACCGAACGATGCTTGGCATCGAGCCGAGTAAGGTACGGACGGGCTATGCTAAGTTCGACGTGCAGAATCCGCCTCTTAACCTGACGCTCAATCAAGTGCCCTTTAACGGGCGCGGGGCGCTGTCGCATTTGGGGATACAGGTTGCTTCGACCGAAGATGTATTGCGGGTGCGCGAGAACTGGATAGCGGCAGGGCTGATTACTAGAGACGAGATGCAAACCGACTGCTGCTACGCTGTGCAGGACAAGACATGGGTACACGACCCGGACGGTAACGAGTGGGAAGTCTTCGTTGTCCATCAGGACAACCTGATGGACAGCAACGTGGACAACTCGGTGCAATCGGTGGAGCCAGCCTGCCCGCCTGTGGCTTGCTGCCCGGCAACATCGAAGGCGACCCCGCTGGCCTGAGTAAAGAGAGTATGAGCATCACGATCTCAAAGGCGTCGCGTGACGACCTGCCCGAAATCTTGGAATTGCTCGACACAGTGCAACTGCCGCAGGAGGGCGTCGCCGAGCATCTGGACGGCTTCGTGATCGTCCGCGACGGTAATCGGCTAGTCGGCTGCGCGGGCTTGGAGCATCACGACGGATTAGGGCTGCTGCGCTCGGTCGCGGTTTCGCCGGACAGTCAGCATGGCGGAGTAGGCTCAAAGCTCACCGCCGCCCTGCTCAAAGAGGCCGCGAACTCAGGCATGGATGAAGTGGTACTGTTGACGACCAGCGCGCGTGACTTCTTCGCCCACCGCTTCGGGTTCGCCGTAGTGGAGCGCACGGCGTATGACGAGAGGCTGGCGGAATCTGTAGAGTGGAGACTGCCGCGCTGCGCGTCCGCCGTCTGCATGGCTTACCGGACTCGACAACCGAATAACCAATAACCTTCAACAACCCGACTGATTGGAGACACTGAGATGCGGATGATTCGCGTTGCACTATCCCTCTGCCTGTTGATTGGCATGGCGCTCGCACAAGACCCATTGAAGACGCTGCCAAACGCCTACAAGCTGGAATTCGAGAACGAGTACGTGCGGGTGGTTCGCGTCCACTACGCGCCACACGAGAAGCTGCCGGCGCACGAGCATACGCTCAACGCATCCGCCTACGTCTACTTGAACGACGGCGGGCCGGTCGTGAGACGCCTAACAACGACACGCACCGGAGCGCGGGCAGCGCGGCTCACGAGATCCTTTCGGTACCGTTGCCCGCGCCCGCTGAACGCGGGCGTTAGACATCTTCTTGATTCGGGCAGTTGAGAAAACTTAAATGAGAAGAACCCTTGCATTGCTGTTGATCGCTCTGTTGCCTGTGCTAGCTGTTGCGCAGACCAGACAGGCTGCGCAACCTCAGGTGCTTGCTCTCACTCACGTAAACATCATTGATATGACTAGCGCCAGGCCGAAGCTGGACATGACCTTGATTATTGTCGGCAACCGCATTGCCGCGATTGGCAAGACGAGAAAAGTTCGAGTGCCAAAAAACGCGCAGGTGATTAACGCGACTTCCAGATATCTGATTCCGGGTTTGTGGGATATGCACGCGCATCTCGGAGATGAAGACTTTGACAAGAATTTTCACCTTCGGCTTTTTATCGCAAATGGGATAACCGGCATTCGTATTATGGAAGGCGCGCCGGAGTATCATTTATGGCGCAAAGAGGCCGAAAGCGGTACTTTGTTAGCCCCGCGAATGGTTATAGCAAGTCGGGTTATTGGTTTTGGTGATTTATCAAACATTTCCGAGGCGCAAGCGCGGGAAGAAGTAAGGAAGGCCAAACAGGCAGACGCAGATTTTATCAAGGTTCACGACAATCTTTCCCGTGCCTCTTATTTTGCGTTGATTAATGAGGCTAAACGATTGGCCCTACCTGTCGAAGGACATACGCCCATCTCAATCACGGCAGAGGAAGCGTCTCAAGCCGGACAAAAGAGTATTGAGCATTTGACCGGATTGGCGCCTGCCGAAAATGATGGCGCACTTGCCGAAAAATGGTTCGCCATTTTCAAAAAGAATCAAACGTGGCAATGCCCGACCTTGATTATGCGTCACAACTACGCCTTGCTGAACGACAATAGTTTTACCAGCGACCCACGGTTGAAATATGTCAAACCCTCATGGAAAGAGGGATGGTTAAGCATGACGAAAGAAGCTCAAACCTGGTCAGCCGACGAAGCGCGAAAGAGAAAGGAAACAATCCGAAAGGAAGATGCGATTGTCGGGGAGATGCGAAAAGCAGGAGTAGGCATTCTGGCGGGAACTGATGATGCCAACCCGTACGTTCTTCCTGGATTCAGTCTGCACGACGAGCTGGCTTTGCTCGTCAAAGCCGGACTCACGCCAATGGAAGCGTTACAAGCGGCGACCTACAATCCAGCAAAGTTTCTTGGCCTATTAAACTCGCTCGGCACAGTTGAAAGAGGGAAACTTGCAGACCTTGTGCTGCTTGAAGCAAACCCTATTGAAAACATCTCCAATACAAAAAAGATTGCTGCGGTTATCAGGAACGGGAATTATTTAGGCAGAGAATCTTTGGATAAAATACTTGCCGAAGTTGAAGCGGCTGCGAATAGAAAATAAGAAAGTATCTGATTCCACCGCTGGCGAGACGCCGAACAGGTCAGCCATCTATTGCTGCGAATAGTCGTCGTTTTCCTAAGCCGCAATGATCTTGCGGCGCAGGTTGTCGGAGCAGGGCTTCATCGCTCATATTCTGATCGGTTTGCTTGATCAACACTCTCTCGACCATATCTTTCAGGGCTCTCCCAGTCGTGCATTCTAGGAATGTAAATCACTTTACAAGTTATGAGTTTAAGACTACATTAGTCGTTAGTTGAAATATCGCATTGAGGAGGTGTTGTATGCGAAGTCTCACGATGAGGTTGCTCATTCTGGTGCTGATGGTCGGCTTCCTTGTGCTTTCCAGTGTGGGCCACTCTGAGGCGCGCGCTTGTAACAATTTTTGCTGGCGCAGTTGTAACACCCAATTCAGCGCGTGTTTGAATAACAATCCCTACGAGGTCTGCTGCGGTGAATTTAACCAGTGCATTCAAACCTGCGGCACTTCTTGTATACAGTGCCAGCAGTAGCCTCTGCCTGCGCGATAGATAGATTGTAGGGATGTTTATAACAACATATTTGATGGCCTATAGGGATTTTTGTGCCCTCCCTCCCGGTGAACGAAATCGCGGGTGTGATCGAGTCGCATAATGACTATGACCACGCCGCGCAGTTGATCAATGGCGTTGACGCGGCTTGCGTGTAGCCAGTGGTTGATCGAAGCCTAAAATAGTAGCGATCAATACATCAAAATACGAAATTCTTATCGCCGGAATGCAATCAATGTGTTAGAATTTTAGACGCCCTACAAGCTTTTAATGGTTCAAACAAGTCAGGTTGTTGAGGGAACCAATGAGGTGAGGGTTTAGTTATGAAACAATAACGTCGAGCGAATTTCGGGCATAAAAGTGTACCGGCTACAGGGAGTCGGAAAACACAAGGCTTAAGATGTACTGCCGAGTGAGGCACTCAGAAAGAGCCGCTTTGGAAGATGCGGCATCTGAATGAAGAGGCTATTTATGGACGCCGGGATTTTGTCTCTTGTAGGTAATACTCCTATTGTCGAGCTAAGCCAATTTTTTAAAAATTTTCATTTCCGCCTCTTTGCTAAATTGGAAGCCTTTAATCCGGGCGGTAGCATCAAAGACAGGCCCGCGCTCAATATAATCAAAACCGCTTTGGCAAGAGGCGTCATTCACCCTGGCAGTACGATTATTGAATCCAGTTCCGGCAATATGGGTATCGGCCTGGCGCAAGCTTGCCGATATTATGGCATGCGGTTGATATGTGTGGTGGACGCCAAAACGACTGCGCAAAACATTAGCATTTTGAAAGCCTATGGGGCTGAAATAGATTTGGTTTCCGAACCCGACCCGCAAACAGGTGAGTACCTTCAAGCTCGGATTAATCGGGTGCAGAGCCTGCTGCATTCGATCCCCGATAGTTTCTGGCCGGATCAATACTCCAACATTCAAAATGCGATTGCACACGAACAGACGATGCATGAGATTGCAACAGCGTTAGGTGGTAAGGTTGATTATCTGTTCTGCTCTACCAGTACGTGTGGGACTATAAGAGGTTGCGCCACCTATGCACGGAATCATGAATTACAAACGAAAGTGCTGGCTGTTGATGCCATCGGGAGCGTGCTGTTCAGCGACAAGTCGGCGAAGCGACTTATACCCGGTCATGGCGCGGCGATAGTTCCCCGGCTGCTTCAACGCGACCTGATAGACGAAGTCATACACGTATCTGATTTAGAATGCATCGTCGGTTGCCGTCGTCTGGTGAAAGAGGAAGCGATACTGGTTGGCGGATCATCGGGAGCGGTCATTATGGCTGTAGAGCGTATGAGAAACACGATCGCCGCCGGTGCGACCTGTGTAGCCATCTTCCCTGATCGTGGAGAGCGCTATCTCGATACCATCTACTCGGATGGATGGGTGGAAAGGCATTTTGGAGATGTGTTCCATCTTTGGCAAGATTCAGTGGAGACCATGCCAGGCACGATGGCGACATATTGATTTTGAAGGGAAGTCGCTTCGCTTCCGGCAGGTTGCGACAGCCAGGTGCTTGAAATTGTGAAAGCTGCTTATGCGGCAGACTCAACGGGGCATAACTCGCTGCCTCATTCCTTGTTCCGGCGTTTTTCTAACCATCCTCGAAATAGAATTGTTGCCCACCTGCCCAGGAAGCGGCGGCGTCAATTGGCGAGTGGAAATTTGATCTTCTAACCATATAATAAGCCTTATGCAAAAAAAGGTTCCCACGCTGCGGAGGCCGCTTGAATCGGCGTTCCACCATGCGCTCTCATACCTGGAAAATCTGGATAAAAAACCGGTCGCCGCTACAGCTGACGTGCTCACCTTGCGAAACCAACTGAGCAAACCGCTGACGGATGAAGGCGTTGATCCTGAGCAAGTCATTGATGAACTTGTCAAAGACGTAAATGGCGGTCTCCTCGGGTCGGCGGGCGGGCGGTTCTTTGGATGGGTAGTCGGCGGGTCGCTGTCGGCTGCGCTAGCCGCCGATTGGCTGACCGCAACCTGGGACCAGAATGCGGCGCTTTACGCATGCGGGCCGGCTTCGGCGGTCGTTGAAGAAGTTGTGGGCCTCTGGCTGAAAGATATTCTTGGCCTTCCTGCCAACGCCAGCTTCGCGCTCGTCACCGGCTGCCAGATGGCGCATGTCACCTGCCTTGCCGCTGCCCGCCATTCGCTGCTCAGCGGGCGCGGGTGGGATGTCGAACAACAGGGGTTGTTCGGCGCTCCGCCTATTCGAATCTTATCAAGCCATGAGCGGCACGGCTCGATTGAACGCGCGCTACGTTTGCTGGGTCTTGGCAATGCACACGTGATAGACCTGCAATCTGACTTTGCTGGCCGCCTTCAGCCTGAAACCATCGAGCGAGCCTTACAAGCCGAGCCTTCGGCTCTCACCATTGTTCTTTTGCAGGCCGGCGACCTGAACATAGGTGCGTACGACCCATTTGAGACGCTCATTCCAATCGCCAAACGTTATAGTGCCTGGGTTCATGTGGATGGCGCGTTCGGCTTGTGGGCGGCGGCCAGTCCGGTTTACAAGCATCTGGTGCAGGGCATGGCGGCGGCTGATTCCTGGGCTACGGATGGTCACAAATGGCTCAACGTTCCTTATGATTGCGGCTATGCCTTCATTGCCGACGCCAAGTCCCATCGCGCTTCGATGTCTCACCGCGCCGCTTATCTGGTTCACGACGAGGATGCGCGAGACCAGATGGATTGGAATCCAGAATGGTCGCGGCGCGGACGCGGCTTTCCTACTTACGCCGCGCTACGCCAGCTTGGACGCAACGGGGTGGCCAATTTAGTAGAGCGTTGTTGTCAACATGCCCATTCCATTGTGATGCGGATTGGCGCTTTGCCGGGCGCAGAAGTCTTGTGGGAACCGACGATCAATCAAGGACTGGTGCGATTTCTTGATCCCCGGCCTGACGCCTCCGAAGAAGACCATGACCGTTGGACAGATAAAGTGATCTTGGCCATTCTAGCCGCGGGCGAAGCATTCTTCGGAGGCACGACCTGGCGCGGTCGTCGCGCCATGCGGGTCAGCGTGTGTAACTGGCAGACCAGCGACGAAGATGTCGAGCGTGTCGTCGCCTCTGTCGCTCAGGTGCTCAAGTCTTTAAAGATTGCCTGAACGTTGATCACCACGGGGCATGCCTTCGTCAGACAAGGCTTTTACATACTCGGCCAGGTCTGCAATCGTCTCGTCACGCCTGGACGGGCGCGGACAGACCGAAAATTGCTCGCCCCGCAGTAACAGATTCGATCATCCCTTTTTGAAAGTAGATGAGCTGATTATAGAATCCATCTACCGGCTGTGCGGATTTTTGGTATAGATTCCTGACGCTCTCTACGATGTCGTGTACTTGCTCCGCCGGCATTTTGGCGCGCTGCTCTAAGTCGGTTTGCAGCATGCGCAAAACGCCATCGAGCGAATCGGGCGCTCTATCAACATAGGCGAATGTGTCAAAGCCATCCTTCTTCATCGCTGCCGAGATGAACTGCATGAGATACGTGGATGACTGATAGCCAATCGCTCGCCATGTGCCTAGAATGCCGCGGCTGTGTTCCGACAGATGAAGGGGCAGTTCTCTGAGCAGCCGCAGCAAGACGCTGTTGCCGATTGCTTCCAAAGCCGACGGAGCGCCCGGCCCTTCGATAACCGGAGCATAAGGCGTGTTGCACACGACGAAGTCGAAAAGCTCTCCTTTCTCTAACGAAGCCAGCACGTCGGATTGGCGGAATTCAACCCTGCCATCAACTCCGTTCAAGACGGCGTTGGCGCGAGATGTGACGACCGCCTCTTCCTGCAACTCCAGTCCGAGCACCTGAGTAGACCCGCGCACGGCACACAAAAGAGATTGCAAACCGCTGCCGGAGCAAACGTCCAGCACGCGCTTGTCGCCTAGGTACGTGGGCAGCGTCTTGGCGACGAAAAAGGAAGACATATCAAACCACACATGACATGGCTTGCTCGCGGTGGGATAAGAGGGCGGGATGTTCACCAGCAGCAGCAAGCCTTCAGCCGGAACGATGAGCAGGCTAGGGGTTCGCCACCCGCCCGCCTCGTCCCTGATCAACACTTCGATCTCGGTCAATGCCGTAAAAATCCGCTCTGGTACCAATTTTTTCACCGATGCTTCGTCAACGGCCTCACCCAATCGAAACAGCCGGAACAATACTTGATGCGCCGGGTCCAGCCGATTGACGATCTGTTGGAGCCCTTGAAACGGTGGAAATCCGGTGGGACTCAGCCCAATCTCAAAGGACAGACGAAGATCAACCAGAGCGTACATCATCTCGTTCAAGTAATCACGAACCGCTGCAAGCGAAGGGTTGTGAATTTTCATGATCGTCACCTTTCTCTGCGTTATGACCTCAATCTACCTGCGCACACTCCGACCGTTGCAGGTAGCATTTCAACTGCTCTGCGACCGATGACACGTTAGGTCGCCTGAGCATGGTGTAATGATCGCCCGGCGTCAGGTATAACTCGACGCCGCCCGCCCAGCGCCGCCACTGTTGCGCCAGTTGTTCCGGCTCATCCGCTTCGGTGGCTCTAAAGAGGAGGATGTCCTGCGCACCCGGCTGCAAAGCGTATTGGTCAACGGCCCCCGCGTTTCGTGTGAACACGCTTAAAAGGTCATCCATCTCTTTTCCGGGCGCGTCTTCAGCCAATACGCCATCGCGCTTGAGCACGTCGAGCAACATGGCCCGTTGCTGGCTCAGGTCAAGGCGACAAAACTGCTCTTGCAGGTCGCCTTGATCCTTACCGATCAATTGGCTCATGTCAGCAGCAAATCGGGTTAGGATCGGCAATTCATCGCGCTCGTCTATGGCTTCCCGATTCTGCGGCGGCAGATGCGTATCAAACAAGACAAGCGCATCCACCCTTTCTCCCTGCTGATTCAATTGTCGCGCCATCTCGAAGGCGATCAGCCCTCCCATAGACCAGCCGCCCAGAAGGTAGGGGCCGGTGGGCCGCACGCCTTGAATCTCGCGGATATATAAAGCGGCGATCTGTTCGATGGTCGCGCCCGACCCGTCCGACGCCTCTTCGGAAAATGTGCCTGGGGCGGGCGCTTGCAATCCATAAAAGGGACGCTCACGTCCGAGCGCCTTTGCGAGATCTGCATAACAAAAGACGCTGCCGCCGACCGGATGTACGCAAAAGAGAGGAGTCCCGTCGCCTTCCGGCTGTATCTCAACGAGGATCGCTGAGGGGGATTCATCCGATGATCGCGTCAGCCATTTTGCGAGGCCGGCAATGGTTGGATTTCTGAACAGGCTGGCCAGGGGCACCGTGCGTTTGAGCCGATTTCGCATCATCACCAGCATCCGCACAGCCAGCAACGAATGGCCCCCGATCTGAAAGAAATCATCTGTGATACTAACAGGGCTGGTGTTTAACACCTCTTCCCATATCTCTACCAACTGCGCTTGCAGCAAGGTGCGCGGCATTTCCAGGCTGTCGTGCGGCATCGCTTCCGTTGCCGGATCAGGCAAGGCGCGCAGGTTCACTTTACCTTGCGGGCTGAGCGGCAGGGCGTCGAGGATCACGATGTTTGACGGCACCATGTATTCGGGCAATTGCCCTTTGAGGAAGCCGCGGAGAAGAAGCGGCAAGGTCTTCGCCTCCGAAACGCTGCCCGCGTTTGCGCCGGAGCCGGCGCGCTTCGGCACCACGTAAGAGACGATAGACTTGCCGGCGGCCCCATTCTCGCGAGCCGCCGTGACGGCTTTTTCCACGGCGGCATGTTGATTCAGCATCGCGTCTATTTCATTAAGCTCGATTCGGAAGCCGCGAATCTTCACCTGGAAATCGGTTCGCCCCAGAAATTCGATTTCGCCTCCGAGCAGCCAGCGCGCCAGATCGCCGGTGCGATAGAGCCGAGCGCCGGCTTGATGGCCGAACGGGTCGGGCGTAAATCGTTCCGCCGTCAATTCCGGGCGGTTCAAGTAACCGCGGGCGACGCAGTCGCCGCCGATGTATATTTCGCCGGCGACGCCGATGGGCACAGGCTGCATGGCCTGGTCCAGTATGTACACGCGCGTGTTTGGGAGCGAATAGCCGAGCGGAACGAGCGGGCCGCGTCGCGGCGAATCGGGTTGGATGCGATAGGTCAGCATGCCCACCGTGGTTTCCGTCGGGCCATAATGGATGAACATCTTGGATGTGGGCGGGGCGAGCGGCTGCAAGGTGCCGCGAATCCACTCCCAGCGAGAGGCTTCGCCGCCAAGCGCGAGTACATCGTGAGGCAGCAGCTCTCCGGTTGGATAGGCATCGGTCAGAGCCGCTAAGTGTGACGGCGCTATTTTTAGAACTTCCATGCGATTGTGCCGGAAGTATTCGAGAACCACGTCCGGGTCCGCCGCTTGATCGTGCGGCATAACGTGCAGCGTACCTCCTGCGCACAGCGATGGAATGAAAACGGTATTGCAGGAATCCACTGCCAGCGGTTGCAGCATCGCATATTGTGCGCCGGGCTTAAGCTCGAATCGGTTTAAGATGGCGTATAGGTAATTGAGTATCTGACGCTGCTCTACCACAACACCTTTAGGCCGCCCGGTTGAACCCGACGTATAGATTGTGTAGACCTGATTCCCAGGCGTCACGTCGCTTTGAAAGTTTGCATCGTCATATGCCGCAAGCAACTTTACATCTTCATCCATGCAGAAAACGTTGATGCCGGGTGCGGTCAAACGTTCTTTGATCGCTTTGCGCGTGAGCAGCACGCCGACGCCGGAATCCGCGAGGATGAACTTGATTCGATCCCTGGGGAATGAAGAATCAATGGGAACATAGCCGCCGCCGGCCTTCAGGATACCGAGCACCCCGACCACCATTTCAAGAGAAGGCTCCAATAAAATGCCGACGGCAACTTCCGGCCCGATGCCGAGACGGCGCAGATAAGCCGCCAGCCGGTTGGCCTGACGGTTTAATTCCGAATAGGTGAGCCGCCCCTCGCTACTTGCGACGGCAAGCGCATCAGGCATGCGCTCCGCGTATTCTTCAAAGAGTGCATGCAGGCACTTTCTCGACTCTAAAGGCCGGGTCACGCCGCTCCATTCTTCAAGCAACTCGGCTCGCTCAGTCGCAGTGAGCAAGGGCAGATCATCTATGGAAGCCTGTTCATTGGCGA
>JADMIO011385339.1_pt1 | contig 55852 bp, 50 predicted proteins | sample 8958161 | NCBI WGS metagenome assembly JADMIO01 (sample SAMN16585339, study PRJNA669376) | soil metagenome | isolation source: Crop rotation soil | place: USA: Cullars Rotation, Alabama | collected 2011
ACGGTGCCGGGTGCGTACGGTGCCGGGTGCGTACGGTGCCGGGTGCGTACGGTGCGCTGGTGCTGGGTGCTGGGTGCGCTGGTGCCGTCCGGCGCTCCAGCCGACGCGCGGCCCCGAATAGCTCGACGCCGCACCGGCACCCGGCACCCGGCACCAGCACCAGCACCGGCACCGGCACCAGCACCGGCACCGGCACCGGCACCCGGCACCAGCGCACCGTACGCACCCGGCTCTGTACGCACCTTACGCACCTATCTTGTTGGCTCTATACTTCGCCTGTGACTCGAATCGTGTTCAGCGCGTCCTGGGCGTGCCTGCTGGGCGTGTCGCTTGCCGCTCAACAGGCTCCGGCTCAGAAGGCTCCGCCACCCGTGACTCCTGCCGTTTCCCACAGCTTGGCGATGGGCGCGCAGGCGCAAGCGGAATTGGTGAAGCAGTACTGCACCGGCTGCCACAACGATCGCAGCAAGGCCGGAGAGTTGACGCTGGCGGGCTGGGACGTGACGCGCGCATCGGCGGAGCGCGAGCTTTCCGAAAAGATGATCCACAAGCTTCGCGCCGGCATGATGCCGCCCAGCGGCGCTCGTCGTCCGGCGCCTGCGCAACTCACACAGTTCGTGTCGGCGCTCGAGTCGCGGATGGACGCGCTCGCAGCGAGCGATCCGAATCCGGGCTGGCGCCCGTTCCAGCGCTTGAATCGCGCCGAGTATGCCCGCGAGATTCGCAGCCTGCTCGATCTCGACGTCGATGTGACGGCGTTCCTACCGGCTGACACGATCAGCGACGGCTTCGATAACGTCGCCGACGTCCAGACCTTCTCGGCAACGCTGATGGAAGGCTACCTGCGCGCCGCCAGCCGCATCGCGATGCTGGCCATCGGCGATCCCGACGGCTCTGCCGCCCAGGCGACGTTCAAGCTGCCCAAGACCGCGTCGCAGATGGATCGCGTCGACGGCGCGCCTCCCGGCACGCGCGGCGGCATCTCGGTGGATCACACGTTCGTCGCCGACGGCGACTACGTCTTCAGCATGGACTTCTTCGCCGAGCCGCTCGGCTTCCTGTTTGGCAACACCCGGCCGGGCGAAGAGATCGAAGTGTCCCTCGACGGCGCGCGGCTGGCGATCTTCTCGATCGATCCGCGCATGAGCGAAGAGAAGACCGGGCTCACGCTCAAGACGTCGCCGATTCACGTGAAGGCCGGGACGCATCGCGTCACGGCGGCGTTCATCCAGCGGTTCGAAGGCTTGATCAACGATCTGATCGCGCCGATCGACCACACCATGGCCGATACCGAAATCGGCATCGCGCCTGGCATCACCACGCTGCCGCACTTGCGGAGCCTGAGCGTCGTTGGTCCGCATCGGGTCACCGGCGTCAGCGACACGCCGAGCCGGCGCCGGGTGTTCTCGTGCCGCCCGATGAGCCAGCCTGATGAAGCGGTGTGCGCGTCGGAGATCGTCCGCCGCCTGGCGACGCAGGCGTTCCGAAGACCGGTGAGTGAGAAGGATCACGCGCGCCTGATGACGTTCTACGCGCGCGGCCGCAAGGACAAGAATTTCGAGGCCGGCATCACCAAGGCGCTCGAGGCCATTCTCGCGAGTCCGCAGTTCTTGTTCCGCGTCGAGGAAACCCCCCGCCTTCGCTCGGCGAGCCTGAACGCCGGCAGCTATCGCCTTGGCGACTATGAGCTTGCGAGCCGACTGTCGTTCTTCCTCTGGGGCCGAGGGCCGGATGCGGAACTGCTGAAGGCTGCCGGCCAATCGCGCCTCGCGGTTCCAGGTGCGCTGGCGAGGCAGGCCACGCGCATGCTGGCCGCGCCCGACGCCGACGGTCTGTCGACCAGGTTCGCATCGCAGTGGTTGCGGCTGCAGGATCTCGAGAAAGTGATTCCCGATCCGATCCTGTATCCCTATTCGGATCAGACGTTGTCGCTGGCGCTGAAGAAGGAAACAGAGCTGTTCTTCAACAGCCTCGTCCGCGACGATCGCAGCGTGCTGGACCTGCTGGCGGCCGATTACACCTACGCGAACGAACGCGTCGCTCGTCACTACGGCATTCCCAACGTGACTGGGCCGGATTTCCGGCGCGTCAGCCTGCCGGCCGACCGTCGGGGGATTCTCGGCCAGGGCAGCATCCTGACGCTGACCTCGATCGCGGAGCGCACGTCGCCGGTGCAGCGCGGCAAGTGGGTGATGGAAGTCCTGCTCGGTTCGCCGCCGCCACCACCGCCGCCCAACGTGCCGGCGCTCGAAGAGACGAAGGGCACGGCGGATACGGGCCGCGCGTTGTCGGTTCGCGAGCGCATGGAGCAGCACCGCGGCAGCCCGCAGTGCGCATCGTGCCATCGCGTCATCGATCCGCTCGGCCTCGCGCTCGAGAACTTCGATGCGACCGGCAAGTGGCGCATCCGCGATGGCGGCATCAACGTCGATACCGCCGGACAGTTATTCGATGGCACGGCGATTTCAGGTCCGGACGGCCTGCGCGCCGCCTTGCTGCGTCATCAGGACGTGTTCCTGTTGACGTTCACGAAGAACCTGATGACCTATGCGCTCGGCCGCCGCGTCGAGGCCTTCGACATGCCGGCGATTCGCAAGATCGTTCGCGATGCCGAAGCACGGAATTACCGGATCAGCGCATTCGTGAGCGGCGTCGTGGAGTCCGACGCGTTCCGGATGGCGAAGCTGCCTGCGTCGCAGCGAACGGCCACGACCGACATGCCGGCCCAGGAGCGCCAGTAATCATGTTTTTGACGAGACAGAATCTTTCCCGCCGCACCGTTCTCAGGGGCATCGGCGCCTCGATCGCACTGCCGTTCCTCGATGCGATGGTCCCGGCCGGCGCGTTGGCGCAAGGCCGCAAGCCGCTTCGTCTGATCGCCATGGAAATGGTGCACGGCGCCGCCGGCAGCACGGTCTATGGGATCAAGAAGAACATGTGGTCGCCCGCGGCCACCGGATCCGCCTTCGACCTTTCCCCGACCAGTCTCAAGGCGCTCGAACCCTACCGCGATTACCTCACCATCGTCAGCAACACGGACGTGAGGAACGCGGAGGCGTTTGCGGCATCGGAGATCGGCGCCGATCATTTCCGGTCGGCCGCCGTGTTCCTGACGCAATCGAAACCGAAGCAGACCCAGGGGTCGGACGTGTTCGCCGGCACATCGTTCGATCAAATCTATGCGCAGAAGTACGGCGACCTGACGCCGATCCCGTCGATGCAACTCTGTATCGAGAATGTCGATCAGGCCGGCGGCTGCTCGTATAACTACTCCTGCGTCTACACCGACACGATCAGCTGGAAATCTCCGACCGACCCGCTGCCGATGATTCGCGATCCGCGCGTGGTCTTCGACCAGCTGTTCGGCGTGGGCGCGACGCCCGAAGCCCGTCGCGCTCGCCGCAAGGACGATCAGAGCATCCTCGATTGGGTAACGGAGTCGGTTGGCGAATTGCGGGGCAAGTTGGGCCCCGCGGACCGGGCCCGCCTGTCGGACTACCTGGAAGACGTGCGCGAGATCGAGCGCCGCATCCAGAAAGTCGAGCAGGCCAACCAGACCGGCGAACCTCGCGAACTCCCCGGCGCGCCCATCGGGGTGCCCGATTCATTCGAAGAGCACGTGAAACTGATGTTCGACCTGCAGGCGGTCGCCTTCGCCGCTGATACCACTCGCATCTTCTCATTCAAGTTCAGCCGCGACGTCTCGAACCGCGTGTTCGCGGCCAGCGGCTCGACGGCCGCGTTCCACACCGGCTCGCATCACCTCGACCGCGAGGACCGCATTACGGACTATCAGAAGATCAACACGTACCACGTCGGCCTGGTGCCGTATCTGCTCGATAAGTTGAAGAAGATTCCGGACGGCGACGGCAACGTGCTCGATAACTCGCTGCTGATCTACGGCTCGGCGATGGGTAACTCGAACCTCCACAACCACAAGCGCTGCCCGCTGTTCTTCGCCGGCCATGCCGGCGGCGCGCTGAAGGGCAACCGCCATCTGAAGGCCGAAGACGGCACGCCGATGGCCAACGCGATGCTCGCGGCGCTCAATGGCATCGGCGTGGACATCCCGGTGTTCGGCGACAGTACGAAGGCCATGGATCTCAATGTGGTGCAGTCGTGAAACGATCTGAGACTGAGGCTTTCGGATTGCGGTTCAACTGCCGATCGTTGATCGGAGCGTTGGCTCTCGCCGTAGTGAGCGCAGGCGGCCCCTTCTTCGGGATTGCCGCTGCAAGCGGCACCGATGTTGCCGATGCCGCAAAGGCGCGCGATGTGGCGGCGGTCAAGGCACTGCTGAAATCCGGCGCCGATGTGAATGCCGCGCAGGGCGACGGCATGACGGCACTGCACTGGGCCGCGTCGAGCGGCGACGCGGCGTTGACGCAGATGCTGCTCGCGGCGGGCGCGAACATTCGCGCGACGACACGGCTTGGCGGGATCACCGCACTGCACATGGCCAGCCAGGCCGGGCACTCGCAAGTGGTGGCCGCGCTCATTGCGGCAGGAGCCGATTCCAATTCGGCGACCGCGACCGGTGCGACGGCGTTGATGCTGGCGGCCCGATCCGGCGACAGCGCCACCGTGACGAAGCTGGTGGAGACCGGCGCCAACGTCAATGCCAAGGAAAAGGGTTTCGGCCAGACCGCCCTGATGGTGGCGGCCGGGCTCGACCGCGCGGATGTCATTCGTATCCTCATGGCACGCGGCGCCGATTGGAAGGCGGCATCGTCGGTAGCCGATCTGAAAGGGCTGACGTCGATCGTCGACGACGGCACCGGGCGTCCGCAACAGCAGGCGCCCGCGGCCACGGGGCGGCTGGACGTCGCGGGCGTGACCCGTGGCTACCGCTATAACGAATTGATCGGCACGCAAGGCGGGCTTACCGCCTTGCACTTCGCGGTGCGGCAGGGGAGTTCTGGCGCGGCGCGAGCGCTGGTCGAGGCCGGTGTCGATGTGAACCTGGTCAGTCCAGGCGATCAGGCATCGCCACTCCTCACCGCGATCATCAACGGCCACTTCGATATCGCCGCGTACCTGCTTGAAAAGGGCGCCAACCCCAATCTGCTGAGCGATGCAGGCGTCGCGCCGCTCTACGCGGTGTTGAACGTGCAGTGGGCTCCGATCGCCGCCTACCCGCAACCGCGCGCGTATCTTCAGCAGTCTCACGGATATCTCGACATGGTGAAGCTGCTTCTCGACAAGGGGGCCGATCCGAACGCGCGGGTGCGTCGCAAGGTGTGGTACTCGGGATACAACTTCGACCAGTCCGGCGTCGATGAAGCTGGCGCCACTGCGTTCTGGCGTGCGGCATACGCCGCAGACGTGGCGGCCATGAAGCTGCTCGTGTCATACGGCGCCGATCCGTCGCTGCCGACGACCAAGCTGTTCTCGCGGCGCGGGCCCGAAGATCCCGCCGCGGGCGCCGACAAGTCTGGACTGCCGCCGATCATCATCGGCGGCCCAGGCGCGTCGCCATTGCTGGCGGCGGCAGGTCCCGGTTATGCGACCGGCTTTGCCGGTAACTCTCATCACGTTGCGCCGGCGGGCATGCTGCCGGCGGTGAAGTACCTGGTCGAAGAACTCGGTGCCGATGTGAACGCCGTCGATGCCGACGGCAATTCGGTCGTTCACAATGCCGCATCGCGTGGCGACAACGAGATGATCAAGTACCTGGTCTCAAAAGGTGCCGACGTGAAGAAGTTCAATCGCGCCGGCCAAACCACCATTGATGTTGCCAACGGACCAGTGCAGCGCACGCAGCCGTACCCGGAAACCATCAAGCTGCTGGAGAGCCTGGGCGCGATCAACAATCACAAGTGTCTGACGTGTTAGCGCGCTGATTACTTCTTCGATCCCTTCATCATCATTCCGCCCTGGCGGAGCACGATGCCTGTGGCAATGCCGCCGGCATCCACCACGAATTCGACGCGGGCATCACCGGCCGTCGCCGTGAACCGTGTTGCCGTTTCGGCCGCCAGCTCCGACTTGCCGGCTGGTGTCTGGAGCATCAACTTGCCGTTCTCGACGCTGATGACGATCTCATCTGCACGAATCACGTAGGTGCCTGCGTAGTTCGCGAGCGTTGCCGCCGGCACCGTTGCCGCTGGTGCCGTCACAGCGGCCGTGAGCGGAGTTTTCATCTCGCCGTGCGCCATCGCGCCGAGGCGATCGGCAATGTCGGCTGCCGCTGATCCCATGTTGCCGAGCACGATTACGCTGACTCTGTCGTCAGGGTAGTAGGCCATCATGCCGCGATAAGCGCCGTAGCCGCCGCTATGCTCGAGGACGCGGCGTCCGTTGCGCTGCCGCGATTCGATGCCGAGCGCATATTCGTTCTTGTACGGCGTCGTCATCTTCGTCAGCGACGTCGCGGACAAGACACGTCCGCCGAAGAGTCCGGCCTGCCACTTGCCGAGATCTTCGACCGTGGAATAGAGCGCTCCCGCCGAAAATGCATCGAAGGCGACTTCGGGAAACGGCGCCGGCCCATTCGGTCCGGCGGCGTATCCGGACGCCATCTGCTCGCGAGCACCGGCATCATCAGTCGAACCGGAGTTCGTCATGCCGAGAGGCGCGAAGAAGCTGGCACGAATGAAATCGGAGTACCTCTGGCGGGTGAGTCTCTCGATCACCTGGCCAAGCACGATGTAGCCGGTGTTGCTGTAGTTGAATCGAGCGTCCGGCGCGAAATCCAGCGAGCGCTGACGCGCGGCGGCGACGATGCCCGCGGCGGTCGTGGCGCTGACTTGACCGGGCGCCTCGATCGTGGTGTTCGGCAGACCCGAAGTGTGGGTCAAGAGGTGAAAGATCGTGATGCCGGCCCAGGCCGGAGGAGCATCCGGCAGATGTTTCGACAAGGGATCGCTCAGCGCGAGCCGGCCCCGCTCCTCCAGCAGCAGAATGGCTGCAGCCGTGAATTGCTTGGTGAGCGAGCCGATCGGGAAACGCGTCGTCGGCGAGTTCGCGACCGGTGGCTGTAGCGTCGCCGATCCAAAGCCCTTGTTCAGCATGACGATGTCGCCGCGAGTCAGGCGCACGGCGCCCATGTACCGATTGGCGTCGACCGACGGTTGGACGGCTTGTTCGAAGTAGCCGCCGGGAACTTTCATGACTTGCGCGAAGCCGGGCAGGACCGCGAACCCTGCGAATGCCACGCACGCCATCAGCCTTCTCTGCATCAGTGCTCTCCTGGATGCGAAGTATGCAGGCAACCGCCACTCGAGATGTTTTGTGGGCGTAAGGTAATTGTTAAGGCGTGTAAAAAGCGCGGTTAGCGGCCAATCTTTCGCTCCGTCCACCTGATGACGACCGGCGCGCCGCGCACCAGCCGCAGCGTGTCGGACACGTCTCGCGTTCGCGTTTCGATCGGCGCGGTCACGGCATAGCGGAGCTCGTCTTCGGCTTCTTCCAGAAGATCGAATTCCAGATGCAGTCCCGTCAACACATCCTCGAGCTTCGGCCGGAAGTCTTCCGCGCCCTCCGTTGTCGCCTTGAGCTCGAAGCGTTTCCGGGCCGGAGGCTCGAAGAACTCCACGATCCACAACAACGTGACCATGAAGATCGTCGCGACGATGGCGAGCTGATACAGGCCCACGCCCGATGCGAGGCCGGCGGCAAGACACGACAGCATCACGACCGCGTCCTTGGGATCGGCGATGCTGGCGCGGTAGCGAATCAATCCGGCGGCGCCGACGATACCGAAGGCGCGCGACAGGCTGTTGCCGACGACGAGCATGATGACCGCGCCGACGACAGCGAGCATGATCTGCGTCTGCATCACGACGACGCTCCTGGCGCCCTGGCTCCTACGCCGCGGACGAAAGGCCAGCAGCATTCCGAGCGCAGCGGCAATGGGCAACCGCACGAAGGCCAGCCGGATCTCGGTCGGCGCATCGAGCAACGGCGGTGCGGTGAAGCCGGGGATGCCCGAATCTGCCGGAGGCTGGGCGCTGAGGATTGCAGTGGCTGGACCTAGACACACAACGGAGATGGCGAACGCAATCGCCCAGGCGCGTTGAGGCATGTGGGGTAATACCCTGAACCGTGCGCCGGTTCAAGCCCCTAACGTGGCTGGCGAGCGAAGGCGGGCTCCCGCACGCTGTCAGCGCTAGCGCGCGAGGGCTGCTTGGGCGGCGTCGGCCTGTTCGTGCGCGTGGTACGAACTGCGCACCAGCGGGCCGGCTTCGACGTGGATGAAGCCCAGGCCGAGGGCGATCGTCTTCAACTCGCGGAATTCATCGGGATGGTAGTACCGCGTCATCACCGCATGGTCCTGTGACGGGCGCAGGTACTGCCCGAGCGTCAGGATCGAGACGCCGACCTTGCGCAGGTCCTTGAACACCTCGACGACTTCGTCCTTCTCTTCGCCGAGGCCCATCATCATGCCGGTCTTGGTTGGGATTTCCGGCGCGATGGTGCGCGAACGATCGAGCAGTTCCAGCGTGCGCGAATAGCGGCCGCCTGAACGTACCGCGCGATACAACCGCGGCACGGTTTCGGTGTTGTGGTTGAGGACGTCGGGCTTCGCCGACAGCACGATCTCGAGGGGTTCTCGTTCACCCTTGAAGTCGGGGATCAGCACCTCGACGCGGCACTCGGGCAGCCGTGTCTTGATCTCGCGAATCGTCGCCGCGAAGATGCCGGCGCCGCCATCGGGCTGATCGTCGCGATCGACCGACGTGATCACGGCGTACTTGAGTGCCATCTTCTCGACGGCTTCACCGACCCGTCGCGGTTCGTCGATGTCGAGCGTGGCGGGACGGCCGTGGGCGACGGCGCAATAGGTGCAGGCGCGCGTGCAGACGTCGCCGAGGATCATGAACGTCGCCGTGCCGTGATGCCAGCACTCGCCGATATTGGGGCAGTGCGCGTCTTCGCAGACGGTATTGAGCTTGAGGTCGCGCATGATGCCGCGCAGGCGGAGGTAGTTTTCCGACCCCGGCGCCCGGACCTTCAGCCACTCAGGCTTGGGTTCGCGCGGCTTGATGAACTGCAGCGGTGCTTCGACCATCCGATCTAGTTTAACGCACAGGTTCTGAGTCCGCCTAAAGGCGGCACAACTTGAAGCGGGTCAGGGGGCCCAACATCCAGAAATATACTGGGCCGCATGCAAACGCTTGCGATCACTTGGCTTGGGCACAGTGCCTTCAGGCTCCGGACGCCCGGCGGCAAGGAGATCCTGTTCGATCCCTGGTATACCGGAAATCCTGCATTTCCGGCCGCGGCCAGGCCCAAGGCTGCGGACTTGATTCTGATTTCGCACGGCCACTCGGACCACATTACGGACGCCGCGGCGATGGCCAAAGAGACCGGCGCGACGGTCGTTGCGATCTGGGAAATCACGTCGTGGCTCGGCACAAAAGGCATCAAGAACATCGAGCCGATGAACAAGGGCGGTACGATCAACGCCAAGGGCCTCCGGATCACGATGACCGATGCTCGTCACAGCAGCAGTGTCGATGACAACGGCCTCGTCTATCTCGGCGACCCCGCCGGCTTCATCGTCAAGATGGAGAACGGGCAGACGATCTACTTTGCCGGCGACACGGCGTTGTTCGGCGACATGAAATTGATAGGCGAGTTGTATAAGCCCGACATCGCGTTCCTCCCCATCGGCGATCGCTTCACGATGGGACCCGACACCGCGGCGATGGCGGCCCGGTGGCTTGGGGTAAAGCAGGTTGTGCCGATGCATCACGGTACTTTTCCGATGCTGACAGGCACCCCCGAACAGCTGGAGCAGCACCTGGCTGGTTCCGGGATCGAGGTGTTGAAGTTGCAGCCTGGCGAGACTGCCTCGTAAGCGCGGGAATTATCTGTTACCTTGTGCTCGGAGGTGCAGCATGCGGAAGACGCCCTACATTTTAGCTTTCACCACACTGTTGTGCTTCGCCGCGGGCTGCGCGCCACAGCCCAAGGAAGACCCGCGGATCGCCCAGCTGCAGAAGGAACTCGACGACATCAAGCAGAAGGCGGCGGCCGAGGGCAAGGCCATTGCCGAACAGACAGCGAGCACGCAGCAGGCCATCACCGATCAGACGGCCAATGCCCAACAGGCGCTCGCCGCCCAGAAGGCCACCACGGAACAGGCCCTCACCGAGCAGAAGGCGGCAATGGACCGCGCACTCGCCGACCAGAAGGCGGCTGCCGAGCAGAAGGCGATCGCCGATCAAAAGGTCATCGACGCCCAGAAAGCGCTTGCGGCAGACCAGGCCGCGGCGAACGACAAGCTGCGTCGCGAGCTCGATGACATGAAGCCGCGCGAGTTCACGCTGCCATCCGGTACGACGATCGCGGTGCGAACCACCGCCGAACTCTCGACGAAGTCGGTCAAGAACGGCTCGGTGTTCGAAGCGATCCTGGAGCGCGATCTTCAGATCGATGGCACGACGATCGCCAAGAGCGGGTCGCGTGTGACCTGCGTGGTCGTGGAGAGCGATCCGGGCGGTCGCGTGAAAGGTGTCGCGAGCCTGTCGGTTGCGGCGAAGTCGATCGCCGCTGTCGGAGCCAATACACTGGCGGTGTCGACGAATTCCTACGAGGTCACGGCCCAGGACACGACGAAAAAGGATGTCAGACGAACGGGCATCGCGACAGGCGTCGGAGCCGCCATCGGTGCGATCGCCGGAGGGGGCAAGGGCGCGGCAATTGGTGCCGGCGTTGGCGCCGGAGCCGGCGTCGGTGGCGCGCTCGCGACGCGAGGCGCGGCGGCGGTGATCCCCACCGAAACGCTGATCGAATTCAAGCTGGCAGCGCCAGCGAAGGTCGTGCTCAGGAAGTGAGCAGGCCGCCGACGAGGTAGTCGGCGAACGCATCGCCGATCTGGTCGGACGTCGCCGGGCCCTGGGGGTCAAACCACTTGGGAATCCAGTTGACGGCGCCCATCATCGCAAACTCGATCATCTTGGGATCGCCGGGCTTGAACACTCCCTGGTCGATCCCCTCCTTGATGATGGAGCGGATACCGTGATCGAACTGATCGCGCTTGGCGATCACGCGCTTGAGCAGCGGAGCCGACAGCGCTTCCGGATCGAGCGTCAGGGCGGTGCCGTGCAGATCATCGAGGATCAAGTGCACAAAGGCGAGCACCAGCCTCCGCAGCTTGGCTTCCGGTGACGTCGTCTCCGCCTGCACGTCGGCCATCAATGCCAGCAGCTTGTCGAGCGAGTACTCGTGGCAGGCAAAGAGGATCTCTTCCTTGTTCTTGAAGTAGTAGTAGAGGTTGCCCTTTGTCATCTCGAGCGCCGAGGCAATCTCGTCCACGCTCGCGCCGTGATAACCGCGACGGCGAAAGGCTGCCGCGGCGCTCTTCAAGATTTCCGTTCGTCGATCGTTGGCGGCCGGCTGTCGGGACATAGGGACGAATCTCTTATATCACGAGTTTGAACGAGCGTTTAAAACCGTAGTACACTGCGCTCGTGGAACAAAATGCCGCTCCGCCCTCCGTCGTGTTCGAAACCAATCCGACCGACTACAAACACTGGAAGTTGACGGTTGACGGACATGTCGCCACCCTCGCCATGGATGTGCGCGAGGATGCGGGGATGCGGCCGCAAGATTACAAGTTGAAGCTCAATTCGTACGACCTCGGCGTCGACATCGAGCTCGCCGACATCCTCCAGCGGCTGCGTTTCGAGCACCCGGAAGTGCACGCGGTCGTGTTGACCAGCCTCAAGCCGCGCATCTTCTGCGCGGGAGCCAACATCTTCATGCTCGGCAGCTCGAGCCACGCGTTCAAGGTGAACTTCTGCAAGTTCACCAACGAGACGCGGCTCGGCATGGAAGACATGAGTGCCAACAGCGGCATCAAGTTCCTGGCCGCGGTCAATGGGATCTGCGCGGGTGGCGGTTACGAACTGGCGCTTGCCTGCGACGAGATCGTGCTGGTGGATGACGGTACGGCATCGGTTGGGTTGCCTGAAACGCCGTTGCTCGGCGTATTGCCCGGCACCGGCGGTCTGACGCGCGTCGTGGATAAGCGCAAGGTCCGGCGCGATCTTGCTGACGACTTCAGCACGTTGACCGAGGGCGTGCGCGGCAAGCGCGCTGTTGAAGGGCGGTTCGTCGACGCGGTCTATCCAACGAGCAAGTTCCAGGAGGCCGTCGCGAAGCACGCGCAGGCGTTGGCCGCGAAGTCCGACCGTCCGGCCGCGGGCCCCGGCATCATGCTCGGCCCGCTCTCGCCCGCAATCGATGGCGATGTCATTCAATACAAGTACGTCAAAGGCAGCATCGACCGCGCCAAGCGCACGTGCGAACTGACGATTGCGGCGCCTGATACGCCGCAGCCGGCGTCGGGCGACGAATACCTCACGGCCGGCGACAGTTCGTGGGCGTTGCGTGCGTTCCGGGAGTTCGACGACGCGCTGTTGCGGCTTCGCCTCAACGAACCGGAAATCGGCACGGTCATCCTGCGAGCGACCGGCGACCAGGAAGCCGTCGTTGCCGTCGACGACGTCCTGCACGCGAACGCGTCGCACTGGGCGGTTCGGGAAATTATCGGCCTCATCCGCCGCACCTTGAAGCGGATGGATCTGACATCCCGCAGCTTCTTTGCGCTGATCGAGCCGGGCAATGCGTTTGCCGGCACGTTGTTCGAGCTGGCGCTCGCCGCTGATCGGGCCTACATGATTGACCATCCGGATGACGACAACACCATCCGGCTGTCGGTGATGAACGGCGGAGCGTATCCGATGAGCAATGGCCTGACTCGCCTGCAAGTGAGATTTCTCGGCGAGCCGGACTCCGTGGCCGCCGCGTTGGAACACAAAGGGCCCTTCACCGCGCAGGAAGCGCTCGATGCGGGCCTGGTGTTTTCGGCCCCCGACGACATCGATTGGGACGACGAGGTGCGCATGGCGATCGAGGCCCGCGCCGCGTTCTCGCCAGACGCGCTCACCGGCATGGAAGCGAACCTGCGATTCGCCGGACCCGAGACGATGGAGACGAAGATCTTCGGCCGCCTGACCGCCTGGCAGAACTGGATCTTCCAGCGCCCGAATGCCGTCGGCGACAAGGGCGCGCTGATGACCTACGGCCGCGAGGGCCGGCCGTCATTCGATTTCAAACGTACGTAGAACGTACGTAGAACGTGCGTAGAACGAACGTAGAACGACCGTAGAACGACCGTAGAACGACCGTAGAACGACCGTAGAACGACCGTAGAACGAACGTAGAACGAACGTAGAACGAACGTAGAACGGACGTCGCAATGATTTCCGACGAAAAGATTCCCAACAACGTCGACCTCGCAGGGAACAAGCGCCTGCAGCGCGCCCTCGAGCACTGGCAACCGGCATACCTCGATTGGTGGCGTGACATGGGCCCTCCGGGCTTCCAGGACAGCCACCAGGTGTACTTGCGGACGGCGATCAGCGTCGATGCGGCCGGCTGGGCGCATTTCGACTATGTCAGGCTGCCCGAGTATCGATGGGGGATCTTCCTCGCTGAACCGGTGCCCGATCGTCGCATCGGCTTTGGAGACTTCAAGGGGCAGCCGGTCTGGCAGGAAGTTCCCGGCGAATTCCGCAACCAGCTGCGGCGGCTGATCGTGATCCAGGGCGACACCGAGCCCGCGAGCGTCGAGCAGCAACGGTCGCTCGGCGCGCATTGCCCGAGCCTCTACGATCTGCGCAACCTGTTCCAGGTCAACGTCGAAGAGGGCCGCCATCTCTGGGCGATGGTCTACCTGCTGCATTCCTACTTCGGCCGCGACGGGCGCGAAGAAGCGGAGGCGCTGCTCGAGCGGCGCAGCGGCAACAGCGACACGCCTCGCATGCTCGAGGCGTTCAACGAGCCGATCGACACGTGGCTCGATTTCTTCGCGTTCACGATGTTCACCGACCGCGACGGGAAGTCGCAGCTGCTGTCGCTGTCGGAGAGCTCGCTCGATCCGCTCGCGCGGACGACGCGCTTCATGCTGACCGAGGAAGCGCATCACATGTTCGTGGGAGAGAGCGGCATTGCCCGCATCCTCGAGCGCACCTGCCAGTTGATGCGTCAGACCGGCTTCTCCGGCGACGTGCGCCAGGCCGGCGGCATCGACCTCCCGCTGATCCAGAAGTTCGTCAATTTCTGGTTCAGCCAGAGCCTCGACCTGCACGGCAGCGAGGTGTCGAGCAACGCCGCCGCGTATTTCTCCAACGGCCTCAAGGGCCGCGCCGAGGAAGACAAGTTCGACGACGACCACATCCTGGCGGGCAACATGTACGTGCTCGACATGATGGACGACAGCGGCCTGATCATCCGCGAAGAAGTGCCGATGCGTAACGCGCTGAACGAGGTGCTGCGCGACTGGTATGTCGGCGACTGCCAGGCCGGTGTCGATCGCTGGAACAAGCGCGTCCTGGAAGCGCACGGCATGTCTGAGCGCATCATGCTGCCGTCGCGAAAGTTCAACCGCAAGGTCGGCGTTTACGCCGGCACGCACTTCGATCCGTTTGGCAACAAGCTCTCGGCGGAGGATTGGGAGCGGCGGAAGTACGAGTGGCTGCCGTCGCCCGCAGACAAAGCGTACTTGCACAGCATCCAGGTCTCCCCGGTCTACAAGCCGGGGCAGTTTGCCAATTACATTGCGCCGCCGCAGCGCGGCATCAACCGGCAGCCGATCGACTTCGAATACGTGAGATCGGAAGAATAGCCACAGAGACGCAGGGACACGGAGTCTCGTTGTTGATGAGCAAAGTGCAGTTTCACGTTCAGGATGGCGTCGCCACACTGACGCTGATCGATCCGCCGGCCAATACCTACTCCTACGAGATGATGCGGGAGTTGGACGATGCGATCCTGGCAGCTCGGATGGACGCCAACGTTCATGTCATCGTCATCACCGGTGAAGGTGAAAAGTTCTTCTGCGCCGGCGCCAACATCGCGATGCTGAAGGATGCCGACCCGACGTTCAAGTACTACTTCTGCCTCCACGCCAACGAGACGCTGAACCGTCTCGAGCAAACCCCGAAGCTGGTGATCGCGGCGCTGAACGGGCACACCGTCGGCGGCGGTCTCGAGGTCGCGATGGCGGCGGACATTCGCATCGCCCGTCAGGGCGGCGGCAAGATCGGGATGCCTGAAGTGGCGCTCGGCGTCCTGCCGGGCACCGGCGGCACGCAGCGCTTTGCGCGCCTGGTCGGGAAGGCTCGGGCGATCGAAATGATCGCGATGGGAACCCTGTTCTCGTTCGAAGAGGCAAAAGAGATCGGCCTCGTCAACCACGTGTGGGGCGAGACCGAACTCGAGGGCCGCTCGTTCCCTCAGGCCGTCCAGCAATACGCGCGGCAGTTCACGCCGCCGCGCAAGGCGGCGAAGGCCGTCGGCCACATCAAGCGCGCAGTGCAATCCGGCCTCGAGTCGGGCTTCAACGAGGGGCTCGCGCTCGAGCGCGAACTTCAGCAGCGTCTCTTCGAGAGCGACGATGCGAAGGAAGGTCTGAAGGCGAATCTCGAGAAACGGAAGCCGGATTTCAGTGGCCGATAGGACTGTTCAGACGATCGCCGTGCTGGGCGCGGGCACGATGGGACACGGCATCGCCCACGCCGCCATGGCCGCGGGATACGCCACCGCCCTCTACGACGTGTCGCAAGCCGCCGTCGACAAAGGCCGTGCGGCGATCGACGCCGTCATCGACAAGAGTGTCCAACTCGGCAAGGTGACGGAAGACGGCGCGTCGGCGATGCGTGGACGGTTGCGCGTCACGACCGTGGTGTCCGACGCCGTCCAGGACGCCGACGTCGTGATCGAGGCAGCGCCTGAAAAGATCGACCTGAAACTGGCGTTGTTCAAGGAGGTCGAAGCCGCGGCACCCGCCCACGCGGTGCTGGCGTCGAACACGTCCGCGCTGAGCATCACCGACATGGCGGCGGTGCTCGCGAATCCCGGCCGCCTGGGTGGCATGCACTTCTTCAATCCCGTCCACCGCATGAAGCTCATCGAGGTCGTGAAGGCGCTCGACACGACGCCCGAAACGATTGCGGTGATGGAAGAAGTGTCGGCGAAGATGGGCAAGGAAACGGTGCTCGTAAGGGAGTCACCGGGCTTCGTCACCAGCCGCATCAACGCGATGATTGGCAACGAGGCGTTCTACATGTTACAGGAAGGCGTCGCCAGCGCCCGCGACATCGACAAGGCCCTGAAGCTCGGGCTCAATCACCCGATGGGCCCGTTCGAACTCGTCGACCTGGTGGGCCTGGATACGCGCCTCAGCATCCTGCAGTACTTGCATCGCACGCTGGGCGAGAAGTTCCGCCCCTGCCCCCTGCTCGAGCAGCACGTCGCTGACGGACGGCTCGGCCGCAAGGTCGGCAAGGGCGTGTACGAGTACTAGGCGAACCTGAAGGTTCGCCTCTACTGAAAATGATCTGGGTAGGCCCCTACCCCCTAGCCCCTACCCCCTAGCCCCTACCCCCTAACCCCTGATCCCTGACCCCTGATCACTGAATAACAATCGTTCCCTTCAGTCCGGCGTTGTCCGGCAGGTTGTGATCGTGGAAGCCGCACGTCCGCGCCGTGTTGAAGTTGCCTGACGTGCGCGACTGGCCGGCCGTCAGGAATCCGATTTGATTGATCTCCGGGCACTGCGTGTGTTCCGGATGCGGGTCCGACGACATGTCGTGGGCCTGGTTGTGGTTGTTGATCATCGTGACTCGGCCGCCGCGGTTCAGGGTGACCGTTGCCGGCGAGACGCGCCCGTCCGTCCCGATCGTGATCGTGGCCAGATCAGTTGCGGCGCCTCCTCCCGATGTGCCGCCGCCAGTGGTTCCGCCGCCGGTCGAGGGACTGGTTGGCGTGCTGCTACTGCCTCCGCCACACGCCACCGCCGTGGCTGCCACGACGACCGCGGCTGCGAGTCCTTTCCAAATCGCTGTAGTCATCAGTAAAACTTCCTCGAAAGATTGAAACCGATATACCAGTCGTCGCGTGCGGTGCCGCCGCGAGCGACTTGCGCCAGCGTGGTGCCGAGTCCATTGGAGAAGGTCAGCTGAAAAAGGTGTCCGCCGGCGCGCTGCTCGATGCCGAACGCCATCAGCGCCGTATCCGGCGCATAGCCGCCAACTCGCGGCGAGCCCTCGAGAACTACATAGGTATTCTTGCGCAGTCGGAGTCGCGTGCCGAGACCAATCATGAAGGTATCGTTGTGATCGACCAGCTCGCTGGGAACGAGCGCCGAATTGTTGATGTACGACGGCGCGGCATAGACCGCGCCACGATCGCCCAGTTCGCGCGACAGGACGACCTGGACGCCCGGCGAATAGCTGTCGCTGAAGTTGTCCGTGCCATCGATGTTGACCACCACCGCCGCGCCTATCGGCGCCTTTTGCTGGTTCAGGACTTCGTACTGGCCGGCGAACTGGATCGTGCGGTCCGACGTGCGATACACCGAGAACTGCCCGCCGCGGACGACGCCGTAGCTGAGGCCAATGCCCATCACGGCTCCGGAATCGAAGCCAAAGAAGTTCTCGAACAAGTCGCTGGTGTCGCCCTGTCCGAGCGCCCGGGCGAAGCGATGCGTCAATCGGAACGCCATCTTGTGCCGCGGCAACCGAAGAGTCGTCGGAATGGTCGAAATGAAGAAGTCCGGTTGGGCGTCGTTCGGATCCCGGTCAGGGTCGTCGTCCTGCGCAGCTGTCGCAGTGGCCGAGGACGCCGTCGCGGCCGGCGCTTGTGGCTGGTCCTGGGCCCGGACGAACTGGGGCGTGCTCAATGCGATGAGCGCCGCGAATGTCACGATGCGGGTCATGAAGTCTCCTAGTCGTTCTTTGCGCCGAGCTCGATCCAGCGGCGGATGATGCTGATTTGCCCGATGGTCAGGTAGGGGCCGAGCCGCGGCATCCGGTCGCCCACGATATCGGTTCCCAATACCTTGTTCAGCAGATAACTCGATTCGGGGTCGCCTGCCACGACCCTGATTGCGCCGGCCTTCGCGGAACTGGGCACCCCGACCAATGACTGATAGGACACCCCTTCGACCAGCGACAGTCCGGCGGTGAAGCGGGCGCCGTTGGCGTTGTGGCATGAAATGCAGCCGGGGCGGCCGCTGGAATCAGGCGCGTTGAAGATGTCACGCTGGATACTCGAAAACGTTGGCTCCAGGTTGGGCGTTGGCCCCGCCACGTCGCTGAGCTTTTCATCACACGCAGCCGCGGAGCACGCAAGCACGATCACACAGATGATCGTCGGCGCATTTATTCTCATTTGACCGTCCTAACGAGGGGAGGTTACTTGGCGATTACGACCAGCATTCCCTTCATGTCTTCATGCCCGTCGCCACAGTATTCGGAGCAGAGAATGGGGAATTCTCCTGTGGCCGACGCAACGAACTCGATCGTGACCTCAGCGCCTCGTGGAACCTTCTTGCTGACCTTGAACTTCTTGATCTCGACCCCGTGCACGCCGTCGCCTGATTTCACGACGAGCCTGACGCGCTCGCCCTCAGCGACTTCGACGCGTGCCGGTTCGAACGCGAATCGCTTTGCGATGATTTCAATCACGCGCGGCTCACCCTGCGCGGCGGCGGGCTTGTCCTGAGAGACCGGGCGAACGGCTGCGCCGTTCGCACGCGAGTCGACGGGCGCAGAAGCCGCGGCGGGGTCCTGATGGTGAGACATTGCTGCCGCCCCCAACAAGAGCGCCGTCCCCGCCGCGGCAACTGAGTCTTTTGAAAAGGCCAGTGAAAGCAACACTCACCACCTCTAAGCAAGCTCGATGCCGCTCAATGTCGTGTGGGGAACGTGGATTTGCCGCCGCTTTCGGCACGGTGACCGTAAGTCCTTACGCTCACCGTAAGCAGCGGCAGAGGACGGCGCACACGCGCGAGGTCACGTCTCGATGCGGTATTTCGCCAGGTAGTGGCTCAGCGCGCGCTGGCTGATGCCCATCAGTTCGGCGGCGTCCTTCTTGACGCCACGCGCCTGCTCGAGGGCGCGCCGCATCGTTTCGCGCTCCGCCCATTCCAGATTCTGATGCAGCTTCAGCGACGGCACGGCGGCTGATTGCGGCGTTGCCGTGGCGCTCATCAGCCAGACGGTCCGGCTGTCGAGCATCGGTGCAGTCGAGAGGACGACGGCCCGTTCCATCGTGTTCTCGAGCTCGCGCACGTTGCCCGGCCACTCGTAGCGGGTCAACTCGAGCATCGCCTTGTCGTCGACGCCGCCGATTTTCTTGCCGGTGCGCTCGGCGAAGCGGCGGACGAAATGTTCGACCAGCAGCGCGATGTCCTCACGGCGATCGCGCAGCGGCGGCATCTCGATCGGAATGACATTGAGTCGATAGTAGAGATCCTCGAGGAACTTGCCGTCGGCGACCATCTGCCGCAAGTCGCGATTCGTGGCGGCAATGACGCGCACGTCCGCCTTCTGCGTGCGCTCGGCTCCCAGCGGCTCGAACTCGCGATCCTGCAGCACCCGCAGCAGCTTCGCCTGCACGGTCAGCGAAATCGTGCCGATCTCGTCCAGAAAAATCGTCCCGCCCTCGGCCAGCGCAAAGCGGCCCTTCTTGGTGAATGTGGCGCCTGTAAACGCGCCGCGGACGTGGCCGAACAACTCGGATTCGAGCAGCGTTTCGGGGATCGCCGCGCAGTTGACCTTGATCATCGGCATGTTTCGCTGCGCGCTGCGCGCGTGGATCGCGCGGGCGACCAGTTCCTTGCCGGTGCCAGTCTCGCCCGTCACGAGCACGGTGCTCTTGGATTCCGCGACCAGCTCGGCGCGGGCGATGACGTCGAGAACGGCGCGGCTGCGGCCGATGATGCCGTAGTGATTGAATTCGGCATCGCGCTCGCTGAGCAGGTAACGAAGACCCGTGCGCGCGCGCTGATCCTCGAGGGAGCGTCTCGCGAGCACCAGCAATTCATCGACCTCGAAGGGCTTCTGCAGGTAATCGCGGGCCCCCAGCTTCATCGCTTCGACGGCGCTCTCAATGCTGCCGTGCGCGGTCATCATCACCACCGCCGGCCGCTCCGACTCGGGAGAGTTCGCCGCCAGCTCGCGGATGACGTCGAGCCCGGTTCGATCCGGCATCAGGAAATCAATGACCAGGAGGTCGAAGGAGCGCTCGCTGAGGAGGCGGGTCGCGTCCTTGGCGTTCGACGCCGTCACCACCTCGTGCCCGTCGTCGCGCAGCGCGCGGCCGAGGGTCTTGAGGATTTTTTCTTCGTCGTCTGCAAGCAGGATGCTGCCGGGCATGGTCAGAGTGTGTCGCCTGTCGAAGTGTCAGCCTTCAGCACGAGCTGGTGCATCGCCGAGGTCGATGCGGAAATCGGTGCCGGCGCCTCGTCGCGTCGCCACGCTGATCGAGCCGCCGAGTCCCTCAACGATGTTCTTGGCGATCGCGAGGCCAAGGCCGGTGCCGGCGCGCCGCGTCGTGAAGTATGGATCGAAGATGCGGGGCAGGTCATCTTCGGCGATTCCGTTTCCGGTGTCGCGGATGGTCACGGCCACCCGCCGATCGCCGATCAGCTGCGTGATCAGGGTTACGGTCGCGCCGGAGCGTCCTTCGATGGCGTGGTCGGCGTTGGTCAGCAGGTTGACGAGCACCGTGCGCAAGCGCTCGCTATCGGTCACCAGCTCGGGCAGCGACGGTGCCAGCTCCGTCGTGATCGCACTGTTCCGCGGGCCGGCGCTGGCCGCCTGCACGGCATCGCGGCACACGGCGTTGATATCGGCGGGCGCCGGATCGAATCGAATCGGCCTGGCCACATCCAGCACGTCGTTGACGAGACTGTTCAGCCGATCGATTTCTTCGTCGATATCCTTGGCGGCGTCCCGGACGTCGGCGACGCTGGCGCCGTCGCGGCCCATCGTGCGAAGCGCGCCCTTGATGATCATCAACGGGTTGCGCACTTCATGCGCGATCACGGTCGACAACCGGCCGAGCGAAGACAGGCGCTCGCGTTGGTTGGCTTCGCGCTGGAATCGCGTGATCGAGTCGGTCAACGTGTTGAAGGTCGTTGCCAGCATGTGGGCGTCATCGTCGTCCCAGCCGCCCTGCCGTTTGGTCGGCATCTTGCGCGTCAGGTCGCCCGTCGCGGCGATCTGGCGCATGTGATCTGTGATCGACGCGAGCGGCCTGGTGATGGTCCGCGCCACGCCGTAGCTCACGACGATGGCGAGAAGGGTGGCACCGATGGCGATGCCGGCCAGCGCCGCCTGGATGGCGTCGAGGGTGCGCATGCGCTGGCTGCGAGACCGCAAGATGATCGCGACCGGTGCCTGCACGCCGTTGCCGGGCCCGAGCGGCTGGGCCATCGCCACGTACTCGTCGCCGCCGATCGAGATGCTGCGCACCCCGCCGCCAAGCAGGGTAGCGAGCGCGTCAGCCGATTCGGTGCCGAGCGTCGAGGCGCGCACAATACCGTCCATCGCGAATGCGATGTCGGCGCCGGTCAGAGCCTTGAACTGTGCCGCGCGGCGATCATCAAGCAGGTAGCCCACGCTCAGCACGCCGAGGATGTCCGGCCGATCGAGGCCGATCGTGATCGGGACGCTGACCACCTCGAGCACGCCTGCCGGATGGGCCCAGAACATCGGCACGCCCTTGCCGTTGGCAGCGGCTTCCTCGGGAGATGCCGGCGTCAGCGGTGTGGCGCCGGTTTCGCCCGCCAGTGCAAGCCGTTCTCCGCGGCGGCCAGTCACCATGAACAGGTCCGCGCCGGCCTGGTCGAGATAATCCGCCGCGATCGGAGCGAGCGTCGGCGGGTCGGCAATCTCCACGACCGCCTTGAACTTCGGCAGGTCGGCAATCAGGCGGGCGGTGCGGGCGAAATTGTCGAATTGCGTCCGGCGCTGATCGTCGACCAGCGTCGCCGCCTCCTTGAGATCGCCCTGCAGCTCGAGTTCCGTCTGCGTGGTCATTCGCGCGCTGACGAAATACACGGCGGCGCCGATCGAGGTCATCGCCAGCAAGGCGCTGGCGAGAAAAATGCGGTTGGTGATTGAGCCGAGGACGCGCATCACGGCACGATCAGGTCGACTTCCGCCCAGCTACCTGGCTGCACCACGATGGAGCGTGTCACCCGCGCTTCGCCTTCATACCAGCCGACCACTGTATACGTGCCGGCTGGCAGCGACGGCAGTTCGAAACGGCCATCGACGTCCGTGACGTCGAAGAACGGATGATTGAACACGAGCACGAACGCGTTCATGTGGGAATGAATGTCGCAGAACACGCGGACGACGCCGGGACGATCCATGCGGACCCCCTTCGATTTGCCGGCGGCGTAGCGTCCCAGGTCGAAGCGCTTGGCGCGTGAAAGCGAGAACACGTTGTGGTAGGTGAGATCGCTGTTCGGAAAATCGACGATCGTCCCGACCATCACTGCCAGCACGTGCGGCACGAACCGTTCGTTGCGCTGGTCCATCGTCGCGCGACCGGGATCGCGCTCGTCGAATGCCGATCGCGGAGCGGAATCAAGATAAACGACGCCGCGACGCAAGTCGGGCAGGTCGCGAGGGCCAGGTCCGCCGGGATTCGCGACATCCGGCCGGCGTTCGGCAGGCTTCTCGAGCTTGCGAATGTCCAGGCGGCCGCGAATTCCGCCGCTCTGCTCGCCAGCGGCCAGGACCTCGGGACCCCAGGAGCGCAAGAACTCCGTCTTGCCGGTCGTGCCTAAGGCGATGAGCGCCAGGACGGTCGTGAGCGTCTTCAGAACCAATAGAGCACCTGAACCGCGCCAAGCGAATCTTTCCGCACCCGTCCGCCGTCACGGCCGTTCACCTGCCACACACCCTTGAAGATGATGCTGCGCGTCAGCGAATAACCGATGCCGGTCTCCACTCGCCATGTCTGCGCTTCCCATTCGGTGACACCCGCCGAACCGGTGATCCTGCTGAAGTCGAGGCGATCGCCGCGCATCGCCACGTACAGCCCTGGCGCGACCTTGTAGCGTCCCTCGATGAGCGACGAAATGGCGGCCAGCGGTTCGGTCAACTGAAGCGCGCCGAAACTGGGCATGGCCCACGTCATCCGGATCACCTCGCCGCGCACCAGGAAGGGACCGGCGGAGTACTCGGCATCGCCGCCAAACGCGATCTGGTCGAGGTTCTTCGTCGCATCTTCACCGATCGTCGTGTCGAGCGAACGATCCAGCCAGGCCCCGCGGGACGCGGAGGCGCCGAAGGCCATCGCGGCTGTGGGACGGGCGACGATCCGCCCGGCCAACTGCCGTCCAAGGTTGTTGTCGTGAAAGAGCGGGTCGGAGAGCGAACCGGTAGTGATCGACCCCGTCATCTCCAACACTCCGGCCACGCCGTGCGCCTGCACGCCGGTGTCCCAGCGAGCCGTGTTCACCAGTGGCAATCCGGGCCCTGGTGCGGCATTGCCAACCGGAAAGTTCGACAGCCAGCCGCGTCCACGCATCCGCAACAGGTCATCGGGTCCTGCCGGGAGCGCGTCGGCCTTGATCGAGGTCAGGTATTGATAGGCGAGCGGTTGCCCGATGAGGATGTTGGTGCTGCCGTACGAGCTCCTCGTCATCAGGCCGAAGGTCGGGGGCACGCGGCCGGCCTGGACGTCGAAGCGCCGCGACGCAAACGGCCTGACCCGCACATACAATCCGTACGCTTCGAGGACGTGACCCTGATCGAGCCGGACTTCGCCCATCAGCTGGATGCGATCGTTGGCGCGCACTTCCGTCGACACGCCGATGCGCAGGTTGCGAAGCGCGCTGAACTCGTAGCTGGTGTAGTTGAAGAAGCCCGGATCCTCGGGTGCGATCGTGGCTGACACTTCCGCGCCGAACACGACGCGGCCGCCTGCGAGCGAGATCGGCTCATCGGGCAGCACTTGTGCCGAGGCAACGCGAGCCGTGCTGACCGCACACAGCAGCGCAAGCACTGCGCACCCGAGCCCTCCCGTAGCCCAGCACCTCAGCACCTCGAAAGTATAATGCGCGCGTGTGGATCGTCCTGGCCGCGGCCGTTGTCGTGTCGGCGGGCCTGTCTGCCGGCGACGGCAGCGCCACAACGGCCGACGTCAGTGATCGCCGGGCCCAGACGGTCTTGCTGCCGCCCGACAAGCCATTGACGATTGAGGTGACGGTCGGCAGCGTGCGGCTCGAGGGCTCCGACCGCGCCGACGCCGAGATCGTCGTCGAACGCCGCGCGCCCAATGCGGCACAGCTGGCGCGCGTGCCGCTCTCGATCGACGACACGCCGCAGGGCGTCTCCGTCCGGGCCATTCAAGCTGACAGCGGCACCGACCCCGCCCTTCGCGCGGATGTGACCGTGCGGCTGCCGCGCACCGCGCGAGTCGACCGGGTGCGGGTGTTCGAAGGACGAATCACCATCGCGCGTTTCACCGGTACGATTGCCGCCGACATTCGGCGCGGGCCGATCGACGGCACCGATATCGCCGGTACCGTTCGGCTGGAGGCGGAGATCGGATCGGTGACGTTGACCAACGCCCGGTTGAGCGCGAACGGCCTGCTTCGCCTCCGGACGTTCAACGGTGACGTGCGCCTGTCGCTGGCCGAACGTCCCGTCGACGCGCGCATCCTGGCGCTCGCCTTGAATGGTCAGGTGAAGTCGAGCATTCCATTGACGCTCAAGGATTCGTGGGGGCCGCGCTGGGGAGAGACCACGCTCGGCAAGGGCGAGCCCGTGATCTCCGTGGATGTCGTGACGGGGTCGATCGAGATCAAGGCCCCGTAGCGGCTACTTGCGCTGCTTCAGCTTGTTTTGCGCGTCGTTGTAACGCGGTGAGTTCGACGGCACCTTGGCATACGCTTCCATCGCCTTGGTCCGGTCGTTCAAACGCCGCTCGTAGATCTCCCCGAGTCGAAACCAGGTGTCGCCGGGATTCTCGCCGCGGGCACCCATCTCTTCGAGGACCTGTGCCGCCTCGGCATGGCGATTCAACTGCGTGAACGTCAGCGCCAGGCGATTGCGCGCCGCCATTGCTTCCGGTGCATCCGGGAACTGCTCGATGATGGTGCGCAGGGTTACGACGAACGCCGGGACTTCGAGTTTCGTGACGGGATCGGTTCCACGCAGGTCCCGGCCACGCTCGGTTTCAACACGCAACTTGTTCTGCAGCGCCGTCTTCGCTTGCGGCGTGCCGGGGAAGTCGCGCGCGACGTCGCCAAACAGCTGGAGCGACAGCGCCTGCGGCTTCGCTTGCCGCTGGCGGCCCAGGATCATCGCGCGGCGGAGTTTCGCATCGGCGATGCGGGGGTTACCGGTGAAGCGGCTCTCGAACTCCACGTACGCCGCCATCGCGTCGTCTGCACGACCGACCTTCTCATTCACCTCGGCGGCGAGGAACGCCGCTTCCGCCGCGAACCGTGAGCCCGGGAACGTCACGACGATGTGCCGAAGATCGACCAACGCCTGATCGTTCAGGTTGTTCGAAATCTTGGCCTTGGCCACGTCCATCAGCTGCGCGGCCTCGGCATCTCTCGAGACGACCGGCGCAGGAGCCGGAGCCTCCACGACCGCCGGCGGCGCCGGCTTGGCTCCCGGCTTCGCCGTCGAGGTATTGGTGCTGCCGGCGGATTTCGCAGCCGCCGTCGCGGGCGGGACGGCGGGCTTGGTCACGGCCGCTGGACCCGGCGGCGCGGGCACGGGCGGCGGCGCGACCGGCGTGACATTCGCTGGCGGCGCAGGAACTGGCGCGGGCGGCGGAGCCGCGGCCGCATCGGTCACTGGTGGGGGCGTGGCAGCCGCCGGTGGATTCTCGGCGATCGTCGTCACCGGCGCCTCACCACCACGATTGCTGAAATAGGCGCCGAGCGCCGCGGCCACCGCCGCGATCGCGACCACACCGAGAAGTGCCACCCATGCCCACGGCGTCTTCGCGGCGCGAATCACCGCCGATTGATGCTGCGGTGGAATGTTCGCGGCGGTCTGTGTTCCCACCGTTTCGGCGGTCGAGATCCCGGACGGCCTTCCTACCTGCGTGGTATTTCCGGACTGGATGACGACTGTGGCGGCGTCCGGCGCGATGCTCGCCGCGGAGTGCGAAATGCTCGTCCGCGATCCCGAATCGCGGCGCAGCCGCTTGAGGTCAGCGCCAAGATCCGCGGCCGTCTGATACCGCAGCCCGCGATCCTTCTCGAGCGCCTTCGACACGATGCGATCGAGTTCGAGCGGCAGCATCGCGTTGATGGTGCTCGGCGGAGCAGGTTCACGATTCAGGATGCCGTCAAAGACCACCGCGGTGGTGTGACCGGGGAAGCTTTGCCGGCCGGTGGCCATCTCGTAAATCACGACGCCGAATGAAAACAGGTCGGTGCGCGGATCGACCTCGTCGCCCCGCGCCTGCTCCGGCGACATGTACGCGATGGTGCCGACCGTCGTACCGGCGACGCTCGTGAAATGCTCGGGCGGCCTGGTCTCGTTTCTCGCGTCGAGGTGACGTCCGCCGCGCATGTAGTCCGGCACCAGTTTCGCGAGCCCGAAATCGAGCACCTTGACCGATCCGCGGCGCGTGATGAAGATGTTCGCCGGCTTGATGTCGCGATGCAGGATGCCTTCGCTATGCGCCCCTTCAAGGGCGTCAGCGACCTGCGCGGCGATGTCGAGCATATGCTTCAGCTCGAGCGGCTTTCCAGACAGGCGCCGGTCCAACGGTTCGCCATCGAGCAATTCCATCGCCAGGTAGAGCTGGCCCTCGTGCTCGTCGAAACCGTAAATCGTGCAGATGTTCGGATGGTTGAGCGCCGACGCCGTGCGTGCTTCACGCCGAAACCGCTCGACGGCCTCCTCGCTGTCGGTATTGCCTGCCGGCAAGACCTTTAACGCGACCTGGCGACCGAGTTTCAGGTCCTGTGCCCGGTAAACTACGCCCATCCCTCCCGCGCCGAGCTGGTCGAGAATCTTGTAGTGACCGAGGGTCTGTCCCACCAAAGAGTTTTTCACGGATGCGAACGACCATCCTATTCTCCCGACGCCTTGGCAGGGAAGGGGGTACCGCGCCTTGACAGCCAAAAGGGCAGACGGTAGAGTCAGAAATCTGAAATCACGTTCCACATAATGGAATCCGCTCAACAGCCGACTCCCCGCGCGACCGGAGGAATGACTTCCATCGACAAGGCGCTGGAGGTCTGCGAGGTGTTGAGCGGTGTGCCCCGCGGCATGAGCCTTTCAGACCTCGCCCGAGCCCTGCGCCAGCCGGCTTCCACCGTTCATCGCCTGCTCGCCGTGCTCAAGAGGCGCGGATATGTCCGGCAAGACGACGAAACGCAGCGCTACGGACTGACGCTGAAGATGCTCGATTTGAGCTTCCGATCGCTCGGGCAATCGGAACTCAGGCTCCACGCGTATCCGATCATGCGCGAATACGTCTTGCGCACGCCCTATCGTGGGTTCATCGCGATACCTTCCAGCGGGGAAGTGACTTACGTCTGGAGCACGGGGCCTGACGATGTTGCGATGCGGACTGTGTACGGCAAGGAGATGCCGGGACACTGCGCGTTGTACTTTGCGCCAGCCTCCCCTGAATCTTCCTCAGGTAAACCCCGGCAGGCGACGCGCCGATTGAGCTGCCTGCGCCTGGCCGCGCCGTCGGAACTGACGCGGCCCGAGGCCACCGTCGTTCGTCTCGGTCCGCCGCCCATGGAGCCGGACGCGCTCCAGCGCTTGTTTTGCGTGTGTGCGCCGGTGCGCGATTACACCGGCCAGGAAGTCGCGCGTGTCGGCGTGTTCGGGCACGGTGCGGACGACGGCCCGATTCTCAATGAACATCATCGCGGCGCGTGGGATCTCGCGCGCCGCATTTCAATGCGCCTCGGCCACGTGCCGGCGAGCGCGCTTGAAAGCACCGCTTAACTTTTAACTTTCAACTGTTAACTCTCAACTACAAGGATCAGCATTGGCGTACATCATCACAGAGCCCTGCATTGGCACCAAGGATTCGGCATGCGTCGACGTGTGCCCGGTGGATTGCATCCACCCTCGCAAGGATGAAGGTGACTTCGAGAGCGCAACCCAGCTCTACATTCATCCGGACGAATGCATTGATTGCGGCGCATGTGTCCCGGCCTGCCCTGTCGAGGCGATTTTCGCCCTCGACGAGGTGCCGGAAAAGTGGAAGAACTACATCGACATCAACGCCAAGCACTTCCAGAAGTAACTCGGGTGCGACAACGCCGGGAGGTGCTCGCTCCCGGCGTGGCGTGAGTCCCGCCGGGAATCGTCGCCTCCGGCCATGCCATCCCATCGGGTTCGCTTGGGATTTACCTTCCCGTCCGTGTCGGCGAGGGATAGAATCCCGGCAATTGGTTCTCCTCGGCACCGGCGCGCCCCCGGGACCTTGGCTTGAAGGGGATTTATGACTCGACCTCGCTTTGCGTTGATCGCCGCGGCCATTGTCACGGCCCTGGTTTCGGGTGTGCACGGGCGCGATGTCAACGATGCCAATCTGCAGTTCCAGCTGGGCACGTTGCTCTTTGAAGAGACCAGGTACCGCGAGGCGCTCGAGGCCTTCCGCAAGGCGGTCGGCGCCGATTCGAAGACCGTCGCCGTGCAGGCCCGCATCGGCGTCGTCAAGTCGGCGCTGCGGCTGGGCGAGTTCATCGAGGCGCAGAAGGAAGCCACCGTCCTCAAGCAGCAGGACCCGCGCAGCGCGGACGTCCTCGCGATTCACGCCGACGCGTTATGGTCGGCCGGCCTTTTCGACGAGGCTCACCAGGAATTCAAGGATTCGCTGGCGCTGGTCCCGGACCTGTCGCGCGGGCATCACGGGCTGGCTCGCGCCCTCGCGTCGCAGAACAAGCTCGACGAGGCGCTCAACGAGGCGCAGGTCGCGCTCAAGCTCGCGCCGCGCGACGAAGAGATTCATCACACCGTCGGTGCCATCTTCGAGCGCCTGCGCCGCTACGAGCAGGCGGCCGCGGCGTACGGCAATTACGTCAACCTGCTGCCCAACAAGGATCGCAGCGACAAGGCCGCGTGGTCGCGATCGCAGATTCGTTTCCTGCGGTCGTTTGGCGAACGCGAGCCGATCGCGATTGACGACGAGTCAGCGGGGGCGTTGCACACGGTCGACTTCAAGGTCATCGACGACAAGGTGATCGTGAAGGCGAAGGTCAACGGCGGCCGGCTCCAGGACTTCGTCCTCGACACGGGATCGGAATTGACGACGATCTCGCGTCAGACCGCATCGAGCGCGGTCGTGCGGCCCATCACTTACACCTTGAGCGCCGGTGTCGGCGAGGTCGGTCTCCGCGGCTTGCAGCTGGGCCGGCTCGACACGCTTGAAATCGGCACCCTCAAGCTCAGTAACGTGCCAACGCTCATCAAGGCGCCGGCACTCCGCGGCATTCCGAAGCGCGAGACCGAGAGCTTCTCGCCGCTCGGCCTCGGCCTGTCGATGACCATCGACTACGCCACGCACAAGCTGTCGATCGGCCGCAAGCTGCCGGAAGAGAAGTCGGAGTTCACGCTGCCGATGCGCCATCACCGGTTGTCGATGGTCCGCGGGCTCTTGAACGACAAGCGCCCCACCTACTTCGTCGTGGATACGGGCGGCGAAGTCATTTCCATCAGCACGACGACCGCGGAGGAACTCGATCACGATATTCCGCGGAAGATCGCGCTGCGCGTTTACGGCACGTCCGGCTGGGATCGTGATGCGTTCCTGATGCCCGGCGTCAACCTGAAGTTCAACGAGATCAATTACAACAACTTCGCGGTGGTGGTGCTGAACCTGCAGGCGCCGAGCGTGCTGCTCGGCTTCCAGGTGGGTGGCATCGTCGGCCACAAGTTCCTCAGCCCGTATCGCGTGTCCCTTGACCTCGATCGCAGCGAACTGCGGATGTCGAAGGTGGGGGCGAACTAGGAACTAGGAACTAGGAATTAGGAACTAGGAATTAGGAATTAGGAATTAGGGGTTAGGGACTAGGGGCTAGGGGTTAGGGTGAAGGACCGGGGCTAAACGCTCCGGTCCTTTTTTCTTCTCTCCAGCCGATCGGCGCGACGGGCCTGGGCTTCTCGGCAGAGCTGTTCGTCTTCCGGCGTTTCGACGATGAGCGGGGGACATGCGGCGGGGTTACCGTCGTTATCGAGCGATACGAACGTCAAGTAGGCTTTGCTCGTCAGCTTCCGCTGCCCGCTCTGAATGCCTTCTGAGAAGACTTCGACCGCCACTTCCAGCGACGTCTTGAAGACGCAGGTGACGCGCGACTTCAGGATGATCAGATCTCCCACCTTGATCGGATGGATGAAATCGAGCGAGTCGACACTCGCCGTCAACGCCAGCATGTTGGTGTGCCGGTGGCACGCGATGGCGCCGGTGATGTCGATGAGATGCATGACCGTGCCGCCGAGGATGAATCCGAGCGGATTCGAATCATTGGGCAGGACGACTTGCACCGTTTCTGAAGCAGAGTCTTGCCAGCGTTTCGCCTTCAACGGACTCCTGTGGAAGGGGCTAGGGGCTAGGGGCTAGGGGTTAGGGGTTAGGGGTTAGGGACTAGGGATTGGCGATTCAAAAAAAGCGAATACCTGCCCCCCAGCCCCTAGCCCCTAGTCCCTAACCCCTAATTCCTAATTCCTAATTCCTAGTTCCTAGTTCCTAGTTCCTAATTCCTGTTACCAGTCATATCCAATCCACATCGTGAACTTCGGCTTGCGGAACTCTTCGCTGCCGCCGACGAGGTGGAACTTCACGTCTTCCCAATCACGGTTCAGCAGCGTCCGCCACGACCAGTCGAAGTGGAGCGGGAAGCCGAGTGCGAAGGTCGAGAGGCTGATGCCGTAGGAGGCATTGCCGTCGACGAGGCGCATGCCGTCGATCGCGACGGCCGGCCCGTAGATCGGCTGCTGCGTGATGTTGTTGTAGCCGACGACCGGTGTTTCGAGCGTCGTCTTGTTGGTGTAGAAGTTGAACGGCTGGTTGTTGAAATACGCGCCGCCCATGCCCGCGAACAGCGTGGCGCGCACGCCGCCAAGGACGCCAATCGGCGTCGCCATCGCTTCGATCAGCGGGAAGCGCAGTTCCGCGTTGGTGAAGAAGACGTTGTTGCCGATGAACGACAGGTAATCGTAGCCACGCAGTTCGGAGTTGCCGCCGAAGTAGGTGAAGTCGGGGCTGTCACCCGTGCTCTTGAAGCCGCGGGCCCTCAACGCCAGCAGGCCCGTGGAGCCGAGCCGGAAGTACTTGCGGACGTCGGCGTCGAAGGTCTGCCGCGACAGCGAGCCGGCGATCTTCGGCGCGACCTCATACGACAGCCGCATCGTGCTGCCCGAGAGCGGACCGAATTCGCGGAAGATCGTGGTCTCCTGGACGAACGCGACGCCCAACGGCGCCATGTAGCCGTTGTTGAAGATCTGCGTGCCGTATTGCTGCTGCTGGTATTCGTTGGCAGCCTGCTCGACGGCCGGATCGTTGTAGCTCTCCTGGTAGTAATTGAAGCCGCCATAGAGTTCAACGCGGCGATAGCGATTGAACGGGTAAATGGCGAACGCGGTGCCGCCGCGGACCGTGCGCGTCGCGGTGGCGAGGTCACGATCGATGTACTGCGCCAGATATGGATCGTAGAGAACGCCTTCGAGCTGGCCGTAATAGAACTCGGTCTGGCTGTAGCCCTGCAGCGCCCACTGCAGGCGGCGTTCCATGTTCTGCCACGTGAAGTTCATCGTGCGGTACTGCGAGACCGACGAGATGAACATGCTGAACTGCTGATCGCCGAGCACGTCGGTGAACGTCACCTGGGTGCCGCCGAATACGTCGCCGCCGCTCGTCACGCCCAGGGCGACCGGAGGACGTCCTTCGAGGAACAGCTTTTCGAACTTGCCCTTCTTCTTCTTGTTGTCGGGCACCAGCGTGTGCATCAGCGGCGCCTGGAAGTCCACAATCGGTCCCGGCGATCCGAAGTCGGCCGACGCCACCTTGGTGATCTCCTCACGGCGTTCCAGCACGTGCAGGCCGTACTCGCCCTTGAAATACGTCACGAACGCGAGCCGATTCACCGGCGAATCCTTGAGCACGACCGGTGAGACGTTGCCCGACAGCGCGTCAGTGTATTGGCGGAGCTCGTTGGTCTTCAGGTCGAGCGTCCAGATGTTGTAGATCTGGCCGTTCTTCGCCACATCGGGCTCGATCGGTTCCGCGGGATTCACCGCCGTCGATGCGAAGACCAGCGTGTTCGCATCCAGGAACTGCGCGCCGCCCTCGTCGTGCGTGCCGAAGGTCAGCTGAACCGGATTCGCGCCGTTGGCGTCCATGCGGAACAGCTTCTCGTTGCCGCTGACGCGGACCAGGTAGACGATTGACCGGCCGTCTGGCGCCCACGTCGGCGCGTAGTTCGCGAACTTGTCCTTCGTCAGGTTGACGATCTCTTTCGTCTCGAGATTGACGGTAAAGATGTCAGCCTCGCTGTTGCGCATCCCGGAGAACGCGACCAGCTTGCCATCCGGCGAGAAATCCGGCGATTCCGGCGCGTCGATCGTCGTCAGCGGAATGCGCACTTCGATCTTCTTCGACACGACGTTCTGCACGATCAGCGAGCGATCCTTCTCGGTGCGGACGAAGTACGCGAGGCGGTCACCCGTCGGCGACCACGACATCCACGGCACGGCGTTCCACCGGCCGCCCGGCGTCGCCAGATATTCGAAACCCATGCTCTGGTCGAAGCCGGCGGTGAGATTGCGGATGATCGCGCCGTCCTTCGCCGAGATCAGGACGATGTCGTATTCGCGATCGCGGCCGTTGCCGGTCATGCCGGCGATCAGATCGCCCGATGGTGACGGCTCGATCGACAGCACGTTCGAGAACCTGCCCTTGCGGGGATCCGGCGCCAGGTCACGGCCGTAGTCGGCCGGGCGCTCCTTGTCGCGAAACGGCTTGAACCGCTCCTTCAGATAGCGATCGAACTGCTGATCCCACTCTTCGGGTCGGATCTGGAACGCTTCCTGGTAGGCATCATCACTGCCGCCAATCACCGAGCGGCGCAGCGCGAAGACGTACGCGCGCACGCCTTCCTTGCCCCACTTCGATTCCATGAACTCGAACGCAGCGTGACCGAGGTTGTAGATGAGACGCGGGTTGCTGAAGCCGCCGTATTCCTGCATCTCGCTCATCTTCGGCACGATGTCCGACACCGCGGCGTCGCGAACTGTCATGATGTCGAGCGGGCGCCAGTAGCCGGTCATGTAGTCCGACATGCCTTCGAACACCCACAGCGGCATGTTGCGGCGGATGAGACCGGTCGGGATGATGTCGAATTGGAACTGGTGCGTCAGCTCGTGGACGATCAATCGATACAGCAGATCGGGCGGCTCGTCGATCGGCATGACGATGCGGTAGCGGCCCGGCTCGGCGAAGGCGCCGACGCCTTCCTGGGCCTGTCCGGGAATCACGTTCTGCTGCCAGAATTCGCTCGCCGTCGAGAACAGAATCAGCGGCAGCTTCATCGACAAGTCGTGCTTCAACTCGGAGCTGACGTGCTGATAGGCGCTTTCCGCGTAGCCCGCGACGCGTTCGAGGTGCGGCTCGATTTCGGGGTAGTAGTAGATTTCGAAGTGTTCGGTCTGGTAGGTATGCCAGTCGAATTTGTCGTAACGGATCTGATTCTTGCCGAAATAGGGGATATAGCCGGTTTGCGCCAGCGCCCAGCTGGGCGCGCCGGCCAACGCCAGCATCAAAAGAACAGCCGTACGCATAGGGACTCCTTGGAGCATCTTACTGATCCTGGGACAAGAGCCGCAATTCTGACCGACGGAGAGCAAGATTCGATCCGCGGCTCGACGTCCTATACTTGGGACGCCGGTCTCCGCCTGCGTCTCGGCGGTCAAGCGGACAGGATGCCAGCACCCGTTCGGGAATAAACGCGGCGGCGCTGGGGTTTCCACTCAAGACCGCCTGATTTCTGCATGTTTTCAAGGCGGAGACTTTCATCGGTGAGCCAGCCCGAGGACGAGGGGTTTTCGACAGCCCTGGAATTCCTGGATTCGCTGTACGGCGCCGCCCTCCGATTGACTCGTAACGCGGACAGGGCGCAGGACCTCGTCCAGGACACGTACTTGAAAGCCATCCGCGCTAAAGGGCAATTCGTCCAGGGCACCAACCTGAAGGCGTGGCTGTATACGATCCTCCACAACACATGGAGGAACCGCCAGCGTGATGGCGCCCGAAGCAAGGTGGAGTTTGATTCGGAAGTGGCACAGCGCACGGCCGAAGGTGTTCACACGCAGTTGGACCGCTACGGCGGGCACGGCGCGCCGTTCGGGGAAACGCCGGAGTCGTTGCTCCTGCGTGATTCGTTGAACGTCGATCTGCAGGCGGCGCTCGATGGGATGGCCGACGCGTTTCGCGAGGTGGTGTGGTTGCGGGACGTCGACGAGCTGACCTATCAAGAGATCGCCGACGTGCTCGATATCCCGATCGGCACCGTGATGTCCCGGTTGTCGCGAGGACGGAAACAGTTATACGAAGCCTTGGTCCGCAAATGACTTGCCGAGAGGTTGAAGAACAGCTGCCATCGTACGTCGACGGCACGACGAGGAGCGAGACGGGGAAGCCGATCGCCGCACATCTCGAGACGTGCGACGACTGCCGCGCGTCGTGGCATGCGCAAACGGTGGCGAGGACGGTCCTGAAGGCTCGCGCCGCGCAGTTGGCGCACGCCGCGCCGCCCGGCCTGCACACTCGGCTCCGTTCGACGCTAAAGGGCGAGCAATCCTCGACGAGAGCGGCGATGGTGCCGTCCCTCGCCTGGACCGGCCGGCTGACCGCGTTTGCGGCCGCGGCGATTGTCGTGTTGACGCTGGGCGCGATTCTGCTGCCCGCGGTGACGATACGCTCGACGGCGGTCCTCGCGGCGCAACTCGCGCTGGATCACCTCAAGTGCTTCACGATCGAAGGCGACGCCGACGGCGAGCCAATTGCCAAGGACGCTGCCGAGTCGACGTTGAAGAATGAGTTCGATCTCACGGTGACTGTGCCCCCGTCGTTGCCCGGGGCGCAGCTCGAACTGATGGCCGTACGTCGCTGCCTGTATGGCGACGGGCGTGCGGCGCACCTGATGTACCGGCTCAACGGTGAGCCCCTCTCGTTGTTCATCGTCCCCGGATTGAGTCGTCCCGCGGCCGAATTGTCGTTGTTTGGTCACGATCAGCAGGTCTGGTCCGCAGGAAACAGGACCTACATGTTGGTGTCGCGCGCCGGCACCAGGGAAGAATTGGCGCGCGTGGCGTCCTACCTGCGGAATGAGGCAAAATAGCAGCATGGAACAGCAAGACCAGCCGGTCAGCACTGAATCAGCGCCGTCGCCGGCGCCGTCCAACAAGATGCGAATGGTGGCCGTCGCGGCCACGGCCATCGCGCTGGTCGCCATCGCTATTCCGTTCGTGTGGCAGCCGCACGTCGATGCGCAACCGTCGATGTCCGAGACGGTCACTCCGGCCGCGTCGCACGAGGTGGCTTCCGCAGAGACGCCGGCGTGCATGGCAGACGCGAAGCCCGCCAACTGGGATTTCAAGTTGAAGGATCTCGAAGGCAAGGAAGTCGCGCTGTCGTCCTTCAAAGGCAAGGTCGTGTTGTTGAACTTCTGGGCCACGTGGTGCGGACCCTGCAAGGCTGAAATTCCGGGCTTCGTGGAACTCCAGGAAAAGTACCGCGACAAGCTCACGATCGTCGGTTACTCGGTTGACGACACCGCGGAACTGGCGAAGAAGTACGCCGCCGAGTACAAGATGAACTATCCAATTTTGCTCGGCGAGGGACGCGAGGACGTGCAGGATGCGTACGGACCGATCTGGGGCATTCCCGCCTCGTTCCTGATCAGCAAGGACGGCAAGGTGTGCCGCAAGCACATGGGCATCGCGCCGAAAGCCGTATTCGAGAAGGAAATCGTCGCGTTGCTCGACTAGCGGCGAAACGTTCGCCGCCACAGACAAGGGAACCTTTCGATTCACGCTGTAGTATCATCAAAGCATCATGTTGAAAGGCTTCGTGCACGCTCGTCTCGCTTGCGGATGCCGGCTCGCATTTCGTGAAGGCTCTGCAGGCAGTCCTGTGCTCGTCGTGCTCGACTCGAAATCCACCGGCTGTGTGAATCCGCGTCACGTTTCCGGGCTGCCGCTGTACGACTACCGCGAAGCGCTGCGGCCGTCGACACGCCTCGGCCCGCCGGAAGAAGAAGAGTTCGAGGAAGAAAACTAAATCGATATCGGATTGCGGATCGAGGGGATTGCGGATCGATTTTCGATCGGCGATTGCGGATTACGACAAAAGGGACGCCGGCTGGCGTCCCTTTTGTCTTGCCTGGCTCCTAGTTCCTAATTCCTAGTTCCTAGTTCCTAGTTCCTAGTTCCTAGTTCCTAATTCCTAGCCCCTAGCCCCTAGCCCCTAGCCCCTACTTCCGGAACGGGAAGAAACCCACGCCGACGTTCGCCTGGAAGTGATGCGGCCGCCACTGATGGAGCATCGTCTCGGTCGGCGTCTGAACGACCACGTCGGGGTCGGTGTAGGTGTAGCCGAACTGCGTGCGGAGGCTGAGCTTCCGCGTGAAGAAATACTCGGCTTTGACTTGCGGCCGCACGACAAATGAGTTGTCGATGTCGGCGACGATTGGCACAGGGCCCAACCCGAACGCTTCGCCGACGTTGGACTGCAGGTCGATGTGATTCCAGGAATAGCCGACCCCCAGCTGCGCGCCGAACACCCACTTGCCCGAGACCCACTGATAGCCGATGCCGCTCAGCACCTGCCTCGTCTTGAGATCACCAAACTGGGTTCCTCCAGTGGTCTCGAGATCAGCGCGGTAGCCGGAGATGCTGAACGGAATCTTCCAGCCTGGTTTGTCTGACGCCGTACCGTAGCTGATGCCAATCGATCGCGTCATGACCACGTCGTCGTCAGGCGCTGTGCGCGTGCTCGCGCCGACGTAGACGCCCGATTTTTCAATCAGGCTCTTGACCTTGTCCTTGATGAAATCGCCCTGGGCATGCGCGGGCCGCGGAACCAGCACGGCGACGAGGGCGGCGATGAGGCCGAGGTTTCGAGTTCTCACGCGCAGTGAGAGTGCAAAACCCGGGCCCGTTTTATTTCAGGCCTGAATCATCCGGATGCGACGAATTCTTCCCTTTATAACTCCCGTAATGCCGAAGGAATGGGGAGGCGGGCCGCACGCAGCGCAGGGAAGAGCCCGCCAATCAATCCCATCAGTAATGCGTACGACAGGCCCATCGCCAACAGCCTTGGGGTGACCTGGAATGCGAACGCGACCTGGCTGAACGTCGAGAAGTTCATCGTCGAGGTCTGGTATCCGTTGAACGCGACGTACGCGAGAACGCCTCCGATGGCGCCTCCGATGGCCGCGAGTGCGATCGATTCCGTCAGGACCGAGACAACGACGGAAGTCGTGTTGAACCCGAGCGCGCGCAGGGTGGCGATCTCCCTCGAGCGCGTCGAGACCGCTGTGTACATCGTCAGGATCGCGCCGAACACAGCCCCGATCCCCATCAGCGCGGCGATGCCAAAGCCCACCGTGCGAATCAGCGTGCTCAGCGCGCGCGACTGCTGAGCGTAATATTCCGTTTCGCGCCGGACTTGCACGTTGACCTGGGGGTTCGCGGTGAGCCAGTCTCGAAACGTGTCGAAGCTCTGGCTCGAGTCGAGGCTGGCCAGCAGCGTCTGGTAGGTATTGCCGCGACGATACGCGCCCTGTAGCACGCGCGCGTCGCACCAGATTTCGGTTTCGGCGATGCTGCCGTCGGTCTCGAACATCCCCACCACCTGCCAGGTGTTCTGGCCGGAGTGGATCGTGCTGCCCACGGAGAGCCCCTGGAAGTTGGCGACCGCTCCTCGGCCCACGACCACCTCGTTAGTGCCGAACTGGAGCATGCGGCCTTCGACGATGGAGAACTCTCCGCGCACGGTGGAGGCCATGGGTTCGACGCCGCGCATCGGCACGTTCGCCGGGGAGTTGGTACCGATCTTGGGAATATCGATGATCACGTAGAGTTCAGCGGATGCCACGCCCGCCTGGCCATCGCGGCGCAGGCCGGGCGCTTGCTTGATGATGTCGATTTCCGGCGCGGAGAGGCCGCTCGTCATCTCGCTGTCGGCGCCGCTGCGCATCACCAGCGCGCGGGAATCGGAACCGGTCTGTTCCATCGCCGCAGAGAATCCCTGTGCGATCGACAGCACGGAGACCAGCACGATGACCACACCGGCAATGCCGATGATGGCCACTCCGGACGAGCCGAGCCGCTGCGGGATGGTCCGCAGGTTCAGCATCGTCACGGCAAGCGTTTGGCTGATGAAGTTCACGTCGCTTCCTCGTTAGCTGCGACGCAGCGCGTCGGTGATTTTCAGGTTCATCGCGGTGAACGCCGGCAGGGCGCCCGCGATCAGGCCGAGCACGACGATCATCACGGCGCCAACCGCCACGTCGCGCGGCGGCAGGATGAAGATTGGCAGCATGCCATTGGTTGGGTCGCCTCCCTGGACGATCAGCCAGGCCAGGCCGAGTCCGAGTGTTCCGCCAATCACGGCGATCAACACCGACTCGCCGAGGACCAGCGCGAGGATCGAGCCGTTCGAGAACCCAAGCGTCTTCAGCACGCCCACCTCGCTGGTCCGCTCGCGAACGGATTGCGCCATGGTGTTCGCGGCGACGAGCAACATGGTGAACAACACCGCCACCAGGATCGCGATCATGATCGAGCCAATGTCGCCCACCTGTTTGGCAAAGCCCTCGACGAAGCCTTTTTCCGTTGTCGTCTTCGTCTCCGCAGACGAGTTTGCGAACATGCTGTCGAACTTCGCACCCATCTGCTGCGCCTGCGAGGCATCGGCGATCTTCACGACGTACCAGCCGACCAGCCCCTGACCGCCGCGGCGGTTTTCATCCAGGTAGTCGTAGCGGAAGAAAAATTGTGTCTTGTCGACGCCCTGATCGCCGTCGTAGATGCCCACGACGTTGAATTCCCAGACCTGGCCTTGCTTGGGCTGCCAGATCGTGCCGGTGATCGGGACGCGGTCACCGATCTTCCAATTGAAACGCTTCGCGAGATCAGCGCCGACGATGGCGCCCTGGCGATCGTCGAGCCAGGCCTTCACTTGATCCGGCGGAATCCTGAACTCCGGATAAATCTTCATGAACGGCTCGGGTTCAACGACCATCTGCGCGAAGAAGTTCGCCGGGTCCTGGTAGACGCCGCCGAACCATGTCTGGTGGGAAACCAACGCGACGCCGGGCGTGACCGCCAGCCGTTCCTTGTAGGCGACCGGCAACGGCATGATCAGGCTGACCTTGTGAATCAGCACAAGGCGATCGAGGCCAGCGATGTCGACACCGAAGCTGAATGCGCCACGGATCGTCATCAGCAGTCCGAACAGCAGGAATGCCACGAACACGGAAAGCAGCGTGAAGATCGTGCGGATCTTCTTCCGCCAGAGGCTGCTCCAGAGCAACGGCAGGAACTTCATGCGTGTACTCCTTCCATGAGCTGACCCTTCTCGAGATGCAGCGTGCGCTTGGCGCGCTCGGCGGCGCGCGGGTCGTGCGTGACCATCACGATGGTCTTGCCGTGATCGCGATTGAGTGCCTGCAACAAATCGAGGATTTCGTCGCCGGCCTTGCGATCGAGGTCACCGGTCGGCTCGTCGGCGAGCAGCAGCGTCGGGTCGGTGACGATCGCGCGAGCGATGCCGACGCGCTGTTCCTGGCCGCCGGAGAGCTGCCGGGGATAGTGCTTCGCGCGCTCGGCGAGGCCGACGACCTTGAGGGCAATCGCGACGCGTTTGGCCCGTTCGGCTTTCGACAGTTTCGTCAGCAGCAAGGGGAGCTCGACGTTGCGTTCCGCCGTCAGGACCGGCAGCAAGTTGTAGAGCTGGAAGACGAACCCGATGTGGTGCGACCGCCACCGAGACAACTGGCCGCCGGAAAGCCCGCCGATGTTCGTGCCGCCGACTTCGAGCGTCCCGCCTGACGGTTGATCGAGTCCGCCCAGCAGGTTGAGCAGGGTGGTCTTGCCGGAGCCCGATGGGCCCATCAACGCCAGGAAGTCCCCTTGCGGGATCTCGAGCGACACGCCCTTCAGGACGTCGATGCGCTCGCTGCCGCGGGTGAAGTACTTGTGAACGCCGTTGATCGTGACGAGTGAGCTCATAAGAAATCTGCCTCTGTTCGCTCTGGTCCGGCTAAAGCCGGACGCTACTTCTTGATGGTGATCTGTCCACCTGGAGACAGATCGGGTGGCGGCGACATCACGACGCGATCGCCGCCTTTCAGGCCCGCAAGCACCTCGACGCGATCGCCATCGGTGCCGCCGATCTTGACGGCGCGACGCTCGACCGTGTCGTTCTGCACGAGAAATACGAACGTGCTGCCGTTGTCGGTCTTGACTGCGCCCTGTGGAACGAGCGTGACCGCTTGCTGCGCGACGGGCGCGGCGGCGTCGGCTTCGCGCAGGAACGTCACCTTCACGCCCATGTCCGGCAGGATGCGCGGATCGAGTTCCTTGAAGCCGATGCGCACGAGCACGGTCGCCTTCTGCCGATCCGCGGTCGGTACCACGGCGATCACGCTCGCCGGAATCTGCCAGTCGGGATACGCATCGAGCACCGCCGTGACCGGCTGGCCGGAACGCACGCGATTGATGTAGCTCTCGTTGACGTCGACTTCGATCTCCAGCGAGCGCATGTCGACGATCGTGCTGATGCCGGTGCGCGTGAAGCCGCCGCCGGCGGAGACAGGGGAGACCATCTCGCCGGCCTGCGCATCCTTCGACAGCGCCACACCGCTGAATGGCGCGCGGATGATGGTGTCGTCGATGGCGGTTTGCTGCATCGCGATCTGGCTTTCAGCGACCTTGACCTGTTCCTGGGCTGACGCGATCCGGGCGATGAGCGAATCGACTTCGGCCTTCGCATTATCGATGTCGCTGGGGGTGTTGAGGCCCTCCTTGCGCAGTCGCTCCTGCCGCTGCAGCGTGATGCGTGCCTGTTCGAGGCGCACTTCGCTTTCAGGAATCTGGCGCTTCGCTGCCTCGAGCTGCGCCTGGTACAGCTTCAGCGCCGCCTGGAGCGTCGAATCGTCGAGTCGTGCCAGCACCTGGCCCTCGCGAACGGCCATTCCTTCCTCGACGTTCACCTCGGTAACCTTGCCGGTGACCTTCGACGAAACGGTGGCCCGCCGGCGTGCGGTGACATAACCCGACGCATTCAGGACCGAGGCCTGCGTCCCTGCCGCACGCTCGCTGACACTCGCAACTTCGACCTCGATTGGGCGCTCGCGGTTCAGCCAATACCAGGCGCCGCCACCGGCCGCGCCCAGGAACAGGAGAATGACGACCCACTTCACCCAGCGCCCGCTGCTCGTGTCGAGCGGCTCACGTTCGATACGAAGGGCGGACAAGTCGTCGATTTCGGCCACGGATGCGCTACCTCTGGAATGGAGCGGAGAATGATATGCGAAGAAAAAGCGAAATGCAATTGCTCCGGGATTAGAGCCTTCGACAACCCATTTTCCCCCAGCGTTGCCACGCTCTATAGATACGTCGTTCGGCCCGGCTGGTTTTCGACAGCGGAGTGAGCGGTCTCTCACGCTCTCGGGTGGACGAATTTGGTGGTCGAGCGGCGTGCGGGGTCAGCGTGGACTTTGGCGCCTGGCTGACAACGGCAGCGGTCGCTATTTGCTGAGCGGCGGCGTCGGAGGCCTGGTATGTCTCAGCCGGTGACGGATGCAGTCCTCATGGAGACAGTCCCACGATTCGACTGTCGTCGTGGTGCCGTCGGCGTGCGTCACTTGCTTCGCAGAGAGGGTCATTGGCCGGTTGCAGCAGTAACAGATTTCGGGTTTAGAAGCCGCGTGCTTCATCAACGCCAGAGTGTACTTGGGTTTGCGAAAACCTCAATTGCCCTTCTTCTTTTGTAACTTGGTTCCGGATTCCCTTCCTGCCTGCTGAAGGGCGCGGCGCAAGAGGAACTCGATCTGCGCATTCAGGCTGCGCAGATCATCGTTTGCCCAGCGCTGGACGGCCTCCAGCAGTGCCGGGTCTACGCGAAGCAGGAAAGGTTTGCGTTCTGCCACGTGTCCTGATTCCTAATTCCTAGTTCCCAATTCCTAGCCCCTGGTTCCTAACCCCTGATCCCTAACCCCTGACCCCTATTGGTAGATGGTCCCCGTATTTATCACCGGCTGCGTGTTGCGATCACCGCACAACACCACGAGCAGATTGCTGACCATCGCGGCCTTTCGTTCTTCGTCGAGCTGCACGATCGACTTCTGCGACAGCATGTCGAGCGCCATCTCCACCATGCCGACGGCGCCTTCGACGATGCGTTGGCGCGCGGCGATGATGGCGCCGGCCTGTTGCCGCTGCAGCATCGCGGCCGCGATCTCAGGCGCATACGCAAGGTGGCTGATGCGCGCTTCGATCACCTCGACGCCGGCCTTGACGAGGCGATCGTGGATCTCTCGCTTCAGGTGATCCGCGACCGCGCTCGTATGTCCCCGCAGCGATACGTGCGCATCGTCATGGGCGTCGTAGGCGTAGCTGGTGGCCAGGTTGCGTAGGGCGGCCTCGCTCTGCACCTTGACGTAGTGCTCGTAGTCGTCGACCTCGAAGACGGCCTCGGCCGTCTCGAACACCTTCCACACCACGACCGCCCCGATCTCGATCGGGTTGCCGTCGATGTCGTTCACCTTCAGATGCGAACTCTCGAAGTTGCGCACGCGCAGCGAGACCTTCTTCTTGGTGAAGAAGGGGTTGGCCCAGCGGAGCCCCTGGACCTTCGCCGTGCCCTTGTACTCGCCGAAGAGCTGCAGCACCTTGCCCTCGTTGGGGTTGACCATGAACAGGCCCGCGGTCAGAAACGTGACGAGCGCGATGCCGAGAGCGGCGAAGACGATTTCCGGCGCCGACTCCGAGCGGATGTTCATCACAAGCATCCAGAGCAAGGCGGCATCGAGGACGAGGAACAGGAGCAACATCGGCAGGCCGGGCATTCCGTTAGAGGCGCGTTCGCGAATCATGGACTGGGGTCCTCCTTAGAGACGATATTATTATGATATCACTTTGGTATCGGTGTCAATACAGGAGGTAAGGACGAGAGCGGACAGGAGGAAAGGAGATCAGGAGAACTGTTTTCAAAGTGTTCAAGTCAAGACTTCAAGACCCCAAGACCTCCAGCCTGGACTGCTGGAGTCCATTTACCGCGAATGCCTGGCCATGGAGTTAGCCGGAAACCACGTCGGCTTCGAACTCGAGCGGGCCGTGCCGGTGGCCCACAAAGGCAGACCACTGGCCGCGAAATTTCGCATCGATCTGCTCGTCGAAAGTTCGCTCATAGTTGAGCTCAAGGCCGTCGAAGCCGTGCGTCCAGTGCACAAAGCGCAGGTCATCACCTACCTGAAGCTGACCGGCCATCAGGTGGGACTGCTCTTCAATTTCAATGAGGCCACCTTGAAAAGCGGACTACACCGATTGGAGCATCCAGATAGATACGCGAGACGCTTGCGGCCGGTGGATCACGATTAGCTGTTCGTGAGACGCGGTCCGCTAATGAGCTCTTCGTTCGGGCCGCACATTTATCTGCTAATGAGCTCATAGTCAGGGAAGCTGACTTATCTGCCAACGGCCTCATCGTCAGGGCAGCCCATTAGATGTCTCCTAATCTCCTTATCTCCTGTCTGCATTTCTCCTAATCTCCTGTATAACAATCACATGGCGAAGCTCACCAGCGAACGCGAGATGACCTGCCCCTGTTGCGGCGCCGTCTTGACGGTCGACCTGAACCTCGGCCGCATCGTCAGTCATGAACCGCCGGTCAATCCCGATCGTCCCGAGCTCGACAACGCCCAGAGGATCCTTGCCGAGCAGGCCGCCCGGCGCGACGCGCTGTTCAATCAATCCTTCGAGGCTGAGAAGAACAAGGGCGATGCGCTGTCGAAGCGCTTCGAGGAGGCCCTGCGTGAAGCCAAGAAGGAGCCGGTGTCGCGGCCGCTGCGCGGGTTCGACCTCGACTGATGTCGGACGAGTCGAAACGCACGCGCCCGGTGCGCGTGGCTACCTACAACATTCATCGCGGCCGCGGACTGGACGGGCGGACACGCCTGGAACGGATCGCGGCGGTGCTCGCCGGCATTGATGCCGATGTCATTGCGCTCCAGGAAGTGATCGGCGCCAGTCCCCTCAAGCCCGGCCAGGCGGCCGAACTCGGTGCCGCCCTGGGCATGGGCTGGGTGATGGCGCCCACGCGGCATCTCCGGACCGCATTGTTCGGGAATGTGGTCCTGAGCCGGTTTCCAGTCCGGAATCACGTTCAACATGATCTGACGTGGAAGACCTGCGAGCATCGCGGCGTCCAGCGCGTCGATCTGGCGCTTGAACAGGACACGTTGCATTTTTATAACGTCCATCTCGGCACGTCGCTCCTGGAGCGGCGGCATCAGGCCGTGAAGCTCGCGTCACTCGTGCACGACCGGCGCGTTGTCGGACCCAAGATCGTGCTCGGCGATTTCAACGAGTGGGCGCGCGGCATCGCCAAGGACGTGTTGGCGGAGCGTCTGCAAAGCATCGATCTGCAAAAGCACCTGAAACGCGGTGGACGCAGTTATCCGGGCTTCTTTCCGATCCTGCACCTCGATCACATCTATTACGAGGGCAAGGTCGAGGTGATGAAGGTAACGATGCCCCGCGACCGCATGGCGTTGATGGCCTCGGACCACTTGCCGCTGGTCGCCGATCTGAAGATCGGGTTCGATTAACAGGAGGGAAAGAGGTTTAGACAGGAGGGCAGGAGGTTTAAACAGGAGGGCAAGAGATCAAAAGTTAACTCTTTATCTCCTGTCTAAGTTCTCCTGAACTCTTGTGGGATCGGCTCCCATTTCTCTTGTCCACGGTAGTACACCGGCTTGCGATCGTTGTGCGCGGCCCGATAGTCCTTGTAGCGCTTCAGCAGCCGGCGATACCTCGCCGTCGACGTCTTGAATTTGCGATGAGGCCAGTCGATCAGCATCTGTTCGACTTTCCACAGGTTCTTCGTGCCGAGCCGCCAGTCGTAATCGTTCAGCGCTTCGTGCGCGTTTGCCACGCCGAAGCCCTTCAGCCGCCCGGTGTAATCGACGTAGCCGTCGTAGTAGCTCTTCGCGAGCGCGCGCGGCGATCGAAACAGCGGCTTGCGCCCATGTAGTCCCGGGTCGCGCGAGCGGGCAACCGAGCCCCAGCCCGTCTCGTGGCGATAGATGAAGATCACGTGGTCGAGCCAGTCCTGCGACTCCAGGCTCATCAGGAGAGGCGGATAGCCGTGCTGCTCCATGACCACGGCGGCGAACAGAGCGGCTTCAAGGCAGTGCGCGGTCTTCAGCCGCGCCACCGGACGAAACCCACGCAGCGTCTCGCCGCCTTTCTCGGTGTTGTAGGGGAGGTTGTTGAGCCAGCGCTGCACTTTGGCCGGTGTGTCGAGGCGTGCGATCAGCGCCCGTTCGGCCGGCGTCAAAGCCAATGACGGCGGCGCAATCCGCGCTCCCGAAACCCGTCGTGGTCTACGTGGTCTCAATCAGTGCCGCCGCATCTGTGTCTATCGAATCCGTGTCTAATCGGTGTCAATCGTCGGCCTAACGCGCAGTGGCGAGGGCGTCCTTGAGACCGGCGACCAGTTGCTCTGCGGTCCAGGCGTTGTTTTCGAGAATCGCCGCGACGCGGCCGGAAGGATCGATGATCGCCGTCCGCAGATTGTGGGTGATCGTCCCGTCTTTCTCGCGAATCACGTTGATGCCAAACTGCGCCGCCAGCCGATCGACGATGGCCTCGTCGGCGGTCGCAAAGCGCCAGACGCTGGGATCCGCCGACACCTTCGCCGCGTGCGCGCGCAGCACGTCGTCCCGATCGAACTGTGGATCGAAGCTGATCGACAGGAGCCTGACGCGGCCGGCCAGCGCCGGATCGGCAGCCGCGATCTTCTGCACTTCGGCAAACCGGCGATCGATGAACGGACAGAATTGCGGGAGTGGGCAGCGCGTATAGATGAAGGTCACCGCCGCGGCGGTGCCCTTGAGGTCCGCGAGCGAGGTCTTCTGCCCCTGGTCGATCAGCGCCGTATCGGGAACGGGATCGCCGCGCTCAAGGATGTGGACGTTCGTAGCCACCGGAATCGTCGTGCGCGCATCTTCGGGCAGCGGTGCCGAGCCCGTCTTGGTAATCGCCGACAGGAAAGCGCCCTCTGGGGCCACGTTGAGAGTCGCAGTGATTAAATCTCCGGCAACGCGGTCCTCGATGATCGCCGGATCCTTCACTGCATATGGCATCGTCATCGCCGGCATGAAGCCGGGGATGTCTTCATGCTTGACGAGCACTTCCTTCGTGTCCTGTTTGACCGCGAGGATCTGCCCCGTGAGCGGATAGGTGCGGACCCCAGGCTCACGCGAGCACGCAGTCGCGAGTAGCAACAATCCGCCAATCAGCATTCGACGACTCATCATCAATCCGAGATCTGCAATCTGAGATCTGAAATTATACTCATCGCTGTGATCCTGGTCGGCACCAGCGGCTACAACTATCCCGAGTGGAAGGGCAGCTTCTACCCCGCAGATCTCTCTGCCGCCAAGATGCTGCCGTACTACGCCGGCAAGTTCCGGACGGTCGAAATCAACTACACGTTCTACCGGATGCCCACGCCCAAGCTGATCGCCGGCTGGCGCGCGCAAGTGCCGCCGGAGTTTCGATTCACGCTCAAGGCACCCAAGCGGATTACCCACGACAAGCGACTGCGCGCCGGGGAAGTGGCGGAATCCGTCACCGGCTTCATCACCGCCGCCGCCGAACTCGGCCCGCAGATGGCCGCGTTGCTGTTTCAGCTCCCGCCGAACTTCAAGAAGGACGCCGGCTTGTTGAAGGAATTTCTGACACTGCTGCCGCCGAAGACAACTGCGGCGTTCGAGTTCCGAAATGCCTCGTGGCTGGACGACGAGATCTACGACGTGCTGAGGGCTCGAAACATTGCGCTCTGCATCGCGGATAGCGAATCTCGCGAAACTCCCATCGTCGCGACCGCCGACTACGCATACCTGCGCCTTCGCGATGAGGGTTACGGCGACGCCGACATTGCCAGGTGGACCGAGACGGCGACGAGCCTGTCCAGGACGGCAAAGGACGTGTTCGTATATTTCAAGCATGAAGACGAAGGCAAGGGAGCGGCCTTCGGGCAACAAATGATGCAACTGCTGGAAAGGCCATGATGATTTCGGATTGCGGATTGCGGATTGCGGATCAATCTCGGATTGCGGGTTGTTTGATTGCCGTCACGGCGATTCTTGCCGGTTGCAGTCCCTCGTCCCAGCCAGCGCCACCAGCCTCATCCGCCCAGCCCGCGCTTGACGTTGTCGAGTTGAGCGCCACCGATGCGCGCGATCGGATGGCGGCCGGCACGCTGACGTCCGAGGCGCTGACGAAGGCGTACCTGGATCGCATCGCGCAGATCGACGATGCGGGCCCGAAGCTGGATGCGGTGATCGAACTCAATCCGAAGGCCCTCGCCGATGCCGCGGCCCTCGACGCGGAACGCAAAGCTGGAAAGGTGCGCGGGCCGATGCACGGTATTCCGGTGCTGATCAAGGACAACGTAGACATCGCCGGCATGGTCAATTCCGCAGGCTCACTGGCGCTCGCCGACAATCGCCCCGCCGCCGACGCCTTCGTCGCCAGGCGCTTGCGCGATGCCGGTGCGGTGATTCTCGGTAAGACCAACCTCAGCGAGTGGGCAAACTTTCGCTCGACGCGATCGTCATCGGGCTGGAGCTCGCGAGGCGGGCAGACGAAGAATCCCTACGTGCTCGATCGCAATCCCTGCGGATCGAGCTCCGGCACCGGGTCCGCGATCGCCGCGAGTCTCGCCGCGGTGGGCGTCGGCACCGAAACCGACGGCAGCATCATCTGCCCGTCGTCGGTGAATGGGCTTGCAGGCCTGAAGCCGACCGTCGGCGTCGTCAGCCGGACCGGCATTATTCCGATCTCCGTATCGCAGGACACCGCGGGGCCGATGGCGCGCACCGTGTCGGACGTCGCGCTGATGCTGACGGCGATGGCGGGCGTTGATGCCGGTGATCCGGCGGGGCCATCCGCCGAGGGAAAGATCGCTCCCGACTACACGACGTTCCTCAAGAGTGACTCGCTGAAAGGCAAACGCTTTGGCGTGGTGCGACAGGCGATGGGCTATCACCCTGACGTCGACGCATCGATGGCCAAGGCGATCGACGCGATCAAGGCGGCGGGCGGGGAAGTGATCAACGTCAAAGTGCCAACCTACAACCAGTGGAACGATGCGGAATTCTCGGTGCTGCTCTACGAATTCAAGGACGGCTTGAACAGTTACCTGAAGGCGCACGGGTCCGCGCACGGAACGCTCGAAGCGTTGATCGCCTGGAACAAGGCAAACGCGGCGCAGGCGATGCCGATCTTCGGGCAGGAGATTTTCGAACAGGCCCAGGCGAAGGGCCCTCTTACGGACGCGGCGTACGTCAAGGCGCGTGACGCGGCGAGGCGGCTCGCAGGGAAAGACGGATTGATTGCCGCGCTCGACAAGGACAAGCTTGATGCGCTGATCGCGCCGAGCATGGCGCCGACGTGGCCGACCGATCATGTGCTCGGTGATCATTTCGTCGGTGCGGGCTACGGGATGGCCGCGGTCGCCGGTACGCCGAGCTTGACCGTGCCCTTCGGCGACAGCTTTGGCCTGCCGCTCGGCGTGACGTTCATGGGTCGCGCGTACAGCGAGGGCGAACTGATCGGATTTGGTTATGCGTTGGAACAGGCGAGCAAGACTCGTCGCGCGCCGCAGTATTCACCGACTTTGAGCAGGTAGCCGCTCACGGCTCACGGCCTAGGTGAGTCGGTATCCAGGCAGCGTCGCAACGTGGCGGCGCCGCCTGAACGGCCATCGGAAGAACGGCCGGCGGAATCGAATCACCAGGGCGGCATCGCTCGACGGTTTCGACGGGGGCTCGGCGGCGGGCTCCGGCCAGTTTTCCAACATGCTCCAGGCGGGCGACTCCGTGCTGGACGCCGCCGTTGTGACCGGTCGCACGGCAGATGCCTGGCTGCGTCGAATCTGTTCGGAGACGCGCCACGCGATTTCGTCGAGCAGCTCGCTGGTCAGTTCCACCTGGCCCAATTGCGGCAACGTTGGCTGCGTCGACAAATCGCTGGCCCTGCGCCGCGGGTGGCGCAGGCGTGAATCGATGTCCGACATGGCGGAATCGAGCTCGGATTGCCAATCCAACTTCTCCGCAGTCGTCGCTGATGCGCGGGATTTCTCGGTTTCGCCGGATGCTGACATTGGCAGGTGTCAGCACTATCGGCGCGAGGACTCCGACGGATTACGCCGACCTGTTACTTCTGTGCAGTCGCAGACCAGGTGCCGGTCGCGAGGCCGCCGTAGTCCGCTTCGCCACCCATCTTGGTCTTGTCGATCTTGCCGCGATAGGTGATCACCATCGGTGAGCCGTTGTAGGAAATGGTGACCACCAGCGTGATGTTGCTGCCTTCGAGCGAGGCGCTGTCGTAGGCGCGTTCGCCCTGCGCGCTCTTGCCGAACGCCTTCAGCTGCCCACCCTCTTCGCGAATCACCAGCGTCGACTTGAATTCGCCCTCAGGCGAGATGGTAGTGAGGTCCCAGGTGCCGACGGCGGGATTCTGGGCGTGAAGCGTCGACGCGAACAACACGAGCACGAACGATGCGAGGACGACTCGAACGGCTGTCAACATGATGATGCTCTCCTGGATGGCAAAGCGTAGCATTACACCTGAGCTGTAAGGAAATCGACCAGGGTCTTTTCAGCGAAGTAGCCGTCGTAGGACGACGCCGCATCGTCGGCCTCGACGAACGCGCAATGGCCGCCCGACGGAGTAATGACGGTCGTGATGTGGGGATTGTTCCGGACTTCTGGCGCGTCGAAAATATGCGGCGGCACGAACGGATCGTCGGCCGCGCTCAGGATAAGGGCCGGTCGCGCGACGCGATCGATCACGCGCATGGCGCTCGCGCGGCGGTAGTAGTCGGCCGCGCCGTGGTAGCCGTGATGCGGCGCGGTGTAGCGATCGTCAAAGGTCCGGATCGACCACACCTTCCACAAGCCATCGAGCTTGAACAAACCAGGGAAATGGCGATCCTTGCGCCGCATCCGCCCCTGGAGATTGCGGCAGAAGTTCCACTCGTAGATGCGATTCTCGCGCCGTTCGATCGACTGCATGCAGTCCTCGAGCTCGATGACTGGCGACACCGCCGCGAACGCCTTCACCTCGGGCAGGTCGTGCGCCTCGAGCTCTCCGGCCAGCTTCATCGTGATGTTGCCGCCCAGCGAGTACCCCGCGACACAGAATCGATCCAGCCGGTCTCGGTCGAGGAGTTCGTTCAGCACAAAACGGGGATCGGCCGTTAACCCTGAGTGGTAAAGGCCCCGCGACAGGTGTTCGGTTCCCCCACAGTTCCGCTGGTTCAGTCGGACGACGTTGAATCCGGCGGCGAAGGCTTTGTCGGCGAGGCCGCGCATATAGTGCGCCTGGCTCGAACCCTCCAGGCCGTGCAAGGCCAGCAGTGTCGGCGCATTGCGACGGTCCAGCTGCCAGTTGCAATGCGCCAGCACGCGCGCATCGCCGGCGACGTCAAAAAACCTCGATTCGGCGGCCGGGAGGGTCTGCAGCGGGCGCTTTTTGGCCCAGGCATACAGGGTCATCTTGTGGCCACCGGCCCATTTCGGTAATGGAGTGTATGCGTGGATATCCCAATATAATCTCGCCCATGCAGAAGGCAACAGTACTCGGCGTCGTCGCGCTGTCGGCGACCCTGTCGGCGCAAGGTCTTCAATACCCGGTCGCGAAGACCGTCGATCACGTCGACACCTATCACGGCACGCAGATCGCCGATCCCTATCGCTGGATGGAAGACGACACGTCCGCCGAAACGGCGGCCTGGGTCGAGGCCGAAAACAAGGTCACCTTCGCGTATCTGGACAAGATTCCCTATCGTGCGCAACTGAACAAGCGCTTGAACGCGCTCTACAATTACGCCAAGTACTCGTCGCCATCGCGGCGCGGCGAGAACTACTTTTTTTCAAAGAACGATGGCCTGCAGAACCAGAGCGTCCTCTACATCCAGAAGGGGTTGAACGGTACGCCCGAAGTCCTGATCGATCCGAATAAGTGGTCGACCGACGGCACCGAGCGCCTGGCCGGATTTTCGCCGTCCAAGGACGGAAAGCTGGCTGTCTACGGTGTGCAGAAGAGCGGCTCAGACTGGACCGAGTACCGGGTACTCGATCTCGCCACCAAGCAGCTGCTGGCCGACCGCATCGAGTGGATCAAGGTCTCGACCATGGCGTGGCGCGGCAACGGTTTCTACTACAGCCGTTACCCGCAGCCGGCGAAGGGCAAGGAGCTGTCCTCGATCAACGAGGACCACATGGTCTACTACCACCGCATCGGCACGCCGCAGTCCGCCGACGAGTTGGTGTTCCGCGATGAGAAGAATCCGCAGCGCTTTCACACGCTGAGCACGACCGAAGACGAGCGCTTTGCCGTCCTCGACGTTTCCGACCGCGGCACCGGCAAGCAAGGCAACGCGATATTCGTGCAGGACCTGTCGAAACCGGGCTCGAAGTTCACGCCGCTCATCCCCACCATCGGCGACGACAGCTACAACGTGCTCGAGAGCGTGCGGGGCGAGTTGCTCGTGTTCACCGACAACAACGCCCCGAACGGCCGCGTCGTCCGTATCGATCCCGCGAAGCCGGAGGCGGCGAACTGGAAAGTGATCCTCGCCGAGAAGCCCGACACCATCGATACCATCGCGGTCGCGGGTGGCAAGGTCATCGCCACCTACATGAAGGACGTGGCGTCGAAGGCCTACGTCCACAATCTCGAAGGCGCACTGGAGAATGAAATCGAGCTGCCGGGCCTGGGCAGCGCGAGCGGGTTCGGCGGCAACATGGACGACACGTCGCTCTTTTACACGTTCACGTCGTTCACCTACCCGACGTCGATCTTTCGCTACGAAGTCGCGGCCAGGAAGAGCTCGCTGTTCCGCGCGCCTGAGATCCCCGGACTCGATACCAATCAATACGAAACCAAGCAGGTCTTCTTCACCAGCAAGGACGGCGCGAAGGTGCCGATGTTCCTCGTCCACAAGAAGGGACTGGTGCTCGACGGCAGCAATCCGACGCTGATGTATGGCTACGGCGGCTTCAACATCGCGACCACGCCCGGCTTCAACTCGCTTCGCATTGCGTTGCTCGAGCAGGGGTTCGTCTACGCCAGCGTCAACATGCGTGGCGGCAGCGAATACGGCGAGGCCTGGCACGACGCCGGCACCAAGCTGAAGAAGCAGAACGTGTTCGACGACTTCATTGCCGGCGCCGAATGGCTGATCGCCAACAAGTACACCAACCCGTCGAAGCTCGCGGCGCAGGGCGGATCGAATGGCGGCCTCCTCGTCGGCGCGGTCATCAATCAGCGGCCGGATCTCTTCCGGGTGGCGATCCCGCAGGTTGGCGTCATGGACATGCTGCGGTTCCACAAGTTCACGATCGGCTGGAACTGGATCGCCGATTACGGATCGAGCGACAACGCCGAGGAGTTCAAGGCGCTACGCGCGTACTCGCCGCTCCACAACATCAAGCCCGGGCAGAAGTACCCGGCGACGCTGGTGACCACGGCGGATCACGACGATCGGGTGGTGCCGGCGCATTCGTTCAAGTACACGGCGACGCTGCAGAAGCTGGCGAGCAAGGACAACCCGGTATTGATTCGCATCGACACCAAGTCCGGCCACGGCGCCAGCAACGTGACCAAGCAGATCGAGGCGACGGCGGACATCTACGCTTTCATCATGTTCAATCTCGGCGTAACACCGAAGTTCTGAAGTTTGTACGTGGCGCGCAGCCTGTCCGCGTGGCGCCTGTGCCAGCGGACGTTTTGGAGGACGCAATGAAACGAGTAATCGGAGTGGTCCTGGTAGCGGTGATGGCCGGAGTGTCGATGTCGGCCCAGGCGCCGGCCGCGGGCCCGGCCAAGCTGCCTGAATACAAGAAAGACGCCGTCCGCGGCGTCGACGAGATGGCGAAGCTCGCGCAGGAGATGGTGGATTCCGTCTTCAGCTTCGGCGAACTCGGCATGCAGGAAGTCGAAACCTCGAAGTACCTCACCGCGCAGCTCGAGAAATACGGCTTCACGGTGCAGCGCGGCTTCGGCGGCATTCCGACAGCCTGGGTGGCGAAGTGGGGATCGGGAAAGCCGGTCATCGCACTCGGCTCCGACATCGACGGCATCCCGCAGGCCTCGCAGAAGCCCGGCGTCGCCTACGCCGATCCGATCATCGTCGGCGCGCCCGGCCATGGTGAAGGCCATAACACCGGCATGCCGATGAACATCGTGGCGGCGATCGCCGTGAAGCGCATCATGGAGCGCGACAAGCTGCCGGGCACGATCATGTTGTGGCCCGGCGTCGCCGAAGAACAGCTCGGCACCAAGGCCTGGTACGTGCGGGACGGCATGTTCAAGGACGTCGACGTGGTGCTATTCGCGCATGTCGCGAACAATCTCGGCGTGTCGTGGGGTGAAGGCGGCGGCAACGGCATGGTCTCGGTCGAATACACCTTCGAAGGTGAGACCGCGCATAGCGCCGGCGCGCCGTGGCGCGGCCGCTCCGCGCTCGACGCCGTGGAGCTGATGAGCGTGGGCTGGCAGTATCGACGCGAGCACCTGCGCCTGTCGCAGCGCTCGCACTCGGTGATCACCAACGGCGGCGATCAGCCGAACGTCGTGCCGCGCAACGCCAGCATCTGGTTCTACTTCCGCGAGACCGATCAGCCGCACATCCAGGAGCTGTGGGACATCGGCAACAAGATGGCCGAAGGCGCCGCGCTGATGACCAACACCAAGATGTCGTCGCGCATCCTGGGCACCGCCTATCCGCAGCACATGAACAAGGCCGTCGCCGAGGCGATGTACGAAAACATCAAGACGGTGGGCCTGCCGACCTGGAGTGAAGAGGATCAGACGCTCGCGAAAGCGCTGCAGAAGGAACTTGGCAATCCCCGGCAGGAAGGCCTGGCGTTGAAGCTGGGGGAGCTCGGCAAGCCGAATCCGGAACGCGAGAACACCGGCGGTGGTTCGGACGATATCGGTGATGTGTCGTGGAACCTGCCGACCGTGACGTTGCGGTATCCGTCGAACATCCCCGGTCTGCCGGGCCACAACTGGTCGAGCGCCATCGCCAGCGCCACGCCGATTGCCCACAAGGGCGTCGTCGCGGGCGCCAAGGTGCAGGCGATGACCGTGCTGGACCTGATGACGAAGCCCGAGCTCGTGAAGGCGGCGTGGGATTACTTCAACAACGTCCAGACCAAGGACGTGAAGTACATCCCGTTCATCAAGAAGGACACGCCGCCGGCGACTTTCCTGAACAAGACAATCCTCGACAAGTATCGCGAGGAAATGAAGAAGTATTACTACGACCCGACGAAGTACAAGACCTACCTGGATCAGCTCGGCATCAAGTACCCGACGGTCCGGACCACCCCTTCGTCGCAGCAACAGGAGAAGTAGCGCATATGAAACGGTTGTTGGTTGCAGCAATTGTGGCGGCACTCGGTGTGCCGATGTCGGCGCAGCAGGCCGATAACGCCAAGCTCGCGGCGCAGAAGGCGGATGCGGTCAAGGGCGTCGACGAGATGGCGAAGCTCGCGCAGGAGATGGTGGATTCCGTCTTCAGCTTCGGCGAGCTCGGCATGCAGGAAGTCGAGACCTCGCGCTACCTGACGGCGCAGCTCGAGAAGTTCGGCTTCAAGATCACGCGCGGGCAGTCGGGGATTCCGACGGCCTGGGTGGCGACCTACGGATCGGGCAAGCCGGTCATCGCGCTGGGTTCAGACATCGACGGCATTCCGCAGTCGTCGCAGAAGCCGGGCGTCGCCTACCACGATCCGATCATCGAGGGCGCGCCGGGACACGGCGAAGGCCACAACACCGGCATGCCGCTCAACATCATCGCGGCGATCGCGGTGAAGCGCATCATGGAGCGCGACAAGCTGCCTGGCACGTTGATGCTCTGGCCGGGCGTCGCCGAGGAACTCGTCGCCTCGAAGGCGTGGTTCGTCCGCGACGGCATGTTCAAGGACGTGGACGTCAATCTGTTCACGCACGTCGGCGCGAACCTGGGCACCGGCTGGGGCCAGCAGGGCGGCACCGGCCTCGTGTCGATGGAGTTCACTTTCGAAGGCGAGACGGCGCACAGTGCCGGCGCGCCGTGGCGCGGCCGTTCCGCGCTGGATGCGGTCGAGCTGATGAGCGTCGGCTGGCAGTATCGCCGAGAGCACCTGCGCCTGTCGCAGCGCTCGCACTCGGTGATCACCAACGGCGGCGATCAGCCGAACGTCGTGCCGCGCAACGCCAGCATCTGGTTCTACTTCCGCGAAATCGATCAGCCGCACATCAAGGAGCTGCAGGAGATCGGCATCAAGATGGCCGAAGGCGCGGCGCTGATGACGAACACGAAGATGAGCTACCGCATCCTCGGCACGGCGTATCCGCGCCACATGAACAAGGTGGTCGCCGAGACGATGTACGAGAACATCAAGGCGGTGGGCCTGCCGACGTGGAGCGAGCAGGATCAGCAGCTGGCGAAGGGTCTGCAGAAGGAACTCGGCAACCCGACGCAGAACGGCCTCGCCGTGAAGCTCGGCGAACTGGGCAAGCCCGTCGCGCTCGAAGACAACAACGGCGGCGGCTCGGACGACATCGGCGACATCTCGTGGAACATGCCGACGATCACGCTGAGCTATCCGGCGAACATCCCCGGGCTGCCTGGCCACAACTGGTCGAGCGGCATCGCCAGCGCGACACCAATCGCGCACAAGGGCGTGGTCCTTTCCAGCACATTGGGATCCTAAGCTTAGAATTCCACGTGGACAAGTTGTCGC
>JADMIO011851750.1_pt1 | contig 55845 bp, 45 predicted proteins | sample 8958161 | NCBI WGS metagenome assembly JADMIO01 (sample SAMN16585339, study PRJNA669376) | soil metagenome | isolation source: Crop rotation soil | place: USA: Cullars Rotation, Alabama | collected 2011
GCCGCGACTTCAAGTCACGTGAATTCCAAGCTTCGGATCCCACTGTGCTGGAAAGCCAATATCGTGCCGGACTTCTGTCGCGCCGAAGTGGACATGCGCATTCTTCCCGGCGACACCAACACGCTCGAATATGTCACCTCGCGGCTACGCGCGATTTGCCCGACCGTGGAAATCGCGCACCACACCTCCCAGTCGATGCATACCGACGAAGGTCATCCGGTGATTCAAGTGCTGAAGGCGAGTGGATCCAATTGCGTGGGCGCCCCGTGGTTCAGCGATGCCGCCATTTTCGCCAGTGGTGGCATTCCCGCCATCGCCATCGGCCCCGGCTCCATCCACCAGGCCCATACCGAGGATGAATGGATCAGCACAGCGGAGCTGGATCGGGGCGCCGCCTTCTTTAGCCGCTTTCTTGCGCAGATGGCGGTGTAGAGCGGACGGATCTGAAGGTTAGATAGACCCATTTTCAAAAGTTACCTCGGAACGAGCTGAAGGTAGAAGGGTCCGCAGATTTCGCAGACGAACGCAGATTATAGGATGCTACAGACAACACGCGGGGGGTAGGCGTGCCGATTCATCGGCGTTAATCCGCGTAATCTGCGGAGGTACAGGAGATATGGAGTGCGGGGGCAGAGCGAAGCGCCGACCCCGCTTTCGGATGGGCAGCCCGGGTGGGCTAGTCACTTCTCCCGTCCCATACCCACGATCCCACCCAAAGCGCCGTCGACGCTACGCTCTGCCGGCGCACTCCATAACGTCCAGCCCGCAATAATGCATGATAGGCTCTAGACTTGGATCGAACCATTTACGGTTCACCAGCCACCATTCACACTCGGCCGACACGGAAAGCGGCCGGAGGACACAAACCGTTCGCGCCTACCCGCGCTTGGGCAGCTCCACGATCTCGAACCAGTACTTCTCGAGCGTCTGGAGGATGTCCACGAGGGCTTCGAAGGTCACGGGTTTGACGATGTAGCTGTTCACGCCGAGGTCGTAGCTGCGGTAAACATCTTCGTCGTCCTTGGAGGTGGTGAGCACGATCACCGGAATAGTGCGCAGGTCATTGTCCGCCTTCAGCTCCTGGAGCACCGCACGGCCGTCTTTGCGCGGCATGTTGAGATCCAGCAGGATCATGCCGGGGCGCGGGCAGTCGGCAGGTGGGGCGAACTTTCCTTTGCGGCGAAGATAGTCGAGCAACTCCTCCCCGTTTTCCACAAAACGGATGTCATTGATCAAACGCGCTTCTTTCAAAGCGTCGGCGGTTAGCAGGCGGTCGTCTGCATCATCATCCGCCATCAAAATGGTAATCGGCTTTAGTTCCTTGTTCATGAGCGTAAGTTGTCGGGTTGGTTCACAGGGAGTGTGATGATGAACGTGGCACCTTGGCCGTCTGTGCTCAAGGCCTCAATTTTCCCACGATGCCGATCGGCGATTTTGCGGCATACGGCCAGACCGATGCCGGTGCCCTCATATTCCTGCCGCGTATGGAGCCGCTGGAAGACAATGAAGATCTGATCGGCAAACTTCTGGTCAAAGCCAATGCCGTTGTCCTGAAGCGTCACTTCACAAAGGGGGGCCCCATAGCCCAACTGGGGCAGCTCTCCAGAGCAGTTCTCAAAAAGCCGGGTGGTGAGCGTCACCTCGGGATTCACGTCGGGCTTGTGGAATTTCAGCGAGTTGGCGATCAGGTTTTGGAAAAGCTGCCGGAGCTGGGTGGGGTCGCCATCGATCACCGGCAGGTTGTCCATTTTGATCACCGCATGGCTCTGACTGATCCGGATTTCGAGATCCGAAAGCACGCCACGAATGATTTCCGCGAGATCACAACGCTCGAAGGGCAGCCCACGGGTGGTCACCCGGGAGAGCTTCAGGATGTCCTGGATCAACACCTGCATCCGCCGCGCCGCGTCGAGCATGCGGTTTAAATATTCCAGCCCATCCGGGCCGATCACCGCCCCGCAGCGCATTCGCAGCCGGTCGCCAAACGCCTGAATCTTGCGCAGCGGCTCCTGCAGATCGTGTGAGGCGACGCTGGCGAAGTTTTGCAGCTCCTCGTTGCTCCTCTGCAACTGCTGGGCGTAGTGCTTTTTCTGCTCCTCGCTGTTCCGGCGCACCGTGATATCCGAGCTGACTCCGACCAAACCGAGCAAGCGCCCTGACGTGTCCTGAAGCGGAGCCTTGCTCATCTCCAGCCAGAATTCACGCCCATCCTGCGTCTGGCGTTTCTGTTCATAATTCAGGAGCGGCTTGCGGGACTGAAAGACCTCCATGTCCGTGGCCTCCGCCTGATCAGCCAGGTGGGGAGGGAAAAGGTCGCGGGCGGTTTTGCCCACGATTTCATCCTGGCTGCGAATCCCCATGGAGCGCCGGTGCGCGGCATTATCCCGCAAATAGCGACCCTGGATGTCTTTCACGAAAATCTGATCAGGAATCGTGTCCATGATACTGTTCAAAAGATTCCGCTCCATCTGCAACTCTTCCTCCGCGCGGCTGCGTGCGGAAATGTCCCTCAAAATGAACAGGCAGGCGACCAGCAGGGCGATGAATGTGAGAGAGGTGCCGCCCGCAATGAGCGAAATATTCACGCGCCCGATATCCTCGTTGCTCTCCGAAAGATCCCGCAAGTTACGGCGCTCCAGCTGGTCGAATTCCACAAGTTCATCTTGCACCGCACCGAAGATCGCGGTGCGCTCCTCCACCATATCCGGCGCGCTAAAAATGGCCGCCGCCGTGGAGGTATCGCTCACGCTTCGCTGGGAAATCGCCTTGCCGTAGGTTTCAAAAGCCTGGCCCAGAAGGGTTCTCAGCCGTCGGATACGCGCCTGCTGCTCCGCGTTGGCCGGCGTCATGTGATCCTCATTCTCTCCCGCCAGATCCATCAGCTTCTGCAAGTCCTGCATGATGAAGGAGTGACCGTGTTTGTAAGGGACAAGGAACTCTTCGTCGCCGGCGAGCAGGTAACCCCTCACCCCATTTTCCATCTCAGTAAGATGGCGCAGCATACGCTCGCTCATCTCGAGTACCTCGCGGGTATCGTTGATGGCCTCCGAGTTGTTCTGAAAGCGGCGCGTGGCGAAGACGCTCGTCAGCGCGATCAACGCCAGCATGACCAGCGTAAAGACCACCCCAAGGATGACTTTACGCGAAATAGAAATACGGGAGGCCGGCGGTGAATCGGGCATGGCAGGAGTGGCGGAGGGGGTGGGATTCGAACCCACGGACCCTTTCGGGTCTCCGGTTTTCAAGACCGGCGCACTAGGCCACTATGCGACCCCTCCGAGCGCTGTGGGCCGTCATCCTTGCGGGCGGGGCGACATCCGGCAACCCGATAATCTTGCAAAGGCCCGTGCGGTGGGTGGACTTTCACGATTCCCCATTTACGTTGTTTCCTCCGTCATGTCCGCCCCGCGTGAGAAAGTAGATTTTAAGGCCAGGCTCCGGGATGTCCCCCATAAGCCCGGGGTCTATCTCATGCGAGATCGGTTTCACCGGGTGATCTACGTGGGAAAGGCGCGCTCGCTGCGCAAACGGCTGGGGAACTATTTCATGCCGAGCAAGCAGATGCGGGCAGACATCAAAACGCGGGCGCTCATCGAGGCAATTTATGATTTCGACTGGCATGTGGCGCCCAGTGAACCCGAGGCGTTGCTGCTCGAGGGGAAGCTCATCAAGGAATACCGGCCGCGCTACAACGTAAGCTTCCGCGACGACAAACGCTTTTTGCTCGTGAAAGTGGAGCTGGCCGAGGACTGGCCGCGCTTCCGGCTCACCCGGGTCAAGACGCCCGACGATGGCTGCCGCTACTTCGGCCCGTTTGCCCATTCCGGTGCGTTACGTCAGACGCTGAATTTTCTACGGAAGAAGTTTGGAGTCCTGACTTTTGGACGAGGCAACCCGAGCGAGCGGGAGCTCAAGAGCTCGACCTATCAGGTGCCCATGAAGCTGGCCGACATCACCGCCGAGCAATACCGCGAACGGATCACGCAGGCTTGTGAATTCATGGACGGTCAGTCGAAGGAGCTCCTGATCGCGCTGGAGCTGGAGATGCGCGCGGCGGCGGACAAACTCGACTTCGAACGCGCCGCGGAAATGCGCCAGATGCTCGAAGACCTGCGCAAGACCACCAAGCCGATGACCCGCTACACAACGACCATGCGGCATCGGCTGAAGCTCCCGAGCGCCATTGATCCCCTGGCCGACCTGCGCTCGCTGGGTGAAGAGCTGAGCCTGGCGGGGCCGCCACGTCGCATGGAGTGCTTCGACATTTCCAACATCAGCACGACGCACATTGTCGCGAGCATGGTTTGTTTCATGGACGGACGCCCCTCCACGCACCTTTACCGCCGCTATCGCATCAAGACCGTCGAAGGGCAGGATGATTTTGCCAGCATGGCGGAGGTCGTGCGGCGACGTTACATCCGGGTGCTCCGCGAGGCGGCCGATGGCGTTCCCCTGTCGACGGCAGACGGCGAATCCAGCATCGATCTCGATCCGGAGTATTCGCAGGAGAACATTCGGGAAGCGGTGGCGCGCATCCGGACGGACGGAACAAGCGCCTCCCGACTTCCGGATCTGATCATCGTGGACGGCGGGAAAGGACAGCTCGGTGCGGCATGCCGTGAGCTGCAGAAGCTCGGGCTCCACGATCAGCCCATCATCGGTCTGGCCAAGGAATTTGAGGAAATTTATCGCCCGGGGCAGCCCTTCCCCCTCCTCCTCCCGCCCGACAGCGGCGCGCTCAAGCTTCTCCAGCGCATTCGGGATGAGGCCCACCGCTGGGCCAACGGCTACCATCAGCTTTTGATGAAACGCCGGATTGGCGAAAGCATCCTCGACGAATGTCCCGGCGTAAGTGCCGCCAGAAAACAAGCGCTCCTTCTCCGCTTCGGCAGCCTCGCCCGGCTCAAGCGCGCGAGCGCGGAGGATATCGCCCAAGTCCCAGGGATCGGACCCAAGCTGGCCAAAGGGATTGTGGAGTATCTGGGGTCGTAAGGGCCGTGATTCAGGAGGGAAGCGCGCCGTCGCTTCCTTGCGAGGGTGGGCATCTTGCCCGCCATGAATGTCAAAAATGGGCAATATACCAAGCGTGTTCGGCATGATGCGGAACAGGCAAACAAAAGGCGGATGCGGCGTTTACTGGGAGCGGCTGCGGCCCGCTGCCGGGGTGGGGCTTGATGGCTAAATGGTGCCCTGAGAGTGCATGAACATAATCATCAGCTTTGCGCTAGGCTGAGCGGCGTGGAGGGTTGCGCGATACGAAAAATGCGTTCTGCCAGCGAGCCCCTCCCCGGCAGCGAGCCGCAGCCGCTCCCAGTCATACAGCTCTGTCCTAAAGCTGAGCCCATGCCGAACACGCTTGGCATCCTGCCCGTGACCACACATGGCGGGCAAGATGCCCACCCTCCCAAGGAAGCGACAGCGCGCTTCCCTCCAAGCACAGCGTCTCTTTGGTTTGCCCTCAGCCGTCGCCGTCAGCCGTCGGAAAGCAGGAAATTGAAGTCTTCCAGGGTGAGCGTCCGGGCGAAGCTTTCCTCGCCAAGGATGTCGGTGGCCAGGGCGCTCTTTTGCTTTTGCAAGGAGCGGATCTTTTCCTCGATCGTGTCTTTGATCAGCAACCGGTACGCGATCACCGTGTGGCGCTGGCCGATGCGGTGAGTTCGATCGATGGCCTGGTTTTCCACCGCGGGATTCCACCACGGATCGTAGAGGACGACGTAGCTGGCCGCGGTGAGGTTGAGACCAAATCCGCCCGCGCGGAGCGAAATGAGGAATACGGCCGGACCCTCCAAAGTCTGGAAACTCTCCACGAGCGGTCCGCGATCCTCGGTCTCTCCGGTGAGGAGAAACTGTCGCCAGCCACGCGCGTCGATCTCCTTCTCGATAAGCTCGAGCATTTGCACGAACTGCGAAAACACCAACACCTTGTGACCTTCCTCGATGAGCGGCTCGAGCAGATCCATCAAGGCGGTAAGCTTGGCGCTATCAGGGGTGTCGGTGATGGGATCCGGCTCTTCGACCTTGGCCTTGCCTTTGCCTTTCGCGGCTTTGACCGCCTTGGCGGCCTTGCCTCCCACCAGGGCGGGATGACAGCAGATCTGCCGCAGCCGCATGAGCGAGGCGAGGATGTTGAAGCGTGATTCGTCGAGCTGCGCTTTGGTCTGGATCTTGAGTAGCGCGGAGCGCGCGCGTTTCATTTCCGCGCGGTAGAGCGTGGCCTGTTCGCCATCGAGCTCGCAGAGGAGATCCTCCTCAATCCGCTCGGGAAGATCCTTGGCGACCTCTCCCTTGGTACGGCGCAGGACAAAGGGTCGCACACGCGCGGCCAGACGACGGCGGGCAAAGGGGTCGCTGCGTTGATCGAAATTTTTGCCAAAAGCCGCGCGTTTTCCGAGCACCCCGGGCATGACAAACTGCATGATGCTCCAAAGGTCCAGCAGACGGTTTTCAATTGGCGTGCCGCTGAGCGCGAGGCGGTGGTCCGCTTTCAGATTCCAAGCCGCCCGGGCGGTGGCTGAATCCGGATTTTTGATCGCCTGGGCCTCGTCGAGAATGACCGCGCGCCATGGGACCGAGGTGATTACCTCCTCGAGGATGCGGAGCTGGGCGTAATTGAGGACAATCAGATCGGACTGCTCGCGCGCCTTGCGCAGATCGGCAGCCTCAGCTCCGCGGCAAAGCACCTGCAGGCGGATTTCCGGGGCAAAGCGGGCGGTCTCACTGCGCCAGTTATCCATCACGCTCTTGGGACAAACCACGAGTGAAGGCAGATGAGGGGCCCCGATCGCTTTGCTTTCGTTAGTCAGCCAGAGCAACCAGGAGAGGGTCTGCAGCGTCTTACCGAGACCCATGTCGTCGGCGAGGATGCCACCGAAGTGATTCGAACTCAGGTAGGCAAGAAAGTGAAATCCTTCGATCTGATAAGGTCGCAGCTCGGCCAGAATACCACCTGGCAGTTCCGGCGAAACACGGGTGCGGATTTCCTCGGCGCGCCGTTCGATGACGTTGGAATGATTTTCACTCAGGAGTCGCTTGGCCGCAGTCTTGCCTGCGAGTTGCAAGGCGTGCAGACGCTGAGGTTCGGCATTCAGCTCACCCGCGTTGAGGCCAAGCTCGGCGAGCTGGGTTTCATCCTCGGGGCTGAGGTCAAATTGCAAGCGCCGCCAGCCTTTGTTGCCGAGCCGGACAAACCCGCCGCGGGCGTCGAGCAGGGCCTTGATTTCCGCCTTGGTCAGCGTGGTGTCCCGGACGTCGAGCGCGACCTTCAGGTCGAACCAGTCGATCCCATTCTCCTCCACCTCCAGTTTCACCGTGGCCCTTACAGGAGCGTCGCGGAGCGAACCCAAAATGGCATCAAGGATGAGCGTGGCATTCTCGGGCAGGCTGGCCAGCCACTCCGCAAAAAGCTCGGGGAATTTCCGACCGACAGTTTTGTGCCAGTGCGATTCCGGCTGCCACCATTGCAACTTCAGCGAGGCGAGAAGCTCCGGAACGGGTGCGAGCGCGCTGCGGTCGTGACGCACGATGCTACCAACGTCGAGCTTCACCGCATGATCCAGCACCGGACGCCAGCCATCGCGGTGATACACCTCATGCAACTCACCCGGAGCATTCTCCGCAAAGATTTCGACGACGAGCCGCTCGGTGGAATCCCACTTGTTCGTCTCCACGTGGCAGCGGAAAACCGGCCGCGACTTGGAAGTGCGGATGCGGCTGGCCATACGCTCCGGTGGCGTGATTTGCAGACGATCGAGAAAAGCGACGCCATCTGCCGTTTCCAAAGCCTCGGCAGGAATGGTGAGGGTGGAAACCTGCTTGAGCCCACCCAGCGGAGGGGCGGTGTGAATCGTGGTGGCCGTGACGTAATACGACGGCTGCCCCTCCACGAGCACCAGCGCGGGCAGCGGACTGGAGCCATCGGGCAGCACGAGCGAAAGATGATAGTCGGCGCGCGATGCCTCCGTGACGTTGGCCCGCCACGTGAGTGGGAGCGGGCTGGGTACCAGCACATCACCATCGGGTCCGATCAAGCGTGGCGCGGTTTCCGGTCGGCGGAGCAGGTTGTTGAGAATGCGCAGGCAATCCGGCTCCTCATACTGGCGGATGGGCTGGCTGCCGTAACCGGTGTTGAACGCCTGCCAGATGAGGTTGGAAACCTCGTCGAACGGCACCGCACCCCCAAAACCTTCACTGACCAGCTGTTGAAATGCGGCTTGGGCGACGGGTTTGAATTCTCCCTGCGATTCCTTGCGCCATTCGAGCTGCACCTCTTCCAACGCAAAACGAACCCTCAGCTCGTGGTGTTTGCCGCTGGTGGTCGTTTCCAGCTGCGCCACCTGTTGCAACCAATCCTGCCAACGCTCCACCTCGGTTTCGCGATGCCAGTCGCCGACGAGCGCATCCACCTCGGTCCAGTTCGTAATGGCCAGCAGCCCCTCGGGAATGGGTAGGTCGTTGCGACGCAGGTAGGCGGCGACGTAGAGCCAGGTGGTCCAGGGGGTATTGGGTGGCTCCGGCCAAATCAGGACGGGCTCCCAGTTCGGCGTCCCAGAGTGGCGGGGGCGAACGATACGATCGACCGCATGCTGCGGCACCTGATCGGCATGACCGTAGGCATGACGCAGTTCATCCAGGAGGCGGGAGGCGCGCATTTCCTCGACGTTCAGTGCGCGTCCGAGCCGCTCCTCCACTTCCTCCACAAATGTCTGATGACCTTCGACGACCGGCGTCGGCGCCGGTGCCTTCGCTGCCTGCCGGGCATCGGGCGCGGCTTTGATCTGCGTATGCTGACGCGGCAGCGCGGCGATCATCACCGCCACACCGTGTTTGCAATCCTCCACCATCGGGCACGTGCACTCCGCACTCCAGCCATCGTCCCAGCGCAGTTTCGTCCGATAGGTGCTGCTTTCGCCGAGCACCACAGCCTTCCAGCCCAGCCCGCGCACGTAGGCCTCGATCTCAATCACCGCGCCATCGGCATGGAGCAGCTCGCCGCGCTGACGGGTGGCGGTGCCGATCTCGGCCAGCCACTTTTCAGCAGCACGTAATTGCAGGGTCGTGAGGTTAGGCATTTTGGGAATCGGGGACTATCACACCAATGGGGCTTTTCACGCAAGCATCGTGAAGCGGGGGGAGAACAGTTGATTGTTGATGGTTGAGAGTTGATCGGCCGAGCCGAGTCCGTCGCGGCGGCGAATGTCCCCTGCATTTCCTATTAACCATCAACTAAACCGTGCCCCACGGAGTCCGTGCCGCGACCCACGATGGATCACCGTTGTAATTTCCTTTTGACGCCCCGCCCCACCCGCCCGCATCTTCGTGGTTCGCCCACTCCGCGCGCCACTTTTTAACCATCACCTCTACTCTTCTTTCTCTATGGCATCTTACGATCTTCTTGTTGTTGGCGGCGGACCCGCCGGTTACGTCGGCGCGATTCGGGCGGCCCAGCTCGGCAAGCGCGTGGCTTGTGTGGAAAAAGAGCGCGCCGGCGGCACCTGCCTCAACTGGGGATGTATCCCGACCAAGTCGCTCCTCCGCAACGCCGAGCTCTTTCACCTCATGAAGCACCGCTCGGCGGAGTTCGGCCTCGAGTTCACCGACTTGAAGTATGACTGGAGCAAAGTGGTGAAGCGTTCCCGCGATGTGTCGGACAAGAATGCCGGCGGCATCGAATTCCTCTTCAAAAAGAACAAAGTCGATTACATCCGCGGCGAGGCCGTGGTGGACAAGGCGGGTGCAGTGACGGTGAAGAAGACCGACGGCACCACGGAGTCACACACCGCGTCGAAGATCCTGGTGGCCACTGGCTGCGTCTCGCGTCCGATGCCCGGGTTTCCTTTCAATGGCAAGACCGTCATCAGCAGCCGCGAGGCGATGGTCCTCAATCCGCAGCCCAAGAGCATGGTCATCATTGGGGCCGGGGCGATCGGCATTGAGTTCGCTTATTTTTACAATGCTTTCGGGACCAAGGTCACGGTGGTCGAGATGTTGCCGAATGTGCTGCCGGTCGAGGATACGGAGGTTTCGCAAGTGCTGGAGAAATCGCTGACCAAGGCGGGGATCAAAATTCTGACCAACACCAAAACGACCAAGACCGAGGCCAGCGACTCCGGGGTAAAGATCACCGTGGCGGATGCCAAGGGAGTGGAACAGGTGCTGGAGGCAGAGGTCTGCCTGGTGGCCATCGGGGTCTCCCCGCTACTGCCCGGCGGCATGAAGCTCGATCTCACGGATCGCGGTTACATTAAAACTAATGACCGCTACGAGACCAGCACGCCCGGCGTGTTTGCCGCAGGCGACATCATCGGACCGCCATGGCTCGCGCACGTGGCCAGCTACGAGGCGGTACAGGCGGTCGAAGGAATGTTTGTTCCAAATGCGAAGCCGAAGAAGGTTGGCGTTTTCCCTGGCTGCACCTACTGCCAGCCGCAGGTCGCCAGCGTCGGTCTCACCGAGCGCGCGGCGACGGAGAAGGGCATCAAGTTTAAAGTCGGCAAGTTCCCCTTCATGGCGAGCGGCAAAGCCCGCGCCGTCGGCGAGATCGAGGGCTTTGTGAAGTTGATCCTCGGCGAACCGCACGGCGAAGTCCTCGGCGCGCACATCATCGGCGCTGAAGCGACCGAGCTGATCGCCGAGCTGGGCCTGGCGATTACCCTCGAGGCCACGCACGACGAAATCGCCTCCACCATCCACGCCCATCCGACCCTGAGCGAAGCCATCCACGAGGCGAATCATCAGGCTTACGGCCACGCGATTCATATTTAGGCCGATTTTCTTACCGCCTTCTCTTGCTCGTGCTCTTGCTCGTGCTCTTGCTCAGAAAGCGGAGTTCAGAGTTTTAAGTCTTAAGTTTTAAGAAAAGGCGGATGCTGCCGTGAACCCGCAATCGAAACTCTCTCGTCTCGATCAAATCCTTTCCCGCTACGGCTATTGCAGCCGGAGTGAAGCGCGGGCCTGGGTGAAAAGCGGACGAGTGCTGGTGCATGGAGTACCGGCCAAATCGTTTTCCGACAAAGTCCTGCCGTCGTCATTGCTCATCGAAGGCCAGCCGATCGACCAGCCGGATGGCATCCTCGCGCTGCTGCATAAGCCCGCGGGCTACGTCTGCACGCACGAAGGCCGGGAAGGGCCGACGATTTACGAACTGCTGCCGGAGCAATGGATGCAGCGGAACCCGTCGGTAACCAGCATCGGTCGGCTCGACAAGGACACCACCGGACTGATTTTGGTGACTGATATCGGCGACCTCGTCCATCGCTGGACCTCCCCCAAACACAAGGTCCCGAAAGTGTATGAGGTAACCGTGGATGCGGACCTGCCGCCGGGGCTCGGTGAGCTTTTTGCCAGCGGGACGCTGCTCCTGGAAGACGAGGACAAGCCCTGCCTACCGGCGCAGCTCGAAGTCCTTGGCCCGCGTGAGGCGACGCTGGAAATCGTCGAGGGTCGCTACCACCAGGTGAAGCGCATGTTTGCCAGCCAGGGCTGCAACGTCACTCGTCTGCACCGCAGCCGCTTCGGGGAACTCACGCTCGAAGGCCTCGCGCCCGCACAATGGCGGCTCCTACCGCTGCCGACGGGGGAGTTTTGAGATCAGCCATTTTCAACAGCGAGCCGAGCGGAGCGAGACAGCCGACCGAAGGGAGCCGCGCAGCGGACAGCGTGGCGGCACTGGGCAACATTTGGACACGAATCCGATGCAGAATTCGTCCATGACCCCCTCATGACAATGAATAGTAACCATGTGGTTGGCCGAAGATGGGGGACTGCCTTTCTTATCGTCTGCATTGCCATCACGCTCGGCGGGGTGGGTCTGCTCGGGCGAACCGTGATTTTCAGATGCCGCTCCACGGTTGCGCAGGCCCAGGTTATTGAGATCGAAACCAAAATCGAAAATTCACGGGTTGGTGTTTATCGCCCGGTTTTTAGTTTCGTTAGCAGCCAGGGTAATATGGTGGTTCACTCCGATTACGGCTGGAGCCAGTGCCCGTATAAGGTGGGCGATATCATTAAGATTCGTTACGACACCAAGACTCCGAGTTACGCTAAAATTGATTCTTTTGGAGCGATGTGGGCTGATGGCTTTGTGGTGACTGGCTTCGGGTTGTTGCTCACCTTATTTACGCTCGGTTGGTTGTATCTTTGGCGCCGGGCCACTAACCAAAAATCGTAAGAATCAATTCACTCAAAAGCGGGGATGATTAACCGCAGACTCGAGCGGAGATAGAGCCTGCCGAAGGCAGCCCGAAGGGACCGTGTGGCGGCACTGGGCAAATCACAAAGGGCGCACAGATTCTGGCAGGGCGTTTGCGGCATCCGTGTCATCCGCGAAATCCGTGGTTAAAATCTCAGGGGGTTCTGGTCGCCCTCTCCGTGTCTCCGTAACTTTCGCTGGCGCCACCAGCCTGGAGGGAAGCGCGCCGTCGCTTCCTCAAACGGATCACAATTTGAAAATGCACCGTCTCATACGATTTCTGCAGTGAATTTCCGTGAAGGCAGAAGGATGGGTGGATGGCGCGCTCCGTCGCGCCATGAGAAACCAACGCGAAGCGCCAAAGGTGTCCCGCCATTTCTCCATAGGGTTGTGCGCTCCGCGCAGTAGCTTTGCCATGGCGCGACGGAGCGCGCCATCCACCCACTCATCGGCAATGCGGTCCGTTCTCAGGCGTTGAGACTGATTCTTCGTAATACGCTCACCACGGAAGCGACGGCGCGCTTCCCTCCAGTTTGTCCTGCTTACTTCGTGGCCTCCGGGCGCACCCGCACTTTCAACTGGCGGGAGAGGAACCAGCGGACGGCGAACATGTCGCAGGTCGCCTTCCAGGCCCGGCTGCCGAAACCGTATTTGCTGACGCCGGCGGTGCGCGGGCGGTGATTCACCGGCATCTCGGTGATGCGATAGCCGAGGCCTTTGACCATTGCGGGGATAAAGCGATGCATGCCGCGGAAGAGGATCAGCGAGTCGCGGCATTCGGTGCGCATGACTTTGAGCGAGCAGCCGGTGTCGTGCACGCCGTCCCCGGTGAAGCGGCTGCGCACAAAGTTGGCGATACGGCTGCTGACTTTTTTGGAAAGGTTGTCCTGACGCTTCACCCGCCAGCCGCAGACCAAATCAAACCCCTCGTCGAGCTTGGCCAGCATGAGCGGGATGTCGTTGGGATCGTTCTGCCGGTCGCCATCGAGCAGGACGATGACGTCCCCCTTTGCCGCGTGCATACCCACATACATTGCCGCGCTTTGCCCGGTGTTCTTTTCAAACTCTATCACCCGCACTCCAGGCCCACGCTTGATCCGCGCCAGCGTCTGATCACTGGAGCAATCGTCGACCAGAATCAGCTCGTAGTCGCGTCCCGCCAGCGTGGCAGCGAGCTCGTCCTGCAAGGGGGCGATATTGTCCTCCTCGTTGAAGATGGGAATGACGACGGATAGCATTGCGGATTTGGGATTGCGGATTGTGGATTAGCGGGTGTCAGACACCGCAAAAATTATTTCCGCAGAGCACCAATGAGTTCAGAGCGGATGGGAAGGGCGAAGGTGGCTGGAACAATCCACAATCCGCAATCCCAAATCCGCAATGCCTCACAGTCCCATCGGCTTGTAGTTTTTGCAGGAGAAGATGCGGAGCTGGCGGAGAGGGAGACCGCGGCGGGTCTGATCGAACACGGCGATCAACTCACACTTTTCAAAGGTCTGCTTGAAGATGCGGGGCGGGTTTTCCTCACCGCGATCGGTGATGTAGAGCGCGGTGCGTCCGGCGAAGAGACAGGTGCCTTCCTCGGAGCTTTCGCTCATATCATCGGTAATCGGCGTAGTGCGGAGCTCAAATTCATCATACCTTCCCCAAAAGTGGAACTGGCTGCTGGCCACGGGAGATTCGGGAATATAGACGGCGGGGTGGCCGGGAACTTCGCTGCGGGGCTCGGGCAGATATTGGCAAAGAATGGCTGCGGTGCCGTAGTCGTCCGCAATGAGGAAGACCGGAGTTTTGGCGTCCTGCTCATAGGCCTTGCGGAAATCGCCCACCAGCCGGGCAGCCTCATGCCAGCCCCGCATGCGTGTGCTTGGATCTTTCTCGTACGGCCAGGCGACTCCGCAGCGACGGGGCAGATCGGTATCGAGAACGAGGATCGTGAGGAGTGCGGATAGCCCGAGGGCGATACCGGCGGCGCGGGGAACCCAAGTGCGCCCCTCTCTTTCCTCGCACCAAAAGGCCACCGCCAGCAGGGCAAGGCTCACGGTGGCGGGCGCGGTCCAATTGGGTTCACTCTCGTGATGCAACGCGACCCACGCGTAACCGACAAACAGTGGCAGGGTGAAAGCGAGCAGGAAACGCGCTTTCCAATGCATGTTGGCCACCTCCTTGTTCGCGTGAACAAAAACAATCGCGCAGAGTGCGGCGGCCAGCTTCGCGAGTTTGGTCAGCCAGGGGAGCTCGAGGGTATTACCCAAAAAGCCCATCGCCACCAAGAGCAGCACGCTGAGCAGCACAAAAAGCCGGTGACTGCCGAGGCTCCGGGGAAGCACGGAGATACTTTTGAGCAGTGCCCGTCCCCAGCGGTAGACGGAATCGCGACTGGTCACCCACAGGGCGAAGATCATGCCGCCGAAAATCAGGGGCGAGTAGGTGCCGAAGTGAGACCCCGCCCATTCACCAAACGATCCCAAATCAAAAGCCCACCAGGGAGTGTCCATTCCGCCCCGGGCGACCAGGTGAGCCGTCGTAGGCCAGGCGTGGGATTGCTGCCACCAGACAAATTCCGCCACGAACGGAGCAAAGGCGAGGAGCATGCTCCAAAAACCTGCCCGGAAAAATTCGCCGCGGTAGCGTGGAGTGAGCAGGAGCAGCAGGACGATACTCGCCAGCATCGCGGCGTTGGTCATCTTGGCCAGCCAGCCGAAGCCGATGAGCAGCCCGGTCAGAGGCCACCAGAGCGAAAATTCGGGGCTGTTTTCCAAGGCGCGCCAGATCGTGTAAAGGGCGGCGGTCCAAAAGAAGATCGATAGCGGATCGATGGTCAGCAGCAGCGACCCCACGTTGAAGATCGGCGTGAGATTGATGAGAACCACGGTCCAGAAGGCGACCTTTTCCCCGTAAAGGCGGCGTCCGAGCGCGAACAGAATCAGGCTGGTACCGAAGGACAGCAGTGGAGAGAGGAAACGCACCCCAAATTCACCGTGCCCGAAAAGCGTCGTGCCCAGTCGCATCGCCAGAGCCACGCCGGGACCCTTGCTAAAGTACCACCAGTCGAGTTTCTGACTCCAAAGATGGTAGTACGCCTCATCCGGCATGAGCTCCATTTGTCCGATCAGGACCAAGCGCACCGCGGCAAGCGCGATGAGAAAAATCCAGAGCAGACGGGTGGGTTTCATGAAGCGGACGCGGAGACTGCCTGCCGGGAGGGGGGCAAGTCGAGCAGGAGGCACGGATGTTTTGCAAACCAGCGTGGGGCGAGGCGCTCCCCATAAGTCCGCCAGACCCACTCCAGCGCCGCCAGCATCAGCAGGCCGCACCCGAGCCCTAGGAGGACGGACACCACGACATCACTCGGCCAGTGCGCTCCGGTGTAAACGCGCGAGTAAGCGACCAGTCCGGCGGCGATCAATGCCAGCCAGCCACGCCGAAACACCAGCGCGGCAATCAGCGCGATGGACATGGTGTTCATCGTATGGTTCGAGGGGAAGGAGCGGCCGTCCTCCGCCGCCTCGGTCCCGAGAGAAAACTTTTCCTTCAGCGGCTTCACCAGTCCCACCCAAGCCGGGCGCGCCAGGTCGATCTGCCGCACCCCCACCTCCGTTTGGTAGGGGCGCATGCGGCCGACCGCCTTTTTGAGGTTTCGTCCGACCAGTCCATCCCCCACCGCAATCGTCAGCAGGGCCACCACCACAAACGCCCGCCCTTTCCACCCGCCCCAGCACAGCGCGGCCAGTCCCGCGAGCACAAGCGGCACCATCCAGAGCGCCTGGCTCGACATGACCGCCATCAGCCGGTCCAGACCCGGCCCGCACCATTCGCGGTTAATGAGAAAAAGGAGCTTTTGATCCATGCGTTCCTGAAGGAGCCTGCACCCTATGAGCCTGTTTTCCCGTGTAAAGATTCGTCTCCTCAGCGCCGGAGTCGCGCTGGCAGTCCTCCCTCTCACCCCGGCTCCTGCCGCCGAGGACGCCACCCCCGATGCCCGCGAGATTCTAAAAGCGGTGCGCGTCGCGCAGTCGGACCAAAACTGGAAATTCCGGGGCCATCTGGAAATGGGCAAAACCAAAATCCCCTTTCGCCTGATCATCGCCAATGGCGTGATGAGCTATGAATTCACCGACACCCACGACGCACTAACCCTGCGCCTGGGCGACAAAGACTCGCGGCTGGAGGAAACCAAAGGGGGCAAGACGGAGAAGGTGGCGCCGGCCAAGTTCGACGATCCCGTCCGCGACACCGACCTCACCTACGAAGATCTCGCGATGAAGTTTCTCTACTGGCCCGATGCGAAAGTAGTGGGCGATGACACCATCATGGCCTCCCCGAGCTGGAAGATCGAAATTCACCCCCCGGATAAATCCGGCACGCAATTCAGCAAAGTGAACGTCTGGATCGCCAAAGAGCACGGCGGCCTGATGAAAGCGGAGAACTACGACACCCAGGGCCGCCTCATCCGCCGCTTCATCGTCCGCAACGTCATGAAACGCGACGGCGCATGGTTCCTGAAAACCATGCGCATCGAGACCATCCCCCCGGGGAAGGGCAGCGACTCCACGCCGACGTACCTGGAGATTGATGATATCGAGAAGTAGGGGGTGCCTCACGCAAAGGCGCGAAGCCGCAAAGGGAAGCAGTCAGGCACCCCGAAAGGAAACCGCGGATGAACGCAGATAAACGCGGATCCACCCAGAAACTCATCTGTGTGCATCTGTGTTCATCCGTGGTTTAAAATTGAGCCGCAGATTGCACGGAGGGCACCCGTGCCTTCCTGGCAACAGAGAGGGCTGACACATTTCAACCGCGAATGGACGCCAATGAACGCGAATACCCAGGCGTTGTAATTTGCCCCCTTTCTTTGCGCCTCCGCGTCTTTGCGTGAGGTATCCCACGCATTTTTCTTTGTGCACTCTGCGTTCTTTGCGGTTAATCCCCTCCCATGATCCCAACTTGCTCCGAAATGCGGGCACTCGAGGAAAAGGCGTTTGCGCTCGGGGTGAGCGCGGAGGCACTCATGGAAGAGGCCGGCGCTCAAATCGCCCGCGCAGTGCAGCAGTTCTTTCCATTTCCGGACCAATGCCAGGCGGTTTTTGGCAAAGGAAACAATGGCGGGGATGCGCTCGTCGCTGCCCGACATCTCGCCGCCGCCGGCTGGACGGTGCATTTGATCCCAGCCTATCCCGCCAACGAATGGGGCGCGCTGACCAAGGTACAGTTTGCCCGGGCGACGGGCTGTGAGTTGGGAAATCGCGACACGCTGTTACAGGCGACCGGCCGTCCCCTGGTGATTCTCGACGGACTCCTCGGCATCGGCGCAAAGGGCGACCTGCGCGAGCCGCTCGCCTCTTTCGTCGAAACGATCAATCACCTGCGCCAAACCGCAGGGGCTCAAGTCGTCGCTCTGGACATTCCCACGGGACTTGATGGCGACACCGGCGCGCTGGGCAGTCCTTGCATCGTCGCCGACTTCACTCTCGCCATTGGTTTCGCCAAGTGCGGCCTGGTCGCGGACTCGGCAACCTCGGTGGTCAGTCGCCTGGCCGTTCTCCCGCTCGGGGCGTTATCTGCACCGGCAGGAAATGAGCGCGTTGCCACCGGGCGGGACCTCGTCGCCGCCTGGCCACGTCGCAACTTCGATTCGCACAAAGGGGATCACGGCCGGATTTCCATCGTCGCTGGCTCGCCCGGATTCACCGGGGCGGCGGTCCTCTGTGCAACTGCGGCCGTGCGGGCAGGAGCGGGGTTGGTCACGCTTCACGCGGCGAACGACACCCACGCCACGGTGGCCGCCGCAGTTCCGCCCGAGGTGATGGTGCGGCGCACGGAATCACTCAGCGACCTCCTGCAGTTCAAGCAGGACGTCATCGCCATCGGCCCCGGCTTCGGAATGCAACGGCCGGGCGAGGTGCTGCAATTGATCGAAAAGTTCCCTCTGCCGATGATCGTGGATGCCGACGCGCTCAACATCCTCAGTCACAACCTGCACTTTCTCGCCAGTGCGGCAGGCGCCCGGGTCCTCACGCCTCACCCGGGCGAGATGGCCCGACTCGACCCCGGCTTTGCCCAGCGCAATCGCAGCGAAAGCGTGCGCATTTTCAACGAACGTTTCCCCGCGGTGCTGTTGCTCAAAGGCGCGCGCACCGTGATCGGTCAGCATGGCCAGCCCCTCTCCTATAACTCCACCGGCAATCCCGGCATGGGGACCGGCGGAATGGGCGACGTCCTCACCGGCGTGATTGCCGCCCTTATCGGTCAAAAAGCGTCACCCTACGATGCCGCCCGCCTCGGCGCCTGGCTCTGCGGCCGCGCCGCCGAACAAGCAACCAGCTTCGGCTGCGAGACCGAGGAAACGCTCACGCCCACCCGCCTGCTGGATTACCTTGCCAGAGCCTTCACCGACCTCCGCTCGGGGTGTTTCTAAAAAAGGAAAGTAGGCGGGGTTTTTAACCCCGCGTGGCGGGTTGGGAGTCGTGGCTGGCGGAGCGGAGCTTTGGTATGGGCCCTATAAGACCTATAGGTCCTATAAGTCCCATCTCACCTTCTACTTCCCACCCACCGCCGCAGCCCGAAGCTGCGTGACCTCTTTACTATTCAACGGACGCCATTCCCCCGGGCTCAGATGACCGAGCGAAAGCGGACCGACCCGGGTGCGGATGAGCCGCTCCACGTCGTAGCCCACTTTATACATCATCAGGCGGATCTGCCGTTTGATGCCCTGCTTGAGTGTGAGCCGCAGGATGTCTGGCTTGAGCACTTCCACCGATTCACACTTGGCCCGACCGCCTTCGATGGTGAAACCCCTCAGCAATTTTTCCTTCAGCGCGAGATCGAAAGGATGATCGAGCAGGACCTCGTATTCCTTTTCCACTTTGTAACGTGGGTGCGTGAGCAGCATGGAAAGGTCGCCATCATTGGTCACCAGCAGCAGGCCCTCGCTGTCCTTGTCGAGCCGGCCGACATAAAACGTACGCGGCCATTCCTTGGGCAGCAGATGAAAAATCGTCTTCCGCTCTTCGGGATCGTTGGCGGTGCAGAGGTAGCCGCGCGGTTTGTACAAAATCGCGTGGATGATCTTTTCCTGCTGGATCAGTCGGCTGCCCACCTTCACCGCATCACTCGGCGCCACCTGGGTGGAAAGCTCCGTGACCACCCGTCCATTGATCTTCACGCGGCCCGACAGGATGATTTCCTCCACGCCCCGTCGGGAGCCCAGACCAGCGGACGCTAAAAAACGATTCAAACGCATACCCCACCATCGCCGGGTGACTTTGGGAACGGAAGGGTAATTTGGGTGGGAGTTTTTAACCGCAAATAGACGCAAATGGACACGAATGCCGATGCAGAATTAACCACGGAGACACGGAGAGCACGGAGGATAAGGCAAAGTGGCCGTCCCTATCCGTGTCATCTGTGAAATCCGTGGTTAAAAATGTTTGGAGTGGGCGAGATCGCAGGAATTGGGGATGCCTCACGCAAAGGCGCAAAGCCGCAAAGACATACACTTAAGAAAAAGGGTCTGATTGAAAGTGAGCCCACCCCCTATCTTTGCGCCTTCGCGCCTTTGCGTGATTCCATTCCCCGGTCCCGAGGAGCTGGCTAGGCAGATTTTCCTCCACAAGGCTTGAGCCACGCCGGCCATTGCCGCTAGGGTCGACCCCTTCATGATTGCACGTTATACCCTTCCCGAGATGGCCGCCATTTGGGCCGATCAGCGCAAATACGAAATCTGGCTCGAAATCGAGACCCTCGCCTGTGAGGCGCAGGCCGAGATCGGCGTCATCCCCAAGGATGACGCTCAAACCATCCGCGCCAAGGGGAAGTTTGTCCTCTCCGAGATCGAGGAAATTGAACGCCGGACCAATCATGACGTCATCGCTTTCCTGGAAAATGTCGCCAGCTACGTCGGCCCCGCCTGCCGCTGGATGCATCAGGGCATGACCAGCTCGGACGTGCTCGATACCACCCTCGCAGTGCAGATCGCCCAGGCCTCGGACATTATTCTGCAGAATCTGAAGGACCTCCGCGAGGTCGTTGCTCGCCGGGCGCTCGAATTTAAAATGGTCCCCATGATCGGCCGCAGCCACGGCATCCACGCCGAGCCGATCACCTTCGGACTCAAGCTCGCGCTGATGTATGATGAATTTGGCCGGGCGCTCGAGCGCTTCGAGCAAGTGCAGCCGCGCATCCGCGTGGGCAAACTCAGCGGCGCCGTCGGCACGCACGCGCATCTCGATCCCAAGGTGGAGGAAATGGTCTGCGCCAAGCTCGGCCTCAAAGCCGCGACGCTCAGCACCCAGGTGCTTCAGCGCGATCGGCACGCGGAGTTCCACACCGTGCTGGCCGTGATCGCATCGTCGATCGACCGTTGGGCGACGGAGTTCCGTCACCTCCAGCGCACCGAGGTGCTCGAGGTCGAGGAGCGGTTTTCCGAGGGACAAAAAGGCAGCTCCGCCATGCCGCATAAACGGAATCCCATCACCGGCGAAAAACTCAGCGGTCTCGCCCGGCTCATCCGCGGCAACGCCCTGGCCGCACTGGAAAACGTCGCCCTCTGGCACGAGCGCGACATCAGTCACTCTTCCGTCGAGCGCGTGATCTTCCCCGACTCCTGCATCCTGATGAACTCGATGCTCGTCTCGCTGAAGAAGCTGGTTGACGGCCTCGTCGTCTATCCCGCGAACATGGAGCGGAATCTGAAAATCACCAAGGGCCTCTACCACTCCCAGACCATCCTGCTCAAACTCACCGAGCGTGGCCTCGAACGGAAAACCGCCTACGAAGCCGTCCAGCGCGCCGCCATGGCCACATGGAAAGGCGAGCAGTCCCTCCAGGAAAACCTCGTCGCCGAGCCCAGCATCACCGAGAAAATCACCCCCGAAGAGATCGCGAAGCTCTGCTCCCTCGACCACCACTTCCGGTGCGTGGAGGAGACGTTCCAGAAGCTGGGGCTTACGGGGAAGTAAGCGTGCTGAGCGATCCATGCCATAGCCTTCCCTCGCTGTAATCAGAGTAAACCGGCGAATGGGCTGCGCTGGTTGCAGTCTAATGGGTGTTAGGCGTCGCTCGCGTGCCCAGCAAATGAACACCAAGGAATTCCGCCTCACATCAGACCGACTCATCGTAACCGATCCAAGTTACGACTTCGAGACCGCTGAGATGGATGGCCTTGGCGCAATCGTTTCGCCATGTCGATCGGGGATGTGGGCCACTAGCCTTACCATGCACCGCCCACCGCATCGCGGCTGGGATCTTCCCCATGTCTTGCTCGCGGTTCACAAGGACGCAGGCACTCCCGCGAACGGCGAATGGCATCCACAGGCCAAGGAACTCGGCGGTGACTGTGGCATGATCGGTATTTACGACGCAGCCCACTTTCACGATGCCTCTCTCGTTCCTCCGGACACAGACTGGACTTTCGATGGCGGTCCAGCCGATCCAGACGATCTTTGGTATTCGTGGGTGTGCGAGCACGCCAAGGACACGGTTAGTGCCACATTCCCTCATGGCATAGTCGTCAACTGGGACTTGGGCACCTCGCTCGATCTTGCTTTCGATGCTTTGGGCATCGTCACCGCCCTTCGTCTTACGTTTCACGACATACAGCCGCCGTCTTTTCGAGGCGATCTTCCTCCAGCGCCTTCTCTGCAATGACTGCAACGCATAATGCGCTGCAGCGAACTGCCTCGCAGTCGCTAAAAAGGTGCCGCCGCTTGCTTTTGACACTCAGAATGGCGCCAAAGGCCTATAACAGAAGCGCATTCTGCCTGATGTCCCGGAGGGACAAAGGAAATTAGCCGGTGGTCGAGTCCGCGCTCGGCGGACGAACACCACCGGAAAACGCACCCAACGGCTCCGCCCCGGCAGGGGCGGGGGAAGGGTCGATCTCAGTCGAGATAACGTTCGTCATATTCCACGCCGCTTTTGATCAGGAAATCCACGTATTCCTCCCGAAAGGTACGCACCCGGTGGTGTTCCTCCTGCTGGGCGATGTAATGGCGCACCGCTTCCCGCAGGGATGCGCTGACGGTGAAGGCTCCATACCCTTCCTGCCAGGCGAAGGCGCGATCGCCGATAGTCTCGTGAACCCACTCCGACGCAGCCCGCTTCACGTCGCGCAACACGTCGGCGAGACGGTGTGTCGCTTTCAGCCCGACCAGCAGGTGAACGTGGTCCGCCACTCCCCCTACCGCTTCGGGGACCACCTTCATTTCACGAAGCACGCCGCCCATGTAAGCGTGGAGACGTTCACGCCATTCAGATGCGATCAACGGCCGGCGGTCCTTGGCGCCAAAGATGAGGTGGTAATGGAGGCTGAGATGGGTAGAGGGCATCCCGGCGTTTTTCCCGCGCCCCTGCCGGGGCGCAACCCGCTTTTTATGAGGGCCCGGTGGTGTTCGTAAGCCTAAGGCTTACTCGACCACCGGCTAATTTCCATTGTCCCTGCGGGACACGAAGCAGCGGAAGGCTCAGCAGCCAGCACAAACATTCGGGCCGATCAGGCAACCACAGCGAACATGCAACCCTCTACAAATCCTCCGTTGCTCTATCGTGTCCTATGTCCCGGAGCAACGAAGAGGCTTCACTTTCCACCTCCAAAGCTTCTCCGGCTTCTCTTTGAGTTCTATGCGTTCTTTGCGGTTAGTTTCATCCCCCAAATAAGCATCCACCTTGGGGCTTGCCGCGCTGGCGGCTCTTTCTTACCCAAGTCTCATGAGTTCACCTATTTCTGCGGAACGTGCGGTCTCGCTCGGGACTGGGGCTTTTAATAACCTGCGTTCCTTTGTCGGGCGCGGAGCGAAGATCAGTACGCCGATCACCATGATTTGCGGGGCCATCGCCGATCTCGCTTCAACCATCGCGAAGTTCTCGTTTTACCTGCTCATCTTTTCCGTCTGCACGGCCCTGATCTCAGGCTTCCTGTGGTATGCGCGGTATCGTCGGCAATTCCTCAAGGCCGCGGCCGATGGAGTGATGTCCACTGAAGAGGTGAAGGCCTTGGGGGAAAGCAACGTTTGGTCGGTGATGTTCGCATTCTCCGTGGTGGCGACCGTGGTGATGGGCGGATTTGTGGTTGCCGAAAAACTTGGAGGCGATGGCGACAAGGGGGTGCTCGCCAGCACGGTTCCCGGCATGGAAAAAATCCAGGAGCAGTTGTTTCGCGTGGAAAAGAAAATCAACGCGGTAAAGAACGACACCGAGGTGATTCGTCAGGACACGAAGGCGATTCGCGAGGATTCCGCGGAAACACGAAAAGACACGGCCGCGATCAAAGAAGATACCAGCGCGGTGCGGCAGGATACGGCCAAGCTCGTGGCCTCGGTGGACGAAATCGCCAAACGATTCGATTCCCTCGCAACCAACGGCGGACTCATCCCTGGCGCGAAAACTCCCGAGGAGCATTACCACAACGCCCGGATCCAGGAACTGAACGGCAACTTCTCCGCGGCGCGGAAGGAATACTCCGACTACCTCCAGGCAAATCTCGATGTGCTCGACCCGTGGATGAGCTACTCGGCCATGCTGAAGGTGCAGGAGGGACGCGCGGGCGCCATCGAGGCGATGCGCTACTTTGGCGAAAAGACCGAGGCCAAAACCGCCTCGTATGAGACCGCACTCGCCCTGCTGGAAGAACCCGAGCCCCGGCTGAAAAAGCTCACCGCGCTTGCAGCGAATTATCCCGATTACGGACCGCTGCCCCATTTGCTCAGCCAGGAATACTCCGAGGTAAAAAAAGGCGAACAAACCATGGCGGATCAGCGGACGGAAAAGGAGTGGCTGGCGAAATTCCGAACAGCGAATGCAGACGGCAAGTTCCTGAAATATTTCCTCGATAAAAAGGAGGCGCAAAAGTGGATCGATTTGGCGGATTCCCGCTGGGCAAAAATCCAAAGCACACCCGCCAAGGTTCTGGAGAACCCCATCACGCTCACCGCGATGAAAAGCAATGCCGGCTGGGCGATCACTTTCATCAGCAGCGATTTCAAAATGAAGGAGCTGTTTTACAAGCTGGATGGAAAGGGCGACTTCGCCTCCACCGGACATCAGACGTTCCAAAACCCACAGACCGGCCTTCCCCAAGTAAACACGTATCTGCCGCTGCCCAATCTCACGTCCGGCGAACACACCCTGGAGGTCAAATACATCGACAAAAACGACCAGACCAACGGCCCTTACACCCTCAAGTTTTCCACCGCCGACCAGCAGATGGCGCAGAGCAAAATGATGCTCAACGCCTCGATCGGGAGCTGGCTGTCCTTCCGCGACTTTGATGGCCGTGTGCTGCTCTATTTCACCGCGCTGATGTCGTTTCGCCCGGTCATCGAGGAGGTCCGTTACTCCCTGAACAGCGAGACGCTGGACCAGGTTTTCAAATTCAAGCCCAGCGACAAAATGTATGAGGTGGGCGATGACCTGTATCTCAGCGTCCCCAAGACCACCGAATTCGCCAACGTCCAGGTCACCTTCAAAGACGGAACCAAATCTCCGGTGCAGCGCTACGAGCGGAAAAAGTGACGGGGAGGGCGGACGCGTAAAGTAGGCGGGGTTTGTAACCCCGCGCGGGCTGGGAGCAGCGGAGGGGGGCTGCACGGAGCTACCTGCCTCCACTCAACAACCCTGTCCGCGCAAGCACGCATTTTCCCCCCGCCCATCCACGCCTCCCCACCCTCCACGCGGGGTTGCAAACCCCGCCTACATTACACGCCTTCGCCGCACGCCCGCCTTCCCAAGCCCCCCTGCTTACGTGTAACTCCTTGGCATGCTTCCCACCGCCGATCTCTTCATTCCCGATGGTCAGCCGCCTGATGCGGCGATTTCGCGCATCACCCACCTCGGCATCGGCGCGCATCAGGATGACCTGGAATTCATGGCCTTCCATGGCATCGCTGCTTGTTTTTATAATCAGACCGAGTGGTTCGGTGGCGTAACTTGCACGAATGGCGGAGGCAGTTCGCGCTCGGGGTCGTATGCGGAGTTTACGGATGAACAAATGGTAGTGCTGCGTGGAGAAGAACAGCGGCAGGCCGCGACGGTCGGCCGCTATGGCGCCATGTGGCAGCTGGATTACCCCAGTAAAATCGCCCGCGATCCTGCCGACCCCCGGATGAAGGACGACCTCAAGTCCATCCTCGCCGCCACAAATCCCCGCATCGTCTACACCCACAACCCCGCGGATAAACACGACACCCACATCGCCGTCGTGGCAGCCACCATTCAGGCCATCCGTGAGCTGCCCGCCGACAAACGCCCCAAAACCGTGCGCGGCTGTGAGATGTGGCGCTCACTCGACTGGATGATCGATGAGGAGAAAATCGTGCACGATGTCAGCGGGCACGAAAACCTCGCCGCTGCGCTCAACGGAATTTTCGACAGCCAGATCGCCGGCGGAAAACGCTACGACCTCGGGGTAATGGGACGCCGCCGCGCCAATGCGACTTTTTTCCAAAGCCACGGCGTGGATGAAAGTGATGCGCTCGCCTTTGCCATGGATCTCACCCCGCTTGCGCACGATGAGTCGCTCGACGTGGTGACTTTTGTGACGGGTGCGATCGATCGGTTTCGCGCCGACGTCGTCGCAAAGCTCAAAGAACACCTCCGCTACTGAGCTGCGCATGGAAATTATCATTCAACCCACTGCCAGCGCCGCCAGCATCATTGCAGCACGACTGATCGCGCGGCTGGTCTACCACAAACCCAACTGCGTGCTCGGCCTCGCCACGGGGAGCACCCCGCTGGCGACGTATCAAGAGCTGATCCGCATGCATCGGGAGGATGGTCTCGATTTCTCGCATGTAACCACCTTCAACCTCGACGAGTACGTGGGCCTGTCGCCCGAACACCCACAGAGCTACCATCACTTCATGCAGGAACATTTCCTCCGGCACGTAAATGTGGCACCGGAACGAATCCATATTCCCGACGGCATGACCAGCGATGTGCCAGGGCTGTGTGAGCGCTACGAGGCGGAGATTCGCGCAGCGGGCGGGATCGACCTGCAGTTGCTCGGCATCGGCAGTGATGGCCATATCGGCTTTAATGAGCCGAGCTCCTCCCTCGCCTCACGCACCCGGATCAAGACCCTCACCGAACGCACCCGCAACGACAATGCGCGGTTTTTCAGCAGTCCGGCGGAAGTCCCACTCCACTGCATCACCATGGGGGTGGGCACGATCATGGAGACCCGGCAGGTCCTCCTCCTCGCCTTTGGTCCCAACAAAGCCCAGGCCATCGCCGAAGCGGTGGAGGGTCCGATCACCGCGATGAACCCGGCATCCATCCTGCAAATGCATCCCGTCGCCAAAGCCCTGCTCGACGAGCCCGCCGCGACCAGCCTGCGGCGACTGGAATACTATCGGTGGGTTTTTGATAACAAACCGGACTGGCAGCGGGTGTAGTGAGGGTTGCAACCACTGAGCACACGTAAGCTCACCCGGTCATTACAACCTTCGCGTCTTCGCACCCTTCGCGGTTCATCCCATTCGCCTCATTTAAATCCCATGCTCATTGCCCTCGCTGCTGCGGTGCTTGGCTACCTGCTCCTTCTCGGCACCTCGCCGAGGCGCGCAGTGCTTTGGGATGGATGGCGCTGTGTGCGGCGGTATTCGTCGCTTTGGAAAATTCTGGGGTTGCTCGGGTGTGCCCACGCGCTGTTTGAGCTCGCGGTGCGGTTGCGCCTGCAATTCACACTCGCGGACGGAGCGCCTGTCCAACTGGTTTGGGGTCGGGCGGCCTGGCGGGATCCGGGACTGTGGCTGAATGGTTCTCCCGACTCGCTCTGGTGGCTGCCGCCGTCGGCGATTAGGGCGAGCCTCTCCGAAAGCTGGCTGCCGGGGCTTGAGTGGGTGGCCGGACTTTTTAACAACGTCGTCACCACCTTCCCCATTGCCATCCTCGCCGCGCTGGCACTGCTGGTGAATCGCCATCGCTGGCTCTCCCACCTGCGCGATGCGCTGCACCGGCGCTTTGGCGCGGTATCCTGGCTGCTGCTGTTCGCCGTCTGCCTGTGCGCCGTGGCGGTGCTTTTGAAAGCAGTTCTCTATTTTCGTCCGACCTGGCTCTTCCACCTTTCCGGACTCAGCGAACCCGCATGGGATCAGTGCTCCCAGGTCATCGCCTGGATGGCTTTTCTTTTTGAGTACCTGTTTGGCCTTGGTCTGCAGATTTATCTGATCCTCCATGCGTATGCCTGGGTGCGAGGGATCACCTTTGAAGCGGAGGCCATGCAGGATGTCGCCCTGCGCCGCCTCGGGGCCGGCGCCAAGTGGGCGGGACTGGTCATTCTCGCCGCCACGCTGCTCATCGACCTGCCCCTCATGCTGAAAAACTTCCCGGGCTTCTCCGCATGGTTCCCCGACGACCCAGCCATCCTGGACCACCGGCTCCGGATCGCCCGAATCGTGCTGGCTTCGCTCCTCCTGCTCGGAGCCAGCATTCAGGCGTGGCTCACCCTGCACGGCGAAACCCTAAGCCGCGCCTTCCATGCCCACTGGTGTCTCGCCAAAAAACATTGGCCCGCCCTGCTTTGGTTTTTCGCCGTCGCAAGTTTCCATGGCTTTGCCGTGAACTTCCTGCGCGCGGTCGTCCTCGAAGGAGTGGGTGGAGAAACCGCCATCGGCGTAACCTGGACCCTCATCTGGCCCTGGCTCGCCGCCCCCGTGACCGCATGGATGCTGGCCTCCTGGGTCTGCCTTTTTAAACAGCTCGAAGCGGCGGGTCTGTAGACCGGTTCTCAAAAGTTTTCCGGGATAGCATCCGCAGATTACGCCGATGAAGGCCGATGAAGGCACCAGGACCTCCCCGCCTGTTCTCTGTAGCCTCCCTTTAATCCGCGTTCATCTGCGCAATCTGCGGACTCTTCAGCCATCAGTTCAATCCCAGGAAACTTTTGAGCGTCGCCCCGACCGGAGCGATTGCCCAAAACTATTTCCAGAAAACCCGTTCACTGCGCATGGGCAACCCGGAGGGTTGAAAGCGATTAGACGTAGGTTGAGCCCGCTAAGGGCGACACCTACGGAAAGTGCACAGCGAGGCTCACCACGGAGGGGTGGCAGCTGCGACCCCTACGGGGTCTTTGGCCATACCGACAACCGTAGGCGGCGCCCGGGACGGGCTTGCTTACGGCTAATGGCTAGCTGGTTGTCAGTCTGAGTCATCATTCAGAATTGCGCTGATCTCCTGCGCGCTCGAGCAGCGACGAATCGCCTGCAACTTGTGGTGTGAGAGCATGCCGCCACAATCGTGGAGCAACTTAGCTATTGGATACTGCTCATCACGTGATCGTGCCGGCGGAGTAAGGCAAAGAAGGACGAACTGGACCGGCAGTCCATCAATCGCGTGGAAATCGATACCGATGGTAGAACGACCAAAAGCAACGACTGGTGCGGACAAGGAGGGCGACTCCGCGTATGGCATCGCAAGTCGAGCGCCAACGCCGGTGCTCATAGCTTTCTCTCGCATACACAAAGCACGGTAAATGGAATCCTCCGCATCACCCAAAACCGCTCCCGCGTGGACGAGACGGGTAAGCAATTCGCGAATAGCACCGAAACCATCCCTGGCTTGGATCTCCGGCTCAATATGCGCGGTCAGAATACGCATGATGCAGAAGATCGCTTAACAGATTCGGGGGTTCAACTGCGAAGGTCCGCTACCGGCGTTTCAGCCCATCGAGACCGCTGCGCCGCTTCGTTGAGCTTAACATGAGCTTCAGCTTTCCTTCGTCAGCTGCAACCCCTAGTTAGGCCGGCCATGCGTTGCCACCATTTGGCCGGCGGCAGTCGCCGTCATGCTCTTGAGACCTGCATCCGTGAAGACCTTGTGGTCGAGATGCGCAAGCGAGATTTCCGCAAGAGTTCGCACTCCATTCATGTACAGAGACACCCGGCCAACGCGACCGTCAGCCGCGCGAAATGTGAACCAGCTCATTGACGCGCTGTAGTCGACTGCCACGACATCCTTCCACCCGATTTTGAACGGCCTATGGAATATGCTTCCGCAGGTGATGCCTTCGGCGTCAACGCGGTGACGCACGATCAGCATTTCCGCGAACAGGTAAAGAAACAGCGCTCCGAAGGGCCCGGAGATCACCACGGCCGCAGTGGCTCGCGGCTCGAGCTTCAGAAATGCATTCAGGGTAGGAAACAGGGGGCCAAGGATCATGATTAGTCCCAGCACGAGCGAAACGATGCCTAAAGCCTTCATCCCTCGTCCGTAGGTCAAGTCTACCGCAGTGGCACCCGGTGCATAGGTGCTGCCTACATTGCGGAGCAACGCTCTGATCACAATCGGCATCACTAGCGGAACAGAGAATGCGATCAGTGCGGTGCCAAGATGCTTCATCTGTTCAGTTTAATGCCAAAGTTCACCGCAGATACCGGAAGAAGACGTCGGCTGTGAATCGGGCGAATGCGCACGCTAGTAGCATATGCCGGGAATGACCTCCTCCTCACACACAAGATACTTCATCATCTTTTGAAAACCCCTGTCCTGGATGGCGCTCATTCCGGCAGCTTTCTTTTCAATAAGGCGCTTCGCGGCGCAAACAGCAAACTCATGAGGCAAGAGAATCCACTCGGAATCCTTGCCGAAATAGTTCGTGGCATCGCCAGTGTGGACCCATCGAATGCCGAAAGCGTGCTCGGTGCCCTTGTTGCGTTCAAACATGGCGATGGCAATCCCGTCGGGCGATCCATCGAAGATCATCTCGTCGAGCATCCACTCAACGCCTGCTGTTTTCGGGTGATTCATAGATAACGAGTAGCAACGAAGCGCATGGTTAGCCTGCGACGCCGCTTAAACCTTTTCTTTCAAATACCACTCGTAAGTACTCCGGATTCCCTCCCGGAGCGAAACCTGCGGTTTCCAGCCCAAGGCTTGGAGACGACTGCTGTCCATGAGTTTGCGGGGGGTGCCGTCGGGCTTGGTACTGTCGAAGGCGAGGGTTCCTTTGAAGCCGAGCACATCGCAGATGGTTTCGGCGAGGGCGCGGATGGTAACGTCGTCGCCGTAGCCGACATTGATCAGCTCCGGGTCGTTATAGTTTTCCAGGAGAAAGCGGCAGGCGCTGGCGAGGTCGTCCACATGCAGGAATTCCCGGAGCGGGGTACCGCTTCCCCACACCACCACTTCAGAGCGATTCGCCGTTTTCGCCTCATGCACCTTGCGCAGCAACGCGGGGAGCACGTGGGAGTTGTTCAGATCGAAATTGTCCCCCGGGCCATAAAGATTGGTAGGCATCGCCGAGATGAAGTTTTTCCCATACTGCTTGGAGTAGGCCTGGCAAAGTTTGATGCCGGCGATTTTGGCAATGGCGTAGGCGTCGTTCGTGGGCTCGAGCGGACCGGTCAGCAGGGCGGACTCGGCAATCGGCTGGGGAGCCATTTTCGGGTAAATGCAGGAGCTGCCAAGAAAGAGGAGCTTCTCCGTGTCGAGATCACCCGCCGCCTCGATGACGTTGTTTTGGATCTGGGTATTCCACAGCAAAAACTCCACCGGAAACGTCGCATTGGCCTGGATGCCTCCGACCTTGGCGGCGGCCAGCACGACCACCTGTGGACGGATTTCCGTGAAAAACTTCCGCACCGCCTCGCGATCCCGCAAATCGAGCTCCTTGCTCGAGCGAGTGATCAAATTCGTGTAACCTGCGCGCTGAAGCTCACGCAGTATGGCACCTCCAGCGAGTCCACGATGGCCAGCGACGAAAATACGGTCAGTTTTTTGCATGAGGGGCGGAAGCTAGCGCAAACCTCCCGGCAAAGAAAATGACGATTCTTGGAATTGCGGATTGGGGCGGGGCGCGCTCAACTCCCGAGCTGTGTCCGACCACTACGCCCAAAACATTGCTGAAGCGCCCGATACGCCGTTCGATATCTCGTTGCGACCGCCTGCGTTCAGCGAGTTTTCGGGTCAGGAAAAAGTGCGCGAGCAATTGCTGGTCATGGTGGAAGCGGCGCGGCAGCGGGGGGATGTGCTGGAGCACATTCTGCTCAGCGGCCCGCCCGGCCTCGGCAAGACCACCCTCGCCCACATCCTCGCCACGGCGATGGGGGTAAACATCAAGAATACCAGCGGCCCAACCATTGAGAAAGCGGGCGATCTGGCCGGATTGCTCACCACCTTGCAGCGGGGCGATATTCTTTTCATCGACGAGATCCACGCCCTCTCGCGCATCATCGAGGAATACCTCTACCCCGCGATGGAGGACTACAAACTGGACATCATCATCGACCAGGGACCCAACGCCCGGTCCGTCCGGCTGAATCTCCCGAAATTCACCCTCATCGCCGCCACCACACGCAGCGGCATGATCACCGCGCCCCTGCGCTCACGTTTTGGCATGGCGTGCCGACTGGATTATTATGCCGCCGATGACCTCGAAAAAATCGTCATCCGGAGTGCGGGGCTGATCAATGTGGAGATCGAACGCGCCGGAGCCTTTGAAATCGCCACCCGCAGCCGTGGCACCCCGCGGGTCGCCAACAATCTGCTCCGCTGGGTACGCGACTTTGCGCAGGTCCGGGCCGGAGGAAAAATCACCCGGGAGGTTGCCGATGCCGCGCTGACCATGCGCGACATTGATCGCGATGGCCTGGATGAAATGGACAAACGCTTGCTGGAAGCTTTGGTTCAGCGGTTCGACGGTGGACCAGTGGGCCTCAATTCCCTGGCCGTCTCCATCGGCGAGGATGCCGGCACCCTTGAGGATGTGAACGAGCCTTATCTCATCATGCAGGGCTACCTGAAGCGGACTCCGCAAGGCCGGGTCGCCATGCCGCTCGCTTACAAAAAGCTCGGCATCACCCATCGTCCGCGTGAAGGGGAGCTGCTGTAGCGGCGGCTATACCTAAAACGAGGATGGGTGGATGGCGCGGCGGAGCGCGCCATCCACCCACTCATCCGCAGCGCTACAAACCTCCTGGGAGCGCTACTCCACCACGATTTCCGTGACCACCATTTGGTGATCGGAGAGGGCGGAGCCTTCGTGGCGGCAGTTCACCGCGCGGAGCCCCTTGCCAAGCCAGACATGATCCAGGCTCAGCACCGGCAAAGGATAGGGCCAGGTGTAGGCGCTGCCTTGACCGGCGGTCTCGAAAGCGTCCTTCAATTTTTCGCGCACCGGGTCGAAGTAAACGGATTCAGCCGGGGTATTAAAATCGCCCGCCACAATGAGAAGCTTGTCGGCGTACTGCTCGATGAGTGCGTAGAGCCGGGTAAAGGCAGGCTGCCGGGACTTCGTCACCGACGAGCTGAGATCCACCATCAACACATAGATTTCTTTGTCCCCGTGGGAGAAGCGGCAAACACTGTAGCGTCCTCCACCATGCAGAGTGCCCTCCTCCAGCATGACGCCCTTGAACGCTGCCAGGAGCATGCCGCGATTCAGCGGCAGCACTCTCCGCGGGAAAAGGCGGCGCGTCCACGTGGGGTCGAGGGTTCCCCCGCTGGGCTGACGCTCGCCGATCGCGAGGGCATCGGGTTGTGACTCCAGGGCGCGATCGATTACCTCATTCAGGCGCGTCGTGGGGCGGGCGGCATTCCAGTAGGAAAAATGCAACACCCCATCGGGAGTCTTCGCCACTGGCTCACGGCGGTAGCTACGCACCCACGGCGTGGCGCACCCCAGCGTGATCACCAGAAAAATCAACCCCACCCAAAGCGGCCGGCGGATCAACCAGTAAACCGTGCAAAGCAGGGCCAGCACCGTCATGACCGGCCAGGGGGTGGCGTAGAAAATCGCGGCCAGAGCATCCACGGAATCCCGCACGGTCAGATGCAACGCCAATGCTCCCACGAGCAAAACGGAGAGGATCGACATACACCCAAGCAGCAAGAGGCGGATTATTTTCATGGAGTCAGTTGAGTGAAAAATTCAGCGAGACGGCGGGCAACGGCTTGGAAGGACACCTGTTCCATCGCCTTTTGTTGTCCCGCCTCCCCTTCCGCGCGACAGGCGGCCGGATCAGCGATCAGCCGTTCCAAGGTTGCGGCTGCTGGCTCAAAAGATCCGCTGCCGCTGAGTCCCGGAAAAGCGACGCGTTCGATGGCGCTATTTCCCCCGATGCATGGGATGTGACAGAGCAAGGCGTCCCCCGCGACCTGGCCCGGCACCGCACTCGCATCGAGCTGAAAAACCAGCCGGTGTTGGGCGACTTCCCGGAGGTATGCCGGGTAAGGACGCCGTCCCTCCAAAATTTTCACGCGATCGCCGCCCAGGGCTTCAAGCTTCCGTCGTCCCGCCCGCCCGTCTTGATTCACCACCGTGACCCGCTCTTTCCCTCGAAGGGATAGCTGGAGGGCGAAAAGATGATTCCGGGACGGCACATCCCACTCGCGGGTGCCGAGGAAAATGCCGCTGCGTTTTTCCTCCGGGATGGAAAAATCCCAGCGCGCATCGTCCACCGGATAAGGCGTGGGGATGAAGACTGCCAGGCGCGCTCCGGCCGACTGGTAGTGCGTCACTAGCTCCGGGGTGCTGCTTAGCGCGCCGTCGGCCAGGCCCAGGATTTCTTGAAAAAGCGCGAGGTTATCCGCGTCATTGAGCTGGTCCGCCACTTGATGCAGACCCGACTCCTTCCACGAAACCGCCACCACGTGGCCTTGTTGCTTCAGAGCATGGAGCGCCTTGAGGCAGGGCTTCAGATCACGGCGCAGCAGGAGCAACACGTGACGCCGCCCTGCCGGAATCGCCGCAGGCTTTTGGTAGAACCCTCCGCCGGTGCACGCAGCATAGGCGTGGTAATTTACCGGAGCGTGCACCCGATCATCCGGCACACCGGCAAAATCCGCGAAGTGCTGCTCGGGATCTTTTCCACCGGGATTGAGGACAGCAAGTTGCATGGAAGGACTGAGCTTTGGCAGAGCAGGCGGGCGGGAGCAAGGATGAGAACCTTGTAGCGGGTGAGGGTGGGGAGAGGGGGCTTGTGAATAGTGAATGGTGAACGGTGAATAGTCCAAGGCAGGTCTTTCCTGAAATGACGTATCCAGTGGTTCGGGTTTCGAACCATTCACAGTTCACGATTTAGCCGAATGATAAGGCTTGTGGCTCTGTCTCGCTTAGCTCGGCTCACTATTCACGCACGGCCCCCTCACCCCTCCACCTTGCCGCTCGCTTCCACTTGAAGGCTGGACACGGTGATTAAACTCCGCATCGTAACCCACAAGAAGTCCATCCCCCCTCCCACCATGTACTCCCAACGCCTCTCTCGTGCCCGTGCGTTCACCCTCGTCGACCTCCTCGTCGTCGTCGCCATCATCGGCATCATTGCCGGATTTGGAGTTCCATACCTGATCAGCGCCATCAAAGGCTCACAACTCAGTCAATCGGTGAGCATGGTCAAAGATCAGATCAGTCTCGCCCGCCAAACGGCCCTCACCAAAAATCAAACGATCGAATTACGGTTCTATCGCTTCGGCAATAATTTGGTGCCCGGTGAAAATCCGGATCAGCCCACTACCGGGCAGTTTCGAGCCATCCAAACTTTCACCATTGCAGAAAATGGCGTGGCGCTCCCCGCCGACAAAGTCAACATGCTGCCGGACACCATCATCGTGAATCCGGGCAAGGAACTTTCCTCACTGATCGGTGCAGAAAGCCAGAAAGCGGGCGGTGACTTCAAAAAGCCTGGCCCAACAGACCCTGAACTCCCCCGCGGCGTGAAAGATAAATACGAATACGTTTCCTTTCGTATTAATCCAGACGGCACTACGAATCTGAAGCCCAGCGAGGTCTGGTTTGCTACCTTCCACACGCTGCAAGACTTGCAGAAAACTGCGAGTAACACCAAACCACCGCCAAACTTTGTGACCCTGCAAATTGATCCGGTGACCAGCTCCATCAAGAGCTGCCGACCAGGGCTCATGTAGCGTGGGGCGCTGAAGATTTCAGGCTGCTTCGACCCGCTTTCCCCATAAGCTTCTGGGTGGCGCGAATCCCCGCATATTCATCGAGTCCCTTTCCTTCTTACTCGATGCCAACGTTCGCATGGCAGTTCGCCGCCAGCACGATCTTAAGTAAGTTGCATGGAGGGACTGAGCTTTGGCAGAGCGCTCGGGCCGGGGAACCTCTGACTGGCGACCATTTGCAGGCTGGACACGGTGATTAAACTCCGCATCGTAACCCATAAGAAGTCCATCCCCCCCTCCCACCATGTACTCCCAACGCCTCTCTCGTGCCCGTGCGTTCACCCTCGTCGAACTCCTCGTCGTCGTCGCCATCATCGGCATCATTGCCGGATTTGCCGTCCCATCCCTGGTGGGGGCCATCAAAGGTTCGCAGCTCAATCAATCGGTGAGCATGGTCAACGACCAGCTCAGCCTCGCCCGCCAAACTGCTCTCACCAAAAATCAGGCCGTCGAAGTGCGGCTCTATCGCTTCGGCAATAACCTGGTGCCGGGGGAAAAACCGGATGACCCCTCGACTGGCCAATTCCGGGCGATCCAAACCTTCACCATCGATGAAAGCGGAGTGGCGCTCCCGGCCGACAAGGTCAACACCCTGCCGGACACCATCGTGATGAATCCCGGCAAGGAGCTTTCCTCCCTGATCGGCGCGGACAGCCAAAAATCCAACGGCACTTTCAAAAAGCCCGGTTCAACGGACCCGGAGCTTCCGCGGGGCGTCAAAGATAAATACGAATTCGTTTCCTTCCGCGTCAATCCGGACGGCTCCACCAATTTGAAACCAAGCGAGGTCTGGTTCGTCACCTTCCACACGCTGCAAGACTTGCCGAAAACCGGGACGGCTCCCAACTACAGCACTCCGCCACCGAATTTCGTGACGCTGCAAATCGATCCCGTCACCAGCTCCATCAAGAGCTACCGGCCAGGGCTTAAGTAGCCCAGCCAGGCTTAAGGAACCTCCAGCAGCGTTACCGCATCACCAGGATGCGGCTTCGTTCCGCACCTTCTCCAAAAGCTTTTGCGTCGCGCGGATTCCCGCGTATTCATCGAGCCCCTTTCCTTCGTACTCGATGCCCATGTGGCCGTGGTAACCAGCGGCCAGCACGATCTTCAGCATGCGGCGGTAGTCAGTTTTGGTCTCGTTTCCTTCCTCGTCAAACTCATGGGACTTGGCGCTGACCCCCTTCGCAAAAGGCATCATCTCTTCCACCGCCTTGTAGCGGTCGTATTCGTAAAAATTGCCGAAATCCGGAAGCGTGCCGCAGTTTTTCAGCCCTACTTTTTTGATCGTCCCGACCAGCCAGTCGCCATGGGAGGAAAGTCCTCCGTGATTCTCCACGATGACGTTCAGACCGTGCGTGGCGGCAAACTCGCTGAGCTGATGCAGGCCATCGGCCACCCGATCCATCTGCTCCTCAGGGGTTCCCTCTGAACCAGCGTTCACCCGGATACTGTGGCAACCCAGCGCCTTGCCTGCTTCGACCCATTGAAAGTGATTTTCCACCGCCTGCTTGCGCTTGGCCAGGTCCGCATCGCCCAGGTTCCCCTCGCCATCGCACATGATCAGCACATTGGTGATGCCCTCCCCATCGGTGATTTTCTTGAGCTCTCCGACGTAATCCTTGTCCTTGGCTTTGTCCTTCCAGAATCCATTCACGTATTCCACGGCGGTGATGCCAAACTCGCTTTTGGCAATGCGCGGAAAATCGAGGTTGGTCATTTTCAGCGAAGCGATCGAGCGATGCAGCGACCATTCCGCGAGGGAAATTTTGAAGATCGGTGGCTTCTCCTCCGCCCAGCTCCACGCAGGCGCGGCAGCGGTTGCCGCAGCGGCGGCGGAAAGTTTCAGGAATTGACGGCGGGAGAAAGCGGGGTTCATGGCGGCGGACGCTAGCCCATTCCTTCCGCAGTGGGAAGAATGGACCGTAAAAGGTTCGCCCCAGTGCCTGGGAGGGTGGGCATCTTGCCCGCCATAGATTTCGTATACGGGCAAGATGCCCGCGATCCTTTCCTCGTTCCCCAGCTCCGGCTTGGGAGCGCACTTGCGGAAGCAGCTCCTGCTGCTTGTGGTATGGACATTACCATGTGGACAAGTGGCTGCCGACACCCTCTCCATGCGAAGCAGAGCTTCACTCCCAATGACGTTCCCAAGCTGGAGCTGGGGAACGAGGGGCAAGCTATGGCGGGCAGGATGCCCACCCTCCCAGGAAGCCCCAGGCTACGTCGCTCCGCTCCACTCCCTCGCGACCCGGGCCGCCGCACGCTCCAGGTGAATGGCTGCGTCCCGCATGGAATCCTCCAGCGACATCGTGCCGTCGGAGATGGGCACCAGTTGGTCAAAGGTCTGGCTGCTCCCCGCATGAGTGACACTGCCGGCGAAAGCCACGACTCGCTTGCCCAACGCCCGGGCTCGCAGGGCCAGGCCTGCCGGGCCTTTGCCATCGAGCGTTTGATCATCGATCCGGCCCTCGCCGGTCACCACCCAATCCGCAGTACGGATCCGCTCATCGAGGCGCAGGACTTCCGCCACCACATCAAAGCCAGACTGGATGTTCGCTCCGCAGAAGCTGAGCAGTCCAAACCCCAGCCCACCCGCCGCCCCGGATCCCACCAACTGACGAAAGTCGCTCCCCAGGTCCGCCTGCACGACCTCGGCCAACCGGGCTAGCCCCTGCTCCAACGGTCCGGCCGTGGTGGCATCCACCCCTTTCTGCGGACCATACACCTGGACCGTCCCCCGCTCGCCCAGCAGGGGATTTTGCACGTCACACGCCGCCACGATCTCTGGAAGGTTCAGCCCGACGGGGCGTTCGATGCGGGCGAGATGAATCAGGTCGCGAGGCAGCATAGAAAGCGGTGCCCCGTCCTGGCTGAGGAAGCGATACCCAAGCACCGAAGCGAGGGCGGTCCCTCCGTCCGTCGTCGCGCTACCTCCCAGGCCGATGATGATTTTCCGCGCCCCGCGCTCCATCGCATCGCGCAGCAAATGCCCTGTGCCTTCCGTATTCGCCCGGAGCGGATTGCGCTCGTTGAGCTGGAGTCGCCAAAGACCCGACGCCTCGCTCATTTCCATGATTGCCAGTTTTTCCGCTGCTACCCACGCGTAACGGGCCTCGATCGGACGGCCAATCGCATCCACCGAAGGCAGGGTGATCCACTCCGCGTCGAGCGATTCCGCCAGAGCCGCGGCAAATCCCTCCCCTCCATCGGCAATCGGTGCAAAGTCACAGATGGCATCAGGCCACACGCTTTGGAATCCCCGCGCCAACGCCCGGGCAGCCTCCAGCGCGGAGAGCGAGCCTTTGAATTTATCGGGAGCGAGAAGCAGGCGCACGGGTTGGGGCTGGTGAATAGTGGAAACAAAAGGCGTCAGCCATCACCACCCATACTTTTGGTACATCTCACGCCGATGCACGATCGCCTGCACATAACGGTGGGTGCTGGAGATATCGGCTTGGGCCATCATCTGGGCGGCGGTGCGGGAGGCTTCACCTGCCCATCGGTCGGCGCGACGATGCCCCGCGTTGTATTCGGCCAGGGCAAAAGGAATCGGATCGTCGCGGCCCTTCCACTTATCCAACGCACGCTTGAGATACCAAGTCCCGACATCGAGGTTGGTGCGCGGGTCGAAGAGATCCGTGAACACAAACGTCTCGATCTTGTGCGCGAGCGCCCATTCCTGAGCGGCGGCTTCACCGATCTGCATCAGCCCGCGCTCGCCCGCGGCCCCCGTCTTGTCGGGATGAAACCGGCTTTCCCGCCAGACCATGGCCTTGATCAGGAACGGATCCACCTGGTGTTTGGTGGCGATCTCGGTGATGAGCGCGTCGTGTTCCTGATACCGCCCGAGCGCCGCCCATTGCCGCAAAGTATAGGCCGGGTCAGGCGACCGCCACAGCAGCACCCCTACCCCCAGCCCGCAAAACACACCAACCAGCAGGATCCAACGCAGGAACTTCCACTTACCGGTCATCACAGCTTGTAGTGCAAACTAAGGGTCCGAAACGCCTGTTGGTCGCCCTCGGTATTTACCGAAAAATAAATCAGCTCCACGGCGATGTTATTCCGGTTCCATTTGTAGCCGACCATCGTCTGCGTGGCCTTTCCGTCCGGAGTCGGCGTGGAGGTTCGCACGATTTGCTGACCGGTTCCATAGATACGTTCCAGCATCTGACGCTTCTCGCCCAGGCAGGTGCCATATTGCGCGTCTTCCCAGCCTGGCTGCTCATATTGCAGTTCAACTTCGACCATCTCCTTCCGCACAAAATAAAAGACCGCCCGTTGGAGCTCCGGCGGCTTGGGCGCCTTGGGATCTTTGGGGTCGGGTTTTTTGAAGCCAGTGACCGTGAGTGCCTCACGTCCTTCGATGCTCCGGCGCTCACTGATGATGAGTTTGGCCGCTTTGATTTTCCCCTCCAGGCGCTCCTGCGGTTCATGCCAGGCGAGATTGAAGGGTGGTTTGATCTCCGCCTCCGCGGCAGCGGTCACCGAGCCTGTGCCCTTTTTCTGGGCAAACGCTCCGGTCACGCCGACCGCCAGGGCGACCACGCCCAGGAACCATTTGGCTGCGGGTGAAATCATGTGCGCCATTGGAAACCAGACGCCGGAGATTATCTAGCCCTTCTTTGCAGTGCTGGAAATATAGAGCTCGCGGAGCTGCTTGAAATCCACCTCCACCGGCGACTGGGTCATGAGATCCACCCCCCGGTTGTTTTTCGGGAAGGCGATGACTTCACGGATCGAACTGGCCTTGGCGATGAGCATCACCAGGCGATCCAGGCCCAGGGCAATGCCTCCGTGGGGAGGCGCGCCAAAGCTGAAGGCACGCAACAAGTGACTGAACTTCAGCTGCTGGTCTTCCGGAGAAACCCCGAGCACCTCAAACATCTTCGCCTGCAGGTCACGCTCATGGATTCGGATGGAACCGCCACCCAGCTCCACGCCATTGAGCACCACATCGTACGCAACCGCGCGAACCTTTCCGTATTCGCCAGCTTCGAGCAGGGCGACGTCCTCTGCTTTCGGGCGGGTAAACGGATGATGCACTGCCACCCAGTGGTTGTCCTCCGCGCTGAAGGCCAGCAGCGGGAAATCCACCACCCAGAGGAAATTGAGTTGATCTCCCGCGGCATCGATGAGCCCGAGCAATTCCGCGCAACGAAGGCGCACGCGCCCGAGCACCTCGCAAACCGGCTCCAGCTTCAAGTCCGCCCCGAAGAAGAGTACGTCACCCTCGGCAAAGCCCATCCGCTCCTTGAGCGCGGCCCGCTCCGCGTCGCTGAAGAACTTCACAATGGGCGATTCCCATTCGCCGCCTTCGCTCCACTTCACATAGGCGAGCCCCTTCGCACCAAACTCCGTCTTCACCCACTCTTCCCATTTCTTAAGCTGCTCCTTGCTCATTTTCGCCGCGGCACCCTTGGCGTTGATCGCCTTGATCACACCACCGCCATCGACGACGGAACGGAAAACTTTAAACTGCGATTCCTTGAAGACGTCACCGAGATCCACCAGCTCCAGCCCAAAGCGGGTGTCTGGTTTATCCGAACCGTAGCGGCTCATCGCCTCGCTGTAAGGCATGCGCGGGAAAGGCACCGGGATGTCCACGCCGCGTGATTCCTTGAAGATCCGGGCCAGCAGTCCTTCGATCAGGGTCTGGATTTCCTCATCGGTGATGAAGGACGCCTCGACATCGATCTGGGTGAATTCCGGCTGGCGATCCGCCCGCAAGTCCTCATCGCGAAAGCAACGTGCGATCTGAAAATATTTCTCCATCCCGGCAACCTGGAGGAGCTGCTTGTACTGCTGGGGAGCCTGCGGCAGAGCGTAAAAAGTGCCTGGATTCAGGCGGCTCGGTACCAGAAAGTCGCGCGCGCCTTCGGGCGTGGGGTTCGATAGCACCGGGGTCTCGATTTCCAAAAAGCCAGCCTCGTCGAGGAAATCGCGGGTCGCCTTGGCCACGCGATGACGCAGCTTCAAATTGCGCTGCATGTGCAGTGTGCGCAGGTCGAGGTAGCGATATTGCAAACGCAAATCCTCGTTCACGCTGGTGTCATCCAGCGGGAAGGGCGGTACGTCGGCCTTGTTCAGGACAGTCAGCGCGCTGGCGATCACCTCGATGCTTCCCGTCTCCAGTTTGGAATTCTCCGTTCCGGCCAGACGTGCGGCGACGATGCCAGTGACCTGGATCACATCCTCCGCACGCAACCCGTGCGAGGCCTCGGAGACCTGCGGGTGCTCCTCCGGACGGAACACCACCTGCGTCATGCCCTCACGATCCCGCAAATCGATGAAGATCACCCCACCATGATCACGGCGGCTATTCACCCAGCCCGCGAGGGTCACGGTCTGTCCGGTCTGTTCTTTGCGCAGGCTATTGCAGGTCGTCGTACGATACATAAAGGGCGCGGACCGTAGCGGAAAACCCGGAGGTGGGGAGAAGAATTTCAGCCGGGTATTCCCTTGCCCGCCGTCCACGTTTTCATTTTATTCACCCAAAATGATGGAACAGAATCCTTACCAGCCCCCGTCGTCCGAGATTACCAATCCCGATATCCTCAATCCTGATGCCGAAGCGATCCGCAACGAGCATCTGAAGCATGAGACCAACGTTAAATCGATTGGCACACTCTATTACCTGGGGGGAATCGGCATGGGGCTGGGCTTCATCGGGATGCTGATCGACGGAGGCAAACCCTCAGACGGTACGCAGATGCCTTATGTCGCACTGCTCGCTTTTATTGGTGTCTTTGCCTTCATCACGTTTGGGTTGGGATATGGCCTCACCAATCTCAAACCTTGGGCCAGAATTCCGACCTTGATTCTCGCCGCCATCGGACTTGCCGGATTTCCCATCGGCACCATCATCAACCTTTACGTGTTGTATTTGGTCGGCGGAAAAAAGGGGAAGATGGTGTTTTCGCCTGAATACCAGCAGGTGATCGCCCTCACTCCGCACATCAAATACAAATCCCCCTGGAAGACATGCCTGATCCTGTTGATCGTCCTCATCGCTTTCATCGCGGCCATGGTCTACTTCATGTCCAGGAAGTAACAGGCGCATCAAAGGCGAAGCCCCTGGAGTGCGGTGACTTGTCACCGCTTTATGGCCAGAGCGGACTTGTCCGCGTGGTGGGGCAGTAGGACAGGCATCCCTGCCTGTCCACCTACCCCACCAACCGCAGGTTCGGATCGATCTCCACGTCCAGCGAGGAAGGCTCACCATGAGCGAGGTGCAGGCCGGCGACGTAGCCGATCATGGCGGCGTTATCGGTGCAAAGAGTGGGGTCGGCGAGAAGGAGGTTGAGCCCGGCGGCCGCGCAGGCAGTGCCCAGTTTCTCACGAAGCCGTGAGTTGCAGCTCACTCCACCACTCACCGCGACCACCCGGTGGCCGGTCGCCTTCGCCGCCCGCAGCGTTTTGGCGACCAGCACATCCACCACGGCCTCTTGGAAGGACGCGCAAACGTCGGCCATTGGCACCTCGTCGAGCTTCGGCAAAAGGTAGCGCACACTCGTCTTTAGCCCGCTGAAACTGAAAGCAAAGTCCTGGGAGTGCAGCATGCTCCGTGGAAAATCAAACCGCTTGGCGTCGCCGCCAGTGGCAATCCGGTTGACGTTCGGCCCACCCGGATACGGAAGACCCAGGAGTTTGCCCACCTTGTCGAAAGCCTCGCCCGCTGCATCGTCCTGGGTCTGACCGAGCATCCGGTAGTTTCCAACTCCTTTGATCTCGACCAGCAGAGTGTGCCCGCCGCTCACCACCAACCCCACCGCCGGCCACACCTCGCCTTGTCCAAAGAAAGGCGAAAGCAAGTGACCTTCGATGTGATTCACCGCGACGAATGGCTTGCCGAATCCCACGGCCAGGCCCTTCGCAGCGGCGAGCCCGATCATCAGCGAAGTGGCCAACCCTGGCCCCCGGGTGGCGGCAAAAACATCAACGTCCTCCAACTTCGCCCCCGCCTTGGACAGCGCAGCATCGAGGGTCGGACGCAACATGCGGAGGTGGTTGCGCGAAGCCACCTCCGGAACCACACCACCATACTGCGCATGGATGGCGATCTGCGAAGCCACCTCACTGGACAGGAGCACTCCATCGCGCATCACCGCGATGGCGGTTTCGTCACACGAAGTTTCGAGCGCGAGAACGACCACTACTTTTTCCCGTCGGATTTTTGCGCGTAGATCAGCACGCCACGCAGTGCGTCCACCGCACGGTCGAGCTGGATATCGCGGAAATTTCCCAGCTCCTTTTTGCGAGTCTCCTCCGAAAGATCCTCCCGACGTTGAATGATGAGTTGGTGTTCCTGCTCCTGAGTCATCGGCACGCGAATGGTGGGTTCAACACCATGCTCGTGAATGACCTGATGGCTCGGCGTGTAATATTTCGCCGTGGTGAGGCGCAGCGCGGAGTTGTCGGGCAGGGGAAGAATGCTTTGCACACTGCCTTTGCCGAAAGTCCGCTCGCCGACGAGAATGGCGCGGTTGGTATCCTTCAGCGCACCGGAAACGATCTCACTGGCGCTGGCGCTACCATTATTGATCAGCACCGCCATGGGATAGTCGGCCCGACGACGGAGCGCGGGGTTGGCCGTATATTTGCGGTTTTGCGAGGGCACACGCCCCTCCGTGGTGGCGACCACGGTTGCGGGGGGCAGGAACATCCCGGCAATATCCACCGCGGAGTTCAGAAGTCCGCCCGGATTAAAACGGAGATCGAGGATCAAAGCCTGCATGCCCTGCTTCTCAAACTCCTCGAGTTTTTTTACCAGCTCCTCAGCGGTCGGCGCGTTGAATTGCGTGATCCGGGCGTAACCAATCTTGGCGCCGCCGGTCATCTCAGCCGGCAGAAACTTCGCGTCCTTCACGCTCCACACCTTGATCTCCTCGCGCACCATTTCGAAGTCTTTGATCTCCTTGGTGCCGGGGCGCAGGATGGTCAGGCTAATTTTGCTGCCCGCCGCGCCGCGCAAGCGATTCACCGCGTCATTGATATCCATCTTCTCCGTGCTCTGGCCGTCGATCTTGATGATCTGATCGCCCGGCATCAGCCCTGCCTTAAATCCGGGGGAATCCTCCATCGGCGAAACAATCACCAGATCGCCATCCCGAACGGTGAGGTGCACGCCCAGCCCGCTGAACCGACTCTCGGTGTCCTCCTTCATATCCTCGAAGTTGGACGGCTCCATGTATTGGGAATGCGGATCGAGGCTCTGCATCATCCCGCGCATCGCCGCCCGGGTGAGCTGTTCATAGGAGACCTTGCGTTCGTTCACGTAGTCCTGCCGGATGATCTGCATCGCCCGCGCGAGCACCGCGATTTTCTCGTAGGGGTTGTCGTCACTCTCTGCCGCGGCTGCTGCTGGAGCGGCGGGAGCGGCCGGGGCCGGGTCGGCCGCGAAAGCCGGGGTGGTTGCGAGGATCGACAGGAGGAAGAAAGAGCGAAGCCGCGATTTCATGCGCGGACGCTAGCCCGGGGGATCGGGTTTGGGAATGGTGAATGTGCCGGGGCCACTACCCTGCCATGCTCTTTGGCGTGGTTGCACGCGCTTTGGATGTGAAGTGCGGGGGAAAGGCAGCGTCGACCCCGCTTTTGGTTGGGCGGCCCGGGCAGGCGACGGCCGCTTCTGTATTCGAATTCCATTTGGAGAGAGATCTCTCACTTTGCCATTTGTCGAAGTGATGGCACGGAGTTCGTATCTGATTTTCAATGCGTTGGAGGATGCTCCCAGGGACGCGAAGACCGCGACCTTCTACTTTCCGCTCTGGGCGTGACACTCTGCTGACGAGATACCCGTTGACCAATCCCCTCCCAGAGAGGAAGGTCACTTTTTCGTTCAGGGTTGGTTGTTTGCGGGTGCCGACAAGACAGAACCGCTGCCAACACGAGGCGTGCGAATCGCAAGACTTCGCACGCTATGGCCCATCCTCCCTCCACCAAAAATATCGCCTTTCTCGGTGACTACGTTCCCCGGCGATGTGGCATTGCCACGTTCACCGCAGACATCTGCGAAGCAGTTGCGGCCGAATACCCTCAAACGCAGTGTATCGTCGGCTCAGTCAATGATCGGTTGGAAGGCTACGATTACCCGGAACGCGTAAAATTTGAAATGAGTGAGCAGAATGTTGCCTCCTACCGCCGGGCGGGAGAGTTCCTCAACATCAACAACGTTGAGGTCGTTTGTGTGCAGCATGAATTCGGGATTTTCGGAGGTCCGGCAGGCAGACATTTACTATCGTTTCTGCGTGAGGTTCGAATGCCGGTCGTTACCACCCTGCACACCGTGTTGAGTGAACCCAATCCTGACCAACGCATGGTCATGGAGCAGCTCGATCTACTTTCCAATCGCTTCATTGTGATGGCGGAGCGTGGTCAGAAAATGCTGGAGGCCATCTACGGCGTAAATCCCGACAAGATCGATCTCATCCCGCATGGCGTGATCGACATGCCGTTCATCGATTCCAATTTTTACAAGGACGTCTTCAACGTGGAGGGCAAGACCGTCCTGCTCACCTTCGGCCTGCTTTCGCCAAACAAGGGCATTGAATACGTCATCGAGGCGCTGCCTGCCATCCTCGCCCGACATCCGAACATTGTTTACCTTGTCCTCGGCGCCACCCATCCGCATTTGATTGCAAAGGAAGGCGAGACCTATCGCCGCAGGCTGGAAAAGCTCGCCGTTGATCGAGGTGTCGCGGACCAGGTAATTTTCCATGACCGCTATGTAAAGATCGATGAGCTGAAGGAATTCATTGGTGCTTCCGACATCTACATCACCCCCTATCTCAATGAAGCGCAGGTAACCTCCGGCACACTTGCCTACACCTTCGGCGCCGGGAAGGCAGTCATCTCCACCCCATACTGGCATGCCCAGGAGCTGCTCTCAGGCGAGCGCGGGTTGCTGGTACCGTTCCGGGATTCCGCCGCGATTGCCGAGGGAGTGAATCATTTTCTTTCGAACCCAACGCTCATGACCGCGATGCGCAAGCGGGCATGGAAGGCCGGTCGGGAGATGATCTGGCCGGTGGTTGCACGGCGCTACATGGAGAGCTTTGAGCGCGCTCGCGCCAGCCTCAGTGTTCCCTCAGTGGAGACCCGGGCAGTGCGAACTTCGGATAATGCGAATTACCCGTTCCCCTCCCTGAAGCTCGATCACCTCATGAAGATGAGCGACCAAACCGGCATTTTTCAGCACGCAATCTATAATGTGCCAAACTTCCACGAGGGATATTGCACGGACGACAACGCCCGTGCTTTCATCCTCACCGTGCTGCTCAGTGAAGTTTCTGAAGCACCGCCGGAAGTGGCGCGTCTGGCCAGCAGCTATCTCGCTTTTCTGTGGTATGCTTTCGATGCCAATACCTGCCGCTTCCGGAATTTCATGAATCATCACCGTGAATGGATCGAGCGGGCGGGATCGGAGGATAGCCACGCGCGGGCGCTCTGGGCCATCGGCACCGCGCTCGGACGATCCCAGGACCAAGGCCACCGCAACCTTTGTGCGCTCCTCTTCCAGCGTGGGCTGGCTCCCGTCGCACGCTTCAGCTCACCACGGGCCTGGGCCTTCACCCTGATTGCCATCGACGAATATCTCCGCGCCTTCTCCGGGGACCGCGTCGTCACCCAAATGCGCGACCTGCTGGCGGACCAGCTCGTCGACCTGTTCGATGCGAACTCCTCCCCAAGCTGGCTGTGGTTTGAGCGTAGTGCCACCTACGACAACGCCAAACTTTCCCATGCACTGATCCTCAGTGGCCATGCCACCTCGCGTACCGAGATGCTCGAAATCGGACTCTCCTCACTCCGCTGGTTACTGGAGGCGCAGACCGCCGAGGGCGGTCACTTCGCGCCAATTGGCTGCCACGGTTTTTGGCATAAAGGCGGCACACAGGCGCGATTCGATCAGCAACCCCTGGAAGCCCATGCCGCGGTATCCGCCTCTCTGGCGGCTTACGCAGTCACCAATGACGAATACTGGCATCAGGCGGCGCACCGCTGCTTCGAATGGTTCCTGGGTCGCAATGACCTCGGTCTTTCCCTCTACGACCCCACCACGGGCGGCTGTCGGGATGCGCTCCTCCAAGACCGGCTCAATCAAAACCAAGGCGCCGAATCGAGTCTCGCCTTCTATCTGTCCCGCGCCGAGATCGCCCGGGCAGCCAATGACCAAATTAAAATTATTCAATCATGCACCGCCTGACCCTTCGCCCCTCCGGTATCACCTTGCGGCCTAATAACGCCCGGGTGCTCATCCGCCCCTTCATCCCCTCCGATCCCGCCCGAATCGTTAACATCCTCGGCCGCGCGCTCTCCCTCAGTGAGGAGGAAGTGAAGGAACAGCTCAAATTCGTCACTACGGAGTTCAATGATCGACATCAGGATCTTCGCGCGGTCTGGCGCAAACACTTCGAACGAGTGAAGGCGCACATCTTCAGCGGACGCCCACTTTCTGAGGCACGTCAGCTCTATATCGGTGCGCTGTTCTCCGGTGAATATGCGCTCGAATCCGCCGCGCTTTTCAACCCATCGATCGTTCCGCACCCGGACCAATCGGGAATCGCTGAAGGGGATCTCCGCTTCATCCTCAGTCTACGTGCCACCGGTGAGGGGCATATTTCATCGATCGAGTTTCGCACCGGGCTCATTCGTGCAGACCATTCGATTACCATCGATGAGCCCTCGCGCTTTGTTACCGCACCAGTCCTCAACCCCAACCCCACTTTTCGCAAAACGGTTTTTCTGCACAAGTTGATGGAGATGGGCTTCGAGAACGAGTGGTCCGCCGAGGTGATGAAGTCTCTGAATCGTGACTTCACTCTGATCGAGCTTGAGGCTGCGATGCGGCATGCGTCCGTGGAGCCCGGCCCGCTACCGCGTGAAATCCAGCGCACCTCGGAGTGCGTGCGCTGGCTGGCCGAGTCCAACTATGAAGTCCACTTCGCGCCCCATGTGGGCATGTCTGAACGGATTATTTTTCCAGTCTCATCCAATGAAAGTAACGGCATGGAGGACGCGCGATTCGTTCGCTTCGTCGAGGACGACGGATCCATCATCTACTACGGCACCTACACGGCCTACAATGGGCGGGCCATTCTTCCCCAGCTTCTGGAGACAACCGATTTCCTCAGTTTCCGCGCCCGTACTCTCAATGGACGTGCGGTGCAAAACAAAGGCATGGCCTTCTTTCCCCGGCGTATCGATGGGCGCTATGCCATGATTTCCCGGCAAGATGATGAGAATTCCTATCTCATGTTTTCCGACAATCCCCATTTTTGGAGTGAGCCTAAAATCCTCCGCCGACCGGCCCAGCCATGGGAAATGGTGAAAATTGGAAACTGCGGCTCACCTATTGAAACCGAACGCGGCTGGCTGGTCATGACCCATGGTGTTGGTCCAATGCGCAAATACTGCATCGGTGCCATGCTGCTCGATCTCCATGATCCCACCAAGATTATCGCTGAACTCACCGAACCACTTGTGCAGCCCGGAGGAAACGAGCGTGAAGGCTATGTGCCAAACGTAGTTTATACCTGCGGGGCAATGGTCCACGGCGATAGTCTGATTCTTCCCTACGGGATGAGTGACACCGCCTGCACGATCGTTGCCATCAGGCTTGAAGAACTCTTTGCCGCACTCACGCCAACTTGTTAAACAGAGCGCTTCGTTCGCAATGACGTGCGCAGGGGTTCGCCCCCTTACTCTCCACTCCCCATGAAGTGCTGTAAAAGCCTTCCTTCTTTGTAGCATCCCCCGTTTTGCCCCCGATGTAGCTGCATCACAGCGCTGAAAATTTGGAGTTTTTCAGCGGCCTGAAAATGGCCTGTTCCCTCTCTGATGACCGAGGGGGATGATTTTCAGCGCTTCCACCGCTGAGCAATAGTCTGCAAGGTTAGCCCCCACGACTCACCGAGAATACGATGAAGAGCTGTTCCACATTCGCCGCCACTGCAATGCTCCTCGCTATCGCAACGGTTGACTTGACCCTGGCCCAACCGCTTTCAGTCTCAGAGGCTGCCCGACAGGGCCAGGTCATTGAACAACTCGAGAAAGCGCTTGGCGCAGAGACCACTGACGAGGTCAGATTCAGCCACATCTTGCGCGCAATGAAAGGCGAGCAAGATGCGAACCTAAGACGCCGAATTCTGGACATCGTCCCTTTGATTCCTGGCCCTCATCTCGATCAGTTTCTCACCAACATGCTGACCACCGAGAAGGACAGCGGGCTCCGCAGCCAGGTTGCTATGAAGTTAGGCCGCGCGGGCTCCCAAAAATGCTTGGCCACACTGGTTCAGGTGGCCGCTAACGATCCCACAAGCCAAATGCTGATCGGCTGCTCGGGCAGCCAGTCAAGCGCGCGACGGGCGGCGACATTTGCGATTGCCGAACTGGTTGAGCGCTTCCCAATGCTCGCCGACGATGCGGTCGGGAAACTTCGTGCCCTGACGGTTGTCGATGACGTGAACGACAATGAGGAACTTGCCGACGCCCGCCTCCAGTCGCTGTATCAGATCACGCGTAACAACGCGCTGCTCCAGCCCTTCTTCGAGCGACTCAAGAGCGGGCATGCCAAGGACCGAGAGCGTGGCGTGGTCGCATTTCGATTTCTCAAATTAAAAGAAGCTCCGATGGGAATCATTATGGCACTGAAAGACATCAACCCTGGCGTACGCTCTTGGTCCGCTTTGGTCCTGGGGGAGATTGGCGACCCAAAGACCGCCGCAGTTCTGATGACCGTCGCTGATGAAACGAAGGAAGACAGTTCAGTGCGATGTAACGCAGTGTCCTCATTGGGCCGTATGAAAATTGCCTCGGCGGCTGATTTAATGGAAATACTGCTGAAGGATCCCAACCCCAGCGTTCAGAGCAATGCGGCCATTGCTCTTTATCGCATTACGGGCAAGAAGGTGACGCAGTTCCCAGAGGGATTCAGGGCTGATTAACGAGCGTGAGGAATTCTGGTTCACTGTTGTCCATGCATTCCTCTTGCGTGCTTTCCTTGAGTTAGAATTTGCCTCCCCCAGCCGGAGTTGATGGAGGTAGAGCGCGTCATCCCAGACGATTTTCTCCACCCATTTTCGACCATCCATTTGGAGCCAACGGGACTGGAATGGACTCTACGAAATCCGCGAGGGGGGTAAACCGGGGGGGCGCGTTCTTTTTTCGCCCCAGCGAGATTGACTTAAAGCCTTTGAAATGAATAACGTGCAGCTCCCGCATTGAAAGTGGAGCGCGTCGTTCGTAATGACGCGCGCAGGGGAGAGTGTTGGCAATGGGAGCTATCGGCAAAAGGTAGCAGGGTGATTTTTCAATGAGCACTGCGTCGGAGCATTGTGCTCTTGCGACTTTACCGCCGCTTCCACATCTCGTCGGGCACCACCGTCCAAAGCTCCCGCGCTTCGTCGTAGTATTGCTCCAGTTGCGGCACGGTCGCCCGCAGGTCGAAGCAGGCGGCAACGCGTTCCGCCACTGCTTTGCTCATGGCTGCGTAGGCGCTGGCGTCCGCCGTCAAGGCGAGCATTTCGCGGCCGAGGGCCTCGTGGTCGCGCTCTGCAACCAGCCGTCCACTGACCCCATCCTCGATGGCCTCTGGAATCCCCCCGTGCCTGGTCGCAAGCACCGGAAGCCCACTGGCCATGGCCTCGAGCATCGCATTGGGAACGCCCTCCTGATCGCCATTGGGACCGAGTTCACTGGGATGGAGGAAAAGATGCGATTCGGCGTAAAGCGCGTGCAGCGCAGGCTGACTGAGAAATCCGGGGAATTGCACCCGATCCGCGAGGCCTAACGTTCCTGCCAACGTGCGGAGCTCTACAAGCTGCGGTCCGTCGCCTGCGATGGTGAGCACCGCCTTTGGGTGTTGCTCTGCAAACCGGGCAAAGGCCCGCAAGCTCGTCGCCAGCCCTTTCTTCGCAATGAGGCGGCAGGCCTGAACGCAACGCCAGGATCCGTCCGAAGGAATCTGGCGCTGGTGAAATGCGATTTGGTCGAGAGGTACGCCGGTTCGGTGAACGCGAATTTTCTCTCGCGAGCAGCCCAATGCCACGAGCCGTTCCGCGAGCGATTCGCTCCGGACCAGCAGCAGAGTAGCGATCTGGAGCATGCGCTGCATCATGGCGAGATGACGCGGCTTGTGCAGATCCACCTGGGCATCAGCCCCATGAAAACTTACTACCACCGGCAGCTCGCAGATTTCCAGGAGTGGCAGCAGATGCACCCCGATGTGGCCGAAATACACGTGCAGCACCTGCGCTTTGGCTCTCCAGAGTTCCTGATGAATCCGCCGTGCCTCCCCCGCATAGACCTGCACCGGTTTATCCCGCACAGTCTTTTGCCAGAACCGGCGTAATTGATGCGTAGTTGGTTTGGGCATCAGCCGGATTTCATCGAAAGGGAATGTCTCCGCATTCTCCCGCTTCTGGCAAAACACCACATTGCGCCAGCGGCTTAGTCCGGTGACCTGCCGGTAAACATGCAGCATCTCCGGCTTTAGAAAGGTAACGATGTAACTCGCAACGACCGGAGCACCCGTCTCAGGCTCTGGTTGCGAGGATTGGGGGGAGGGGTTCATGAGTCGGGGGGCGGCGTCCGGCAGATGACTCAAACTATTCAACCTTCGTTGCCACGCAAAGGCTTTCCATCGAGACCCCATCTCCTTACCGTTACCCGCCGAATGTCCCTGCAAACCTCATCCGACCTCCTCGCTCTCGCCCGACGCGTCTTCGCCCTTGAGCTCGCCGAGTCCCAGCGCGTGGCGGACCGGCTCGACGAGCATTTTGTCAAAGCGGTGGCGGTCATTCGTGAAGCAGTGGAAAAACGGGGCAAAGTAGTGGTGCTCGGGGTGGGGAAATCCGGGCATATCGGTGAAAAAATCGCGGCCACCCTCACCAGCACCGGCACTCCCGCCGTGGTGCTCAGTCCGCTAAATGCGCTGCATGGCGATCTCGGCATTGTGTGTGACGGCGATGTGGTCCTCGCCTTGAGCAACAGCGGCGAGACCGACGAGCTAGTAAATATCTTCCCGGTCCTCGCCCGGTTCGATGTCCAGATCATCGCAATCACCGGCAACCCACGCTCCTTCCTCGCCCAAAACGCCCATCTGCATCTCGATGCCTCCGTCGAACGCGAAGCCTGTCCGCTGGAGCTCGCACCCACCTCCAGCACGACCGCGCTGCTCGTCCTCGGCGATGCGCTCGCCATGGTGCTGCTGGAAACCCGCGGGTTCACTCGGGAAGACTTCGCCCGCTTTCATCCCAGTGGCAAACTCGGCCGCACCCTCCTGCTCACCGTGGAGCAAATCATGCGCGCTCCCGAGCAAATGGCCACGATCACGCCCAGCCTCATTGTCCGCGACGTCCTGCTCGAAATGGCCCGCCGCCGTGCGGGTTCAGCCGTGGCCGTGAATGCGGATGGCACCCTGGCCGGAATTTTCACCCAGGGCGACTTCGCCCGGCATCTGGATGAGCACCCGAACCTCCTGGACCTCGCCGTCACGCCGTTCCTCACCTGCAAACCCATCACTGTTCAGGCGGGCAAACTCGCCTTTGAAGTGATGCACATTTTTGAGAAGCATCACATCGACGACCTCGTCGTGGTGGACACCGGCAACCGCCCCATCGGCATCATCGACACGCAGGACCTAGCGCGCTTCCGGCTGATCTAGCGCGTTCGTTATAAGCAGGATGCCCAAGCGTGTTCGGCATGGCTCCTTCCGCGAGCACCGAAGGTGCGCCCCAATATTAGCCTGGGGTGAAACCCCAGGATTGCTCATCCCAAGAAGCCAAGGGCTGAAAGCCCGCTCCATTTCTTGTTCGCACAGTGATAGGTCGGGCCTTCAGCCCTCTTTCGCTTTTTGGCACACTCCCGGGGCGTTGCCCCAGGCTGATATAGAATGCACCTTCAGCGCTCACATTCGCCTTCAGCGACATACAGGGCATCATGCCGAACACTCTTGGTATCTTGCCCGCCGAGAAGGTGATACACGGGCAGAATGCACAGGATGCCCAAGCGCAGGAGTTCATCCTGCATCTTGCATCCTGTATCTCTCCCTCCCGCTACTTCCTCACTTCTTCCAATTCGACAAATGCGTAGCAGAGCATGTGCAGGATGTTCATCTGCACGTCTTCCACGCGGCCGTAGTGGGTGTCTTCGGTGACGATCACCTGGTCGGCCAGCTCGGCGGCTTTACCGCGTTTGGCGCCCACCAGCGCAACGGTGTGAACTCCATGGGCTTTGCTCCACTCGAGAACCTTGATCAGGTTTGGTGAGTTGCCGCTGACGCTGATCGTAATGAGAACATCACCCTTCTCCCCGTAATTCTGGAGCTGACGGAGGAACACATCCTCGTAGCCATAGTCATTGCCCAGCGCAGTCATCCACGCGGAGTTGTCGTTCAGCGAGAGCACGCGGAAAGGCGTGGGCATCGCGTTACTGGAGTTTTTGCCGAGGTCCGTGACGAAATGCGAAGCATTGGCAGCACTGCCCCCGTTTCCGCAGACGTAGATGCGGCGCCCTTCGCGATGCGCCGTGCGCACGGTTTTCACCAGCGTGGCGATTTGCTCGGTGGGGATGGTGTCGAGGGCGCGTTTTTGGGCGGTGATGTAATTGGAGAGCCAGTCTTGCATAGGGGCGCGGAGTGTCAGCACTCAGGACGGCTGGTGTCCAGTGAAAGTAGGCGGGGTTTTCAACCCCGCGTGGTGGGCTGGGTGCAGTGGATGGGGGGTGGAGCTGGATGAGACCTATAGGACTCATAGGACCTATCCAAGGCAGCTCCGCTCCCGCACACATCCCGCGCGGGGTTGGAAACCCCGCCTACTTTGCAGCCAGCCGCATCGCGGCCAACGCTAGGGCGCCGACCGGCACCGCGTCCTCGCCGAGCGCGGCCATGGTTATCTTGGGCGGAGGGAGGAAGGCGCCCATCACCCAGCGCGGCAAGGCAGCCTCCAGCCTCATCCGCAGTGGCTCGCCTATGAGGCAAAGGCCGCCGCCGACCACAATGATCTCCGGATGCAAAAGCTGCACGACATGGGAAAGCGCAAAGGCCATTTCACTGGCCGTCTCGGTAAGAATACGATCCGCAGCCGGGCATCGCTCCTTGAGCGCCGGGAGCAGTAGTTTGGCTTCGCCCCGGGGCTCGGCTCCCGGAATAAATCCCGCCTCTTTGGCCAGCCGGGCCAGAACCGTGTGGGGATTCTGAGCGACCTCACGTTGGATGCGCCGGTCCACCGCCCAGCCTGCGCAGCTATCCTCGACCGTCGTGCCATCGCGATCCAACCGGACATGCCCAATCTCCATCTCCCCAGGGAGCGCCCCATGATAAAGCTGTCCATCCACCACCAGCCCGCCCCCGACGCCACTTCCCGCATTGATCCAGAAAACGGGGCTGTGTCCGCGGCCCGCTCCATGCAAAGCCTCGCCAAGTCCGCCGACATTGGCGTCATTTTCCACAAAAGCGGGACGTCCGGAAATCTCCGTAAGCCACTCCCCCAGCGGCACCCCACTCCATCCACCAATGTGGTGACTTTCCACAATCCGCCCGGTCTTCCAATCCACCGGACCCCCATATCCCACCCCGATCGCAGCCGGACTTTCCAGCACATTGGGATCCTAAGCTTAGAATTCCACGTGGACAAGTTGTCGCGGCCGCTTCTATAGTGTCACCTAAATACTAGTGACTCCAGCGTAACTGGACTGGCCACAGTTAGGCCGCAAATGTAATCACACTGGCTCACCTTCGGGTGGGCCTTTCTGCGTTCGCGAGTGGACCCGATAAGCTCATGGAGCGGCGTAACCGTCGCACAGGAAGGACAGAGAAAGCGCGGATCTGGGAAGTGACGGACAGAACGGTCAGGACCTGGATTGGGGAGGCGGTTGCCGCCGCTGCTGCTGACGGTGTGACGTTCTCTGTTCCGGTCACACCACATACGTTCCGCCATTCCTATGCGATGCACATGCTGTATGCCGGTATACCGCTGAAAGTTCTGCAAAGCCTGATGGGACATAAGTCCATCAGTTCAACGGAAGTCTACACGAAGGTTTTTGCGCTGGATGTGGCTGCCCGGCACCGGGTGCAGTTTGCGATGCCGGAGTCTGATGCGGTTGCGATGCTGAAACAATTATCCTGAGAATAAATGCCTTGGCCTTTATATGGAAATGTGGAACTGAGTGGATATGCTGTTTTTGTCTGTTAAACAGAGAAGCTGGCTGTTATCCACTGAGAAGCGAACGAAACAGTCGGGAAAATCTCCCATTATCGTAGAGATCCGCATTATTAATCTCAGGAGCCTGTGTAGCGTTTATAGGAAGTAGTGTTCTGTCATGATGCCTGCAAGCGGTAACGAAAACGATTTGAATATGCCTTCAGGAACAATAGAAATCTTCGTGCGGTGTTACGTTGAAGTGGAGCGGATTATGTCAGCAATGGACAGAACAACCTAATGAACACAGAACCATGATGTGGTCTGTCCTTTTACAGCCAGTAGTGCTCGCCGCAGTCGAGCGACAGGGCGAAGCCCTCGGCTGGTTGCCCTCGCCGCTGGGCTGGCGGCCGTCTATGGCCCTGCAAACGCGCCAGAAACGCCGTCGAAGCCGTGTGCGAGACACCGCGGCCGGCCGCCGGCGTTGTGGATACCTCGCGGAAAACTTGGCCCTCACTGACAGATGAGGGGCGGACGTTGACACTTGAGGGGCCGACTCACCCGGCGCGGCGTTGACAGATGAGGGGCAGGCTCGATTTCGGCCGGCGACGTGGAGCTGGCCAGGGAAAG